>Ga0209168_10000277_pt1 | contig 55966 bp, 47 predicted proteins | sample Coa_R1_FD_187156 | JGI IMG/M metagenome (GOLD analysis project Ga0209168, IMG submission 187156) | Surface soil microbial communities from Centralia Pennsylvania, which are recovering from an underground coalmine fire - Coalmine... | ecosystem: Environmental > Terrestrial > Soil > Unclassified ...
CCGAACGGTATTGCGGTGCGCCCGGCGGTGTCTTATCGCGGTCTCCGTTTTCAACCGTGCATCCGTGCGTTGCGGCGTGCCACAGAATTGCGTTTTAGCGCAGACGGTTTACAGCGGACGAAGCAACGAACAACGACCCCGCCGGGCATCCGCCCACAACCCCAATGCCTGTCACCCAATCAGAGCGAAGCGAAGGACCTATGCACTTTGCTTGCGCCACCACGTCCATCGTGTCCACCCTGTCCACTGGCGCAGGCCCGCCGTCGCAGGTTCGCGCCTGTGCTAACAGTGCTAAAAAGGTTTTGCTCTTGGGGTCGGGTTGGCCAATTACCAACTGCTAATTGCCAATTACTGTTCCCCTGGGCCCCGGCGCGCGCCGCCGTTTGCGCGCGATGGGGTGTAGTTTCTACATTTGGACAAATGCAAATACCATGGTGGAGGCTCGGTGCTGTTGCAACCCTTACCCTGTCATCTTGAGCGTAGTCGAAAAGCCTGTCCTGAGCGGAGCCGAAAGACCCCGAGGCTGTTGAACCTGACCATGCTGCTCCAGGGAATTATCACCAAAACGTTTGCGCATTTAAAAATCAAAAGGACCCACTATCCTGGATAAAGAAAACTTAGAATGCGGATGCCTGAATCACTCCAGCCCGCAAAGCGGGCGGAATTACTGAGCGCAGAGCGCAAGCGCTGGGGAAAAAAATTGAAGATGTGGACAAGCCCCAGAGGGGTGACAGAAGATCTACCTCGGTCCGCAACGGAATCACGCTATGGCGGTTTAGGAAATAGTGCATCCATCGGCCCGATAGAAGCCCCGAACTTTAGTTCGGGGAGTGGGCTTTCAAGCCTACGGAAAACTGCGGCAATATTCATGAGCGCTTTAGCGCTGGTGCCAAGCAGCCCCGCCAATGTTGGGTACAGTATTTCCCAAACCGCTCGAATCAAGAACATTCATTGAAGGCTTAACCGAACGGTATCGCGGTGCCCCCGGCTGTGTCTTTCCCCGGTCTCGTTTTCAACCGTGCATCCGTGCGTTGCAGCGTGCCACAGAATTGCGTTTTAGCGCAGACGGTTTACAGCGGACGAAGCAACGAACAACGACTCCGCCGGCATCCGCCCACAACCCCAATGCCTGTCATCCTGGAGCGAAGCGAAGGACCTATGCACTTTGCTTGCGCCACCACGTCCATCGTGTCCACCCTGTCCACTGCCGCAGGCCCGCCGTCGCAGGTTCGCGCCTGTGATAACAGTACTAAAAAGGTTTTGCTCTTGGGGTCGGCTAATTGCCAACTGCTAATTGCCAATTGCTGTTCCCCGGCGCGCGCCGCCCTTTGCGCGTGATGGGGTAGCTTGGTGGTGTTGCAACCCTTGACCCTGTCATCTTGAGCGGAGCCCGCCGCGGCGGGCGAAGTCGAAAGACCCCGAGGCTGTTGAACCTGACCATGCTGCTCTTGGGAATTTTCACGAAAGCGTTTGCGCCTTTAAAAATTAAACGGACCCACTATCCTGCGTAGACGTACGCGACCAGGCCGACACAGAGGGTTGCCTGAAGCTTGGTTAACGTAAATAGAGATGTCGAGCCCCACCGGCGCGACACATCGGGTCGGCTAGAGGCTAGGAGCTAGAAGCCAGGAGTTTCAATCCACGAGCCGTGAGGGCCAAGCTCAGCGACCCCATATGGCGACGAAGTGCGAGGGATTGAGGGACAGACGCTTGGCTCAAAAGCCGTCGATGACTTCGGGCTGCAGGCCTTCCAGCGATGCCAGTTCAATCTCGCCGCTCGGCTTGACCGATAGCGTGCGATGAACCTTGGCAGAGGAATATTGGCCCAACTTTGAACTGTGCTTCCACCAAATCAACTTGAGCACCTCCATGCTGCCATCCGGCCTGGCTGACGACGCATCGTTTTCAAACATTTTTGGAAGCACCTGCTTAATAGCTTCGGCGTCTTCGGCGCTGAAGCCAGTCCTCTCGGCCAACTGGGGGTTCATACTGCCAAAAAAGACGTAGACTCCACTATCTACGCGGTGCTTCATACCCATTGTGTCAGAGCCACGCTTGGTGCCATCGCCTTCGCCGCTAACGCTCTTGGTAATTTGGGTGCTCGTCACGTCCACAGGCTGAATGCTGAAAGCAGACTGAAGCGTTACAGGGCCACGGATCGGAATAGATACTCCCGTGTCACCCTCCTCGGCTCCTCCGTCCTTGCTTTTAGACTTTCTGGACGGCGGCAACGCGAAGAGCTGACCAAAGGCTCTCACGTCGAACCATGTCTCCTGGGCAAGCTTTGCGGTTTCCGAAGTGCCAAATTTCTTTCCGAGGGCCTTCTCCGCGCGGTCTCGGAGGCTCTTTGCGTCGTCATTCTTGCGGTCGTCTGATTGCACGAAGATTTTATATTTCTGCTGCCCTTGTTCGGACACCTCTTGGAGACGGTCCCGAATTTTGCGTTTGAGGCACACATCTGTAATTTCTCCATATCCGTTGTAGTCCGTACGAGGACGGTTTCCGTTCAATGGATCGCCATTGGGGTTGGCATGCTTTACGCGGAGCACTACAGCAAAGTCTATTTTGGTTTGCAGAACACTCATCCTTCTTCTCCCTCAGGCTCTGATTTTGATTCTTCGGTTTCGATCTCCGTTGCAGCCTTGTTCCAAAGTGCGGAACGCTGGCAGTGGTAGCCGAGCAGGAACTCGCCAGATAGCTTGCTGTCATTGGTGAAATCCTCACCAGTAAACATTCCAATGACTGAATCAAGCAATTTCTCTCTCTTCAAAAGCACGCCGGGCCGATTGGTTCTCAAGCGGGTTTTATACGGGGTCAATGAAAGCTCAATACTCCTCCATGTGGAACAAGGGTGATCTGCAAATCTCTGCATCAGCTTTGCAGCATTGGTGTCTCGTTTTTCCTTAGCGACATACAAAGCGTGACTCTCGATGTTTTCCGCGATCGCTAATAAACGGCCAAAAAGGTAGTCTCTCGTAGTCCGATCTTCTTCCAGTGACATCCGGTAGTTCTCCTCCCATCTGCTGCCCCGAACAAGAGCACAGGCGATGCCAATGCATTTTTCCCATTCCCATTTTTCCAGCCCCATCCTGTTGGACGCCCGGTGCACAGTGGCTTCTACGACACTACGAGGCAGCGGTCGTGCGTCGATAATGCACGGCAAAAGCCGCTCAACGGTTGCTTTACGCAGATGGTCGTCTAGCCGCCTTCCATACGCGGCTGCAGCAATATCGTTGGGGGCCGGAGCCCCTACGAAGCGTAGATCCTTGGAGTAATTCTGGCGCCAAGCACACCTCAGGTGCCATCTGAGCACTCGGTCGAGAAACTCGGCTCCAATCAGCTCTCTGTAGTACGTAATGGCCATACGTCCCGGCGTAGCAGAATCAAGGCCCATGATCACCACATCGGCACAATCGCCCAACTTAGTCCCGTAGCCAGAGATCGCCGTATTCAAACGCAAAGCGAAATGTTGTCCCACATCGCCCGAGTAGCTTTCGTCCTGCACGCCATCTTCCGCCCCTGCCGCAAGGAACAGTCGCGCAGTGTTTTGGAATGGGTCAGGTATCTGCTGTCCCCCCACCGTCCACGCAATAAACACCTGTCCACTTGACTTATCGTGATATCCCTGACGTTTAATCAGCCATTGAAGGGCATTGTGGGCTTTCTGGGTGACCACTGCTCCGACGCCATAGGCCTGCTCTGGAGTCTGAAATCGTCCACGAAATGTGTATCCGGAATTGTCATTCGATGAAATCAGCTTTGCTCCATCCGCGCCGTGCCTCAGCCGCTTTGGATGACTAGACGCGAGCAAAGTTGCCTCACCAGTGACCATGCACAATCCGCGACCCGTATTCTGGGAAGCATCAAACCGAATCCAAGAGTCGCGGACCTCTGGGTCGCTCCACACTGCGGATACTGGGTCACCGGGAATTTGCACGCGCCATCGTACAAAGGCGTCTCCCTGATCACGCTTACCGTCCTTGGGTGTAAGCATTTTGAAGATTCCTGGCGTTGGCTGGTCCGAAGACCATTCTGTCAGCAGTTCCTGGTCCGCGGAACAGTGCAAGATGCCCTCGCGCACAAGGTCACTGACTACCGTGCCGTTCTCCACATAGTTCAGGACGGCTTGCACCTTGGGATTGGGGCCGGATTTGGCCCAGAGCTGAAGCTGTTGGAGGTATTCATTGTAGAAAGACTCCTTTCCGCCTCCGAATGCCGGGTAGTCAGCGGCACAGTATTGAATCTTGTCGCAGAGTGGGTGGGGCGGCGGTTTTGTTCCAACGCGCCCTGCCGACTTTTCGGTCGCAGGCACAACTGTAGCCTCTTTGGGCACCAGCGCAGCTCGTTGGAAGTTGCCGCCCGCATCGAGCATGATTTCAATGTGTGCCTGTTGCTCAATATGGCTTACAGGCATCAAAGGTTCCGTTGCGAACTGCGGAGCGTCGGCGCAAAGGTCGTAAGTCGCATGTAGCTTTTGTATCCAACTCATCTAGAACCCTAGCTCTTCAGCTTCGGTTGTCACATTGCGGAGATTGTGGTCGATCCCGAATTGCTTGGGTAGCATTTCTCGGACCTCTTTTTTCACTCGACATTGTTCAGGCCGGGGAAACTCCATGACGCCATTCATCATTTTCGGAAACCAGAAATTGCTTTGTAGCTTGTTCACGCCGGTCTCATCGGGGTAGCCAAAGCTGTGGAACATCAAACCGAAGCCCAGTTCCCCTTTGCTGTCGTAGTCTCCCTGACCGCTCCCGAAGACGCACGGCTCAACATAGCCTTGGCAGTCGCGCGTACCCAGAAAAATGTCCTGGCGTCCGCCGCGTTCCAAACTACGGCGGGCGATCGCATAGTGCTTGCCCTCAACTTGATCGCGCTTCAGTTCGGGTTGATGATCGTTCCATTCAAAATGGGCGCGCACTTGATACTCGACGCTGGGGAGGCCTGTGTTCGGATCGGGATCGCCGGTAAGAAACGTGTAGATGGCAAGAGTGTTGTAGCTTTCTTCCTTCTTTTTTGTAGGGTTGCGCTCACTCGGATAAACCCCACCAAAATTGAGCGGTTTGGCTCCTTTCGTCTGGGTGCGGATACGCCTCATCACCCGTACGGTATCTATTATCCAGATGAATGTCGGCTTCCAGTAAATGGACTTGGCAATGCCTTTGAGGGCCTCGTAGGTGGGAACGTGGTACGAGCATTTTTCTCCGCCCACCCGCGTCAGCGGGTCGGTAAACATGGCAAACCGCCCCCAGACCCGGAACTCAATCGCATTGCGTGGCGTGCTATCCATGCTGGAACTCCATTTCTTCCGTGCCGGCCACGGACAAGCCGAAATCCGGGCTGTAGTATTTTTCATCCAGGTAAAGGATTCCGGTTTCTTCCTGCACCTCGCGCACAGCGTGTACACGCTGCAGTTCTTTCATTACCCAGGGAAAGACGTTCACAGTAAACTGCTGTGCTCGCTTGAGCAACTTGAACTGTTTTTCGACTTCATATGCCGCGCACAGATTAGCAATTACTTTCCTGCCTTGGGCAGAGTAAGGGACGATCACGCCCTGAGTGTTCGCTTCAATCGGCTCGAAGGCTTTTGCCGCGGTCATGAAAGACTGTCTCATGAAAATTTGTGGTGGGTTCCGTGTTCTCGCCGCTTCCGCCACCGCCAGCCGGTTTTCTCCTAGCATGTTCAGCAAAGTGTCGTCCCGTTCGGCCTGCGCACTGCTTACCCCGTAAGCCATTTCATTCTTGCGGTCAAAAAAATAGTAGCGAAAATACTGTTCGATGATCCCCGGGTCGGATAAATCAATTTTCCGAGGTTCTTCTGTTGCGGCTTGTTCGTCGAGCACACGCTGGGCCGCTGCCTGCCCTGCTTTGATGTCGCGCAAATCTGGGTGCAATTCGCCTGTGAGGTTGATGATATGCACCCGTCCTGTCAGCTTGCGGGCTCCATGGCGATTGCAGCGGCCCGCAGCCTGCGCAATAGAATCCAGCCCAGCGAGCGCACGGATAACCGTTCCGAAATCGATGTCCACACCGGCCTCGATCAACTGGGTGCTAATGCATATCACCGCCCTCTGTTCCTTGAGCTGCTTCTGCCTGTCAAGGTGTCGCCGGACTTTGCGGAGGACCTTCATCCGGTGAGCCGGGCACATGTTGGTGCTGAGGTGATACACCGCAAGGCCTGTTGCCTTCTCTCTGCATGCCTTGAAAATCGAATGCGCCTCTCTTTTTGTGTTGACTATCACAAGGCAGCTACCGGAGTCGCCAGCCTTGGAGATGGCGAACTCAGCCGCCTCCGTGTGCTCCCACCCCCCAGGTTTCCGGCAATAGAACGTCTCATAACGCCTGAGTTTGGTAAAGAGCCCTTTTACGTCGGGCATGAGTTCTGCATTCTCGCTTAGCGCAACCGCTCCTTTGTTAGAATCGACTTCATGCAGCAGCGGCTGGGTTGCCGTGCAGAGCATCACGCTGGCCCCGCAGCTTTCCACCAGAAAATTGATAGCGTTGTTGAAAAGATGAACGCAACGGACGGGTATTGTCTGCACCTCATCAAAAATCAGAACCGAGTTGGCCAGCTGGTGCATTCGCCTGACCGCCCGTGTCCCTTCCCCGAAAAGAGTTTCTAGCAGTTGTACTGCCGTAGTAAAGACAACCGGAGCGTCCCAATTCTCCGAGAGTAGTTTGCTTCTCTCGGTCTCTTTCAATGGCGTCAAGTTCGAGTGATGTTCCAGCACCACACTTGCGAACTCGCTCCCATCGGGCTCCAGTATCTTGCGTACCTGCTCTGCGTTTTGATCAATGATAGAGGTGTAAGGGCTTACGTAAATAATGCGATCCATCTGCTGCTTCGCTGCATGATTCAGCGCGAAACGCAGGCTTGCAAGGGTCTTCCCGCCTCCAGTGGGAACCGTGAGAGTAAAGGTTCCCTTTGGCCGCTCTGAAGCTGCCAGACAGTCTTCAGACACTTTCCTCCGTATGTGGTCGATTGGCTCACTCTGTGGGAATTGTTCGAGTGCGTTTTCGAGAAGCCTTGCCAGAACGCGCCACTCGACATAGTCGCCATCCTGGCGCAACACAGCGGCGGCAGGTTTCGAGAAACCAGCCGTGTCCGTGCGATCAGCATCAATCAGGCAGCTAAACAACACCCGAACAAAAAGGCCGATTTTGAATCGCAATATAGTCTCGTTCGGATTGTTGTGGCAGAGTGTTGCGATAGACTTCTGGACACACAGGACCAATTCCGGATCGCGCAGAACAGCTTCGCTTCGCTCAGTCAGAATGTGGTCCGCTTGTGACCACGCTTCCTCGCAGTGTGAATCAGAGTCCACTTTAGCCATCCGCTTCGAGAGCTTGTCCACGCCTTCGGGAGCTACGCAGTCAATCAAGCCGGAATGATGGGATGCGATGCAAAGGGACAGGATTTCGGCAACAACCCCGTCGATTTTTCCTCTTTGCCGCAGCGCCCGCCAGATTTTCTGTGCTCCTGCCGTGGAGTGGTCAATCGTCCCACGCTCCGAGTCATATTGCCCGGCCGCGTTATCAAGGGCTACGCGACGCAAGTATTGTTGGAAATCTTTCGAGTATTTACCAAGATCATGTAATAGCCCAATCGCTTCTCCCGCTGCCCGGATTCCCAGTTTTGCACACAATCGTCCCGCAGACTCCGAAACTGAGAGCAGGTGCGATTGGAGTAGTTGATGCCTGCCATCAGCCTCTAAATGGGCAAGGAAAGCCGCGTCTTGTTGAACGCTGATTTCGTTCATCCTTCACTCTGGTAAAAACTGCCAAGAAACCAAGGGCAACAAATGAATACCTGAGCACAGCTTATAGTGCACTGGCACGATAAATACTTGAGGCACTATACCAGATGAAACTTTGCTCCTCAACCATGAATAGATGGCACAACAATAATGTTGTAGTTTGGGCTAGGGTAAACAATCTCGTCCCATAGTGGACGACCGCCAATTGTCGAAATGCCGCTGGCGGCTTCACGGTTCCAAACGTCAACAACGAAGTTGTATATTCTGGAACGCCATCGCGCAAGATTCTCAAATAGCCTTCATTTCGGTCTATCATGTACCCAACCATGTATTCCGAAGACGACCTTCTACCCATTTCGGCGCTGCAGCATCTTGCTTTTTGCGAACGGCAATGGGCATTGATCCATCTGGAGCAGCAGTGGGCGGAGAACCGGCTCACCGCGGAGGGCTGCCAGTTGCACGAGCGGGCTGATGAAGGGCATCACCAGACCAAGGAGGGAGTTCGCATCTGCCGGGGACTGAATCTCCGCTCTCTTCGCCTGGGACTCACGGGCAAGGCCGATGTGGTCGAGTTCCATCCGGATACTGGCGGCAGCCCGCGTCCTTTCCCCATCGAGTACAAGCGTGGCCGTCCTAAGCCTGACCATCGCGATGAGGTCCAGCTCTGCGCCCAAGCGCTCTGTTTGGAAGAGATGCTGAACGTGGAAGTAACCAACGGAGCGCTCTTTTATGGCCAGCCACGCCGCCGGACCGCCGTGGCCTTTGACGCCGAACTTCGCGGCGAAACCGAAAGGCTGGCTGCCCGGCTGCACGAGCTGTACGCCGCCCGCATCACGCCCAAAGCCAGGTACGAAAAGAAGTGCGATTCCTGCTCACTCTATTCCATCTGCCTGCCGAAAACCACCGGAGTATCCAGCGCGCAGCGCTACCTGAAGCGTGCCGTTGCGGCGTCACTGGCCGGGGAGGGAAGTGGGTCGTGAAGCAACTCCTCAATACGCTCTATGTGACCACGCAGGGCGCGTACCTGTCGAAAGATGGAGAGACGGTGCTGGTGCGGGTGGAGAAGGAAACCCGTTTGCGCGTTCCAGTCCATACGCTCTCCGGTATTGTCTGTTTTGGGCAGGTATCGTGCAGCCCGCCGCTGATGGGTTTCTGCGCGGAAAAGGATGTTGCCCTCAGCTTCCTCACGGAGCATGGCAAGTTTCTGGCTCGGGTTCAGGGACCTGTGAATGGCAACGTCTTGCTGCGCCGCGAGCAATACCGCCGGGCCGACGATGATGCAGGCTCCACGAACATCGCGCGCGCGGTGGTGCAAGCCAAGATCGCCAACTGTCGTACCGTCCTCTTGCGGGGCATGCGTGAGCACGGCGGCAACAGCCAGATCGAGGATGCGGCCTCTCGCTTGGCCCGCAGTATTGAAATGCTCGAGACGGCGCAATCGGTGGATGGCGTGCGCGGCATCGAGGGCGATGGAGCGCGCAACTATTTCTTCGTCTTCGACCACCTGATTACAACCGCCAAGGAACATTTCTTCTTCCGCGAACGCAGCCGCCGTCCGCCTCTGGACAAAGTGAATGCGCTGTTGTCTTTCCTCTATACCCTTTTGGTGCATGATATCGTTGGGGCGCTGGAGACGGTGGGCCTGGACCCGTCGGTCGGATTTCTCCATCGTGACCGGCCAGGGCGTCCTGGGCTGGCGCTGGATCTCATGGAAGAGTTGCGGCCTGTCCTCGCCGACCGGCTGGCGCTTTCCTTGATCAATCGGCGGCAGGTAGATGAAGAAGGATTCCAAACGGCGGAAGGCGGCGGCGTGGTGATGGACGATTCGACCCGAAAAGAAGTCCTTCTGGCATGGCAAAAACGAAAACAAGAGGAGATACAGCATCCCTTCCTCGGCGAGCGCGTGGTCTTTGGGCTGGTGCCGTACGTTCAGGCCCTGTTGCTGGCCCGGCGCCTGCGTGGTGACTTGGACGCCTATCCGGCATTCTTCTGGCGGTGATTCGCGATGATGGTCCTGGTTGCATACGATGTTGAGACGGAAACCAAGGCTGGACAACGGCGGCTCCGCCGCGTGGCCAGGATGTGCCAGAACTTTGGGCAGCGAGTGCAGTTTTCGGTTTTCGAGTGTCTGGTTGACCCCGCGCAGTGGGTGGCCCTGAGATCGAAGCTGGTGGGAGAGATCGATCCGGCAAAGGACAGCCTGCGTTTTTATTTCCTGGGGGCAAACTGGCAGAGACGGGTGGAACATGTCGGAGCCAAACCCAGCTATAACCCCCAGGGCCCGCTCATTCTTTGAAGCGCGGACATCAAGCGGTCTCGATTCGACGGGCCGGTCCGCGCTGCTTGTAAGTCTCGGCAATACAATGCTTTCAGAGTTCCTCCCCTTCACGGGCCATCCCCAGTTCGGCGTTTCTATTCGGTGGTCCGCGAAAACGAACCGCTAACACATTGATGGCGAGTGTGTTACCGTGAAGCAGTTCGCGCCCGCAGGGGCGCGTGGATTGAAACTTGAACGCGATCATACATATACGGCACAACAATTGTTCGCGCCCGCAGGGGCGCGTGGATTGAAACGTTGCCGTATTCTTGGCATTCCTCATTATGGCACGTTCGCGCCCGCAGGGGCGCGTGGATTGAAACATGTTGCTTGTCGTTTTGCTGCCTGTTTGTCCTTGTTCGCGCCCGCAGGGGCGCGTGGATTGAAACTGCGTATTACCGTTATTCCCTAACGCGCCAATGGGGTTCGCGCCCGCAGGGGCGCGTGGATTGAAACGTTCCCGTTGGCAAGGGATTAGCAACACCAGCGAGGTTCGCGCCCGCAGGGGCGCGTGGATTGAAACAGATGCACCTTGCCGCACATGGCACAAACAGACGGTTCGCGCCCGCAGGGGCGCGTGGATTGAAACCTCATCTATTGGTGGTGGTGGTGGTGGTGGTGGCTGTTCGCGCCCGCAGGGGCGCGTGGATTGAAACACCTTGCATGTGTTTAAAAAACCGCCGAAAGTGGTTCGCGCCCGCAGGGGCGCGTGGATTGAAACCGTGTCATACCCGTGCCTCTGGACACTGCCGGCGTTCGCGCCCGCAGGGGCGCGTGGATTGAAACAACGTCGTGTAAATCCCCCAGGCGGTGAAGCCCAGTTCGCGCCCGCAGGGGCGCGTGGATTGAAACTCAATCACCGCGCCAATCGCGCACTCATCCGCCTGTTCGCGCCCGCAGGGGCGCGTGGATTGAAACATCGGCCCACTCTTGGTATCAACTGTCAGAGATCGTTCGCGCCCGCAGGGGCGCGTGGATTGAAACTTCGGCTATCAGGCAGTGCTTTCGGCGGATTTCCCGTTCGCGCCCGCAGGGGCGCGTGGATTGAAACTTGAGTTCGGGGGTGTGAAGTACTGTAGGAACTGTGGTTCGCGCCCGCAGGGGCGCGTGGATTGAAACCAGAAACACAACGGCCCCAGACATGCTGGGGCTTGTTCGCGCCCGCAGGGGCGCGTGGATTGAAACCTTGAGTATGCGTGTTCGACGTGTTACCTTGGTAACGTTCGCGCCCGCAGGGGCGCGTGGATTGAAACCCATGAAATATCTTCCCAATATCGCCAGTATCTTGTTCGCGCCCGCAGGGGCGCGTGGATTGAAACATGGTCGGAAACTCGCTGGTTGCCCACAACAGCCGTTCGCGCCCGCAGGGGCGCGTGGATTGAAACGGCTTGTTCGTCCTGCGTTAAATCCATCCGTGGGTGTTCGCGCCCGCAGGGGCGCGTGGATTGAAACTCTTTCACAACACCGTCAAACCGCTTGAGCATGTGTTCGCGCCCGCAGGGGCGCGTGGATTGAAACATGGCAGGCGCGGCAGAGGTCAATGCTTTGCAAGTTCGCGCCCGCAGGGGCGCGTGGATTGAAACGCTTAATCTCTTTCACTCCGGCAATCAGAATGCCGTTCGCGCCCGCAGGGGCGCGTGGATTGAAACAATTGCGCCATGAAGTGGCGTTGGGTGCCTTTTGGTTCGCGCCCGCAGGGGCGCGTGGATTGAAACACGATCGGCGTGGCCGCATCGATCAGCTTTTGCGTTCGCGCCCGCAGGGGCGCGTGGATTGAAACCTGCGCTCCGTAATTTCTACGTGCATCCCGCTTTCGTTCGCGCCCGCAGGGGCGCGTGGATTGAAACGCCCTCGGTGCGACACGTTTCCGGATAATTCGAGTTCGCGCCCGCAGGGGCGCGTGGATTGAAACGTTTCCCATCCAGCACATCGGCGCAGATGCAGCAGGTTCGCGCCCGCAGGGGCGCGTGGATTGAAACTACACCAAAACCGCTGAAGAGCAGCGCGACCAGCGTTCGCGCCCGCAGGGGCGCGTGGATTGAAACTCCTCCTTTTTATTGCTGTTACGGGACAGCTAACCGTTCGCGCCCGCAGGGGCGCGTGGATTGAAACCTGTCCACCGTGTCCAACCCTGTCCCCTGCCGCAGGCCGCCTTGGCAGGTTCGCGCCTGTGCTAACGCAGCGCTAAAAGGATTTCGCTCTCCGGGTTGACCCCGTGTCCCCTGCCGCAGGCCCGCCGTGGCGCGCTGTTGCCTTTCAATTTTGGCATTTTTGGCAATCTTGCCGCCTGATTCGCGTGCATTCGAGAAAACCTGTCCCGGCGTGCCGTGGATTCGCGGCTAAAGGATTCCGCTCTTGGGGTTGTCTTTGCCGTTGCCTTTCAATTTTGGCCCGCCGCGGCGGGGCAATTACGGCGATTTTGGCAATCTGCTACTGGCTCTTTCCCATCAACCCTTCCACCCCAACGCCTGTTATGGCTACTTTCATCCAGGTATTAGCAGCATGCTGGCCGTCAATCACGACTTTCAAGTAGTTATCGCTGAGCGCTTCCGTGCAATGCTCATGATGAGCTTGCAAGGTGATCGCATCGAGAGTCCTTCCCCGAAAACTCTCCCGGAATTCCAGGTTCTTCTTTGCCCCAAGTTCGCGCAGCACGCGGTTGCGTTCACGCGCCACTGCGACTGGAACTTGGCCGGGCACGGCGGCCGAGGGCGTCCCCGGCCTTGAGGAATAGGTGAAGACGTGCAAATAGGTAAGCGGCAGACGTTCGATGAAGCTGCGGCTCTCTTCGAACAGTTCTTCAGTTTCACCCGGAAAACCAACCATTACATCTGCGCCGATGGCGGCATCAGGCATGGCCGCGCGGATCTTCCTGATCTTTTCCGCATAGTGCCACGGACGATACTTGCGGTGCATCTGCCGCAGGATGCGGTCGCTCCCCGACTGCAAGGGAACATGCGCGTGCTTGGCGATGCGCGGCGAGCTGGCTGCCAGTTCGATCAGCTCATCGCTCCAGTCCATGGGTTCAACCGAGCTGATGCGGAGCTTTTCAATCTGGGTATGCGCCAGCAGGGCACGAAGCAGTTGTTCAAAACGCTGTTGCCGGGCAAAGTCGCGCCCCCAGCGGCCAAGATTGATGCCGCTGAGAACAATTTCTCTGTATCCCGCATCCACGAGCGTCTGCGCCTCCGTGAGCGCGCGTTCCAGTGGCATGGAGCGGCTTTGTCCGCGAACGCTGGGAATAATGCAGAAGGAGCAGCGGTTGTTGCAGCCATCCTGCACTTTCAGGTTGGGCCGGGTGCGGGACGAGTGCTCATCGGCGGCAAACACCGGGGCGGCAACTAATTCTGTGTGCGCAAAGATGTTCCCGATCAGGGTAAACGCCGGGGCGGAGAGAGTCACATTCTCCAGCGAAACGAAATTCTGACTGGCAACAATTTCCGCTACCTGATGCTTGTGGGAGTTGCCGACGACCCAGGTTACGCCCGGTAAAGACGCGATCTCCTGCGGCGCGCGTTGCGCGTAGCAGCCCGTTACCAGAATTCTTGCCGCGGGATTCTCGCGATGGACCCGGCGGATCGCGGCACGCGCATCCTGATCGGCGGCAGCCGTCACCGTGCAGGTATTCAGGACAACAACATTCGCGTGCGTAACCGAGTCGGCGCGGTTCAGGCCCTCTTGTGTGAGCTGCCGTTCGATTGCGGCCCCATCCGCCTGCGTGGCGCGGCAGCCAAAGTTCTGCACATAGAAGGCGGACACGGAAAATATTATACAATCAGTAACGTAGCCCAGAGGCCGCCGGCGTACTCAGTTCGGGAACGGATAGCAGCAACTCACAACCCTGAGGCACATTCCGGCATCTGATTAACCCTGTAATTGCTCAGCGCAGCCCGGAGATTTCATGAAACGTCGTATCCTGCTTGTCGATGACGAATTAGCTATTCTGCTTACACTCAAGACCATTCTTGAAATCCATGGTTTTGATGTTGAAACTGCGGCTTCCGCCAAGGAGGCGCTGGCCAAACTCAAAGCCAATAGCTATCACATGGTCATCACCGACATGAAGATGGAACATGACCGCGCCGGCTACGATGTGATCCGCTCAGCCAAAAAGACTGACTATGACCCGGCCGTGGCCATCCTCACCGCGCACCCGCTGCTGGGCGGCGATTGGAAATCTGAAGGCGTTCAATCCATGCTGGTGAAGCCGATGAATACCAACGATCTGCTGCGGCAGATTGAAGTGCTGCTCATCCAGCACGAAGACAAGCATCGCCAGTCACAGCGCCCTGCCGGACGCGGCGCGAACGCACGAAACGGGCGTACCCAGGCAGTTAGGAAGCCGGCCTGAGCGGGCGTCGCCGGCGCCCTCAAATCCGTTCTCTCGTCGTACACCCAACCGAAACGTAGTTAGCAGACGCAGAAGCGCAAGCAGTTTGCCTCGGCTTGACCGCACACATCTAGGCAAGCTTGCGTAGTACAACGGCTCACACATCGCTGGAGCGCGGTTTGGCAGTTTTGTTGGCAGATCACACACTGCAGTGTTGCCGAAACCGTGCCAGGCTTGGTGAAAAGGATCGCTGTCAGGACCAGCACAGAGAGGATCACCACGCGGATGGATGCTTTGCCATAAGCCAACATTTTTATTTCCTTTCGTTCTTCTGGGGGCTAATTCAATTCAGGAAACATTATAGACCTGCACGAGAGAAGTGCGAGAACGTCCAGGCCAGGTTTTTTCGGGAGGAAGGCTCCTTTTAAAAAGGGCACACCTGTGCATCGCGGGGCCATCTCAAAGGCCAGTTGCAGCAAGAAGATTCAGCTTATGCTGTAGCCGCGGCCGTTTTCCGCTGCTGGAAGCATTCGCGGCAGAAAACGGGACGTCCCTGCGTCGGTTTGAACGGAACCGTAGTTTCACGCTGGCAGCCCGAGCAAATTGCCTTGGTTTCGACCCTCTGGTAATTGCCGCCACCTTGCGAAAGACCCAGTGCGTTCGCGCGTTTTGACTTGCAATTTTTGCAGCGTTTTGGCTCGTTCTTGAATTGTTTGTCGTGGAAGAAAAGCTGTTCCCCGGCGGTGAAAACAAAATCTGCGCCGCAATCGACGCATTTCAGAACCTTGTCCTGGAACTCCATTGAGATGCCCCCTTTCCCTGGTCACCCTGGAATCCGGAACAGTACACAGCAACCTCGAGCGAGTTGGACTTCAGAGTGATTCCTGCTACAGGTTCGGCCCAACCACGAAAATTTTCGTGGCCACTGCTAGATTCAACAACTGCCAGACAGCTCTATATGAATTCCGATTTTGCTGCTTTATGAAAGCCGGGCCGTTCCCGGAAGGGACGGCCCGGCGCGTACTCAACTTAGTCTTGCTCTTTGCGTGCTTTTTTTCGATTGCGTTTGCGCGCCAGAGCTTCCTTCATGCGGCGCTTCTCGCCGGGTTTCAAGTAAAAGGAATGCCGCTTGACTTCTTTAATGATGTCCTCTTGCTGGACTTTGCGTTTGAAGCGGCGCAAGGCATTTTCAAGAGGTTCTCCCTCTTGTAAGCGAACTTCTGCCAAACTGAATCCACCTCCCAACCTTACCTGTCGGAATGTTGAGTTTTGCAGTCCTTCAAGGGCAAGTCAAGCAATAAGTTACGGGAATCTATATTTAATAGTTTGGATAGCTAGGTCTATTTCCGCCACAAGGGTTGTTTTTGACCGCTGAATGCCAGAGTTCCGATAAATACTCAATTAGCAGGTAGAATACTACCTAAGACTCTTGTAAGTTGTTGAATATAAAATACTTAACTAAGGTAATTGGCTGCATTTTTTCCAGGGTTAACGGACACCAACCAGACTTCACCGCCACCCATAAAGCTTCGCCGCATTATCATGCAGCACCATGTGCGCCAACTCCAGTGCCCGCTCGCGGGTGATTTCGCCATCCTGAATCATGCCGGTCAACGCAATCGCCAGCGCTTCCCGCGCTGACTGCGTGGTCTGCCAGCCTATCTCTTCCCAATTGATCTCAGGAGTATTGGGATAGAGATCTGTCCCAAACAAAGTCTTCTCCGGATACCACTCGAGAAAATCACGAATCACTTCACTCAATTTGCGGGTAGAGATGAGCCACGTCTGTTCGGAGAAGTCCGCATACACATTGGGCTTCATCAGCATGTAGGCGGTGTATTTGGTAAACGCTCCCGCGCCGCCATGCAGCAGCACAAAGGTAGTCTTGCGCAGGGAAGCGTCATTCAGCAGCGAATCAAGCAAGGCGGGGTTAGAGCCATTCAGCATGAAATACGTTCCGCATCCGCCGCCGGTGTGGAAGTGTACCGGCAAACCAAGGCGTCCGGCTTCTCGCGCGATGTAGCGCATGAGGTAATCCTGAAGCATGAGGTAGTCCGCATTTGGCGGGGTCCCGCTTTTCACATACCGTGAATAGATCTTCTGGGCCTGGTTTAGGTATTCCGTCTGGTCCAGCGGAATCGCACCGAAGTCAAGCGAGCGCAGATAGGCAGCCTCGAACTTGATGGCCACGGCGCCGCTACGCTTCTGGGACTCCAGCGTTGGAGTGACTACCTTAGAGGTGTACTCCTGCAAGGTTGGGGGCGGCGCGCCCAGGTTCTGGTCTTTGAGGTAGTGCTTGAGAAGCATCTCTTCGCGGGAATAGAAGAATTTGCGGTCAGGCGTTTCATTGGCCACGCTGCTGTTGTTCAGTGGCAGCAACAACGCATCATCGAACGGCACCCAGCGGAACCGCGGAGGTTGCAAGCCGCGGCCCATGGCGACGCGGTTCGATAGCTCAGTTTCGATGCCGAGCTGGTCCAGCACCCAGTTAGGAAAGTTATCGCCCTGCTGCTGCATGACTTTCTTCTTGGTATCGAGCAGCTCGCGCACGTGCTCAGGGCTGCGGTCATCGTAGCGATATCCGTACAAAGCTTTCCATGCCGCCAGATATTGTGGATTCTCAGGCCGGCCCACGATTGTCGGGTCATTCGGTTCCAGAGGATCGCACGGCAGGGCGTCAAAATCATCGTCCTTCTCTCCCGGAGCAACCAATTTGGGCGTATGCGAGTGGTTGTCGATGGCCTTGATCTTATTAATCTCCGCCAGCAGTTGCGGATCGGCTGTTTGAGCGTGGAGAAAGGTGAACGATGATAGCGCGAATAGGAGGACCGTGACCGTTTTCATGGCGCGAGCAGGTTAAACCGACTCAAGGATTGAATGCAATTCGTGTGCTCGTGCAAAGCTCAGACCACGATAAACCAGATTTATTACTAGACATCAATACTCGCGCCCGTTAAGTTATAAACACTTTCATGAATTCAGACGCCATTATCGCGGTCCAAGGCTTGCGCAAGTCCTACGCTGATGTGGAGGCCGTAAGAGGCATTGATTTTGAGGTCCATGCCGGGGAGGCCTTCGGCATCCTGGGCCCGAATGGCGCGGGCAAGACGACCACAGTGGAAATCCTGGAGGGGTTGAGGCCGCGCAGCGGTGGTGATGCGCGTGTGCTGGGTTTTGACCCGGAACGGCAGAAGCAGCAACTGAAAGACAGAATCGGCGTGTGCTTGCAGGCCACTAATTTGCCCGCCAAGATCAGAGCACAGGAAGCCATCGACCTGTTTGGCACGTTTTATTCCCGCAGCATCAGCTCGGAGAAGCTGCTCAAACGTCTGCAATTGTGGGAAAAGAGAAATGCTTTTTACGAGACGCTCTCCGGCGGCCAGAAACAGAGGCTCGCCATTGCTTTGGCGCTGGTGAATGATCCCCAATTGTTGTTTCTGGATGAGCCCACAACGGGTCTCGATCCGCAGATTCGGCTGGAGATTCACGGATTGATTGAAGAACTCAAGGCGGAAAAGCGGACGGTGGTGTTGACGACCCACTACATTGAGGAGGCGGAGCGTTTGTGCAACCGTGTGGCCATCATGGACGAAGGCAAGATCGTTGCCATGGGCTCGCCTCGGGAGCTGCAGCAGAAGAGCCAGGAGCAGTCGCGCATTCAAATCATCTGCGCCCAGCCTCTGATTGCAAGCCAACTGCCCCAGTGGCCGGACGCAGTACAAGCCACGGTGGACGGCGATGGACGCAGCCTGACTGTGTATTCAACGCGTCCGGCTCGCACGTTGTTTGAGATCATGCGCTGGCTCGACCAGCAGGGACTCCAATTGGAGGACGTTCACCTGAAGCGGCCCACGCTCGAAGATGTATTTGTCGAACTAACGGGAAAGAAGCTGCGCGAATGAAGACCTATTTAGCTCTGATCGCAATCGACCTGAAGCTGGCTACACGCCTGCGTGCGGTGCTATTTTTTCAGTACATTTTTCCACTCATTATCTTCTTCGTTTTTGCTCTGGCCTTCAGGGCGCAGCGGGACCCGAACCAGATGACGACCGTGCTTACCATGTCGATCTCGTTAGGGGTGTTGGGAAATGGGTTGTTTGGCGCCGGCATGCGCACGCTCCAGGAGCGGGAAATGAATATTCTGCGGCGTTACAAAGTAACGCCCATTACCCCGGTCCCGCTGCTGGTGGCCTCCATGGTGACTGGTTGGGTCATCTTCCTGCCCTATATCATTCTGGTCATTTCGCTGGCGCATTTCCTCTATCACATGCCCTGGCCCACTCGCTTGGGCTCTCTGGTAGTGTTCATATCCATTGGACTGATAGCTTTTCGAGCCATTGGTTTGGTCATTGCGTCTGTTGCCAATACCATGCAGGAGGGCACCATCCTGGTGCAACTCTTTTATTTCCCCATGCTGTTCCTGAGCGGCGCCACGGTTCCCGCTGAAATCTTTCCCCGGATGCTGCAAATTGTCTCCAACTTCATACCGGCAACGTATCTGGTTTTCGGGATGCGTGGCATCATGCTGCGTAAGGAGAGCCTATTCCATGATTGGAAGTGGCTGGGCGCCCTGCTGATCACTGCAGCGGTTGGCTTGACGGTTGGCACCAAGCTCTTCCGCTGGGAGAAAGAGGAGAAGATCCGGAAATCTGCCAAGCTTTGGATTGTGGCTGTACTTCTGCCCTTTGTGCTGCTGGGCGCATATCAGGCCTATACAGGCCAGAATGTGATCAAACCCGGCATTTTCGGGCGCTGAGAGCCGTAGCCTAAACTACGCAACCCATCTCACTTGCCGCCCGGAGCTGCCGTGGTTTTGGCCGGCACAGCTTTACCGTCAGCATCAAACATCTCCACAGTTCCATACTTGGCCACCGCTTGGCCCACCTGCTTGGCGTCACCCACTACTACGATCTGCAGATGGTCGAGGTCAATGTATTTTTTGGCCATGCGCTGGACTGTATCGGCATCGACCTTGGCGATCTGGTCGGAGTAATGGTCCCAATAATCGGGCGCGAGTCCGTAGTATTTGACTGACATCCAGCTATTGACAATGCCGGCGGGGTTGGCGAGCGAAAGAGCAAAGCTGGAGATGATGGAGCGCTTGGCTTCTTCCAACTCGCCTTGCGGGACCTTCTGGTCGCGCAGGCGTTTGAACTCATACATGATCTCGTGCAGGGAGCCCTCTGTGACGGCATTCCGAACCTCAGTGTTAGCTACAAAAGTTCCCGGATAGAGATCACCAGTCACACGACTGTAAGCCCCGTAGGTGTATCCCTTATCTTCACGCAAATTGGCAAACAGGCGGGAAGCGCCGCCGCCACCGAGAATCCGGTTGGCCACGGCCAGGGGAACGTAGTCAGGATCGCTGCGGTTCAGCGACAATCCACCGGCCAGAATGTTGCTTTGCACCGAGTTGGGACGATCCACAAGATAGATTCTGGCGGGCCCTGGAGCGGGCACTTTGCCTATCTTCACGGCCGGCACAGGCTGGGCTTTCCAGTTGCCGAAGTATTTGGTGGCGAGCTCCTTGGCCTGCGCCACGGTTATGTCGCCGGCCATAGCGAGAATCGCATTGTTGGGAGTGTAATGTTTCTGATGAAAATCCTTGAGCACTTCCGGCGTGATTTTCTGCAGGGCGTCCGTGGTGGTGGATTCGATGGCCGCTGGAAAATCCTTATACACGGCGCGGGCAAAACGTTCGCGGGCCAAAAATCCGGGGTTCGCCCGCATCTGAACCAGCCGGGCCCGTTCCTGGCGGCTGAATCTCTCCCATTCGTCAGCCGGGTAGCTGGGATTCAGCACGATATCACTCATTAGATCCATGAGCTTGTCAGTGGATTCGCTCAGACCAGAGGACGCGATCACGGTCAGATTGGCGCCAAACACAGCGTCTGCATTGAACGTGGCGCCTAGCTCGTCCAGTTCGGTCGCAATCTGAGTGCTGTTGCGCCTGGCAGTGCCATCACGCAGCAGGGTGGCCGTGAAGGAAGCCAGGCCGGGCATCTCCGCTGGATCGGAAAGCGCACCCGATTTAATCCACAAACCGCAGTAGATGGTGGGCAACTTGTGCTGCTCCAGCACCAGAATAGTGAGGCCATTGGGGAGCGAAACCTCGGTTGGATGCGGCAGCTTGACCTTGAGGATCTCGTTGTTCACCGGCACCCGGTTCAAACGCTGGACCTTGGATGGCAATTGCTTGGCGTCGCCGGTGGCCGGTTGTTGGGCCACGGCCATGGCTGCGCTCAGCCCTGCGATCAGCACTACCGATAAGCATTTCTTCAGCATGGTTATCTCCTCACTGCCCTGCGGGGCTGCTGCCGGAACGTCCAGCGGGTGTGGTGATCACGACGGATCGATGCGCGGATACCAGGTACTTTTGCGCGGCTTGCTGGACCTGATCGGCGGTGACGGCACAAAGCTTGTCATAGGCCGTGTTGATCAGGTTCGGATCGTTATAAAAAACGGTAAAAGTTCCAATCTGATTGGCCAGAGCCAGGGTGGACGTGCGGGCCTGAATCTGCTGGCGTAGCGCCTGCGTCCGGACTTTGGCCAGTTCTGCGGGCGTGATGCCCCCTTTCTTCACGGCGTCAACTTCGTCTTCGATGGTCTTTTCCAGATCCTCCATCTTCACTCCAGGGCGGGGCAGAGCTACTATCTGAAACAGGCCGGGCCCACGGCGTGGTTGTGCAAAGGCCGCGACATTGAGCGCCAGTTGCTTGTCATGGACCAGGTGCTGGTAGAAACGTGAGCTGCGCCCGGCGGAGAGGATGCCGCCCAGGACCTGCAGAGCGTAGGCATCCGCCGTATTCCCCGGGACAGTGTTATACGCGGCATGATATTGCGGCAGGCGGGCCAGAGAATCGGTCATGGTTTTGCGGCGCTCCTGCGTGTGGTCCGGCTCAGCCATGGTCAGTGCAGGCGGGGTGGGTTGCCGCGGAATGTCACCAAAATATTTCTTCACCTTGGTCAGCGCTTCCTTGGGATCGAGATCGCCGGCCAGCACCATGACCACGTTGTTGGGCGCGTAATAGATGCGAAAGAACTCCTTGAAATCGTCCATGCTGGCGGCATTGAGGTCTTCCATAGAGCCGATCACGGAGTGATGATAAGGGAACGCGTCATAAGCCATTCCATCCAGCTCTTCAGTCGACTTGCCGTAAGGCTGGTTGTCCACTCGGAGTCGCCGCTCCTCTTGCACTGCGTTCCGCTGGTTGTCCAGGTTCGCCTGGGTGAGGTTCAGGCCCCGCATGCGGTCCGATTCCAGAAACAACGCCATGTCCAACTGGTTCTTAGGCAACTCTTCAAAATAGTTGGTCTGATCGTTGTTGGTGCTGCCATTCATGGAGCCGCCGTAGTTCTGCACCAGCAGCATGTGTTCGCCCTTGCCTACGTTCGCTGATCCTTCGAACATCAGGTGCTCGAAAAGATGGGCGTAACCGGTGTGCCCCGGTTTTTCGTTGCGGGAACCGGTGTTGTAGGTGAGCGAGATGGAGAATACCGGCGCCGTATGATCAGGAACAATAATCACCCGCAGACCATTTTCCAGCGTGGTATCAGAAAACTCGACCTTGGGAAGTTTGGACTCGGCCGCTGCCAGCGACATAGCCGCCAGGCAGGCGGAAAGAAACAGCCAGGATCCTAATCGCTTCACATTGACACCTCAGGAGTGAGAATCAAGGGCAATCCGGAAGACCAGTTAGGTTCTCAGGAAAGCTGCAGAAAAAGCAAGAGGAAATTCACCACTGGCTATGAGAAAGTCTCCCATCCTCACATGATCTGTAATGCAGGATTGGCCGGTACCGGAAATTCAGCATGGGATGCTAGAATCCGCAATCACAAAACAACCAAGGGGAACTGTCGCTCATGCGAAAACTGCATATTGCCTTGCTGGTGCTGGCCACGACAATCTCGTGCGCCGCTATGGATCGCCAAAACAGCGCTGATTATCGCGCCCGCCGAATGGCGCTGGCAAAACGGATGGAGAACGGAGCGCTCGTCCTCTTTGCCCCGACAGAGGCTGAGGGCCCCAACAATCTGTACGGCTTTCGCCAGGACGACAACTTTTACTACTTGACCGGCTGGTCGGAGCCTGGCGCGGCCGTGTTCATCAATGCCAATCCCTACAGCGAAGCCTTGTTTCTGCCTGCGCACAACAAGACCCAGGAAAGGTGGACCGGCCCCAAACTGGGCCCGGAGGACCCTCAAGCCACTCACCTGACCGGTTTTGACCAGGTAGAGAGCCTGGACAAAATGCATGACACGCTGGCGAAGGTCCTGCCGCAACCCCGGGCCACGGTGTATTCGGACCTGGGAGTTGCCGGGCAAAGCACTCCCTCCACTGGACCTGTGGAGTGGCTGCGGCGCGGTAATTCGTTCCCCAACTATGTCGCCTTCAAGGACGTCAAGCCGCTGCTTGCACGCCTGCGCATGGTGAAAGATGCTGGAGAGTTGCAGTTGATTACCCGCGCCGTTGAGGCCTCAGAGGCCTCACACCGGGCGGCGCTCAAGGCCATCCGCCCTGGAATTTCCGAAAGGGATATCTCCTCGCTGATGCAGTATGAGTTCGGCACACGCGGCTGCGAGCGGCCGGCTTACGCACCCATCGTCGGGGCAGGCTTGTACTCCACCGTGCTCCATTACTCTGCGGACTCTGGAACCATGCAGGACGGGGACATCGTGGTGATGGACGTGGCCGGCGAGTACTCCATGTATGCTTCGGACATCACTCGAACAGCGCCAGTCAATGGTAAATTCACGCCGCGCCAGCGCGAGATCTACAACATCGTATTGGGAGCGCAGGAAGCGGCCATGCGGGCTTTTCGGGCAGGCAGGTCGAAGCTGGCCACGGGCGCGGACCCTGACTCGCTCTATAAAGTCGCCCTCGACTACATCAATTCCCATGGCAAAGACCTGCATGGCCAGCCGTTGGGCCAGTACTTCATCCACGGGCTGGGCCATCACGTTGGGCTGAACGTCCATGACGCCAGTGACCCTTCCGCGCCGCTGGTCACGAACATGGTGTTTACCCTCGAGCCAGGGATATACATCCCGGAAGAAAAGCTAGGCGTACGTATTGAGGACATGTTTTACGTTGACGTTGAGGGCAAGCTGGTGATGCTCACGCACGATCTGCCGCGCACCGCCGACGAGGTGGAAGCCTCCATGAAAGGCGGAGGCTAAACGGTGGCGTTGAGGCGAAAGCGGAGCGTGAGGATCCGCTCTCTGTATCCCGATCGCTGCACTGGCTGGAATCAGAAGGCCAGCCTGAAGAGTGTGGAGGTATCGGGTTGCTTTTCAGATGGCCCGACGAACCGTTGCGCCGATTCTTCAAGAGCGCAACCCGAGGTTCTCTCAAACAGCTCTCACGGCCATTGGAAACTGCGGGAGTTTGGAGTATAAAAGAGGGTTGTGTTCACGGAGCCGGAGCCGTCCGTGAGCCTGAAAAATCCATCCTAGCGCAAGGAAACCGATGTCTACCACCACCATGACACCCAAAGGCCTGGAAGGCGTAGTCGCAGCCAATTCGAGCATTTGCTACATTGATGGCGATGCGGGAGTGCTCGCCTATCGCGGCATTGATATTCACGAGCTTGCTCAAAAATCCACTTTTGAAGAGACCTGCTACCTGCTGTGGTTCGGCAAGCTTCCCACGCGCACCGAATTGGCCGATCTGAGCCAACGCCTGGCCGCTGCGCGCAAGATGGATGCTTCCATTTTTGAGCTGCTGCGGAGTTTTCCAAAGACGGCGCTGCCCATGGAGGTCCTGCGAACGGCGGTTTCAGCTCTTTCGGCCTACGATCCGGACGTCGAGAAGGTAGACCATAACAGCAACGTGGCCAAGTCCATTCGCCTGACATCACAGATTGCCATGATCGTTGCCGGCTACGACCGCATCCGTAAAGGGAAGAAGATTGTTGAGCCGGATTCCTCACTTTCTCATGCAGGCAATTTTCTGCTGATGCTGAACGGGGAAAAACCCTCCGCTACCGCCGAGAAGGCGCTGGATGTCGCGCTGATTCTGCACGCCGATCATGAGTTCAACGCGTCCACGTTTGCCGCGCGTGTGACCGCCGCGACCTTGGCCGATATGCACTCAGCCATAACCAGCGGCGTTGGAGCGCTGAAAGGGCCGTTGCATGGCGGAGCCAATGAAGCCGTAATGCGCATACTGTTTGACATTGATAAGAAAGGTGCGGACCCGGTTGAGCACGTGAAAAACATGCTGGCGGAAAAGAAAAAGATACCAGGATTCGGGCACCGCGTTTACCATACGGAAGATCCGCGAGCTACGCATTTGCGCCGGATGTCACGCGATCTGGGCCAATCGGCCAATCCCAAGTGGTACGACATGTCCGCGAAGATTGAGCAGTACATGAAGCACGATAAGCAACTGAACGCCAATGTTGATTTTTATTCTGCTTCTACCTATACCACTCTGGGAATCGATGTAGACCTCTTTACACCCATCTTCGCCGTGTCCCGCATCAGCGGATGGACCGCGCATGTGATCGAGCAGCACGACGATAACCGCCTGATCCGTCCCCGCGCTGAATACGTTGGCCCGGCTTATCCGAACCGATATGTGCCGATCGAGCAGCGATAGCGGCAGCATTTAGCAGTCAAGTCGTGAATGCAGGGTGCTTCTCCGCGCAGGCGTAGAATAGAGTTATGCTGCGAGTCTATCTTGACAACAACGCCAGCACCCCTGTATTGCCTGAAGTGTTCGAGGCAATGCGGCCATACTATCTCGAGCGGTTTGGAAACGCATCGTCCATCCATCATTTCGGGCAGCATGCGCGGGCTTCAGTGGAGAGGGCCCGCAATTCAGTGGCGGCCCTGCTGAATGCGCGTCCGGCGGAGATCGTCTTTACCAGCGGCGGCACCGAGTCAGATAACCTCGGCATCTTCGGGCTGGCCAGAGGCGGCGATCATGTAATCACCTCCACTATCGAGCACAGCGCGGTCATGAACACCTGCAACCGTCTGGAGCAGATGGGATGTGAGGTTACTTACGTCCCTGTGGATGGCCAGGGCCAGGTCGATCCGGAGGATGTGCACAAGGCAATCCGGCCCAACACCAGGCTGATTAGCATCATGATGGCCAATAATGAGACCGGCGTTGTCCAGCCGGTGGAAGAGATGGGAAGGATTGCGCTGGAAGCAGATGTTTTCTTTCATACGGACGCGGTGCAGGCAGCGGGCAAGGTTCCGATTGACGTGCAGAAGATTCGCTGTGACGCGCTTTCAATCTCCGGCCACAAAATCCACGCGCCGCAGGGGACGGGTGCGCTTTTCATCAAGAAGGGTACGCTGATTCAGCCGCTCCTGTACGGCGGCAACCACGAACGCCAGCGCCGCGCCGGCACAGAAAATCTGCCGGGGATCGTAGGTTTGGGCAAGGCAGCAGAAATCTCCAAGCATTGGCTGGAGCACGGTGGGCCTACAGAGATGGCTGCGATGCGCGATCGCCTGGAGCGCACGATCCTGCGCGCAGTGGACGGCACGGGAGTGAACGGATTGGGGGCGCCGCGCGTTCCTAACACCACCAGCATTTACTTTGACCACGTAGAAGGCGAGGCGCTGGTGATTGCCCTGGATTTGAAAGGGCTATCTGTCTCCAGCGGCGCTGCCTGCTCTTCCGGCGCTATTGAGCCATCCCACGTTCTTCTTGCCATGGGACTCTCCCACGAGCGTGCGCGCGGCAGCCTGCGCCTGAGCCTGGGCAAGCAGACCACGAATGAAGAAGTGGATTTTGCTATTCGGGTGGTTCCGGAGACTGTCGCTCGGTTGCGGGAGATTTCGCCGGTGTATCGGAAGAGTAGCGTTCTCACCAACTGAATTGGGAAGGGTCGCAGAGATTTGCCGAGACCGCTGTATAAGGAAGAACCACGGCAGCCTTCCTGCTGGGAGCTCATCTATAATTGACTACCAAGCGTTTCTTGATTTGAGCCAAATGCCTCCTCAAACCATTGCCGTAGCCATGTCCGGCGGTGTGGATTCTTCCACCGTTGCGGCGATGCTGCGCGCCGAGGGCTACAAGGTTGTTGGCCTGACAATGCAGCTCTGGAACCAGCGTCGCCTGGCCGGACATCCGGGCATGCCGGAGCAGGTGCAGGGGCGCTGCTGCTCGATTGAGGACGTTTACGACGCGCGCCGGGTGGCTGAGGACCTGGGCATCCCCTATTACGTGGTTAACCACGAGGAGCGGTTCGAGAATGATGTGGTGCGGCCCTTTGTGGAGGAGTATCTCTCCGGCCGCACGCCGATTCCGTGCAGCTTGTGCAACAACCACCTCAAGTTCGACCAGTTGCTGATTACTGCCCGCCAGATTGGGGCTGACCTGCTGGCGACTGGGCATTATGCACGCTGCGAGTTCGATCCGGAGCGCAATCGCTGGCTGCTCAAGCGGGCCGCTGATCCTGCGAAAGACCAGACATATTTTCTCTTTGGATTGACACAGGAGCAGCTCAGCCGCACACGCTTTCCACTGGGTGAGATGACCAAGCCACAGGTACGCGAGACTGCACGCCGGCATGAGCTTGCCCTGGCGGAGAAGCCTGATTCGCAGGAGATTTGTTTTGTCCCCGGCGGCGACTACAAGAAGTTCATTGATGCTTATCTGGCCGAGCAGGGCGACTCGCTGCCTGATACTTCCGGGGACATTGTCACCCGGCAGGGCGAGGTGCTGGGGCATCATGAGGGCATTCACACCTTCACCGTGGGCCAGCGGAAGGGGCTCGGGGTTGCCACTGGCTCGCCGCTCTATGTAATTAACATCAACGGAGAGAAGGGACAGGTCACGGTGGGCGGAAGCGATGACCTGCTGTCGCGCACGTTGATTGCGCACAAGATGAACTGGATTTCCATCGAGGCTCTGCGTGAGCCCATTCGCGTGCGGGCCAAGATTCGTCACCGGCATGAGCCTGCCCCCGCAGTGGTGGAGAACGCCGGAAATGGCGAAGTGCGCGTGACTTTTGACGAACCGCAGCGCGCCATCACTCCAGGCCAGGCTGTGGTGTTCTTCGATGGTGATCTTGTGGTGGGCGGCGGTTGGATCGCGGAAGCTTCTCACCACTGATTGACACCCTTTCAAAGCGCGAGGTCAATGATCTTGGAACTTACTTTCCCGTCAATGATTTCCAGCCTTCCGACAGTTACAGGCAGCTTGAATCTTTTCGGCCCGGCGCTGCCGGGATTGAAATAAAGCACGCCGCCTTTGAATTCCTGCTTTGGCTGGTGAGAGTGGCCGCTGATTACGGCAGCGAATCCGGCTGCCTGCGGATCGAGATCAAGGGCATTCAAGTCGTGAAGGATGTAGAAGTGCAGTCCCGCTAACTCGACTGTCTCGGTTTCAAGAAATCGTCTTGTCCAAGGCTCACGGTCAACATTGCCTCGAATGGCGGTGACCGGCGCGATCTTCTCCAATGCAGGGATAACCTCGGGTGCTCCTATGTCCCCGGCGTGAAGAATGTGCTCCGAGCCGCACAGGGCCGTTTGGGCCTCTGGTCGCAGCAATCCGTGGGTGTCGGAAATCACGCCAATGATCAATGTTGAAATCCGCCTGTAGCAGCTTCTTCAATTACCAAATTACGAAATTACTCAGTTACCAAATGGCTAAAGCCCCACTTCAATCCTTGACCGCGGATCCATGTAATCCCGCAGCGCATCACCGATGAAATTAAATGAGAGCACCGCCAGCATGACGGCAGCAGCAGGGAAGAGCACAAGATGGGGCGCATCGAATAGATGCGAGCGGCCATCGCTCAGCATGGAGCCCCAACTTGCGGTGGGCGGGGGTACTCCCAGTCCTAGAAAGCTGAGCGTGGCCTCCGCGAGCACGGCTCCGGCCATCCCGATTGCCGCCTGCACAATCACCGGCTGAATAATGTTGGGAAGGATGTGGCGCGTGATAATGCGCCAGTCGTTGGCGCCGAGCGCCCGTGCCGCTTCCACAAATTCCTTTTCTTTCACCGCCAACACCTGGGCACGCACAAGACGGGCATATCCCACCCAGCCACCAATACACAGAGCCAGAATCAGGTTGATAATGCCGGGGCCAAGAAAGGCGACGAAGGCAATGGCCAGAAGAATGCCGGGAAAAGAGAGGAAGGCATTCATCACGATGACGTTGAAAAACCGATCGGTATAGCCTCCATAGTATCCGGCGATGGAGCCCAGAATCAGTCCGAGGAAGAGCGAGCCGGCAACCACGCTGGCGCCCACCAGCATGGAGATGCGTGCACCATGAATTACGCGTGAGAGAATGTCGCGTCCCAGCTCATCTGTTCCGAACCAGTGGGCTGCACTGGGGCCCTGAAGCCGAGAAGGCAGGTCAATCGCTGCCGGGTCCTTGGGCGCAATCCAGGGCGCAAACAGTGCAAACAGGATGAACACCACCACCAGCACCATACCGCTGGTGGCCAGCAGGTTGCGGCGTCCGAGCGTGGCTGCGGTGTTCCAAGTGTCAGGGAGGGCCATGAAAAGATTTTAGAGGAATTGGCAAAATTGCCATAACTGCTCCTTCGGCTGAGCAATCTCGTCTCGACGAAAGGCTACATCGCCGGAATTGTGACGAAGCATGCAGCGGTCAAGCGATGGCGATCACCTGATCCTTCAATGCTTCTTGACCGGAACCTGCAGATTATTGGTCACGGAAAACACTCCGGGAACTCCATTCGCACGGAGGTTCACCAGATTTTTGTCGCCGTTACTATCCACCACACCTTCCAGAGTGACGTGGCCTCGGTCCACAATGATGTGGATGGGGCGGTTGGAGCCGACTCCATAACGGTGCAGGGGACCATAGCCGTAGATGGCGCGGAAAAGCTGGACCCGCAGGTGGTCATCCATAGAAGACGGAGGCAGCACCTCAATCTGATTATTGATGTGCTCGATGCCTTCTATCCTTTTAATCGCATGTTCGGCATCCGACTTGAGTGTGGCATGGGCTACATGGCCGAAGAGCGTGACGTCGTAGCCTTCCACTTTGAATCCAATGGCGTCAAATTCGTTGTAGTATGGAAGCATGAGAATTTCATGCATGATCTGCTTCTGCACCCGTTGAGTGAATCTGGGCGAAGGCTGAGAAGTTTTCTGCGCTCGGGCTGATGTCGCGAGCAGCCCGACCATTAGGAGAAGGGCCGAAATCCAGAACCTGAAGCGGAAGGCCATGGCACGATCATACATCTGCGCTTTCCCATTGTATGCCTTTAGGTTCTTACCGATGACTCAGTGATCTGACATCCCGGTTGATTGAGCCCCTCACCCTATTGACCTGTCCAGCAACTCTGGATCATACTTTACTCATGCTGACGTCGTTGTATGGACGATACATAGGCGTCTTTGCGGCCATCTGTGTGCTGGCCTTGTTCTTCTTCCCGCTGGTTCACGGGCCGTTCCAGGCCACGCATGGTCCCACCACCGCTTTGCGCGCCAAAAGAGCGTTCCTGATCCTGCTGCTGACCATAGCGATGGTTGCTCTGAGGCTTGTCGCTGATGTCTTTCCGATACTCTTGGACGCTGTCCATCGCTTCATGCGAGGCGAGCGCTGCCGCGAGGACTGCAGGCTGGCCGTCTGCGACCGAATTCTGCGCTGTTGATCTTCTTCCTCGCCCTAAGCAAAAACTCCACATAAGACTTAAACATCGCCTTTTTCATTTTGAGGAGAGATTCACTATGAAGATCAATCAGTTCTGCGCCATCCTGCTGGCAATCGCTTTGGCTGTCATCATCACCGGCTGTCACCACAATACGCCCATGACGAAAACCAATCCGCAGCCGCCCACAATTACCCCGCCTTCTCCGTCCGCCACCCTGGCGATCACGCCTGACACCGTAGACCGAGGTCAACCGGCGGAGTTGTCCTGGAAGACCCAGAATGCCACTACGGTAACGATTGAGGGCGTTGGTACTGTCTCTGCATCCGGTTCGAGAAAAATCAGTCCGGCCAATTCCACCACCTATCATCTCACCGCCAAAGGCGATGGCGGAAGCACAGACGCCAATGCCCGCATCACGGTGAACATTCCAACGGATACAACGTCTCGACTTACGGAAGAACAATTGTTCGAGCAGAACGTGAAGGACATTTTTTTTAACTACGACAATTACGATATTCGGCCAGATGAAGTGCGAATCGCGAGCGCTAATGCCGATTTCCTAGCTAAGCATCCGGATATCAAACTGGTGATTGAAGGGCATTGCGATGAGCGCGGCTCCGAAGATTACAACATGGGATTGGGTGAAAACCGCGCTTCCGTGACGAAAGAAACGCTTGTGCGGAACGGGGTGAGCGCGGACCGCATTAAGGTCATCAGCTTCGGCAAAGAGAGGCCTTTCTGCACCACGGCAGAAAACGAGTCCTGCTTCCAGCAAAATCGCCGAGCTCATTTTGTGTTCAGTAATTAGCATTTGGTATTTCGTGGTTATCGAAACCGGCTCCTTGCGAGGGTGAGGAGCCGGAACATTCTTGAGCTTAAGAGCGTACGAATCGCCCAATCACACGAATTGGTCCGTTGATGTGACGATTAAACTCCTGCAACTCGTCAGCCGGAACCCAATATTCAAGGTGGTTGAGTCCGCCAACTTTCTTAACATCAAAGCGGTTCAAGTACTTCGCATCCACTTCGAATTCCAGCACATAACCGACGAAGCCTGAGCGTTCGTCACGAGTATTCCAGTCGCGGGCAATCTGCTCGGCATAATCGCGATTCAAGACAGGATAGAAAATGGGCTGCTCGGGTAGACGAGGGGGAAAAACCCGATAGCGGCTTTCAGCAATCAAGTCGAGTTCGGCCTGCCCAACCGGACGGTATAAAGTAATGGTGTTCATTATTAACTCTGGCAGAGGTCACCAGCAAAGAGTCAGAAGCCGACCTTGCCACCCGCAAAATTCTTGCTCCCACTTGCGGCCCGCGAAGAGTTACCATTGCGTAGTGGCAGCCGACTGTGCCGCTATCAAAGGGCCGCTTCTTCTCACAAGTCGCGGGCATCCAATATAATAGGCTTAAATCTGACGCACTCATTCTGAAGGACTTACATTGATCGGGAAATTAGCGGCCAAGGTTTTTGGCACCAGTAACGAACGGGTCATCAAGCGGATTGGTCCGCTCGTCGATCAGATCAACGCGCTCGAACCGGAGATGAAGCAGCTCACAGACGAGCAGCTTCGCGCCAAAACCGACCATTTTCGCGGACGCATCCGTGAGCGCCTGGAAGGCATTGAGGAAGAGACGGAGCGGGTCGAGGCCCGCAAAGAGATCCTGAACGAAATTCTTCCTGAAGCCTTCGCCGTAGCGAGGGAGGCGGGCCGGCGCGTTCTGAACATGCGCCACTTCGATGTCCAGTTGATTGGCGGCATTGTGCTGCATCAGGGAAAGATTGCGGAGATGAAGACCGGCGAAGGCAAAACGCTGGTCGCCACTCTTCCTGTTTACCTGAATGCGCTGGCTGGTGAAGGCGCGCACGTGGTCACGGTGAACGATTACCTGGCCAAGCGCGACTCCGAGTGGATGGGCAAGCTGTACCGCTTCCTGGGCTTGAGCGTGGGCGTGATTGTGCACGATCTGGATGATGACGAGCGCAAGGAAGCGTATGCTGCCGACGTAACGTACGGCACGAACAACGAATTCGGCTTTGACTACCTGCGCGACAACATGAAGTTCAATATGGCCGATTGCGTCCAGCGCGGCCATCCCTTCGCCATTGTGGACGAAGTTGACTCCATCCTGATTGATGAGGCCCGCACTCCGCTGATTATCAGCGGCGCCAGCGAGGAGTCTACGGACAAGTATGACCGAGTCAACCGGATTATTCCCCATTTGGAAAAGGGCGAGGAGATTGAGACCGCTCCCGGCGAACCTAAGATCTACACGAAAGACTTTGTTGTGGATGAAAAGAGCCGGACCACCACCATCACCGATGAAGGCTGGGAGAAGGTAGAGCGGCTGCTGAACATCGGCAATATTGCCGATCCGGAAAACTGGGCCCTCAAGCACCACGTGGAAACTGGCGTGAAGGCCCACGCCTTATACCGAAAAGACGTTGAGTATGTTGTGAAAGACGGTGAAGTCCTCATCGTGGACGAATTTACCGGGCGTCTCATGCCGGGCCGCCGCTGGTCAGACGGCCTGCATCAGGCCATTGAAGCCAAAGAAGGCGTCAAGATAGAGCGCGAAAATCAGACGCTGGCCACCATCACCTTCCAGAATTACTTTCGCCTGTACAAAAAGCTGGCCGGCATGACCGGAACGGCGGAGACCGAAGCGCCCGAGTTCGACAAGATCTATAAGCTGGAAGTGGTGGTGATTCCCACCAACCGGGTGCTGCTTCGCCTGGAAAATGCCGACATCGTGTACCGAACGGAGAGAGAAAAGTATTTTGCCGTGTCGGATGAAGTGCAGAAGATCAGCGCCGAAGGCCGTCCGGTCCTGGTAGGTACAACCTCCATTGAAAAATCAGAGCGCCTTTCCGATCTGTTGAAGAAAAAGGCCGTGAAGCACGTGGTGCTCAATGCCAAATACCATGAACGGGAAGCGGAGATTGTAGCGCAAGCCGGACGCCTGGGTGTGGTCACCATCGCCACCAACATGGCCGGTCGCGGCACGGACATTCTCCTCGGCGGCAACGCGGAATTCATGGCGCGCCAGGAGATGGTGAAAAAGGGAGTTGCTCAGCCCCTGCGCACTGTTGGCGGGGAAGTAGTCTTGCAACAGGACAGCGAGCAAACCATCGTCTTCTACTACAACGGAACGGAATACCAGTGCCCGACCCAGCAGTGGAACGAGACCTATAGCAAGTACAAGGCGGAAACAGACGCAGAGCATGAGAAAGTTGTGGCGGTGGGAGGCTTGCATATTCTCGGCACAGAACGCCACGAGGCCCGCCGTATTGACAACCAGCTACGCGGACGCGCCGGACGCCAGGGAGACCCCGGCTCCTCGCGCTTCTACCTCTCGCTGGAAGACGATCTCATGCGCATCTTTGCCAAAGCATGGATCTCAAAGTTCCTGGAAAGACTGGGCATGACGGAAGGTGTCCCGATTGAATCGGGCCTGATCAGCCGCCGCATTGAAGCGGCCCAGAAGGCAGTGGAAGCCCAGCACTTTGAGTCACGCAAGCACATCCTGGAATATGACGATGTGATGAACAAGCAGCGCGAGGCTGTTTATGGCCTGCGCCGCCAGTTGCTGGAAGGTGTAGAGCAGAAGGAACTCATTCTGGATGACTATGTGGCCGGCATAGTTGCCGAGGCCCTGGACAAGTTTGCGCCACGCAATCTGCACTTTGACCAGTGGGACACGGAGGGGCTGAAAAAAGTCCTGTTCGAGAATTTTGGCCTTGATCTGGTCCAGCGTGGAGTTGACCTGGAAGCTCTCAACCGTCAGGAATTGGGCGACGCCATTTTCGATAAGTTGCGCGAATCCTACGAGGAAAAAGAAAAGCAACTGGGCACAGATGGCATGCGCTATCACGAACGCATGATCATGCTCAGCGTCTTGGATACTCAGTGGAAAGACCATCTGCTGAACATGGACCATTTGAAAGAGGGCATCGGGCTGCGGGGTTACGCACAGCACGATCCGCTGGTGGAATACAAGCGCGAGTCATTCGACATGTTTGAGTCCATGATGCAGCGCTTCCAGGAAGATACAGTCCGCTACCTGTTTCACATGCGGATTGAAGAAGCCCCCGCCGTCTCCGCAGCCATAGCCGCCGGGGATGATGATGGCGCCAATCCGCCGCTTCCGCCACGGCGTCGCGCCGCCACCTCCGTGGATGATCTTGAAGCCCAATTCGAGCGACGGAAGAAGCGTGAACTGGAGCAGGTCCGGATGGCCGGCGCAACCAACGGCAACAAACCCCAGCAGGTTGTGCGGGGCTCCGCCAAGGTCGGGCGCAACGATCCCTGTCCCTGCGGCTCGGGCAAGAAATACAAGAAGTGCTGCGGCGTAAAGGTGTGAGACAGCTTCCGGATCCTGTCTCTGGGCTGGTTTGAATCTAGCCATAAGCCCCGTTGGCAAAAACAAGAGTTGCTAGCATCAGGCTAACCTCGAATAACTTGGATAAAGCGCGTTGGGGAGCGAATGATGGTCTCCAGATCGGAGTCGGCCAAAGGACCGGCGGGCAGTTCCAGCCGCCTGTGGTTTGAATATCTCTCCATCGGGCCGCGGCAGTCGCTTCGACTGTTTTGCTTTCCCTACGCAGGAGGCAGTGCGCAGGTTTTTCGCAAGTGGCGGCGGCACTTCCCATCTGAAATCGGCATCTGCCTGGTGCATCTTCCGGGCAGGGGTATGCGCATCGGAGAACAGCCATTTATCCGGCTTAAACCGCTGGTTGAAACCATTGCGGATCTCATTGTGCGCGAACCCCAGCGACCCTACGCTCTGTTTGGACACAGCATGGGATCGCTCATCAGCTTTGAACTGGCTCGGGAACTTCGCCGCAGAAGTTTTACAGCACCGGTGCGGCTTTTTCTTTCCGGTCGCGGCGCCCCCATCTCTCCTAACCCTGAACCACCCACATTCAACCTTCCGCATGACGCCTTTATCGCGGAGGTGAGAAGGCTCAACGGTACACCTGGAGAATTACTCGATGACGCGGAGACAAGGGAACTTTTTCTGCCACTGCTTCGAGCGGATTTTGAGATGGTGGATACCTACGAATATCATCCCGAGGAGCCTCTTTCATGTCCCTTCACAGTATATGGCGGACTCGAGGACCAGGACGTTCCAGTGGAAGAGCTGCGTGCATGGGAGAAACTTACCTCTGGCGGTTGCACAATGAGGATGTTCCCGGGAGATCATTTCTTTATCCATTCCAGCGAGGTGTTTCTGGATGCTTTGCGAGACGATATCTTGAGCACCGTGCAAAATCTTGTCCAGAAAATCTGAGAGTCTATAAGAGCCTCAAAGCCAGGCACAGGTTTCAGCCGCTAATTACTGTGCTCTTGCAACCCTACGGCGACGGTTTTAGGCGTTGCCAGATAGCCGGTCACTTTATTCTTGTCCACCGTATTCACCACGACTTCAAACAGATTGTGGTCGCGTCCGGTATAGAACTGCAGGGGCTCGTTGATAGTTTTGTCCTTTTTCTCGATCTTTTTGTCGTCCGCCATCACGTAAAGCGTGAACTGGCTCTTTTTCGCATCAACCTTTTTGAGTTGCAGCCCCACAGTGGCTACATGGGTCGTGTCCTTGCCTTTGGTAAGAGTGAATTCAAAATAATTCCGGTCGCCTTTGTGCTTCAGAACTTCCAGTTCGGAGTGCGTTGTGGCGATCAATTCAGATTCACTATTGAGATCGCCGATTGCATGCTCCAGCTTGGTCTTGGTGGCGGCCAGGTCCGACTGGGTTGCTGTAACGTCATCTTTAACTTTTCCCACGTCGGTTTTCACGCCGTTCACTGCGCCTGAAACTGAGCCGATCTGCTGCTTTGTCTCTTCCTCCCCGGCAGCAACCCGAGACGCTATCTCTTTCTCCTGCCGCTGCAAGGCAGCGGCTTTCCTTGCCAATTCCTGGTGGGTCACGCCTAATTTTTGGGCCAGAGCATCGATTGACGTGCGGTTCTGGTTGTTGCTGTCGTCTATTTTCTTCATCAATGCCTCCTGTTTGCGCCCCAGGTCATCAATGCGGTTGAAAGCCTGCACCAGGAAGATCACTGAGGCAACAATGTAAATTGCCGCTAGCATCAGGAGAATATTGCGCACCATGGGACTACCGGACTCGTTCTGGGGTGCTTCAGACATGAAACCCGCCTTCCCAATCAACTTTTAGAGCAACATTTCATTTTTGAGCAGAACTGCTGCTCTGTCAATTGATTGCGGGAAACCAGAGCAGCGCGACTACGGTAATCAGCCCAAGTTGATGAGCCGCTCTCTCTACCAGAAGGAACTTAGGCTATGAAATTGCATAGAACAAATAGGGGCAGTGTTCCTTCACGCCTGAAAGGGAAGAAGCACTTAGTTCGGAAGGGTTAAGGTTGCCGACAACTTTCAAAGAACAAGTCGGACGATTCAATGCCACTAATCAAAAACAACCAACGCTTGGCCGAGTACAACCGAAAAAAGAAGTAAAGAAGTGCAGTAAACTAAATGAACAAAAAGTCGTTTTTCTTAACTTTATTTGCCATCTTAGCGTTTTTCTTGCCTCGCTCAGCGGCGCCATGCCAACCAGCAGATCAGCCGCAGGCCGGCCATGATTCGCAGCAAACCAATTTGTTTGTTCCACGTCCCAGGTTAGTCGGACAGAGAGGCGCGAATGAAAAAGTGCCGCTCCCCGGAGACGGAGATCTGCCCGAGGCCGCCAGTGCCCTGCCGCTCCTTTCTGCTATCGGAGCTGGAGCCCTTTTGGGCGGGCTGCTCTCCGTGCGGAGCACGCGTCGATCCAGGTGAGTAGCTGGATTTGTGCACCTATCGATGGACTGCAAAGAGGCGAACCCCGCAAAAACGCGACGTAATTTTCGTACGCCGCAATGGCGAGGTCTTCTTTAGGCAGGGGAAAATGAAGTGATTGAGGGGTTCAGTTCTGTATTGCTCATTTCGTTTTCTCTCCCGTTAGAATGAAGGTGTGAAAACCTGGGATGTCATCATATCCGGCGCGGGGATCATCGGCGTATCTCTGGCGCTGGAACTGCGCCAGCGCGGCGCTCACGTTCTGGTACTCGATTGCGGCGAACCGGGGAAGGAAGCTTCTTCCGCAGCCGCCGGAATGCTTTCTGCCGCCGATCCGGAAACTCCAGAGAAATTGAGATTGCTGGTACGGGAGAGTGCCGGCATGTATCCACTGTTCGCGGAAAAGCTGGAAAACTCTTCTGGAATGAAGGTAGATTTCCGGCACGGAGCAATCGCCCTGCTTCATGCCGCGGAGGCGCCACTGGATTACCAGCCGATTTCTCACGCCAACCTTAACCGACTCGAGCCTGCCCTCCATGCACACGGATATTCTGCCTATTGGATTGCTGCGGAAAACAGCGTTGATCCTGATCTGCTGATGCAGGCTGCGTTACGTGCTGCACGCGACGCCGGCATCGAGGTTCGCGGCCAAACCGCAGTGAAGCAAATGTCCGCTGTGGGCGGCCAGGTTGAAGTGATTGCCGTTAATGAGCGTTTTCTGGCACGGGCAGCTGTAAATTGCCAGGGCGCATGGGCGGGCGCACCGGTGCGTCCTAGAAAAGGGCAGATGCTTTACCTGCAACCCATGAATCCGATGCTGCTGAAGCATGTAGTACGAGCGCCTGAGGTTTATCTGGTGCCACGCAGTTCAGGGAAAATTCTGGCAGGTGCAACCGTGGAAGACGCGGGCTACGACAAAACTGTGGTCCAGGAAGCCATCCAGCAACTTCATCGCGCTGCCGCTCAAGTTGTTCCGGAGTTAGCCTCTGCCACAATCGTTGCCAGTTGGGCCGGATTGCGTCCGGGCTCGCCGGATGATTTGCCGATACTCGGACGAACAGAAACTCCCGGCGTGTTCATCGCCAGCGGCCATTTTCGCAATGGCATCCTGCTGGCCCCGATCACTGCTCGGATTATGGCGGATTTGATTGCCGGAAAGACTCCTGCCGTAGATATATCCGCATTTTCGCCGTCACGCTTCGCAGGTGTTGCGGCGCGAATGTGAAATAGCTGAGAGTGTTTTCATGATTGCTGTAGTCTTCGGGGAGTAGGAACCCCTTCCCTTAGCACGCTCAGGGTTCAGGGTAAACTATTGCAAACAGGCTAAAATAGCTGTGTTGTGCAGCTTTTACTCATAACCCTGCTGGTCAAGTTAGGCGTAGCCACTGCCGTAGGCAGCGTGCTGGGCCGCACCAAGGAATTCAAGAAGCTGCTGTTCCGGCAGAACCGCTCTCTGCGGGAGTCTATCTACCTGGTGCTTTTTGTCTGCATTCCGTTTGCGCTGGGAGTTTACATCCGCTGTGCCGCGCACTGGCCACCGGCGGACTTGGGCTTTGAAGCTGCGATCCTGATGGGCGTGATTGGCGGCCGCTTCGCGGGAGCGCTCGGCGGCGCCCTGCTGGCCCTGCCTGCCGTGCTCTATGGAGAGTACCTGACCTTGCCCGTCAATCTGGCGGCGGGCTTGATCGCCGGGATACTGCGTCATTTCTGCCGCAATGAAGAGGAGATATGGACATTCTCTCCGTTCATTGACATGAGCATTTACCGCTGGATGAAGCGCATCCTGCGCTACCCACGGATCGACTGGCAGACGGCATTTTTCCTGATTATTGTTGCCTTGCAGGCAGGCCGGCTGGAGCTGCGCTATGCGGCGCCAAAATGGGTGTTCGCCAATGATCCCACCGCTCCCACCCCGGTCGCATTGCTCGCATTGTTCGCTTTTGTGGTGGCCACCATCGCGGTTCCCATCAAGGTTTGGAACAACGCGCGCATTGAGATGAAGCTGGAAGAGCAGGAACGCCTGCTGCTGGAAGCCCGCCTGGATGCTCTGCAGAGCCAGATCAATCCTCACTTCTTTTTCAATACGCTGAATTCCATTTCGTCGCTGGTGCGTTTTGATCCAGATCGGGCGCGCGAGCTGATCGTGAAGCTTTCAAAAATTCTGCGGCGCCAACTGGGTAAGCATGGCGATTTTGTGCCACTCCGCGAGGAGATCGAATTTATCGATGATTACCTGGACATCGAGGTCGCGCGCTTCGGGCGGGACAAACTGCGTATCTGCAAAGACCTGGATCCGGACACGCTGGATATTGTGGTCCCGAGCATGCTGCTCCAGCCGCTGGTCGAGAACAGTGTCAAGCACGGGCTGGCCCCTAAAGTGGATGGCGGGAGCATTACCCTGCGCAGCCGCGTTCAGCAGGGCAAGCTCGTGATCCAGGTAGAAGATGATGGAGTAGGGATGAGCGCCCCCCCGGCTGTTGCCGCACACAGCATGAACTCCGGCGCCGGAATTGGAATGATGAACGTAGCCGAGCGCCTGCACGTGCTGTTTGGGGATGAAGGCAGAATGACGGTGCAGAGCCGTGACATTCAGGGGACGCTAGTGAGGGTTGAACTGCCGGTCGTGCAGCCGGAAGCCAGTGCCGCCGGAGCAGGTTCGGTGCTTTACGCGGCCCGCCCCAGCACGCGCTCGTAGAACTTTTCATATTCCGGGATGATGCGCGAGGAGCAAAACTGTGATTGCGCCTCCCATCGCGCAATCTTTCCCATTTCCCGCAGGCGCTTCTCGTCAGAAAGAATCTCGATGGCATAGCGCGCCATGCTCTCCACATCGCCAACCTCAGCCAGGAAGCCGCTCTTGCCGTGTTCAATCACCTCCGGGACGCCGCCCACGGAAGTGGCAATGGCCGGGACTTCGCAGGCCATCGCTTCCAGGGCCGCCAAACCGAAGGATTCCATTTCACTGGGAACCAGCATGAGATCGGCAACAGAGAGTTTTTCCTGGATGCGGTCCACCTTTCCCAGAAAGTCCACTTTTTGGCGCAGCCCTTTCTGCTCCACCAGCCATTCGGCCCGCGAACGCTCTGGCCCGTCACCCATCAGCAACAACCGCGAGGGAACCTTCTTCTGTACACGGTCAAAGATCTCGATTACGTCGTCCAGGCGCTTTACCGGACGGAAATTGGATACATGCACGAGGATGCGTTCATCCGGTGCGGCAAATTCACTGCGGCGCTCGGCGGCCTTGGGATCGCGCGTGTAGAGATCGCAATTGACAAAGTTGTAAATGACCTCAATGGGATTGCGGATGGCAAATTCCTGGAGGGTGCGCTGCTTGAGATAGTTCGAGATGGCCGTGACTCCATCACTGTTTTCAATGGCGTAACGCGTCACGGGCAGATAAGAACGATCGGCGCCCACAATGGTTATGTCTGTCCCATGGAGCGTGGTCACAAACGGAAGGTGGCGCGGTTTATCCGCAGCCGCCAGCATCTGGCGCGCCAGCAGGGCGCTTACAGAGTGAGGAATCGCATAGTGAACATGGAGGATATCGAGTTTGTAAATCTCCGCCACCTCTGCCATTCGCGTGGCCAGCGCCAGGTCGTAGGGCGGATACTCGAATAGCGGGTACTGCGAAACTGTGACCTCATGAAAAAGAATATGCGGATGATTGGTGTTCAGCCGGATGGGCTGCTGATAGGCGATGAAGTGGACCTCGTGCCCACGGGCAGCAAGTTCAATGCCCAGCTCTGTGCCCACCACGCCGCTGCCGCCGTAAGTCGGATAACAGGTAATGCCGATTTTCATGCTTTTATTAGCCCTTGGCCTTTAGCCTTTGGCCCTTGCTCTTAGACGTTGGTTCCTGGCTTTTGGCTCTTGAGCGCGAATTAGTTTTGATTCAAGACGGAACGGCAGGATTCATCATATTTCGACTCTGATTGCTGCTGAGAACACCAATCCCGGAAATCAAAAGCCAAGGGCCAAGAGCTATTCCCTTAGATTTGCATACGAAACGAGATTTATCCCGTGCTTTGCCAGCGCTTGGCGCGTCGCCTCCGACATAAGCGTGTCCAGTTCCACGCGGCGCGATTCTAGCAGACGCGTTCCAACGCTGCTGAGATCGGAATCCATATACCCGGGATGGCAGACCAGTTCCCATGTTCCCTCTGGCAATGAGTGAATCGTCGCCAAGAGCAACCTTTGATTGAGGCTGCCGGTGGCGATGACGCCTGCAGCCCCGTTTGTGGTAAGCATTCCTTCCTGGCGGACCTTTTCACGAAAAGCGCCGGCGAACCTCTGCAATAGCGCCACTTCAATAGCGCGTGTCCACAAGCCGGGCCTGCTCGCGATCATGCCCAAAGGCCATGCGCTGAACGGCTCAAAAGGGTTTCTTATGGCGTGAATGCCGCAGGCTTTGGCGGCCTTCAATATCGGCGCAAGCACGTGGGGAAAGATGTGCGTGTGCTTATGCGTATCCACGTGTGTGACCGTGATGCCGGCAGATTGTATTTTGCTGATCTGAGCTACCGCCTCACGCTGGATTTCATCTGGCGAGAGCCGTTTTCGCAGGGCAGCCAGGGCAAAGTCTTTCAAGCTGCTTTCGAATTTTGTTGTACCGTTGGTGAGCGAACTGAGACCTCTGCAGAGCGGCTCGCCGTCTATGAGGACGATATGGCAGCCAATTTTCAAGCCAGGGAGCGTTTTTGCAGTCTCCACCGCTTCTGCAAAGGCTTGCGAGTTGGCCATCAGCGTCGCAGAGGTGATTGCGCCGGCGCGGCTGGCCTCCTCGATCGCGCGGTTCACCCCCGAGGTCAGGCCCAGATCGTCGGCATTGATGATGAGTCGCGGCACGGAAGTCGATTTTAGCCGCGAATCAACGCGAATTACCGTGAACCAAGAAGAATTGCCGAGATTAAAAAACGCTCACCACGGATCACTTTCGCAGTGAACTGGCACACGGAAGATGCGAGAAAGGACGAAAGGCAGAATTTCCGCTGGCCAGCGCCACGCTTGAGAAGTGGAGAAGGTGGCTCAGAAACAAAGAAGCCAAAGGCAAAGAGCTAAAGGCCAAAAGCTGCCTTCAAGCTGTTTTCACTTCCTGCGGCTTCACTTCTTTTTCGCCCAGGTAGGCTTTAATTTTTTCCAGCAGTGCAGGGAAGAGGTCTTCTTTTTGCAGGCATGCAGCCACGTCGTTGCCGCCATCCACAGGGCCGTAGCCGGTAACGATTATGACTGGAACTTCAGGATGTCTTTCGTGGACTCTACGTGCCAGTTCTACTCCATTCATGCCTTCCATGCGGAAGTCAGTGACCAGAATGTCGAAGTCATCTTCGTCAAACTTTCTCAGGGCATCTTCCCCGTTATAGGCGCTCACGGCGCGGTAGCCCTGCATTTCAAGGATTTCGCAGCTCAGCCTTGCCAATACCTCATGGTCATCGACAAAGAGGATGGCTCTCATGGGTGCCTCCTTCGGGGCAAAGGGGTACTGATAGCTCTGTTAGGGCCGATAAAAAGGACGCTGATTCAGCCTCACCTGTTGGTTTCTCAAATCAGTAAAAAAGATGCCTTACCTTCAGAATTTTGTATTCCATCATGCGCAACTATACGCTTAACCGGTCCTATTGACCAGCAGACGGCAGGTAAAGCACTGGCAGATCAGTCTGTTTTATCAACACATTGAAGGCCGGCACGTCCGTTGACAAAATCTGATTCCAGGCCGCCAGTTGCTCATCCAGCCGTCCCCTCAGCTTCTTGAATACTTCATATTGTTGCTCTGTTGGCGCCCCGTCACCCGCCCCTACGCTGGTGCTGAAACTGTCAAACTGCTCATTGAGCATGTTGGGAAATGCCAGATTGCCTTCCGAACCTTTCATGTTCACCTGGATCAGTTCTTCCTCTACAGGAGTCATCTTCCGGTCGAGGGTGTTGGCCTGGTCCAGAAGCGGCCTGAATTTGGAATCGCTTTCAAAGCGCGGATGCAGGGTTTTCAGTTCTGCCCGCAGTTCTCGAATCTGATTTACGGCGCGATGCAATTCATTGTTGGCATCGCGCACCTGCATGGCGAGCTCAAATTGCTTTTGCAGGTCGGCGGCGCTGATGTTCTTTGTGCGCGGATCGGCTACGATCTCCAGTGGTTGCGTCTGGCTCTGGTTTCCCACTGTCATCCTCACTGTGTACATGCCGGGAAGAGCAATCGGTCCCTGCGGGCCGGCGTCTGCATAGAAGGCGCCCGGAATCTTTACCGGCGGCTCCCAACGCAGGTTCCATGCATAACGATTCATGCCCGCACCGGCGGGAATGGTGGTGACTTCTGTTATCTGGTCCGGCCACTCCGGCGGCTGTTCATTTTCCTTCTTCTCGCGGTTGGAGAGGCTGCGCACCACTTTGCCATTGCTGTCGAGAATCTCCAGTTTCACCTCGTCCGTGGGCGCGGTTTTGAAATAATAATCAATCATCACGCCCAGTGGCGGGTCGTCCCCGACTGGGCCGCGGCGCTGAATCGAGTCCGGCAGGTGAAGGTGCATTCCCGGCTCCGGCTTGTATAGGATCATGGCTGCATTGGCGGAGTTGGAATCGATCTGCCGTAGCGGGGTGATGTTGTCCAACACCCAGAAAGAGCGGCCGTGCGTGGCCACTACCAGATCGTCCTGATGGATGTTGAAATCGTGAATCGGCACAGTAGGCAGGTTTAATTTCAGCGGCTGCCAGTTGTCCCCGTCATCCATGGAAAAGTACACGCCGGTTTCTGTTCCGGCAAAAAGCAGGCCTTTGCGCGCCGGATCTTCGCGCACAGAGTGAACGTAGGACCCTTCCGGAATCCCATTTGCAATAAGGGACCAACTCTTGCCGGAATCGCGGGTGCGATACATGAACGGCCGAAAATCATCGTTCTTGTGGCGGTCCACGGCAATGTAAGCAACCGCGGCATCGTAATGCGATGGCTCGATGATGCTGATCATGCTCCACTCGGGCAGCTCTTTGGGCGTGACGTTGCTCCAGTTCTGCCCGCCGTTCGTGGTGACGTGGACCAGTCCATCGTCCGTGCCGGCCCAGAGAAGATCTTTCTTCACCGGGGACTCGGCGGCGGCAAAGATCGTGTCGTAGTATTCGACGCTGGTAATGTCCAGGGTAATCGGGCCGCCTGAAGGTTTCTGCTTGGACTTGTCATTGCGCGTCAGGTCCGGGCTGATTGCGGTCCAGCTTTGGCCGCCATTGGTGGATTTGTACAGGATCTCGCCCGCGGTGTAGAGCGTGTTCGGATCGTGTGGCGAGATAAAGAGCGGAGAAGTCCATTGGAAACGGTGCTCGAGTTTTTCTGCTCCATTGCCTGATGGATCAAGCGGCAGCACGGAGACGTCCACACCTTGTTCAGTGCGTTTGTCAAAGCGAGTGGTTACGTATTCTGCCCCGGCAAAAACAATATTGGGATCGGGAGGATAGGGAGCAATGTATCCGCTCTCGCCACCGCCAACGGCATACCAGTCCTGGCGGCCAATCACGCCGTCATCGTCGTAGCTTTTGATGGCGATGGTGGTGTTGTCCTGCTGCGCGCCATAGATGTAGTAAGGCCACCGGCTGTCTGTGATCACGTGATAGAACTGCGCCGTAGGCTGGTTGTATTGCGTCGTCCAGGTCTTGCCGCCATCGGTGGAGACAGTTGCGCCGCCGTCATTGCCATTGATCATGCGCTGCGGATTGTCCGGATCGATCCACAAGCCGTGGTGATCTCCATGCGGCGCGGGCAGGAGATTGAAAGTCCGGCCTCCATCGGTTGAGCGAAACATCCCGGTGTTGAGAACGTAAACTGTGTCCGCTGACTTGGGATCGGCAAAGATGTGGGTGAAATACCAGGCGCGTTGGCGAAGGCGGCCATCTTCATTCATGCGAGTCCAGTTTTCGCCGGCATCGTCGGAGCGGTAGAGCCCGCCCTCTTTGGATTCGATCATCGCGTATACGCGGCCCGAATCGGCGCCGGAAACACAGATGCCGATGCGGCCCATAATTCCTGAGGGCAGGCCATGTCCCTCCAGCCGCTTCCAGTTCGTGCCACCGTCAGTGGATTTATACAGGCCGCTGCCCTGCCCGCCGCTGTTCAAACTCCAAGGTGTGCGATAGACCTCCCACAAGGAGGCAAATAAGGTATTTGAATTGGTGGGATCAAAGACAACGTCGATGCCTCCGGTCTTGTTGTCTTTGTAGAGTACTTTCTGCCAGGTTGCGCCGCCATCCGTGCTGCGGAATATGCCGCGCTCCTCGTTCTGCCCGTACGCGTGGCCGAGAGCCGCCACAAAGACAATGTTGGGATTCTTTGGATCAACAATCACCGCGCCAATATGGCGCGTGTCTTTCAATCCAATATTCTTCCAGGTCCTGCCGCCGTCCAGTGACTTATACACTCCGTTGCCGTAAGAGATGTTTCCGCGAATGCAGGCTTCGCCGGAGCCGGCATAAATAATGTTGTGGTCAGAGGCTGAAACAGCGATGCTGCCAATGGAGGCTATGCCTTCCTTATCGAAGATCGGCTCCCAATTCGCTCCCGCATCCGTTGACCTCCAAATCCCTCCCGAAGCTGCGCCGAAATAGAAGACACTGGGTTCGCCGGGAACGCCGGTTACGGCCAGTACGCGTCCTCCACGAAACGGTCCAACCTGGCGCCAGCGCATCGCGCCGAACAGCTTTTCATCCAGGACGTGGGTGGAAGCCTGCTTGGCTGCCGGCTCCGCGGCTTCCGGCTTTGCTGAATGCTTCTTTGACTGGCTGAAGGAAAACGAGGTGAGGAACAGCAAGAACAGAACAACAGCGGTCCTGCGAATCATTCGACACAGCTCCTGATGTTGGCTAATGCGACATCATATACGAGCCGGAAAGATTTAGTAATTGAGTGACTTGATATGGACGGCCTGAACTGCGGACGGAAACAGCTTTCGGAGGGTAGCGGTGCGCTCCAGGTTGCATTCGTGAGGGGCGAAAGCGATGCTATTTTCCCGGCGGGAGGGCCTCCGGCGCAGATGTGGATGCTGGAGACTTTTCCTCTGTTCCACTATCCAGCAAAGACTGAATCTTGTCCAGGCCAAGCGCACTTTCCTGGCGCATTACCACATGAATCTTGATCGTCCCCGCGGAATCAACCACTAGCGCCTGGTCTGCCGTTCTTACTACCTGTTTCTTGGCCGGCACCACGTAGAGGTTCAGCGCGCCCTGGTCTGTACCTGCGTCCGAGGCCTGCTCGTGGGCCACGAGTTGCAAGTCCATGTCGATCGTGGCTTCCTGGATGGATATGGCGGGAAGATTGATCAAGGTCAGCAGCGGTACAGTTGCTGTGATTTGCTTCCGGACAATCTGATTGGTCGCGGGGTCCAACTCGGTGCGATAGAAATCAAAAGAAAAGGTGCGGGGTTTGCGCGAGACTCCTGGTGTCGCAGGTTCGAACCCGATTTTGTCCACCATGTCCACCAACTGGCTGGCGGCTAGGCCTTGGGCCTTCACCACAGAACTGAGCACTGAGCCAACCAGATGCTCAATTAATTGCGCTTCACCTCGTCCTTGCGGGTCATCTGCCACGGTAGGGTTCCTCTCTGCTATTAGCCGGTGACGTCCATATCTGTTTCTCCGACTTTGACTTTTTCCTGGCTCTGGCCATGGAAGGTCAAGTGGAGTCTATGCCGTGCCTCCGCAGGCGCATCTGCGAGTCCCTTGGGATCCACGAGCACCTGCAGGCCGGATCCCCGGATATCCGAAATCAATCGCACCAGGGCGTTCAGGGCATCCAGCGTGGCCAGATAGTCGGCCTGAATATCGGAGACGCTTTTCTTCGCCGTGTTCCAGTCTCTTATTTCCCCTTTGTCCCCGGTGATCCCCTGGATTTGCTGCAGCGCCTGCTGGTCGGCGGCTGAGAGCTGAAAGTCATCCATTTTGGACAAGCCGGCATGGGACTGAAACGCTTTGACCGCCCCTGTGTAAGCCGCCTTCAGCGAGACGTATTTTCCATAGAAATCGTCCCACATCTGTCCCCAGTCTACAAAAGCAATGCCCAGCTCGCGCAGGGAGGCGATCTGTTGGCTGGTCAGTGGCGGGTCTGTGGCAAGCATGGTTGCTGCATCATCGAATTGCTTCTTTCTTTGCGAAAAGGCATTGATCTGCGCTTGCAAAGGACCGGCGACGCTGCCGCCGGGAGCAAACTGGGCGTGCAGCGTGTTGAATGAAACTTGGGCCCGCTGCAGGTTTGCTATAGCTGCGGGATCCGGCAGGTTGAGAGGAGGCTTGCGGACTGTTGCATGTTTCTGGGCCGCGCTCAGATCGCTCTGGGCCTTGGCAAGACTGGCCTGACCGTCAGACAGTCTCTTTTGCAGGTTCTGGATCTCAGTATTGGTTTGTGCGCTCTTGGCCTTGGCGTCTGCCAGCGCGTTGGCCTTGGCTAGATCGGAGAGCTTCGAATGCAGGAGGTCAGCATTTGAGGGATTTGTAACCTGTAGCGTGGTCTTGCTTACATTCTTGTCAGCGTCCGGCAACTGGGTGGTTTCGGGCACATCTGGCTTTGCTTCAACGATCACAAACGAGACATCAATCGTGACCTCGTCCAACAAGTACCTGGGCGGGATCATGCTCGCCAGGCTCAGATTGCCGGAGTTGACGTACAGATTGCGCAAGTCCACGGTTGCTTGATCCAGGTGCTGGCTGGTTGCCACCACCGTGGCGGCAAATGACTGGATCAAGTCTTTGAGCGCGATTGGCTCTGCCGGCGTTGGTTGCGGCGGTTTGGGATCGGGCAAATTTTACCTCCGAAGAGACTCCGGTCAGGACCGCCGACAGGCGCTGACCGGAGCTTCAACTATTCACTTTGCAAAGCTCAATGGAAAACTAGCTCTTGGGCGCTGGCGCAGGCGGTTTAAGACCGTCAACGACTGCGGTCTCAAGTATCTCGAGCATCTTCTTGAGTCCGCCGGGCATATCATCCTGAACAGCTTTCACAGTAACATGCAGGGTCGCGCTCTTATCGACCTGGTCCTTGTGCGTCGACTGCTGACTGTAAGAGGCCTTGACCGAAAAATTGACCCCAAAGAATCCCCCTGAAGCAGAGGCGTCTAAGCTGAAATTCTGTTGCGAAGTATCCAGTGTGCTGCTCGATACCTTGCACTCGAAATCGATCGTGGCTTCTTCGACGCGGATAAAGGGTATAGGCACAATGGTAAGCAGGGGCACCGTAAGATCAACGGTTTCCTGGGTAGCCTGGCTCTTGTCGTCCGCAGGGGGCTTCAATCGTTTGAATGAAAAATCTACAGTTCTCGCAACCATGACTTTGGTTGTCGGGTCTTGCTGGAGTCCTACCTGCGTGATGAACTGTGCCGAAGCACTGGCTGCCATACTTTGCGCTTTAATGACCGCCTGAAGCGGGCCGCCGATGATTTGTTCCATCGGCAGCGCCATCTCTTTTCCGATATCAATGGGCATGTTCTCTCCTAATGTGACTTAACTCTTCCACGGGTTGCTGCGGAAAGTTTGGACTTTGAAACAGCAGATTTTTTCCTTTTGGATGAAACCGGCTTTGGGGATTGAATGACGTGCGCCTCCGTTTTCGACGGACGGCGCCTGGGAACAGCATTTGCGTGGCTCGAAGGCGGATCGGCAGGGAGCAGGACCGGTACTTCTGGCTCGCCCTGCGAGACGGGTAGTTGCAACTCAGCCTGCAACGGTTCGGAAGCTACGTGCGATGGGACGGAAACTGTTTCTCGAAGTTCACAGGGCAATTGCGCGAGCACTCTCGCGGCTTCCACCAGGGGATCGAGGCTCTGCAAGGCTTCCAGGGCCAATTTCCGCAACTCCGTCCAGTGCTGAGCTTCGGGCGCCCCTTGCAGCAGTTCAGTCATCCTGGTCTGGGAAAGCGCCCGGCTCAGTTTCAAGTACTCCGGAACCACCTTTGCGTATCCTGCGGCCTGCAGGCCTCGTGCAATCTCCCGCCACAACCGGAGGGCACCCTCCGTAGTGGTCATTGTGGCGTGCATGGATGGGCTCGAAACTGTCATTAGTCCGAATTTAACGCTTGCCACGTCCCGGCAAACACAGATTGACCGGCCCGCGCGATGCTCAGTGCTATGGACTAGGCTAACCAGACTACGTCATCCGTCTTCCCATGCGCAAGCGATATGTTAATGTTCGAAATTCCACTAATTTATTTTGGGAATCAAATGACTTTTATTCCCCCGTTTTGGAGCATTGTTCCACTGCTGGCTGAGCGAGTTTCTAACCGCGCCGCCCACTAAACCAAGGACAGCGTCACGACCGGCCCTCCGGGTGAAGAATTTGCACGTTGACGTCTGGAAAGGTAGCCGCCGACTCATATTCCTGCACAAACTGCTGCAAGGTGAGGACATACTGGCTGCCGTTATCGTGCGTGTTCAAATAAGCTCCGGGCTGGCCGGGAGAACCCGGGTCGCGGTCCCAGGGATCGTTAATACGCACGAAAGTGTTATCCACCGAGCCATCGCTGTACATGCCAGTCACGACAATGGCGTGCAAACCGGGGACGGCGGCGCCGATCCACAGCGGGCCTTTGGATTGAATCAGGTCTCGCAGCGAATCAATGCTGTAGCTCTGCGGCGGTTCACTAGTTAACTGCCAGGCACTGGCTAATGTCGGAACGTCCGCAGGATTCAAGCCGTTGGCGTACGCGGCCCAGTCTCCGGTTCCGGCTGCTATGGCCGAAGGGTCAATGCTGAGCCGGTCTCGCCAGCCTACTACCATGGCTGCGGCCGCCGCCCAGCAGGACATATTATTCAGTTGGTTGATCAGTGGAACATCACTCCAATTCACGTCAAAGGATTGATTAGGCATAGTTTCGCTTTCCACCCGATTTCGGGTCTTGGTTCCTGAGTTCTTCAGGGAATTTTAAGAATGACTGCTGTATTGAATAACGTTGACTGCACTCATTTCCCTCAACCAATCGGTGGATACCGAAAGAGGGCAGTTGATTCTTAGAGTCTGCAGGGATCAGCGATTATGCGATACTCCGTCACATTTTGCAAATTGAAATTACTCGCAAAGTATATTCCTGAATTAACACTGCGTTCATATCAATTCCGATAGGCTGGACGCTGGAACTCCGGGCGTGCCGCTTCAAAACTCAACCATTCCATCCCGATAATCAATTCGCAGCTTCATGCGGCTCAGCACATCAAAGCCGATGAACCCGGAAACCTCCGTGCCCAACTGCCTGCTAAGCGAACCAGGATCAAAGGCAGCCAGGTCGCGTTTGGGCTCCGGTGCACCGGAAAATTCCAAGACAGCATCCCCCAGGACGGACACCTTATTGATCGCTCCACTGGATCCAGCAACGCGATTCGTAGTTTCTTGCAGTTTTCCCAGCTTTTGGGCCATCTGGGGAGAGATGGAGCTGATATTTGCGCCACTGTCCAGGACAAACAGGCCTGCCAGGGAATGATTGACCAACGTGCTCAGGAGCATAATGTGCCCAAAGCTGAAGGGCGTTCCAGCGTGGCCCTCAGTCACCGGATGAACCGCAAGGTCACCAACTGCGGAGATAGATGGAGGAAGCTGGGCGAGCCTGAGCTCGCGTCTGGGAAAATCAATGGTTACCTGATACTTCGAGAATATGTTTGTGCCTGCTATCCCGTCCACACCGGCCGCATTGCTTTTCAGTGTCACGTGGACCACGCAGTCATGGAATTCCACATCGCCAACGGTAATCTTGTCGACCCAGGCAAAATAACCGCCGCCCGGCCCGGAGTCGCCAACGCCCTCAATGGCATAGTCAGAGATTTTTCGGGCGCCAAGTTTTTCGGCCAGCTTGCGCGGAATCGTCATCCAGCTTGTGCCTGTGTCCAGTAGCAACGTAGCATTCACCGTGTTGTTGAATTTCACTCGCATACCGAGTCCAAGGATCGTCCCCGGGCGCGGCGTTAACAGCTCCAGCTTGATTGCATTTTCCGGAGTGTCTTTCGGCCCTACCCAGATCTCGCGGTCGCCGATTCCCCGTACCAGCTCAACGAACTCGCGCTCGCGCCGCTCTTCCTCAGGGCTGGAATGGTATTCAGAAAGATGTTTTTCCAGTTCGCTAACGCTCTGCGGATAGGGCAGCAGCACTGCCCAGTGGTAGAGCGCATCTCCATCGTCGGGGTCGAACTCGTGCGCTTTGCTGAAGTATTCCTTTGCGTGCGTGCTGTCGCTGACCGCGCTCAAGATCTTTCCCATGCCCAGGCGGGCGCGGGCGCATTTTTCATCCAGCTTGAGCGCCGTTCTATATTCTGCTTCAGCCTCAGCCAGCACACCTTTGCGGAAATAGACATCAGCGTGCACGGCATGAACCAGCGCAGACTGTGGGAGTGCAGTCATCGCCCGGCCGGAAGCCTCATCGGCCGCGACAACATCATCGGCCTTCAAGTAGCTTTGCACCAGACCTGCGTAAGCCGGAGCGGACGACCTGTTTTTTTCCAGGATTACCCGGTAGGCGGCGGCTGCGTCTTGAAACTTGCCTTGCTTGAAAAGCACGCGTGCGGATGTGAGCTCCGCAATATCGGACGGGGAGTCTGGCAGGGTATAAGCAACGCTACAGATGAAAAAGAAAAGCAGCAGGCGCGGGAGATTGGCGTTTGATTTCAAATTGCCCATGTGCCGAAATTACCCACTTACCAAATTCTCTGGCAGAACCACATCGTCTTCGGCGCAACGCAAGCAAGACTCTTCTAAACTGCCTGGCACAACACTCTTACTCTCGCGCCGGTTTGAACTGGTATGTTTCCAGGTTCACCAGGCCATCGCGGTAGTCGATGGTGAACTTCATCTGAACCAGGGTTTTGATTCCGATGAACCCGGAGATCTCTGTGCCCTCAGAGTTACTGATATTGGTAATTTCGAAGACTGGAATGTCATCGCTTCTTACCCGCACCCGGGCGAACTGCAGGATTGCCTTGTCGCCGTTCAGGACTTCCTTTACCTTGCCGCTTACACCCTTCACTGAATAGCCTTCATAGCTGAGCTTGGTGATCTGTTGCGCAATCTTGGGTGTAACCGAGTTCATACCTGCTCCGGTATCCAGGATGAAGTTTCCCATGGCCTTATCACTGACCACCACCGGGATAACCAGGTCATGGCCAAATCGCCAGATTTTCGTGAATGATTGCATCTCCGGCGCAATATACCGGTCTTGTGGCTCATCGTCATCCGCCGATGCGTTGGGGTTCCTGGGAAGAGGAGCAAGCTGCAGTTTCCAGTTCTTAAAGTCAAGCGTGACAAGGAACTTTTCGAATACATCAGGTCCGATCAAGCCGGCCTCGTCCGCAATATCGGTTTTGCTGGAGACCTCGACGACGCAGTTTCTGAATTCAATGCCTCCAATGTTGATCTTGTCCACCCACCCAAAGTAGACTTCGACCGCGCCTTGATCGCCAATGCCTCCTACGTATGAGTCCGCGATCTTTACGACTCCTGCCTTTTCTCCCAGCTTGCGGCCGATGATGATTCCGTCTGCGCCGGTGTCCAGCAGGAGTACGGCTGCAGCCCGGTCATTGAATTTCACCTGAAGTCCATATCCCGTGCTAATAGGGGTCATCCCGACCCGGCTTCCTTTATCAACAAATGCCTCCGTGCGGCCATAAGGTTCCATTTTGATTTCTGTGGGCTTGATGGGACTTATGAGCGACCACGGTTTCTTTTGCACTGCAGCGGCAAGGTAGGCAATGTGCCGCTTCTCTCTTTCCGTGGGGTGGTCTCCGGCAGCTTTCTTCACCGCATCCAGTTGCTCCGCATAAGGGAGCGTCTCCAGCCAGCGGTTGTAAATCTCCTTGTCGTCGGGAGCCCGCTCATGGGCCTTTGCCAAGGCGTTTTTTGCCATTTTGTGCATGGAAACCATCTCGAACATCCGGCCCATACCGAATAATCCTCGAGCGGAGTCGGCATCCAATTTCAAAGAAGTCCGGTACGCAGTTTCCGCATCCGCAAATTTACCCAGCCGAAAAGCCAGATCGCCCACGGTGGCTTGCACCAGCGCCGATTGCGGCAGAGTTGCAATGGCATTTTTGGCAGCGGCTTCGGCTTCGTCGAACTGGTCATCTCTGTATAAGCTGCGTATGAGCCCTGTCTGTGCCTCCGGTGATTTTGGTTCCTTCTCCACCAACGCCTTGAACGCCGCTGAAGCTTCCCCATATTTCCCTTTGTCCAGCAAGGCCCTGGCGGAAACCAGCGCATCGGTTGCTGCGTTCGCTGGGGCGTTCGCTGTCGCGGCAGCCGGGGCTTTATTGTCGGCAGTGGTTGCCGTCTGGGCCAACCCCATCGTGGAGATGCAAATAACAGTCAGAATACGCGCTAGCATGGGCCGAAATATACACCAGAGCAGCCGGATTTGGTATAGGCCGAATATACCGGAACGAAAGGTCAAAAATCTGGAGGCGGCAGCCGCGCTGTGCCTCCAGATTTCTATCCATTCCGTGGCTATTCGAGCCGGCTTGCGGTTACTTCAACCTGCAACCGTTTTTTGCTGTTAGGGTCATCGATGCTGGTTACAATCGCTGGTTTGCCGGGAGAAACCACGGTAGTGAATCGTTGCCTCACTTGTCGCAGCACGGGGTTTCCGCCGCTCCGAGGGTCAGAGATCTGGTCGGGCAAGGCAAAACTGCTTATCTCGAGTTCGCTATGTACGATGAATTTATCGGCCTGCTCGGTCACGTCGCACTCAATGTTCAGCCCGACATCCAGGTACTGGAGTTGTTTTTCCCCTGACAGGATCGGAACGCGCGTGCCGACCTTGACTGAACCGGTGCGCGCAGTACCGTCCACCGTGTTGACCGGAAAGCTGTAGGCTCGCTCATTGATTCTCTTTCCATCTTCCTGTTCATAGATGACAAAGTTGACCTTGTAGATCTTTTGCGCAGGTCGTCTGGGCGGCTCGGAGGCATCTTTCCCTGGCGGCTTTTCCTGCGCGGTTAAAATCGATGCGAATGTGAAAACCAACAAAAGCGGCAGCAATTTTTTCATGAATTCTCCTTTATCGACCAATTTGTCCTTCTGTTGCCGTGAACTGTTGTACCTGGGGCCCCAGCGGTCCTGTCTCTTCCGCCGGTTCATCAACGCGACTCTGCGCGGCGACCTCGTCCCTGGGCGTTCCTGCTAAATACCGCAGCAACAGCCGCTCCTGATCTGACAGGGGAGCAGGTGTAGGGAAGACCTGCTGGCGGAGGTCCACAATGCTGACCGATGCTGGCCTGCTGATTTGCGGCCCCCTGTTCAATCGACGTCCAGACTCATGGGACATTACGGTTGGCGGCAGAGACGGGGGTCCTAGGGCTTTGATTTGCGGCGGCGACGGCAGCCCGGGAATTTGTGACCAATAGATCACCACAAGCGCGACAGCGGGCGCCACAACTCCTGCGCCTGCCCACAGCCACCGCCAGCCCCACCGTTGATTTCTAACCCCCGACAACGACTCCGCGCGGAGATTGGCGAGCAGGCGCGTTTCCATACCGGGGCGGGGTTCCACGTCTGAGTATGCAGCGAGCAGGGAATCAAGCAGTTCGTCCCCCGGGTTTGGTTTTTGCTGATCAGCCATGGTGTGTCTCCAGCACTGTCGAAAGTTTTTCCTTGAGCCGCTGCCGGGCGCGCATCAGCCGCGTACGCACCGTTCCTTCAGGAATGTTCATGATCTCCGCAATCTCAGTTGAATTCAGCTCCTGCACGGTGGAAAGCTCCAGTGGACGCCGCAGCTCTTCCGGCAGCGCCATGATCATCTGCTCCAGTAATCCTTGCAGTTGCTTCCCTGCAAGCTGCACGTCCGCAGCCGGGCTTCTGTCCCGCAACTCGACCAGGACTTGCGGCTCAGCCAAATCTTCATTCGCTGAAACTCTCGCGCGGCTGGATCGCCGGTCCAGCGCGGCGGTCCAGGCGATGCGTGCCACCCAGGTCTTGGCATTGCGTATCTCATGCAGCCGCGTCCTGTATTTCAGCATCCTCATAAAACATTCCTGTACCGCATCTTCCGCATCGTGATAGTTTCGCAGTATGGAATAGGCAATCCGGAAAGCCATCAGCGAGTGCTCGGCCACCAGGGCTTCTATCGATTCAAGCGGTAGTTCCGCTGTTGTGGCCTGTGCGTTCTTCAGAATTGCCTCTCCAGGCATCACTTGCCCGGTCATTTTGTTTTCCCGCATAGAAAGACATGAGGAGAACGCAAAGTGTTCAGATTTAATGCGGAAGAAAAGGTTCATCGCGGAGACAGGGGAATCGGGTCATCGGAAAGGACAAAGCAAATCTAGCCACCGGAGGACGGCAAAAACAGAATCGAAGGTCGCAAGCCGACTCTGAGCCGGCAGTATTCTCTTACCGAGACATGGGAGTTGGCCAAGGAAAACACCTTGTTGAACTACTTGTTGCGACGAGCGAACTCTCCGGAGGCCCATAGCAGGGCGATCCAGACTATATAGGACACGCCCCGCTGTATATCGCTATAAAGGAACGGTTTGCTCAGCGGCGTAAATAAAAACGCGAATCCGCCCAACCCTACAACCGCCAGGAGCACATTGGCTTTATTGAACAAGGGGACGAGGAAATTCCATTTTTCAGGAGCTTTAATGCTGGATTGAGCTGCCGTCACAATGCCGGACTGATCCACCATCACCAGGAGATAGCAATCGATCTTACGAAGGGCAGCGATGGCCGCCCTCCAGGGCCGCTCGTCGTTTCTTTTGATGTCCCGCTCGTAAGCGCGACGAATCAGCCTGGCTATCTTAGCCTCGTACTCATCGCTGTCGTATTCCCGGTCGAATACTTCCGCCGCTGCGCCAATCTCGGATGTCGCGATTGGCTCTGCAAACCTGAGCATCCTCTTTTCCGTATCGGCCAATGAAACCTTGTCCCTCTCGGCTTGCTCAAGGATTCTGGTGATCAAGAATTCCCGCGCTATTTCCGTGCCTTGCTGCGTCTCAGTTGAGTATTGGTTGTTGCGCATTGTGGATAGATAGACAGGAAATTTCCGGGGCAGAATCACAATCTCAACCACTGACGACAGAATGGGTAACAAGTTCCAACGAAGAACAAGAGCAGAATCGTGAGCGTTACGTGAACCGCATCTTTACGAAGCGGCAGTGGTTGTGATTAGTAACTCGGACAACCGCTGAGCGTGACGCAGCTTCCACCGGTCTGGCAGCCATTCTGCCAATTCACTCATTTTGGTC
>Ga0209168_10000278_pt1 | contig 55948 bp, 43 predicted proteins | sample Coa_R1_FD_187156 | JGI IMG/M metagenome (GOLD analysis project Ga0209168, IMG submission 187156) | Surface soil microbial communities from Centralia Pennsylvania, which are recovering from an underground coalmine fire - Coalmine... | ecosystem: Environmental > Terrestrial > Soil > Unclassified ...
TGGGCTGATGTTTCTTTCTCGGTATCCCCGATTCGCCGCGACTCTTCCTTTACAATCATCAGCAAAATGAAACTTTCGGAGATCAATCGGCGGCTGGGTACTCGGCTGGAGAATGGCACGCCAGATACCGAAATCAACGGCGTTGCGGGAATTGAAACCGCCGGCCCAGGACAGATTACTTTCATAGCCAACCCTAAATATGCCGCGGCAGCGCGGACAACCAAAGCGTCGGCTGTGATTGTCGCTGAAGACTTCCCTGCTCTCAGTACGCCGATGCTGCGCAGCAAAAATCCTTATTTGGATTTTGCGCGTGCGCTGGAATTTTTTTATCAGCCGCCGAGATATACGCCGGGAGTACATCCTACTGCGGTTGTGCATGCGTCGGCCAAGATCGGCGACGGCGCCCACATTGGACCTTACGTGGTAATTCAGGACGGCGTCAAAATCGGCGAGAACGCTGTATTGCTCGCGCATGTGGTCGTGTATCGCGGCGTGAAGATTGGTAACAACTTTCTCGCCCACGCACATGCGGTGGTCCGTGAATTCTGCCAGATCGGGGACAACGTGATCCTGCAAAACGGAGTTGTGGTTGGCGGCGACGGCTTCGGTTTTGCGAAGGATGCGGCCGGACATTGGCACAAAATCGTGCAATCAGGGCCGACGGTCATCGAAGACGATGTTGAGATTCAAGCCAACGCTTGTATCGATCGCGCCAGTGTTGGAGAAACGCGAATTGCCCGTGGCGCAAAGATCGACAACCTCGTGCAGGTGGGACACGGATCAAGCGTCGGTGAAGACACTCTGCTGTGTGCGCAGGTTGGACTCGCGGGATCAACTGATGTTGGTAAGAACGTAATTCTTGCCGGACAGGTCGGCGTTGCTGGTCATTGCAAAATTGGCGATGGCGCCGTCGCGACCGCACAAAGCGGTATTCCAAACGACGTTGCTGCCGGGGCGATTGTTAGCGGCTATCCTGCGATCGACAATAAATTGTGGCTGCGATGCGTCGCGGGCTTTAATCGCTTGCCTGAACTCGCAAGACTCCTACGGAAGAGGGAGTAGTGCAAAATTTGTTAATTGCTTAGCAGAATGCGTTTGCTATCAATGTCCGCGGCGGCTTGAACGACATTCTCGGGCCTGCCGAGATCGCGCCAATAAAAGCGGTCGGCGCGGAAGGCAAGAATTTTTTCTCCCACTTCTGCTGCCCGCAGATAACTGTCGATGATCGAGAACTTGCTTTGTTCGCTCATCATTGAAAGAAACCGGTGCGAAATAATGTGAATGCCGGAGAATGCCAATGGCAGAGCTTTTTTCGCAGGCTGCACGAGCTCCTGTTTTCCATCGCGCCCTGATCGGCGGCCACAGAGCTCGAGGGATTCATTAAAGAGCAGGTAGCGGGAAGTTTCGCGCTCTTGAACCGCCAGAGTCGCGAGACTTTTTCTGTCAGTGTGGAAGTTCAACATTTGTCCGAAATCAATGTTGCTGATTACATCCACGTTGTGCAGAATGAACGGATCTTCGCCAGCCACCCTCGATTGAAAAAAATGCGAGGCTTTCTTTAATCCGCCGCCGGTGTCGAGCAGGAGCTCATCTTCTCGCGAAATGTCGATTTGCAATCCAAAATTATTGTTGCTTCTTAAATAGTTCTGGATCATGTCACCGAAGTGATGCACATTAATGATCACTTCGTGAATGCCGAAATCGCGCAAGCGGGTCAGGGTAATCTCGAGCAGCGTGCGCCCGGCTACTTCCACCAAGGCTTTAGGGCGATCATTGGTCAGCGGTCGAAGGCGCGTGCCCAGACCCGCTGCCAGCACCATCGCTTTCATTGCGAGGTCCCTGACTCGGCCGCCGCTGCCGCCTGCGCCTCGGCCGCCGCTTTCTCCAGTTCGCGATGATGAACTGTGACATTCACTGCATTTTTATTTCGCAGGTGTTTCGCGAGCTGCTCGGCAAGATACACGGAGCGATGCTGACCGCCGGTGCATCCGAATGACACCATCAGGTTTTTAAAACCTCGGCGTTGATATTCGCTAACACTGGCATCGACAAGAGCGCGAGCATGGTCGAGAAATTCATGCGCGCTTTCTTGCTGATCGAGATATTCAATTACCGGCGCATCCTTTCCAGTGAGGCGCTTGAAGCGCTCCTCACGGCCGGGATTGGGGATGCCGCGGCCATCGAAGACAAAGCCTCCGCCGTTTCCGGTGTCATCTTTGGGCGGGCCGCCCCGGTGAAAAGAAAAGCTATAGATACGCACTGTAAGAGGAGCTTCAGAGCCCGATGTCGAGACCGGGCCGCGTGGCGCTTCAAAATGCAGGTTCAGCAGCTTCTCCGAGCCCAACATGCGCTGGAAGGATTCGATCAGCGTGGGCAGTTCGATTGGGAGTGTGACATTGTGCAGCAGCCAGCGCAGATTTTTCAGGGCATACGGAACACTTTGCAGGAAGTGCGCCTTACGTTCATAAAAACCCCGAAAGCCGTATGCGCCGAAGGCCTGCATCAACCGCACGTACACAAACGCGTAGTAACGCTGCATGAAGTCATCGCGGTTAACGGGCACGTAGTTGAGCAGGTTGTCGAGATAATGATCGAGGAACTGCTGACGCAATGCTGGCGGCAAATCGGCTTTGGCGTCATACAAGAGCGATGCCACGTCATACTGGAGGGCCCCGCGCCGGCCACCCTGGTAGTCCACAAAAAACGGAGCGCCATCTTGCAGCATGATATTGCGTGACTGGAAGTCGCGATAAAGAAAGTAATCGTGATCTGCGGACAACAGAAATTTGGTCAGCCGGGTGAAATCCTGTTCTAGTGCCTGCTCATTGAATGGGATACTGGCAAGCCTCAGAAAATAATATTTGAAGTAGTTCAGGTCCCAATTGATGGACTGGCGATCGAAACTGCCACGGGGATAGCAAACTTTGTAGTTCAAATCGCGTCCGGCTTCGACTTGAAAACGCGGCAGAACTTCCAGTACCCGGCGATAAGTTTCAACCACGGATGTGGCGACAACATCTCCGTTGCGGTTGTGCGAGAGAAAATCGAACAGGGTCACGTCGCCGAGGTCTTGTTCGAGGTAAGCGCCTTCGCTCAATTTTTCTGCGTAGATCTCTGGAACTGGCAAGCCATGCTGGCGAAAGTGCCGCGAAAATTCCAGGAAAGCGAGGTTCTCTTCCCGCACGCCATAAAGGATTCCAATCGCGCTGTGCTGGCGATTCGATAGCCGAATGATGCTGCGCCCAGAGCCTCCCAGTTCTCCCTGAAGCGGTTCCACTCGCTCGACAGGAGAGTGGAAATACTTCTCGAAAAGTTGGCTGAGAATTTCCATTAAGTGAGGGTTTGCTACGTAAACAAAGATATCATCGCCAACCCAGATTGATAGGCGCTTGGTGGCCAGAGCAGGTTACCAGCGGGACTGAACCGTCCTCTCCCGGATAAGGGATGAGTCAGTAGGTCATGTGCTAAATTCTAAGGAATCGCTGTCGTCTGACTCCACTCCATGTCCCAAACTCTTGAGCCCACAAGGCGACCCGTTGTAAAGGTATTCGTCGCGACCACCGTTCTTCTGAGCTTCATTTCCTTCTGGCGGGCTGCCGCTATCGTGCTCTCTGATCTCGGTTCCTCGGCGTATTACGTTGGCGGCGACGCGGAGAAGGTCATTGGGAAGAGCGCGCCGTGGTTCATTCTCGCGGTGATGCTTTTCGCCAATTGTGTTCGCGCACTTTATATCGAATCCACCAGCATGTTTGTGCGCGGTGGTGTGTACCGCGTGGTCAGGCGGGCTATGGGCGCCAAGCTGGCTAAGTTTTCTGTTTCGGCTTTGTTGTTTGACTACATTCTCACCGGTCCGCTGAGTTCGGTGGTTGCCGGACAGTACCTCGCAGGCTTCATTCACGATATGGCGTACTACGTAGGCCACCCGCTTCGATATTTCCCGGATGACTTGTTCGCGGCGGCTTTTGGCATTGTGGTAGCACTTTATTTCTGGCGGAAAAATATTCAGGGGTTGCACGAATCCAGCGCAAAGGCATTGCAGATCATGGCAGTAACAACGGTCATGGTCGTGATTCTGATCATCTGGTGCACGGTTACGTTGTGGCATTCGCCGGCGCCACTGCCACCGAGTCCTATTAAGTACGGCATTACCCTTGATCACGAATCTTTGGGCTGGTTGCGTGGGCTGAAAGACACGTGGCTCACTCACCTGACGTTGTTTATTTTGCTCGTGGGCTTCGGGCATTCGGTGCTGGCCATGAGCGGCGAAGAGACGCTGGCCCAGGTCAACCGCGAAATTGCGCACCCTAAGCTGCAGAATTTGAAAAAAGCGGCGGTGGTCATCGGCATTTACGCTCTTCTGTTTACCGCCCTGACATCGTTTTTCGCGGTCATGATCATTCCCGATGCCCGCCGTCCGGAATACTTCGGCAACCTGATCGGCGGCATCGCCATGCATTTATGGGGACCGCTATGGGCGCGGCTGATATTTCACGGCTTCGTAGTGCTGGTGGGAGTGCTGATTCTCTCAGGCGCGCACAATACCTCGATCGTCGGCGCAAACGGCGTACTTAACCGGGTTGCTGAAGATGGTGTGCTCACCGAGGCATTTCAAAAACCTCATCCGCGATTCGGCACCAGCTACCGCATTATTAATCTGATTGTAGGTCTGCAGCTCTTCACCATCATTGTCACCCGAGGGAACGTATTTACCCTGGCTGGTTTGTACGCGTTCGGCGTAATTTGGAGCTTCGCCATGATGGCTTTGGCGGTGCTGGTTTTGCGCTACACCGAAACTTCGCGACGCGATTGGAAAGTGCCGCTGAACATTCCGCTAGGCAAGGGCCGCGAGTTACCGTTGGGCGTGATCTTAATTGCGACCGTACTTTTCCTGACTGCTCTGGTCAACCTGTTTACAAAGTACACGGCCACCATTGGCGGAGTGTCGTTCAGCCTGGTGTTTTTTGCGCTGTTCACCTATTCGGAGCGCCGGGTTGCGAGGCAACGAGCTGGAAAACCGGAGAGCCTGGACCAGTTCCGGGTATATGGGAACGAACAGCCGGCAACCGAGACTTTGGGGGTGCGTGCGGGAAATATTCTGGTCGCAGTTCGCGACCCCAAAAACCTGTACTACCTGCGCGAAGTTCTGCGAAGGACTGATACCAAGCAGCAAGACGTCGTCGTCATGACGGCGCGTTTATATCATCGCGAGCCGTCGTTCGGCAGCACCACTTTTGATGCCGATCAGATTTTCGACCAATACGAACAGGAACTGTTCACAGCGGTCGTGGCCGCGGCTGAAAAAGAAGGCAAGCCGGTTTCGCTGCTGGTGGTTCCCGCAACCGATGTCTTTGATTCCATCGTAGTCACTGCGCAGCGGATAGAAGCCAGCCGGATCGTGTGCGGTCTGTCTAACAAGCTCAGCCCGGATGAGCAGGCCAGGTTGACCGGAGACGCGTGGGAACGTTTACCTGATCCCAAGCCGCGCCTGGTGATGGAAATCCGGCTGCCGAATGGGGTGTCGCGCGAGTATTATCTGGGACCGCACACTCCACGGTTGCGAAATCAGGACCTCGACTTGCTGCACCGATTGTGGCTGGAGATTAGCGCCGATCCCAGATTCGCCGGAGTCCATCATTATCACATCGTGGCGGTTGCGCTTGAAGAACTGGAACAGGAATTACAGGGGCCGAAAAAAGCCGAAGTTCTAGACAAGCTTTGGCGGGAACTGCAGAAACGATCTGACGACGAAAGCTGACGCTCGAGGCGCCTCCAAGCCCCACTTCACATTGTATGTTGCCGATGTGTGTAGTTCGCCGTAGAATCATTCTGACGTCCAATCCCGCGACTTAGCGGGAACGGGGGACCCGCAACGGAAAGTAATTTTCCGACGGGGCGAATCCGTTAGGCCGGCCCAACCGGCGCACGGTAGGACACCTTTCAGTCCGAGCCCGACAGCTAACCTCGTCGACGCAGAAAGGAGCTGTGCTCGCGAGCCTTGCGGGCCGGACTCTATGGCTTTTTCGGCCGACAAACCTTCGATTGGGAATTCTTCAACCCGAGTTTTAGTCGCGACCAGCGCCATGCTGGCCTTCATCTCTTTTTGGCGCGTGGCTGCGATCGTGCTCAATGACATGGGTTCGTCGGCTTTTTACGCCGGCGCCATAGCTGAACACTTCGTGGGCAAGACCGCGCCGTGGTTCGTGCTTGCAATCATGCTGCTGGCCGGCACCGTGGCCGCCATTTACATCGAGAGTTGCGGGATGTTCGTGCGCGGCGGCGTATACCGCGTAGTGAAAGAGGCAATGGGAACTACGCTGGCGAAGTTTTCGGTGTCGGCGTTAATGTTCGACTACATTCTGACCGGCCCGATCAGCGGCGTCTCCGCGGGCCTGTACCTGGTGGGTTTGCTGAATGAGCTTTTTCAGTATGTTCATTGGCATCCCATCCCAATGAATGGCGGGGCAGCCGTGTTCGCCATCATTGTGACTGTGTATTTCTGGTGGGAAAACATAAAGGGCATTCCGGAATCCAGCGAAAAGGCGCTGCGGATAATGTATGTGGCCACAACCATGGTGGTTATCATGGTGGTGTGGTGCGGTTATACGCTTTGGGTCAAAGGCGCGCATCTCCCGCCGTGGCCACACCTCCGCAACATCACATATCTGCAAGGCGAACATGGCGGCGCTCTGGGATGGCTGCGCCATACTTCCCTGCCGTACACCATTGGAATGATCGGCATTCTGATTGGGCTTGGGCATTCCGTTCTCGCGATGAGCGGCGAAGAAACCATGGCGCAGGTCTACCGCGAAATTGAGCATCCGAAGCTTCCAAATCTGAAAAAGGCTGCGATCGTAATTTTTCTCTACAGCCTGATCTTCACCGCTGGGGTAGCGTTCTTCGCGGTCATGATTGTCCCTGATTCGGTCCGCGCGAGCTTTCAGGACAACCCGATCGGCGGGCTGGCGATGTACTTAGCCGGACCAACATCACTGCGCCTGGCATTTCGCGGATTCGTGGTAATTGTAGGCGTGCTGATGCTGGCAGGCGCGGTGAATACTGCGATCGTGGGCTCGAACGGAGTTCTCAATCGGGTGTCAGAAGATGGAATTCTTCCCGAATGGTTCCGCAAGCCTCACCCGCGTTATGGCACGACTTATCACATTCTCGATCTGGTCGTTGCGCTTCAGATACTGACAATCGTCCTGAGCCGGGGAAACATCTTTGTGCTTGGCGAGGCGTATGCGTTTGGGGTGATGTGGAGCTTCTCCATGAAAGGCCTGGCCGTGCTGGTGCTTCGTTATACAGAGCCTGGCAAGCGGGAATACCGCGTCCCGCTTAACTTCCGGATTGCGGGGATTGAAATTCCGCTGGGCCTGGCGCTGATCACTCTCACATTGATTGCGCTGTGCGTAATCAACCTTTTCACTAAAGAGGTCGCAACCATTTCTGGTCTCGCGTTCACCCTGATTTTCTTTACCGTGTTCGAGGTCTCAGAAGCTGTTACCCGGAGGCACTCGACCAAGCATGCGGAGCTGGACCAGTTCAATGTGGAACCCGGCGATGACTTGACCCCGGAGTCCCTGGGCGTGCGTCCAGGAAACGTGTTGGTCATGGTGCGAAACTACAACACGCTTTATAACCTCGGCGCGACGCTCGACCAGGTTGATACTCACAAGCAGGACGTGATCACGCTGCACCTGCGTTTTCTTAACCGTTCGGATGCGGGCGAGTATGAACTGGAGCCCGAACAATTTTTCAGCTCCGAAGAGCAGACCTTGTTTACCCGTGCGCTGGCTTTGGCGGAAAAAAAGGGAAAGAGTATTCATCTGGCAGTGGCGGCCGCTACGGAAAAGTGGGACGCGATTCTGCGCGCGGCGCAAAGCCTGCAGTCTGCCGTAGTGGTGCTGGGAGTTTCGCCGAACCATCCGGTAGCGGAAGAGGCTCGGGTTGCCGGTTTGGCGTGGGAACATCTGTCGGATCCCAAACCGGAATTGACGCTCATCATCTACGCGCCGACTGGCCAGGAGCAGGTGTTTTATCTGGGCCCACACGCGCCGCATCTCACGCCCAAGGAAGTTGATCTGCTGCACACCATTTGGCTGGAGCTGAGCCAGTCGGTAGCTCCAGAAGAACTGCACCATCATGATGTGGTGCATTTTGCGTTGCAGGAGTTGCGGAATGAAATCGATGACTCGCAACGGACGCAAGCCGTCGAGCGTTTGCGCAGGCACTTGCAGGAAATCCGGGACCGGCGGGCATCGCGCAACTAGGTGCTAACGCCTTTTCTGGGATGGTTGATTTGTTGAGGGCTTGAGGTCTTGCGCAGCTTTCAGCAAGCTATCGACGGAAGCGGCGCTCAGTTCATAAAGCGCAGGATCGTTTTCGCGCAGGGCGATGTAATGATCACCGGATTTTGCAACCTCAACTTTTTCCGTATGCTTCCCGTCTTGTGAAACAACGCTGATGTTGATGGCCGGGCTAGCGAAACCGGTCGCGGGAAAGCTGCTGGCACTCAGGTCGCGAAGATCAGAAATTAGCGATTCCACGTTCGCGCCATCCATCTTTTTTCCGTTTGACCACCAGTCATCGAATCCGCCAGTTCCTCTGGTTAGGAAGTAGGCCTTGTCGGCGTTGTGCAGTTCAAGCTTGTTGGGAGTGTTGTATCCGAAATCGAAAAGCTTCTTATCGCGGAAGTCGTCGACGTTTTTCTCGAGCGTTTTGCCCAGGCCGGAATCTACTTTGTATGCACCCTCCACGGCAGAGGATTTTGCGTAATAGTTGTCCTTACTTTTCCGCACCTGAAGCTGCTGAGTGCCGGATTCATCGGTAAGCTTGGCAGTCGCGACCGGTGCACCGTGGGCGAATTCGGACGCTTCCTGCTTTGCGTCGGTGGTGCTGAGGTCCATTTTTGCATTCGTGAGATCACGCACCAGGTCGCCGACTTGAACACTGTCGGCACGCATGGGCTTAGGCTTGAGGATTTGCCAGTTATCTTTATTGCGACCGAATTCGATATCGCTGTTTTTCCGAACTACTTCTATTTGACTGACCTTGTCGGCATCGACGGGAAGCAGGCGTTTGTCGCGCAGATCGTTCAAGTTTTTATCAAGACTGGTTTTGGTATAGCTGGATACCGTGAAAAGGCGAGGATCACCGGACAGCATGGCGTAAACTGCGCCACCGGCGGGGGTGTCAGCGCCGAGGAGCAGTTTTTGTGTCTTATCTTTTGCGGTCAAATCGACTTCCAACTCCGGATGCTCCAAGCCGAAGTTTTGCAAATCAGATGCCTTGTCTTCGACCAAGCGCTCTGAATTCAAAGACGAGACAGTGGAAGCAATCCCAGTAACCGCGCTTTGGTCGGCGCGGAATGGCTTAGGAGCGGTGATCTGCCAGTCTCCAGACCCGGATTTAGTGAGCACCACGGGATCAGCATCTTTCTTCTTCAGCTCGAGTTTGGTAATGGAATTCTGATCGAGTTTGAGGATTGCGGGGGGCGTATCAGCCGACAGCTTACTGGTCTCGTCGGCTGGCTTGTGGCGATCGGACCAATACAGAAACCAGGTGAGGACGGCAAGTACGAAAGCTGCAATAGCAAGGCCGTGGAGTTTCATTCTTATTTATTTCTCAAACCTTCATCGAATGTTTACCGCCGCTTCCACCACACGCCGAAACCGGCGACGACCACGATCAGCGGCAGAATAAATTGGCTCGTGACCAACACCGCATTAAATTGACGCTGGGTCATACTGACGCGGCGGTTCTCCGGCGGCTTCGGCCGGATCGAAATCAAATCTTCGTCAGAGGAAAGCCAATTAATCGAATTGAGCGCCAGATCGCTGTTACCGTTGAAATCAAGGAACCGGTTTGCCGCCCATCCCGAACTACCAATCACAACAAAACGTCCCTGTGAATTAGGTTTGCCGGTGTTGTAAGTGCCGGCCGCAGCCATGGTAAGCGGGCCTTTCTTGTTGCCCGGGTCTTGTACGCTGACCCGATTTGAACTTAGATTTGTCGTTGCCAGGCTGCTGCTTGAAGAATCGAAAAGTTTTTCAACGTTCGTCTTGTCGCCATTCTTGATCTGAATAGAGCGAGCCAGGGGAAATCCGGTGGCAGTCCGTTTGATCTCACTGACGATGGGCTGCGAGCTGTAGTTGCTCACCAGCGCCACCTGTGGACCCAGCCCGAAGATTTGACCCACCGGACTCAGATCGAGAATCAGGTCTTTATCGACGGTAACACCCCAGCTCTGAAGCAGACTGGTAAGCGCGTCGTTATCGGCGATTTCGGACCGCCCCATCTTCAATGGAGGATCGAGCATGAAGAATGCGCGGCCGCCGTCCTCCACGTACTTCTTCATCGCATCCACCTCAGGCTGCACATAATTTCGAGTTGGTCCGGCAATTACGAGAGTGGTGCAATCGTTGGGCACTTCCGGCTTTTGTAAAAGATCAACCACCTTGGTTTCATAATCATCTTTTGCCAGAAGCTGTTTGAACTGAGAAAAACCTTCCCGATCAGAGTCATCGATCTGGTGCTCACCGCTTCCGGTCACGAAACATACCGTGCGCGCATTGCTTTTCAGGTCACGGATGAAGGCCCCCGTTATGCCTTCTTCGGTCATGCTTTTAGCTTCTTCTTTTTTGTCGCCGATTCGGACTATTGCAGTGCCGAAATTGCGAATACCCGCTTCCCGCGCGCGCTGCGGGTCTTTATCAGGATCCACATACTCAATTTTGATCTTGGGTGAAAGGTTTTTGTATTCCTCAAGCAGATCTTTGCCCTCGCGGAAACGGGTGCTCTGATTGAAATACGTAATAATTGCGTCCTGCTTCAATCCTTTTACGATTTTCGCGGTCTGCTCAGAAAGGCTGTAACGTTTATTGGCGGTCGCGTCGTAGGATTTGTTGTAACGGTCGGCGAGCACGTTGACGACCACAATGACCGCGATTACGACCAGCACATAAGTCGCTGCGTATGCCGCAAATTTTGTCTGCCTTGCTTTAAGCCAATGACTTGCCATCTACGACCTCCAGCGCAGGGATTCCATGGAGCGCGCCGTAAAAAAGAGTCCCAGGAAAATTAATGTTGCGTAGTAAATTCCGTCTTTCAAATCAATCACACCGCGCATAAATGACTCAGAATGTGTCACCAACGACATGTAAGAGAGCACGTGTGACCAGCCGGCGTTGCTGAAGTCGCTCCACGCCAAGACCCAAAGCAGAATCAGGACTGCGAATGTGGTTGCGCCGGCGATGATTTGATTTTTGGTAAGGCTGGAAATGAACGTGCCGATCGCAAGCATCGCTCCCGCCTCGAGCAGCAACCCCACGTAGGCGATCAAGATCGGCTTCCAATCGGGATTGCCGTATTTGAAAAGGAATAGGAAATGGACCACGGTAAACAAAAGCAGGCAACAATAAAGCAACATTGCCGCCAGCCACTTGCCAAGAATGATTTCCAAGTCTCTAATCGGCGAGGTCACCAGCAATTCAATCGAGCCGCTGCGCTTCTCTTCCGCAAAAAGCCGCATCGTGATCATAGGAAGGAAGAACAATCCGATCACAGCGACGTTCTGGAGCAGTGGCCGGATGACCTGCTCGTTGAGGTTCATGGGATACATCTGGCCGCTCATTTGGCTTTCCATGCTGTACTTCAGAAACCCGCCGAGCTCCGCCCAGAAGAAATATCCGAAGACAACTCCCCATAGAGTCAGCAGCACATACGCAACCGGCGAGGTGAAATAACTGCGCAGCTCTTTGTGGCAAATGATCCAGATATTTCTCATGATTGTGCCCCTGTAGCGGCTGGAACCGCAGCCTCTTCTTTGTCCTTTCCAGTGAGTTGCAGGAAGACTTCCTCCAGGCTCATGGCGGCGGGACGAAGTTCGTTCAGGTCCCATCCAGATTCGACAATCGCGCGTGCGAGATCGCCGCGAACCAGTCGGCCCTTTTGGCTTTCGATCTCAAATACCGCGCGGCTATCGACCTGACTCTTGCAGACCACCCGGCTCACACCGGAAACGCGCTCAAGTTTCTGCTGCACGCTTGCAGGTTCCAAATTGCCATTGCGGCCGCCAACTTCGAGCACCATGGATTCCGCGCCGCGCGCCCGTGCCTGCAAATTGCGCACCGAATCGGTCGCGACCAATTTTCCCTTGTTGATAATCACCACCTGCTCGCAGGTCTGCTCGACCTCGGGCAGTATGTGGGTGCTCAAGATAATGGTGTGGCTGCCCGCCAGATCCTTGATCAGATCGCGGGTTTCATTAATCTGCTTGGGGTCAAGGCCTGCAGTAGGTTCATCAAGGACCAGCACATCGGGATTGTGAATGATGGCTTGCGCCAGCCCAACCCGTTGCCGGTAACCTTTGGATAATTTGCCGATCAATCGCTCCCTGACGTCGGCGATCGCACAGCGCTCGCAAACATAGTCAATGCGTTTTTTTAGTTCAGCTCCCGATAACCCTTTTAACTGGCCGACGAACTTGAGGTATTCGGCAGTCTCCATTTCTGGATAGAGGGGCGGGGTCTCAGGAAGATAGCCGATGCGCTTCTTCACTTCCATTGGCTGTTCCAGCACATCAAAGCCGGCAACGGTTGCGGCGCCCGACGTGGGTGGCATGAAGCAGGTCAGAATGCGCATGGTGGTGGTTTTCCCGGCGCCATTCGGTCCGAGAAAACCAACGATCTGCCCTTTCGCCACTTCAAATGAAATGTGGTCGACGGCGGTATTACGGGCGTACCGCTTGCTAAGCTCTTTTACAGTAATCATAAAAATTGTTCTTCTAGGCGAGACACACTGCCATGGCACCGATCTGAATCAAGCAGAGCGGAATTAATTCTTATGTTAAGAACACCAGCCAGCGTGTGTCAAAACCGAACTCTGAAAATGTGACCCGAAAAGCAGCTCTCTTTGTAGGGATGCGGGGCGGCGATCGATTCGTTGTCTTTGGTTTCAGTGTCCCGCGGTGTTTTTTTCAGGCGCGACTTTTTAGCAGGAACTAGCATCCATACACTTAAAGCAAACCTTAAGGAATCATGTGATTTTCGGCAATGCCGAATGGCTTAGGTGTGCTGGTTGTTCCAAGAAAATACTGCGCAAAGGCAGGAACTATGGGCGTTCTTAATTCTATGAGTTCTTTATCTGATCCTGTATCCGATGGGACCGAGATGAATAGTAATAAGAAAAGCTGGTTGCAATTGTATGTGGATGCCGTGACGGAGAAAGATCCGTACAAACGTCTGGCGTTGGTGCAAGAGTTACGAAAAATTCCACGTCATGATGAGTCGGATGAAATCCTTCAAGAGCCGAGGCCGCGGTCAGCGCATCCGAAAGTTGTTCGTCGCCGTCATTGAGCGCATTTACTCGCAGAGTTCCTCGCGTGGATCAGCCGGCGTATGCGCGCAATTCAGGGAAAAACTGATTCAGAGCTCTCCTCGCCTTCATCTCCTGAATTGAATTGCCCAATCAATATCATTTGATCTGTTCGGGGCGTGAGTTCGTGTAGCCAGTTTCTGACAATTCTGCGCTTGACAAATCGAATGTCTGGTAGCAGAATTTTTAAGGCGAATAAAAAGCGAAACTATAGTTTCGCGGCCGGGCAGTACCAGCCCAGATCTTTCTGCCTGAGGTCCGCATGTCTTCACTGCCGTTGAATACTGTTGGTTCCGCATTTTTAAACACTTCTACGAGGCCAGTTGAATTTTTAAGTGGACCGCTGGCGGCGGGATTTCCGCCTGCGGAACGAAGTCTACACGAAAAAAAATCGAGCATTCTGCAACATATTGCCGGTTCGGGGCGGGAGTTGGATGTGCGTCCGGCATCGCGCTTGGAAGTGCGCCCCAGGCCAGAGATGCTTTCAAGTGGCATCGCTGAAGTGGACGCGATAACAGGCGGCATCCCGCGCGGCTGTTTATCTGAGATTTGTGGGCCAGTTTCTTCAGGCAAAACCAGTGTGCTTATGGCGGCGATTGCGGCTGCGACCCGGCGGGAGGAAGCCTGCGTTCTCATCGATGCCAGCGACAGCTTCGATCCTGAGTCGGGAGCAGCTGCGGGAGTGGATTTTGGCAAATTGCTATGGGTGCGATGTGGAGAATTGTCGCCGGCTGTCGCTCCTCAGTCGGCAGCGGCAAACGTGAACACCGATGGCCGAAGGCCGAAGACCGAAGACTCCTACATCAAACATAACGACAATGAGCGCCGCCTTGAGCAAGTTTTAAAGTCCACCGACCTGGTCCTGCAAAGCGGTGGATTTGGAATGGTCGCGCTTGACCTGGCAGGGATTTCGGAAAAATTTGTGCGCCGAATCTCACTGGCCTCGTGGTTCCGATTTCAGCGCGCGGTGGAACATACGAAAACGGCGCTGCTGGTGGTGAGTGAGTTTGCCTGTGCACAAACTTGCGCGGCCGTGGTTATAAAGCTCGAAAATCAGCTATCAGCTTTCAGCTTTCAGCCCTCAGGAAAACCTTCGCATACACAACTTCTAAAACGAATACAGATCGAAGCGGAAGTTACGCGCATGCGATTGGAGCGGAAGCCTGCAGGGTCGGTGCGAACGGTTTTTTCGACGCAGGCAATCCGCACGGGGTGAAGTAAAAAAAGGAACGCGGATTTATTGATTTTTATCTTTATTTCAATTCGCGCAAATCTGCGTAATCCGTGGCGGATATCAAAGTTTGTTAACGACCAAAAACGAATGATCAACGACGCTTTTTATGCCTTGCGCTTGCATCTATGTTCCGGATTTTCCTTTGGAAGCGATTCTTCGCGCTGAACCGGAGTTGCGATCCAAGGCCGTCGCTGTGGTTGAGGGCAAGCCGCCCCTGGAAAAAATATTATGCGGAAACGAAGATGCCCGCCGTGCAGGAATTTCCGCCGGCATGACGAAATTGCAGGCCGAACTGTGCGATCACGTGGTGCTACGCGAGCGTTCAGTCTCGCAAGAAACAGCTGCGCATCAGGCGCTGCTCGATTGTGCTCACTCATTTTCGCCGCGAGTGGAGGAGTACGCCGCAGATACGCTACTCCTGGATTTATCCGGACTCGACAAGCTATTTGGGCCACTACCTAAAATTGCGCGTGAGATTTCACGTCAGGCTGCGCGCATGGGCGTAGAAACGAATGTTGCAGTGGCTTCCGCGCTGGACGCCACACTGCTGGCGGCGCACGGCTTCAGCGGGGTCACCGTGGTACCGGAGGGAAGAGAGACCGATATTTTGGGTGGCTTGCCGATTGAGGTCCTGTTTGCCGCAGAAGCTGATCCGCAAAATACAGAAGAGTTCCTTAAAACTTTCTCGCGCTGGGGCATTCGGAAGTTTCGCGATCTCGCCGCGTTGCCAGAGGTTGATTTAAGCGAACGTTTGGGACAGCGGGGTTTGTATTTTCAGGCATTGGCTTGTGGATCAGGAACACGAAATCTGGTTCCGTCTGATCCGCCGCTGGTGTTTGAAGAAGTGATGGAACTGGAATATCCGATAGTTCTGCTCGAGCCGCTGGCATTCGTGCTGAACCGGATGTTGGAGCATCTCTGTGCGCGATTGCGGGGACGAGCGCTGGCAGCGCAGGAATTACACCTGGAGTTAACACTTGAGAATGGGCGGCCTGAGACCGATGTGTCGCTCACACAGTTTCAGCGGACCCTTCACCTTCCAGTGCCGCTGCTCGACTCAAAAACATTTCTCAAACTTTTACAGCTGGACTTGAAATCGAATCCTCCGGGCGCTCCGGTTGCAAAAGTGCATTTGCGAATTGAACCGGCAAAGCCGCGTCCGGCACAGAACGGGTTGTTCATGCCGGCTTCGCCTGAACCAGAAAAACTCGAACTCACGCTGGCTAGAATTTCTGGAATTGTAGGTAAAGGACGTGCAGGTTCGCCAATGTTATTGGACACGCATCGGCGCGAAGCTTTTGAAATGCGCCACTTCACGCCCTCTCAAACTAAATCATGCAGTGACGGGCGCCCCGCCGGTTCAGTTGAAAGAGAAAACGCAGGGCTGCACAATCACGCGAGAGAGATTGTCACCGCGCTGAGAATTCTTCGTCCGCCGATTGCGGTCAGGGTCAGCCACAGCAAGGGCAAGCCCTCGCATGTCATATCGCGCAAGGGAAAACAGATTTCTGGCGAAGTGCTGTGGGCGGCAGGGCCATGGCGCTCATCGGGGGATTGGTGGGAGCAGGAAGTGTGGGTGCGGGATGAATGGGACATTGCGCTGCAGGAACAAGATGGGATCGGGTTGTACCGGTTGATCCACGATTTGCTCACCAGCGAGTGGCTGCTGCAAGGAAGGTATGACTGAGCAGAATTGAATCATTGGATCATTCAATCATTGAGTCATTGAAAAGCAGCAGAGAGATTTTTAATGATTCAATGACTCAATGATTCAATGTCTCAATATATCGAACTTCACTCCCGCTCGGCATTCAGCTTTCTCGAAGGCTCTTCCCTGCCCGAAAGCCTGATCGCGCGCTGCACAGAGTTAAAAATGCCGGCGATGGCGCTGCTTGATCGCAATGGAGTTTATGGCGCGCCGCGATTTCACGTGGCGGCGAAGAAGGCCAAGATCAAGGCACATATCGGGGCGGAAGTCACAACCAAAATTGCAGATTCAAAAGCTCCTGACGCAATCTGCAACCTACAATCTGAATTCTGCAATTCTTCTCGCCTGCCTCTCCTCGTTTCTTCCCGCGCCGGTTATCAAAACCTCTGCCGCCTGATCACAAAAATGAAACTGCGCGCTGCGAAAGATGAAGGCGCAGTTTTCGAAGATGAGCTTCAGGAATATTCGACAGGGCTGATTTGCCTGACCGGCGGAGATGACGGGCCGCTGGCACCCGCATTAGAACATGGCGGAATGGATGCTGCACGAGGCGCAGTCGAGCGTCTAATCCATATTTTTGGACGCCAGAATGTTTACATCGAATTGCAGCGGCATTTTCGTCGCGAGCAGGAACTGCGAAACCGTGCAGCAATAGAAATTGCTCGGTCGCTTCATCTGCCATTGCTCGCCACTAACGGGGTTCGCTATGCCACGCCCGAGGCCCGCGAACTCTGCGACGTTTTCACTGCCATTCAAAATCATTGCACGGTAAATACTGCCGGGCGCCTGCTGGCACGCAACTCGGAATGCCATTTGAAGTCGCCGGAGGAAATGAAAGCGCTATTCGCAGATTTGCCGGAGGCGATCGCGAACACGGTCGAACTTTCCTCACGGCTGGAATTCACCCTGGAAGATTTGGGATATGAGTTTCCCAAATACCCCGTGCCCGAAGGCGAGAGCATGATGTCGTTCCTGCGCGAACGCGCCCGCGAAGGTTTCCACATCCGTTATGGCCACGCGCCCAAGGACCTGAAAGATCGCGCCCGCCGCCAGATCGAACATGAACTCGCGTTAATCGAAAAGCTCAAGCTGCCGGGATATTTTCTGATTGTGTGGGACCTGGTTCAGTTCTGCGGCCAGCAGAACATTCTGGTCCAAGGCCGCGGATCGGCTGCCAATAGCGCGGTTTGCTACTCGTTGGGAATTACTGCCGTCGATCCCATCCGCATGGAACTGCTCTTCGAAAGATTCTTGTCGGAAGAACGCGGCGAATGGCCGGACATCGATCTCGATCTCCCCAGCGGTGACGACCGCGAAACCGTAATTCAGTATTTGTATCGCCGCTATGGCGAGCGTGGCGCGGCTATGACCGCCAATGTCATTACTTACCGCAGCCGCATGGCTTCGCGTGAAATTGGCAAAGTGCTGGGATTCGATCCGGAAACTTTAGACAAGCTTTCTGCGGCCGTGGCGCATTGGGAATATCGCGATGCCAATGACACCTTCGACAACCGCTTTCGCGATGCTGGCCTCGATCTTCGTCATCCGCGCATTCGACACTATTTTAAATTGTGCGAAGCGATTCAGGATTTGCCACGGCATCTAGGGCAGCATTCCGGCGGCATGGTGATCTGCCAGGGACAACTCGATTCTGTTGTCCCGCTCGAGCCGGCGTCGATGCCGGGGCGCGTCGTAGTGCAATGGGACAAAGACGATTGTGCCGATCTTGGTATCGTAAAAGTCGATCTGCTCGGCCTTGGGATGATGGCAGTGCTGAAGGATTCTCTCAATTTAGTTCGCGATCATTACTGCGAAAAAGTGGACCTGGCACAATTGCCCGCCGACGATCCCGAAGTTTATTCCACGGTGCAGAAGGCGGACACTATCGGCATGTTCCAGATCGAGAGCCGGGCGCAGATGTCATGCCTGCCGCGCCTGCATCCCACACGCTTCTACGATCTTGTTGTGCAGGTCGCGATCATTCGCCCCGGCCCGATTGTCGGGCAAATGGTGAATCCTTATTTAGAGCGGCGACAGGGGCGGCAGGATGTGACCTACCCGCACCCGTCGCTTGAGCCAGTGCTGAAGCGGACTTTAGGTGTGCCGTTATTTCAGGAGCAATTGTTGCGGATGGCGATGGTGATCGCAGGATTCACCGGCGGGGAGGCAGAGGAATTACGTCGCGCAATGGGATTCAAGCGCTCAGAAAAGCGCATGCGCGAGATTGAAGCCAAGCTGCGGGCGGGCATGGAGCGCAATGGAATTTCGCCAGAGGCGCAAGAGCAGATCGTGCTTTCGATTACCTCGTTTGCTCTGTATGGATTTCCGGAATCCCACGCCGCCAGCTTTGCGCTGATTGCTTACGCCAGTGCTTATTTGAAGTGTCACTATCTGGCCGCGTTTACGGCAGCGTTATTGAACAACCAGCCGATGGGATTCTATAGTCCGGCGACGATTGTGAAAGATGCGCAGCGGCACGGATTGAAAGTATTGCCCGTGGATGTGATGCGGTCGGAGTGGGAGTGCACTTTGGAAAGAGCCGTCAGCCATCAGCCGTCAGCCGTCAAGCAAGCCTGCTCTCCTTCAGTAGGCAAGAACACAATGGCTTTACGTCTTGGACTTCGCTATGTGCGCGGATTGCATGAGGAAGCAGGACAGGCGATTGCGCGGGAGCGAAAGCGCGTCCCGTTTGATTCCATTCATGATCTGGTTCGGCGTGTGCCGGAATTGAGAAAAGATGAATTGAACACGTTGGCGGAAATTGGGGCGCTAAATTCGATTCACATCTCACCACGGAGACACGGAGACATGGAGTTAACCAAAAACAGCCACGGACTCTCGCGGATTCACACGAATTATTTTAATGATCAAAAATCCGGCGCGACTAAAGATTTCTCCGTGGCTCCGTGGCTCCGTGGTGGAAATGCTTTTCATCGTCGCGATGCTTTGTGGAGCGTGGCAGCTGCTGCCAATCCTGCCGGGCCATTGCTGGAGCAAATTCCAAAAGCTGACATCAAATCTCCACTAAAAATAATGACCAACGAAGAACGGCTCGTCGCGGATTTTCGTGGCACCGGAATGACAGTCGGGCCGCATCCCATGTCATATCACCGCCCGCGCATGGAACAAATGGGCGTACGCCGGGCAATTGATCTTGGCCAACTTCCAAATGGACGCAAGGTTCGCATTGCCGGAGGCGTAATTGCCCGACAGCGTCCCGGCACTGCGAAAGGTTTTGTGTTTTTAAGCCTGGAAGATGAAACCGGAGTTGCGAATGCCATCGTCAATCCTGACCTGTTTCAGCAGAACCGCCTGCTGCTGGGAACAGAACAATTTTTATTGATCGAAGGCATACTGCAAAATCAGGATGGAGTAATTTCTGTGAAAGCCTTGCGCGTCGCTCCAGTGAAGATCACTCGCGCCCACACTGTGTCGCACGATTTCCACTAAGTCAGCGTACGACGCCTTCAAGTGGCGAACTGGCCGTCGCATAAAGTTTCTTTTCCATTCTTCCGGCCAGGTACGCTTCCCTGCCCGCGATGACGGCATGCTTCATAGCTTCGGCCATCAGCATCGGGTCCTGCGCATTGGCAATGCCGGTATTCATCAACACGGCATCGGCGCCAAGTTCCATCGCGACGGTTGCGTCGGACGCAGTGCCAACGCCGGCATCAATGATCAGCGGCACACCAGTAACAATCTCGCGCAGAATCTGAATATTGGCGCGATTCTGGATTCCCAAGCCACTGCCAATCGGTGCTCCCAAAGGCATGATGGTCGCAGCGCCGGCATCTAGCAGTCGTTTCGCAAACACCGGATCATCAGAGGTATACGGCAGAACAGTGAACCCTTCCTTCACCAGCACTCGAGTAGCTTCGAGAGTCTCCTGAACGTCGGGATATAGCGTCGCCTGGTCGCCAATGACTTCGAGTTTCACCCAGTCAGAAATGCCGACCTCACGTCCGAGCCGCGCCGCGCGAATGGCTTCGTCGGCGGTGTAACAGCCAGCCGTATTCGGAAGCAGAAAATATTTTTTGGGATCGATGTAATCGAGCAACGACTCCTTGCTCCGGTCAAGATTCACACGGCGGACGGCAACGGTGATGATTTCGGCGCCGCTGGCCGCGAGTGCGCGCGCTGTCTCCTGAAACGACTTGTATTTCCCGGTGCCGACAATGAGGCGCGACTGGAACGGGCGCCCGGCGATAATGAGCGAATCAGACATGTGATTATTGTAAATCGAAGCGATACCCGCTCACATGGAATCCAAATTGCGCTGGCAAAGCAACCCAGAGAAGACAGAAGAAGATTAATGCTTTTGATTTTCTCAGCGTTCTCAATATCTTCTCTGCGAACTCTGCGATCAAAAGCTTTTAACCGCAGAGGTCGCAGAGAAAACCATCGAGATCGCCGAGGAAATTCTCGTTTCCCTTTACTGTCGGAAACAAGAAGATTACGTAACCGTCGCCACTTCTCCTTCGGAGTACATTTCTTCGATCTCCCGCTTGAAATGTTCTTCAATAGCGCGGCGGCGAATTTTCATACTGGCAGTAAGAGTGCCGTTCGCAGCCGAGAGTTCTTCAGGAATCAGGCGGAACTTTTTTAAGCGTTCAAATTGCGCCAAATCTTCATTGACCGAACGCACAATGTCGGCATAACGTGCATGGATCTCCGGAATCGCGATAAGTTCATCCCGCGTCGAAAAAGCCAGCCCTCCCATTCGCGCATAAGCTTCAATAGCAGCAAAATTGGGGACAATCAACACTGCGGGAAATTTGCGTTTATCTCCGATAACGATAGCTTCGGCAATCCACGGGTGATGTTTGCAGGAACTTTCAATAGGTTGCGGTGCAATGAATTTTCCACCCGAAGTTTTGAGTAAATCCTTCTTGCGATCGGTCACGTAAAGAAAGCCATCTTCGTCGATGCGGCCAATGTCACCGGTCTTGAACCAATCGTCGATGAACGCATCGCGGGTTTCTTGAGGCTTATTCCAATAAGCCCGAAACACCGAAGGACCGCGCACCAGGATCTCGCCATCGTCGGCGATTCGCACTTCGACGTTTCCCAAAGGTCTACCCACGCTTCCAATCCGGTGCGCGTTAGGCGTATTCACAGCGATCACAGGAGAAGTCTCGGTCAGCCCGTAGCCTTCGTAAATGCGAATGCCGATATCGGCGTACCATTCGGCAAGTTCGCGTCCGAGGGGGGCCCCGCCAGAGATGAAGCACTCGACGCGTCCGCCAATTCCCGCCCGCACTTTCGAGAACACGAGTTTGTCAGCTAATCTCCAGGCGAGAGAACGAGGCTTTTTGCCCGCAAGGATTTCATTGCGATGCGCACGACCAACCTTTACAGCCCAGCGATAAATTTGCTTCTTCGGAAACTTCGCCGCGGTGAGCACAACCTGGGAATGAACCTTTTCATACACACGCGGCACACTCAACAAAATGTTAGGCCGAACTTCACGCAATGCTTGTGGCAGCTGATCGATTTGCGGCAAGTGCGCTAGCGTGACCCCCCTGTACAGGAGTCCGAGATCAACCGAGCGTGCGGTGACATGCGACAGTGGCAGGAATGAAACGCACGACATTCCGGCCCCGAAGCCGAACTCACGCAGCGAGTAATTGATGTTTGAAGCCATATTGCCATGCGTGAGCATCACTCCCTTCGGGATGCCGGTTGTGCCTGAGGTGTAAATTATGGTTGCCAGCTCATCCTGCTTCGTATCGCGACCAGTGGTCTCGAGTTGAATATCTCCAGCAAATTGCATCAGCGCAGACATTTTCACGGCATGCGGATGCGCGACCTCGTCCATGACGGCAACTTTTTCCGCGCTGGTTTTTTGCAGAATAGTTAAAACTTTCTCCAGATGCTTTTGCGATGAGACAAAAATCGCGCGGGCGCCCGAATCATTCAGAATGAATGCCGTCTGCTCAGGCGTGAGGGTGGTGTAAATCGGCACAACTACCGTCCCCAGCAGCAAACAAGCAAAGTCCGCCGCCGCCCACTCATAGCGGTTCTCACTGAGAATAGCAACGCGATCACCGCGAGATATGCCCCATGAGCGCAACGCCCGAACCAGACCCAATATTTTCGCAGCAAACTCGCGGGAGGAGATAGGGACCCATTCCGTCTCGTTTCTGCGCAACATGCAATCAGGCTGGTCCCGGCCTGCTATCGCAAAAAAAATATCGTTAAGGGTCTGAATGCTCATTCAAAATTGAAGTTAAAACCTTTATTGACGCTGCACAATTGTCTCATTGGGGACACAACTGCTGGGAGATTACGGCCGGGTTGGAGGTAACGGCACTCCTGGATTGCGGGCCCTTCCGGAATACGTGAAATGAGCTATGCTGGTTACGCTTTTACGTGCAAGTTAGGCCGAGATGTAATAAATTTGTCTTGGCATTGACCTCATTAAATCAAGGCAGATAAACTCGCCTCACCGAGGACACCAAGATGAAACGACTGTTTTTCACTCTGCTCCTGATGTGCGCAGTTCTTTCATATCCACTCGCAGGCGCAAATACTAATAAGGAGACCGGAGCCATGCCAAAAGTTGGCGACCTCGCGCCTGATTTTAAAATGCAATATTTCGACGGGCACGACCTGAAAGACGTCACGCTTGACCAATATCGCGGAAAGAAACAGGTCGTACTGGCGTTTTATATTTTCGCTTTCACCGGTGGTTGAACCCAGCAAATGAAAAACTTCCAGGCGAATTTAAAAAAGCTGGAAGCTACAGACACCCAGGTCTTGGGTGTGAGCATGGACAGTCCCTTCGCCAATCACGCGTTTGCCGACTCTATCGGAGTAACTTTTCCTCTGCTCAGCGACTGGGGCGGCGAAACCACTCATCAATATGGCGTATACGTAGATAAGTACAAGGCGGCACGGCGCGTAAATTTTCTGATCGGCAAAGACGGACGCATTCTGGAAGAACAGGTAGACAGCGCGGCCATCGATCCGTCGAAAATTGTGGACGCCTGCGAACGTCCGAAACTGAAGCAGTAAGCGCCTGCAAGTTTGCAAGTTTGACGCTATCTAACGCGATTGCTATCATCAAATCGCGGGGTGGAGCAGTCTGGTAGCTCGTTGGGCTCATAACCCAAAGGTCGGTGGTTCAAATCCACCCCCCGCAACCATTTACAAGCCCTGCCAACCCAAGAAAACCCAAAATAAGCGGAGTCTTCAGTTGACAGGCGTTTCGGATCGCGGCTCCCGTGGGTCATAGCCCCGGCCCAAAGCCAATTTCGCTACTTTGCTATTGGCGTCTCGCTTCGAGTCCATCAATGCATTTCCGTACACGTTCATCGTGGTTGAGATTTGAGCGTGCCGCATGAGTTTCTGCTGAATTCCAAGCGGCGCTCCCGTCGAATCCAACCACGAGCGATAGGTGTGTCGGAACGTATGCCATCCAACACGGGAAAATGGACCTGCCGCTGCCCATCTTTCCTGGTGGACTTCAACGCGCTTTCCGGTCTCGTCCTGGCACCAAGCTCCTACTGCTGCAGAACATTTCGGACAGACTACGAGACAGCAACCTGCCGGCCGAATGTAGTCCTGCTGGATCGGGCTCGCGTGAAAATGGCGGCCCGTGACATGGCTAGGAAAAACCAGTTCAGATTTGGGCGCTTGTGCTCTCCAATCGAGCAGCACCGAAGCAAAATCAGGATCGAGTGGCAGTTCATCTTCCGAGTATTCAGTCTTGACCGTCTTGATCCTGCCGTGCACGACGGCTCTAGACACTCGAATGACCAGACGTTCGAGATCGATATCTGCCCAGTGCAATGCCAAAACCTCCTCCGCCCGCAACCCTAAACATTGGCTCACGACAGCCATTGTTCGATACGGTTGAGGCAGCAGTTCGAGCAGTATGTAGTACTGCTCGACCGTAAGAATCAGCGGCTTCTTCTGCCGTTTGCTGATGCCCTTGATTTCCACCAGCTCCATCGGGTTTCGCTGCAGATCGACCATCTGCCACAGCATTGCTTTCTCGAACAGTCGGTGCATGAGCGCCTTTGTGTGACCCTTGGTCTTGGGTGCTGCATTCATCGACTTTAACCACTCCTGAACCGCGACGGGTTTCATTCGACTCAGGCGTGTGGTTTCCCACTTCGTGCGAATTCTTTTCAACACACTCAAGTAGGAGAGGACGGTTCCATAGCTGAGCTCGTGATCGCACCGATCGCCAGGTCGATGCTTCTTAATCTCAAGAAGGCGCTCGTCTTGGATAAACCGGTCAATCACTGTACCGAACATGGGATCATGAACGGCTAAGGCGGGATTGTCGGAATTGAGTTTCAGAACGAACGCCTCCAAATGCCTCTCAGCAATCGTCTGCGTAGGGAATTGTTCACAGCTCAAGTACATTGATTTTTGCCGCAGGGTCGTAGGGTCCTTGTAGCGGTATTCCCACGCCCACTGATTCCGTGACCTCCGCACACGTCGGAGGCTGCCGCGTTGAAAACGTTGCCGCGTAAACCTCAAAGGAATCGCTTCCTTTCTAGCTAGCGCGGCGTGGTTGTGAGTTGAGTCTACCATCGCCTGCAAGATGACCATTTACTCTGCGTGGAGTCAGTCGGCTGTGAACCCAGCGGTCCAGCACACTTGCCCGAAACGCCAGCGCTTGCCAACCTTTGTTGCGGGAACTCGTCCTTCTCTCGCGAATGCTTCTAACGTTTTCCAATGCATTCCGAGCAGCTCCGCCGCCTCACGCAGCGGCAACAGAGGCTCGAAGCTGTTTGATCCGGCATCGTTCACTGTCTGGCTGGACATGTCTCACCTCTCGCCAATTCATCCCGAAGCACGTTATGTTTCCGCGGCTGCATAGACCCTAACGTGAGCGGAAGCAACGGTTTTCAACTGACGGCATTGGATCGGTTTCGTCAGGTGGCTTCCCACGAATTGGCAAATGCCAACTACTTTGAGCCTCGTCAGTGCTCCGTGTCCAATAACTTTTCGGAATGTGACTATTCCTACAGGTAATAACTGATAAGTCTCTAAAAACACGGCCCTACTTGGCAGCTGGCTTCAAAATCCCCAGGAAATTCATCATGCGCTATAGGAATGAGCTCGTGCTGAGAATGCATTGGACTTTTCTATTCGAGCCGTGATTAAGGGGCGAAGGATGGCTTGGATTCGTTCGATTCCAGGCGCTGGTTACCATGCGCGGATCGCAGGTGACGGAGAGCGTAGTTCGGCGCTTCGCGCCGGAAGAATTTTTGACACTCCACCCCTGAAAGGGCTGACGTTCGCTAGCGATCGTTAGCGATCGCTAGCGTGCAGAGTTTATTGAATGATCGCGAAGTGGTGTTAGCGAATGCTAGCGCGCCGCTTGCATTCGCTAGCGCAACCGCATGCCCTTACTAAGGTGCGAGTGAAACTACTAAAGCCGCAGCCCCAACCGAGAAAACCCCCGGACTGCAAAGACTGGAACGATAGGGATTAGCGTAAGCCAACCTGAGTACCTCATATTGCAACGCGAAGCCTACGAGCACAGCCAAACGTTATCTGAATCGGGTCGAGACAAAGTTCTTGGCACTCGCGCCGTCTCTGATCGTGAACACCATCAGGGAGGAGCCGCCCCTCCCTGAGACCCTCCCTGAGCCCTACGCGAACCCAACACATCGCACGTCAGCCAGTTCGCGAATGTCGGCCAGGCCTATTTCCCGAGGTCGTACTGGATGGCTTTGCGCTGCGTCTGTGCTTTATTTTTCTCTTTGGACGCGCCGTTTCTTAGGTGACTTGAGAACGTGCTCTTTCGGGCGTTCGCCCTTGCTGTCCAACGACTGCTCGGCTGACTGCTCTTCCGGTTGATAAAAACATCTCAGGGGCTGATTGCCTACATTGCGTAATACTCGCCGCGAGCGAAACCCTGATTATCTTTTTCGAACTGCCCCAGCCCATTTTTCCATCCCATTTTTTCCTAGCTGGAAGCAAGACAGGAGCGGAGAGGGAATCGAGTCAAGCCCGCGCGTTTGTTGCGCGCCGCCTAAGCGGTCGGAACGAATGGGAGAGACTTGACTCGGCTGCCGCGCCCTGTACAATCCAGCAGAAAAAATGGGAGGGTACCTCGCTGGATTCTAGTTTCAACAGAGTAGCCCCACAGTGCCCGAGCAAGCGCGGTCAGCGCCGTAGAGCGCTCGGCACTTTGCAGGTCATTTTAAATCAGAAAGTAGACCTAGAGCGCTGGAAGCGCTCTGCAGCGACCCTTTCAGGGATGGAGCGTCAAAAATTCTTCCGGCGCGCAGCCCCGCAATCTGGAACCGCCGCGAGAATTCAATTATTCAGCCGCACCCTGTGTTGCCGATGGAAACTGCTGGTCCAGATCAAGATTAAGTTCCAGAACGTTGACCCTGGGCTCACCTAAGATCGCGAATTGGCGAGACTCGGTGTGCTTGATAATGATTGTTCGCAGTTGCTCGATTAAGATGCCTCGTGCTTTAGCGACGCGTGGTAACTGGAACTCTGCGTTAGCGGGGGTAATATCCGGGTCCAAGCCGGAAGCAGATGTCGTCACCATGTCGATCGGGACCGGCATACCGGGATTTTCAGCTTGTGCGCTCAGAACGTCGGCTTTCACGCGATCCAGGAGCTTCTGGTTCGTCGGCCCGAGATTTGATCCGCCCGAGTTTGCGGCATCGTAGCCGTTCCCCACGGCAGAAAGACGCGGGTGGAAATACCCTGGTCCAGAGAATCCCTGGCCGATGATCTTGGAGCCAATCACCTTCCCATTTTTTACGATCAATTGACCGTTCGCTTTGTGGGGAAAGATCAACTGCGCCAGTCCAGTGACTACCACCGGATAGATCAGACCGAGGAGCACCGTCGTCACAACGGTCATTGCAATGGAAATTCCCAGATTCTTCTTCATAGCTGACTCCTAGGCCAGACCAATATGGGTAATGATCATGTCGATAAACTTGATCCCAATGAACGGGATAATCACGCCGCCAAGCCCGTAAATTGCAAGATTGTTTCGCAGCAGAATCGCAGCACCCATCGGGCGATATTTCACGCCACGAAGCGCCAGCGGAATCAGAGCGATGATGATCAATGCGTTAAAGATGACGGCTGAGAGAATGGCCGACTCCGGCGTCTGAAGGCGCATGATATTCAGTGCGTTCAGGACCGGGAAAGTCCCCGCGAACATGGCCGGAATGATCGCGAAATATTTGGCGACATCGTTCGCGATTGAGAAGGTCGTGAGCGATCCGCGGGTCATCAGCAACTGCTTGCCAATTTCCACGACTTCAATGAGCTTGGTGGGATTGGAATCCAGGTCCACCATGTTGCCGGCTTCTTTGGCCGCCTGAGTGCCAGTGTTCATCGCAACTCCAACATCGGCCTGAGCGAGAGCAGGAGCATCGTTAGTGCCGTCTCCGGTCATTGCTACCAGTTTGCCGTCTGCCTGCTCATGGCGGATCAGATCCATTTTGTCCTTCGGAGTGGCTTGAGCAAGAAAATCGTCCACGCCTGCTTCGCGGGCAATTGCAGCCGCAGTGAGCGGATTGTCTCCAGTGATCATTACAGTGCGAATTCCCATTGCCCTAAGCTGATTGAAGCGGTCGCGGATACCACCCTTAACGATGTCCTTTAGTTCAATGACGCCAAGGGCGCCGCGAGTCTTTTCTGCAACAACCAGCGGCGTTCCGCCAGAGCGAGCTATCTGCGCGACCGTGGCCTGAACCTCATCAGGAAACTTGCTGCCATTCTGGGAGACAAAGATTGCGATAGATTCCGCGGCACCCTTGCGAATCTGAAAACCGTTCAGGTCTACTCCCGACATCCGAGTGTTTGCCGAGAACGGTACAAATACTGCTTCATGGGACCCGAGTTCCCGTCCGCGCAGACCATATTTCTCTTTCGCAAGCACAACGATAGAGCGCCCTTCCGGGGTTTCGTCCGCGAGCGAGGACAGCTGGGCAGCATCCGCCAATTCCTGTTCGGTGACACCCGGAGCGGCAATAAAGCGCGAAGCCTGACGATTGCCCAGAGTGATGGTGCCGGTTTTGTCGAGCAGCAGCGTGTTGACGTCGCCAGCCGCCTCTACGGCGCGGCCGGACATGGCAAGCACGTTATGTTGGATCAGGCGATCCATTCCGGCAATGCCAATTGCAGAAAGCAAGCCACCAATGGTAGTGGGAATGAGGCAGACAAGCAGCGAAACCAGAACGAACACGGTTTGCGGCGAACCCGAGTAAATTGCGAATGGCTGTAACGTCACCACCGCCAGCAAGAAAACAATCGTCAGGCCGGAGAGAAGGATGTTCAGGGCAATTTCATTCGGAGTCTTCTGCCGCTCCGCGCCTTCCACAAGCGCGATCATGCGGTCAAGAAAGGTTTCGCCGGGATTCGAAGTGATGCGCACCTTGATATGATCCGAGAGCACGCGGGTGCCTCCGGTGACGGCCGAGCGGTCCCCACCGGCTTCACGTATCACGGGAGCGGATTCGCCGGTAATAGCCGATTCGTCAACCGACGCGACGCCTTCGATGATCTCGCCATCCGAAGGAATGAATTCGCCAGCTGAGACGTTGACTAGATCGTCCGCCTTCAGCTTAGAGCTGGGAATCTTCTCGACCGTGCCATCCGAGTTCAGCAGATTGGCAACCGTCTCAGAACGTGCCTTGCGGAGCGTGTCAGCCTGCGCCTTGCCGCGGCCTTCTGCCATGGCCTCGGCAAAGTTCGCGAACAGCACAGTGAACCACAGCCATAGCGTGATCTGCAGATTGAACTTGAACGTGCCGCCGTGCCTGAAGAGCAACACCGTAGTGATCACGCTTCCGATCTCGACTACGAACATCACAGGATTGCCCATCATCTTGCGCGGGTTCAGCTTCAGCAGCGAGTCCCATAACGCGCGTCTTACGATTTTCCATTCCCAGACTGCTTTTTGTTTTGCCATAAGGGTGCCATCAGCTGTCAGCCATCAGCCTTCAGCTGAAACTAGAAAACTTCATGCGATCTTCATAATTCGAACCGCCGTTTCAGCCACCACTTCCGTATTGCAACGACCGCCCACACAGCCTCAACCAACCCGAACGGCCATGCGCCTTGCAAAAATCCGTATGTCGAACCTAGTGCGCATGAACATGCAAACGCCAGAACGAACCAATGGCTTCGCGCTTCCAGTGCATAGGTCACCAACATCATGGTCACCGCAAACAGCCCAAACGCCGACAATAGGGTCATTCCATTTGTGTCCTCTCATCAGAATGCCTTTCCCGCCATCATCAGCAGGTGCTCGAGAATCGGGCCCAGACTCAGCGCGGGAAAGAAAGTCAAAGCACCCACGATGAGTATCACGCCTATGAGCAGCACCGTAAACAGCGGCGTCGTGACAGGGAATGTTCCGAGAGACGGAGGCACGTATTTCTTCTGGGCGAGGTTGCCGGCAATCGCAAGCATGGGAATGATCATTAGGTAGCGTCCGATGAGCATCGTCATCGCGCCCGCGATGTTGTACCACGGAGTGTTGGTCGTCAATCCCGCGAACGCGGAGCCGTTATTTCCTGCCTGGGACGTGAAAGAGTACAAGATTTCACTGAGACCGTGCGGCCCGGGATTGAGAATGCTTGAAGTTCCAAAGTTAAACGCCGCCGAGATCGCGGAGAAACCCAGAATGACTAGTGGAAACACAAGTACTACAAGCATCGCCATCTTCACGTCATAAGACTCGATTTTCTTCCCTAGGTATTCTGGCGTACGTCCTACCATCAAGCCGGCGATGAACACGGCGATGACGATGTACACGAGCATTCCGTACATTCCCGAGCCGACCCCGCCGAAGACAACTTCGCTGAGCATAATGTTGGCAAGCGGAACCAGGCCCCCGATCGGAGTGAACGAATCGTGCCAGCTGTTGATCGCACCGCAGCTCGTGTCGGTGGTAACGGTTGCCCAGAGCGCGCTGTTCGCAATGCCAAAGCGGACTTCCTTGCCTTCCATGTTTCCGCCGGGCTGTGTGAGTGAGGCTCTCTGATCTGTTCCAGCGAGCAATGTATTCCCGCGAGCTTCTGCCCAGTACGCTACGGCGACTCCTGCGAAGAACAGGATCGCCATGGCGGCCCATACCGCCCACCCGTGTCGCTGCGAGCCAGTCATCTCTCCAAGCGTGTATGTGAGTCCGCTGCCCAGCGCGAAAATCGCAACCAGTTCGAGCAGATTGCTGAGCGGAGTTGGATTCTCGAATGGGTGAGAGCTGTTAGCATTGAAGAATCCGCCGCCGTTAGTCCCGAATTCCTTGATGATTTCCTGCGAAGCGACTGGCCCTTGAGCGATCACCTGTTCAGTGACGGTGTCCATCACCTGCTTGCCCTTGGAATCGAGCATGGGTTTGCCCGACGCATCCACCTTGGTGACCTGCATTGGTTCAACCAGCTTCACCGTGTCGTAGGGCTTGAAATTCTGAACCACGCCTTGGGAAACAAGAACCAGCGCTCCCACGACGCACACTGGCAGAAGCACCCACAGATTGCAGCGGACCAGATCGACCCAGAAGTTTCCGATCGTGTTCATCTGCCGGCGGGCGATCCCGCGAATGAAAGCGATCGCCAGCACTATTCCAACCGCGGCCGACATGAAGTTGTGGTACGCGAGGCCCGCCATCTGCGTGAGATAGCTCATCGTGGTCTCGCCCCCGTAGTTTTGCCAGTTCGTGTTGGTGGTGAAGGAAGCAGCAGTGTTAAACGCGAGCGAAGCAGGGTTAACAGCCCCAAGCCTTTGAGGATTCAACGGCAGGAAGCGTTGCAGGCGCTGGAATGCATACAAAACAAGCAGAGAAACCGCGCTGAACAGGAGCATGGAGACGCAGTATTCCTTCCAGCCCATCTCGTGTTTCTCATCCACCCACGTCAACTTGTAAATCAGCCGCTCCAGTGGGCGCAGCACAGGGTCAAGGAACGTCCGCTCGCGATTGAATACCCGGGTCATGAACTTACCCATGGGCTTCGTCACCATCAACACGAGTCCGAAAAACAGCATAATTTGAAACCAACCGTTCGCCGTCATTCAGAATTTCTCCGGCCTTAAAAGGGCATAGAACAGATATGCGGATGTAAGCGCACTGATTGTGATCATGATGATTGACTCGACGCTCACATGGCCCTCACTTCAAGCGATCGCAGAATTCTACGTACGTGATTGAGACTGCGAAAAACGCGATTGTCACTAAAATCCAAAGCACGTCCTGCATGAACACTCCTCGTCAAAGCCTCTTCCGTACGCTCATTTCTTTCGCCGGATGCAGGCGGATCAACTTGGCGACCCGCGGTTTTCGAGCGTGCAGCTTCGTTATGTCTACTCTTGCGCTTCTCCTCAATCTGAATTCCTCTCGCCACAGCGCGTAGAGGAAATAGATCAGAAAGCCACAGCCTGCGAGTGCGATCGCGACAAAGATTGATAGCGCTGCCATATCCGCCTTTTCTGAAGCTTTGAGACTCCGAACAGCTTCATTTCAACAGCGCGGACATAAGGGTGGGCTAAAAGGTTTGTAAGGAGTCCGTAAAGACAGGGAGGAGGTATTACGGCCTTGTACGAGGCTTTAGTGCTGAAGTGTGCCTTCAGGCTCAAAGCGGTAGCCGACCCAGGGCTCGGTGAGGATGTACGACCGCGAGTCAGAACCGGCTTCGATCTTTTTTCGCAGCTGGCCAACAAAGACACGCAAATACTCTGGTTGTTCGGTGCTTGTAGCTCCCCAGACTGCACCTAACAATTTTCGGTGAGTGATCACTTTTCGGGGGTTCTGCGCGAAAAACGCGAGCAGGTCGAATTCTTTGGGTGTCAACTTCAACTCGCGACCACGGACCGTTGCGGTATGCGCGTCGAGGTCGATATGAAAGTCACCCTCCTCTATGACACCGCCCTGGGTCTCTTCTTGCGGCGCACGGCGCAAGTTCGCGCGAACACGAGCGAGGAGCTCGTTAATTCCAAATGGTTTTGTGACGTAGTCATCCGCGCCAGCATCGAGAGCTTGTACTTTTGTGCGTTCCTCCCCTTTCACCGAGAGCACTATGATGGGCGCATTCGATTTCTGCCGAAAACGGCGGCACAGTTCTAGTCCGTCCATGACTGGCATGGAAAGGTCTGTAATCATCAGGTCTGGTGGCCAATCGTGGGCAATCTGGAGTGCTGTATCTCCATCATTTGCTACTCGCACATCGAAGGCATGCGCATCAAGCGAGGTTCGAAGCACACGCGTGATTTGTGGCTCATCATCAACGATCAGGACGCGCCGATGGTCCGCCGTCCGTTGCTCAGGGACGCTCACTTCGCCTCCTGGGTCACAATATGAACGTCAATCGGCGGCGCATTACGCAGGAATTTCTGAATGACTGTGAGGTAGAGGTATTTGCGCCAGCCTTCTTGTGCTGAGCGGCCAAAGATCACATGTGTGAGGTGTTTCTCGCGCGCGAATTCTGCGACGCGCTCTGCGACGCTTCCACGCGGCAATCGAACGACTGTCGCACCGAGGTTCTCCGCGAATTGAATGTTTTCCTGCAGCGTACGACGGTTGTCGCCGTCGTGATCTGCCGGCGAGTCAACGTAAACGACGTAAAAGTCTGCGTCGATTCCCTGGGCCATCCGGCCGCCTCGCGCTATGAGATACTGCGCAACCGGGTTTGAGCTGATCGCCACTGCGATCTTCTCCCGCACAGCAACTGCAGACTGCAGCCCTTCGCGCGTCCAGTGTGCCTCAAGGCTTCTGTCCACGACCTGGGCAACTTGCCTCAGCGCAAGCTCTCGTAGTGCAATGAGGTTTCCACGACGAAAGAAATTGGTCAGCGCACGATCGGCCCTGTCGACGGGGTATATGTCTCCGCGTCGCATGCGTGTCTGAAGAGCTTCGGGTGTCAGGTCCGACATTACGATTTCTTCGGCGCGTTGAACAACCCAGTCAGGAACAGTTTCGCGTACGTGTACGCCGGTGATGCGCTCGACCATAGGGTTCAGACTCTCAATGTGCTGCACATTGACGGTAGAAAGGACATCGATCTTGGTGTCCAAAAGATCAATTACATCTTGATACCGCTTTGGATGTTTGCTGCCCTCGATATTCGTATGCGCGAGCTCATCAACCAGAACAACCGCAGGGTTGCGAGCAAGGATGGCGTCAACGTCCATCTCGGAAAAGACTGTTCCCTTGTATTCGATCTGCTTTCGCGGCACGGCCTCCAGCTTGGCACCGAGTTCGGCCACACCCTTGCGGCCATGGGTCTCAATGACGCCAACCACGACGTCCTCGCCCCGGCTGTACCGGCGAATGCCTTCGCTTAGCATGCTGTAGGTCTTGCCAACACCAGGTGCGTAGCCGAGAAAGAGCTTGAATATGCCTTGCTTTCTCTCTGGCGCGATTTCCTCCAACCATTGCTCTGGGCGCTTCTGCACGAGTTCATTGTGATCTGAGACAAGCTGTTTGTCGAGAAATGGCTGTGGAGCCCTTGCCCTTTGGCGAGAGTTAAAGCACGAATGTCTACGGAGTGACGACCAGTGTGGATTACAATCTGCACGTGAAATCCAGCAAGGGAACTGCTATCAAGGCTGTGGTTTGTGCGGTGATCGTGCCGCTTATCGTGCTGGTATACAAGCGCGGACTGCACGCCAATGTCACGACCGTTGCTCTGACTTTCTTGTTGGCAGTTCTGGTCGTCTCAGCGAATTGGGGTTTTTGGTATGCCGCCTTCCTCGCGGTGTACTCGACGCTTGCGTTCAATTTCTTTTTCCTCCCACCGTTCGGAACCTTCACCATCGCAGATCCGCAAAACTGGATCGCTCTGTTTGCATTCTTAGCGACGGCCGTCATTGCAGGCCAATTGTCAGAGCGGGCCCGACGAGAGACATTGAGGGCTACCCAACGCCGTCGTGAGATCGAGCAACTTTACGCGTTCAGTCAGCGTTTGCTAACGCTCGAGAGCGTACCTGAACTGCTTAACCTCGTTCCACGTCACATCACCAAGACGTTTGGCTGCAGAGGAGCCGCTGTTGTTGTGTCGGACAAAACTGATATCTACCGCTCGGACGCAGACACACGGGAGATCGACGCCTCCCGCATGCTCTCGGTTGCGAGCAGAGGCGAACCGATCATTGACTCCGATCACGCTCTGGCTTTTATACCCCTACGACTGGGAGTTCGAACGGTTGGCGCAATTGGCGTTTCCGGAACGACTTTGTCGCACGAAAGCCTTGAGGCGCTCTCGACACTGGTAGCCATCACGATTGAACGCACGCGTGCTATTGAGAACGTCGGAAAGGCTGAGGCGGCCCGGGAGAATGAGAAACTGCGCTCCGCCATTCTTGACTCCATTGCGCACGAATTCCGCACACCACTCACAGCGATCAAAGCGTCCGTTACGAGTCTGCTCTCCGGTGGCTTCAAGGCTTCGCAAGAAAATGAATTGCTCACTGTCATCAACGAAGAATCGGATCGATTGAACCATCTAGTGGAAGAGGCCACGCAACTGGCGCGGCTGGAAGCGAAGCAAGTTGAGCTCGATCTGACACCTCACGATATCGGCGAGGCTATTCACGCAGCGCTGGAATCCGCCCGAAAAGTCCTTGCAGGTCACAACGTGGAATTGAAGAAAGAAGGTGAGTTCCCGCCGACTTTATTTGACCTCGACCTAATCACGAATGTCGTTTATCAGCTGTTAGAGAACGCAGCCAAGTACTCCGCGCCTGGCGCTCCGATTTATCTCTCGGCCGAACACACGGAGTCTGAAATCGTGGTCAGCGTTGCTGATCGAGGGGCCGGTATCGACGAGCTTGACCAGGCACTGATTTTCGACAAGTTCTATCGCGGCAAGGACAATCGCTACTCAGTTCAAGGCACAGGCATGGGCCTGGCAATCGCGAAAGCTGTGGTCGAAGCGCATGGAGGTACGATTCGGGTGACCAGCCAACTAGGCCATGGTTCCGTTTTTTCCTTCACTCTTCCATTGAAAACCGCCAACGTAGCCTCCAGCGGTGCGTAACTCCCAGAAACCAACAGCTTTCCCATTACCTTTACGACTTCTTTACGCCTCTCATGCTGCAATGAAAGGGTATGCGTGTTTCCAGCCCTCCGAGACCCTTAGCGAATAGCCCTGCTGCACGAGTACTTGTCGCGTCGAGCGCGATGCTTGCCTTTATTTCCTTCTGGCGCGTCGCCGCGATCGTGCTGAACGACATGGGATCCTCCGCGTTCTACGCCGGTGCGATCTCGGAGCACTTCATCGGCAAGACAGCACCGTGGTTCGTATTGGCAATCATGCTGCTCGCGGGTACAGTCGCCGCGCTTTACATCGAGAGCTGTGGGATGTTCGTGCGCGGCGGTGTGTACCGGGTCGTAAAAGAGGCGATGGGGAGCACGCTCGCGAAGTTCTCAGTGTCGGCGCTGATGTTCGATTACATTCTCACAGGGCCCATTAGTGGAGTCTCCGCAGGCCTGTACCTGGTGGGCTTACTGAACGAGTTGCTTCAGCATGCGCACATGCGGACGCTGCCCATGAACGCCGGCGCAGCGATCTTTGCAATTCTGGTAACACTCTATTTCTATTGGGAAACGTCAAGGGCATTCCCGAATCGAGCGAGAAAGCCCTGCGCATCATGTACGTGACCACAATCATGGTCGTGATGCTGGTAGCTTGGTGTTGTTACACGCTCTGGGTGAGGGGTGCCCACCTCCCGCCCTGGCCACATCTCCGCAACATCACTTACCTCACAGGCGATCACGGCGGCGCACTCGGTTTTTTGAAGCACTCCTCCTGGCCACACACAATCGCCTTGATCGGGATCTTGATCGGCCTTGGACACTCAGTGCTCGCGATGAGCGGCGAGGAAACGATGGCTCAGGTATATCGAGAAATCGAGCACCCTAAACTTCCCAACCTGAAAAAATCTGCGCTGGTGATCTTCATCTACAGCCTCGTGTTCACCGCCGGTGTCGCCTTCTTCTCGGTGATGATCATCCCGGATTCGGTGCGAGCGAACTTCCAGGACAACCCCATAGGTGGTTTGGCCATGTACCTGGTCGGTCCGCTCTCATTGAAACTTGCGTTCCGCGCATTCGTTGTCGTGGTCGGTGTGCTCATGTTGGCAGGTGCGGTTAACACAGCTATCGTTGGATCAAATGGCGTCCTGAACCGAGTCTCCGAAGATGGCATTCTTCCCGAATGGTTCCGCAAGCCACATCGCAAGTTTGGGACGTCTTACCGCATCCTAAACCTCGTGGTTGCCCTGCAGCTTCTTACGATTATCCTCAGCCGTGGCGACATCTTCGTCTTGGGCGAAGCGTACGCATTTGGTGTGATGTGGAGTTTCTCGATGAAGGGTCTGGCCGTGCTCGTGCTTCGTTACAAAGAGCCCGGCAAACGTGAATATCGCGTGCCGCTGAACTTCAGAATTGGCAACACGGAGATACCGATTGGTCTCGCCTTGATCACGCTCACGTTGATCGCTCTGTGTACTATTAACCTCTTCACGAAAGAGGTCGCGACTATTTCTGGAGTCGCCTTCACGATCATTTTCTTCACGGTTTTTGAAATCTCGGAAGCAGTTACGCGCAAGCGCGCCACTGCCCATGCCGAACTTGATCAGTTCAACCTTGAGGCGGGCGACGATTTAACGCCTAGAGCACTCGGCGTGCGACCTGGCAACGTTCTGGTGATGGTGAGAAACTACAACGCCTTGTACAGCTTGGGCTCTACTCTGGACCGGGTTGATCCGCGGAAACAAGACGTAATTGCGCTTCATCTGAGGTTCCTGGGACGAGCGACGGGCGGCGAGTACGAGTTGAACCCGGAGCAGCTCTTCAGTACCGAAGAGCAGATTCTGTTTACCCGCGCTCTGGGCTTGGCGGAGAAGAAGGGAAAATCAATTCACCTTGCAGTCGCCGGCGCGACTGACAAGTGGGAAGCAGTCTTAAAGGCGGCCCAGAGTTTGCAGTCATCAGTGGTTGTATTAGGCGCTTCTCCTAATCGACCCGTGACTGAGGAGGCCCGAATCGCTGGGCTCGCATGGGAACGACTGCCCGATCCGAAGCCGCAACTCACACTCGTCGTTTACTTCCCCGGTGGGCAGGAGCATGTCTTCTATCTCGGTCCGCACGCTCCGCACTTGACGCCGAAAGAAATTGATCTGCTGCACTCCATTTGGCTCGAACTGAGCAACGACGTCGCACCCGAGGAGATTCATCATCACGACGTCGTGCATTATGCTCTCGAACGACTGAAGCATGACCTCAGTGATGTCGAGCGCGAGGAAGTCCTTCACGGCCTGCGAGAACACCTTGGTGAAATCAAGAACCGGCGAGTGCCGACGGCCTGAGGTGAGCTTCTAAAGGTAATTGCGGAAGCTGTTAGAGTCGCTCTGTCCAGTACTCCGGTCGCCTGCTGCCGTGCGCAACAGCCCAAATTGTGATTACTGATTCGTGTTCCGAGTAGATGATCGAGAACGGGAATCGCCAAAGCAGGAATCGCCTGGTGTTGTTTTTGCCGACCGGCCAGCGTTCCGGCGCTTCCCGAATGGTGTCGGCAGCTCGGTGCAGTTCGTCGATGAAGTCCAAAGCAGCCTTGGAACTACGCTTCTGATACCAAGCGACCGCGCTCTTCACATCCGCGATAGCGCCCTGATGATATTCGACAGGCTTAGCGCTCATTCACCATGGCCAGCAGTTCGCGATGTAGCTGTTCCCAAGGGACTGTGACGGCCTTACCCGCTTTCAGGTCTTCCATTCGGCGCGCCACTTCCTCATCCCAGGCTTCTTCGACAGATTGATTCTGTGTCTCAAGACTGTCGAGAAGGGTGTTGGCCAATGCAGCGCGCTCATCCACTGGTAGCGCGAGCGCTCGTTTCAGAAGATCGGAAACTTCTGGGCTCATTGTCTGATTTTACCTCCCGCGGAGCGTGGCACAAACCTACCTTTGTTTCGAGACGGCCAACCCAAAATCAACTCAAATTAAGGACTCCCCATGATTTCTTACCGTTACTTTTCACTGTTTGAAATAGGCAACCACGCCCGCTAACTCGCTGAAATTCCGTTTCTGTGAGAACTCATAACCCAAAGGTCGGTGGTTCAAATCCACCCCCCGCAACCACGAAATATTTCCCTTCAATCACTTCCGCGAAACCTGCAACCATCCGAATTGACAAACTAGAGCGCAACATCCCTGATAGCGCTAGATCAGCATTTAGTTTCCGAGCAGCCGGGCCGAAACCAAAAAGGGGAAGCTACAAGAGCTGCATATGCCGGGACCAAGTGCCATGCTTGCGAGGGGTCCGGCACCAGTGATATAAGTGCACCGCGTGCGGCATTTTCCGGTTCGTTTTCTTATATGTTTTTTTTGTTGTGTTTCGATTGCCTTGTTTGCGGAGGCACAAACCCAACTTGCGTCTGCTCAAACTAAATCGGAGGAGACCTTCCCTGGAAAGGATTGGCAGCCCCTCGCTTCACACGAAAAGGCCAAATGGTCCGCAGAAAAACTGGCTGCCGCGCGTGCATACGCCGACTCTGATTCAATTCACACTTCCGCTGTGATGATCATCCAAGGCGGGGAAGTTGTCGATCAGTGGGGAGATATCGAGAAGAAAATTACCTCCTATTCCGTGCGAAAGAGCCTGCTCAGCGCGCTCTACGGAATCTATTCTGCCGAAGGCATCATTGACATCAACCAGACCCTGGAGCAACTAGGAATCGACGATTCACCCGATCCGCTGACAAAGGAAGAAAAACAAGCGCGGGTTGTTGATCTGCTGCGGGCACGTTCTGGTGTCTTTCACCCGGCACATATGGAAACCGAATCCATGAAAAAGGATCGCCCATTGCGCGGGAGCCACGCGCCGGGAACCTTCTGGTACTACAACAATTGGGACTTCAATGTTCTTGGGACCATCTTTGAAAAAAAGACCGGTCTGAAAATTGGCGAGGCTTTTTATCAGCGCATTGCCAAGCCAACTGGGATGCAGGATTTCAAGCCAGAAGATGTCTATTACCTCGAAGGACCAATTTCGGTTCACCCGGCCTATCCTTTTGAAATGACAGCACGCGACATGGCGCGCTTCGGATTGCTCTATCTGCGTCACGGCCGGTGGAACGACAAACAGATTGTGCCGGAAGCCTGGGTCGAAAAGAGCAGCCATGCCAGCGAGATCGTGACCTCCAACGGTGCGAATCTTGGCGGCTACGAATATCTCTGGTGGGTGGACTACGGGGGCGCGCACTTTCCGGAAGTCTCTCTCCCTGGCATATTCTCCGCGCGCGGTGCGGGCGCACACTTCATCTTCGTCATTCCAACGCTCGACATGGTCATCATCCACCGCACGGACAATGAACCTGCCGTAAAAGATGCGAAGCACATCGCGGAAATGTCCAACGGATCGATCGCCGACGCCAGAGCTCAATTTGGCCATCTTATGAAACTGATCCTCGACGCACAAACCGGTCACTAGTGGACTGACAGCCGGAAACCCAGAGTCTTCGCAGTCAAGCTCGATCCACTAAATACGGGATTTACCCGGCGCAGTGGACGAGTTCGCTACGAAATGGAATCGACAGTAATTGTCTATTCGGTACGTATCGGGCCCCCGCAACCAGAAAATTTTTTGCCTTCAATCACTTCCGCGAACCCTGCAACTATCTGAATCGAAGCTGTCGCGGGTTCTTGCTTTTTCGAGAAGAAGGATCCACGCATTGAAGGCACGGAACAGACGGGGAGTGAGATTACCGAGCTGCGACTAGGAAATGCTTCGTGACCTCATCTTTTTTTTCGCGCGACGGCAGCACTTAAATCATTCGGCATTTGTTTGAAATTGCTGGCGATCAGTCTCGCAGCGAGGATACCGTTCACGCTCGATCTCTATGGCGTGCGAGCTCACAGTCCCGCGATTTGACCCGCCGGGCGTTTTGAAGGTTCTAGCGGGCCTACCGCTGCTCCAACACTTCTTCGGCTAGCGGTTAGTTCGAGGAGGAATTGGGGTCTGTGTTGTCTGCATCGCAAGATGCGCACAATGTTGTCGTATAGCAAGTTCGGCCTATGGACAACAGCGATCAACAATAGCGGCGTCACTGTTTGACTCAGAAAAGGTTCTGTTCCCTCTGTTCCAAGGGCATTTCACCGTTATTGAAAATCTTTGGCGATTCATATCCGGTCTAACCGTCAGTATAAATGGTAGGAGCCTGAACCCAGCCCAGCCTTCCTGCATCGAACATGCGATGCTGTTCCGCTCGTACAGACCGGCTCGGCCGCTATCAGATTTCATCGAGCACTTCTGGCTGTATGATAGCTATTCGTCTGCTTATGTACACGAGAGAATATTCCCCACCGGCACGTTCGACCTCGTGTTCAATCTCCGCGGCGACGGATTGCGAATCTACGAAGGCAATGACTCTCTTTTATGCAAGCGCTATTCCGGCGCGCTCGTTTCGGGACCTTACAACGGATTTTTTGTCACTGATAGGGCGCAAGGAGCATCCGCCATGGGAGTTCATTTCCGGCCGCGCGGTGCATTTCCATTTCTAGGATTTTCCGCCCACGAATTCGGTGATAAGCATGTCAATCTTGACTGCATCTGGGGGCGATCTGCCGGTGAGATCCGCGAGCGGCTGGCAGTGGCGTCTTCGCCCCGTCATCGGTTTCGACTTTTGGAGAATGCGCTGCTGGGACGCCTGTGTCGCCCGTTGGAGCACCACCCTGCAGTATCTTTGGCCTTAGTTGGTTTTGACGAGCAGTCGTGTGTCGGCTCCGAGAATTCCCACGCAGTAGTACGCAGGCTGGCGCGGGAGGCAGGGCTATGCGACCGTCGGTTCTTCGATGTGTTTCGATCTGAGGTGGGGTTAAATCCCAAGCTGTTTCATCGCGTCCAGAGATTTCAACGCGTCCTGAACAAGGCACGCCGCCTGCAAGAACCCGACTGGGAACAGCTGGCGCTCGATGACGGGTACTTTGATCAGTCGCACTTGATCCGCGATTTCCTGGCGTTTTCCGGGTTCAGCCCGACCGATTATCTGCAGCGGCTTAAAGAGCTGCATCAAAAGGGTTTGAGCGTCAAGTTCAACCATCTGCCCGTAAGCACGTAACTGCCGATTTGTCCAATACAAGGTCCAGCGCTTTTTCTTAGCCTGAAGTCGTGGAAGGAGGTAAGGACATGAACCCCACGATTTCATCATCGGAGACCGGAGGCATGCCGGAAAAGAAGAATGCGCGGGAGTTAGTTCTCGCTTACCTGCAGGCCCTGAATGACGAGAACTTCAAACTGGCGAGACGATATGTCAGCGACGAGATGGAATTCAATGGCGCCCTTGCTTCCTTGCAGGGGGCCGATGCGATCTTCGCCGAACTTGAACGAATGCGCCTGAGGTATGACGTAAAGAAGGTCTTTGCCGATGGGAATGACGTGTGTGTCTTTTACGACGTTACACTTTCAGGGGTGAAGCTCTTCACAGGCGGTTGGTATCAGATTAAAAACCAAAAGGTCCGCTCGCTCAAGGTCGTATTCGATCCGCACCCCGTGCTGGCTGCGAAAGCAGCCTAGGGTGGCCCGTGAGCAAGTAACTGCCGCCCTGTCCCATGCAAGAGCTGGCATCTTTGTTAATTTGGACATTGGAGGTCACGGACATGACAAGAATTCTCATCCTGTCAATCCTGTCTCTCGGTGCGCTGCTGTTCGCGGCGAACCCACATTTAAAGGAGCAAGAAAAGATGGCAGCTGGTCGCCAACGCCAAACGGCGCCGCATACGCGGACACATGCTAAAGCAAAGATTACCGTTCACCGTTCTGAAGCCAAGCCCTACGATCAAACCAGCGGCCCGACATTAATGGAGATCCATATAAGCGAAACGTTCACCGGAGATATCGATGGCGAATCCACGGTTCGGGCTTTAGCGCTCCAACGCGACGACAAATCTGCGATCCAGGTCAGTCTGCAACGATTCAGCGGAAAACTCGCGGGGCGTCAAGGTACGTTCGTACTGCAAGGTTCAGAAACCGTCGAGAAGGGCAAGATCAAAGCGAAATGGTTTGTCGTTCCCGGATCGGGCACCGGCGAGCTTTCGGGGCTTCGCGGTGAGGGTGGCTTTGAAGGTGGCTTTGGCAAAGGGTCGGACGGATGGCTGGATTATTGGTTCGAATGATCACGATTCGTTTGAAAACCGATCCATCCATCGATCTCACAGAGGAGTTCTGTCAGCACCGAGTCATAGAGGCGGAAATACTGGGATCATTTGAAGAGACTGGATTGGATAAGTAAATCCAGATTAATCCCGGAAGAAAGGAGCGCACACATGGCCAAATTTCTATGTATATACCGCTGCGTGGAAGTCTTCGAGAGCCGGATGAAGAGATCCCCTTGACGCGCGATACACACCGCGGTACACAATAGCGTTGCCTATGGTGTGCTTCCAATGACTTACGGTGACGTCCGTGCTCTTCTATGTCGTTGAAAGTACTCTAAAATTCTGTCCTGTCACACCAGAGGTCAACAAAATAGGACCGAGGGCATCGCCTCGGCAAGCGAGATTTGCTTCGTGGTTGGCCTCTGCCCCGACCGGGCAGGGTTCAATTTTTCAACTTCCGAATAGCCGGCCATCCTCCCACCGTCGTCGGCTCATTAGGCATGCTACGGGCCCAAGCCCTCCGAATCCCATGCTCATGGTCGGACTCGAACCGACGCGTGCTCGCACGTTTGCATTCTCGATAGGTATCTCCCGAACTGACGGGAGCTACTTGCGGTTACTCTCGAACAGCCGCAACAGAAACTCTGCAGAGGCATCAAGAGCCTTACGGCTGCTAACCAATTCTTCCGTGTGCTGTTGGAAAACATGATGCAGCCCCTCCCAGATCTCAAGGGTGACATCGGCGCCGAGTTGGCTTGCTATGGCTGCAGCGCTTCGAATCATCGATCAATAGCTCGTCGGAACCGACTTGGATATATATAGGTGGAAGGCCGAACGGGATGCCAAACAAAGGCGACGCTCGCGGATCATGAGGATCGACGCCGCCCAAGTATTGGGTCGCGCGCGATCGAACGTAATCGAGCGTCAAAACGGGATCAGGCATATCTGCCGAAGCTCCGCTTATAGACAGGTGCACCCAAGGGGAAAAGACCACACAACCGACAACAGGAAGAGCAGATCGCACTATCCTAGTGCCCGAAATCGTGTGCTCTGCCAGCGATGATAGTGTCAAGCCTCCGCCTGCGGAGTCGCCAACAATAGCAAGCTTCTGGACTCCCTGTCTTGAGAGCCATTCGCGAGCTTAAAATAGCTAAGTTATATGCGACAGGCAGCGTTACTTCAGGAGCGAGCGGATACTCGAGAGTAAAGGCAGAGCTCTTGGCGTGATCAGCGATTTGGCTCACGAAACCGCGGTAGGCTTCAGCCGAGCCTAGTCCATACCCGCCGCCGTGGAGATAAAGAACCGATCTGCCCGCCGGTGCACCCTTAGGCCGAGTCCACCATCCCTGAATACGAGGTCCTTCAACCTTCTCAAACTCAACCCCTTCCCGGATCGGGGTAAGCCTCAAATAGCGATCGAATGTCGTGCGGAGGTCATCTTTGGATGATTGCCAAAAGACCGCCGAATCCTTGCGCCACTTTTCTTCTGCCTGCTCGTCCCTCGAATCCAAGCGTATGAAACGCGTTCGTAAACCGGATTGGGGTTCTACTTCTGCCTTGTTCTTCAGATTCTCCATCATGCCTATTCCTCTGGCGTGGAATTGCTGAACTCGTGCATTGGTCGTGGCTGTATTTGGCGCTCTAACAATGAACGTACCGATCCTGGAATCACACCCATGTGGTTCATGGGGCATTCGTAAGCGATATAGCCATCAGGCCGCAGGAGGATGATGTTGGGCTCTCGAATGTATCGCAAATCGACGAGATCACAAAAGAAGTCTTGCAACTGTTTGGCAGATTCTCTGATTGATGCATCGGCGGCTTCAGGCAAGAAGAGAATAAACTTACTCTCAAAGCCTCTCCCGCCGCGGAGCGAGTCATCCCAGAATCGACGCCCGGGTCCCTCGATGATCGGACTTCCTGCATAAGCAATGCCGAGCTCGGAAAGATTTTCTCGGTAAATTGACAGCTACCTTCTGCCACTTACTATCGGCTCGGAAGGGATCGCGGCAGCTCGAACCATGGGAACACGCTGTTTTCGAAGCGGGTCATCGCAGAGATCCGGTCGCCCCTGGGGGTGAGGGCGTAAAGACCGACACCGTGGCTCACGCCGTTAGGGGCGCGCAGGTAGGCTCCGAGTGCAGGCTGACCGTTTGCTCTAGTCCGCACGAGCTCGAACCGCCGACCCGCGCCGAAGATGTTGGCGCAGAAGCGGGCCACGAGGTCTCGGCCCTCGTACTCGAATGGCATCGGAGGCATCGAGATAAAGACGTCGTCCGTCAGAAGGGCCACCAGCGCATCCAGATCGGCGGACTCCCATGCGCTGACGAACTTGGTCACGATTGCATCCTCTGAAAGTGAGTCGGAACGGGGCGGTGGCTCGCGGTCAGCAGTCGGCGGCCGCCGGTGCTGCAAACTGGCACGCGCCCGCTTGAGGGCGCTGTTGACCGATTCGACGGTCGAGTCCAGCATGTCGGCCACCTCGTTCGCATGGTATCCGAGAACGTCGCGCAAAATGAGGACGGCGAGCTGGCGAGGCGGCAGGACCTGAAGGCCCTTCACGAAGGCCAGGGAGATGGACTCGGTCTGCTCGTATCGCGCCTCCGGGCCGGGTGGCACTGCGATCGCATCCGGGAGGAGGGCGTCGGGAAACGGCTCAAGCCACACAACCTCGCCGAGCCTAGTCGGTGTGGGTGGTTCAACCCCAGGCACATCCCATGCCTTAGCGGGTCGTCGGCTGGCCGAGCGACGCGCGTTGAGGCAACGGTTGGTGGCGATCCGGTAGAGCCAGGTGCGGAGTGAGGCTCGGCCCTCGAACCCTCCGAAACCTTGCCAAGCGGCCAGCAGCGTGTCTTGCAGAGCGTCCTCGGCATCCTGGAAGGATCCGAGCATCCGGTAGCAGTGCACCTGTAACTCTCGTCGGTGCGGCTGGATCAACTCCCGGAAAGCGTCGCCATCCCCGGCTCGCGCCTTGGCGATCAGGCCTGCGGTCTCCATACTCATCTTCGCGTCACCTTCTGCCACACCTTTATCACACCTTGCTTTGCATAGACACCAGCCGAAGGCAGAACTGGGCGGTTGACCGAGCGCCAAGTTTCTTGATGCCGCGGTGTCCGTATCATCGACGGCTCTGACGATACAGGGCCGCTCTTAACTCAGGAAAGGAAACCAAAAATGATCTTGAAGGACAAGCTTGCAGTGATTTACGGAGCGGGAGGTGCGATTGGCGGTGCTGTCGCACGCGCATTTGCGAAGGAGGGAGCCAAGGTTTTTCTCACCGGTCTCCACGGGGGAGCGGTCGAAGCGGTCGCCAAGGACATAGTTGCCGCCGGCGGGTCCGCTGAGGCTGCGGAAGTCGATGCACTCGACGAGAAAGCTATCAACAACCATTTACAATCCGTGATTGATAAGGCAGGCCGCCTCGATATCTCGTTCAATGCGATCGCGGTTCCGGACGCGAAGATTTTGGGCGTGCCTTTGGTCGAGCTGGATGCCGAGCTGTTCGACCTGCCGGGGGCCTACCTTAAGTCGTACTTTCTGACCGCCCGCCTAGCGGCTAGGTGGATGATCGCGAATAAATCGGGTGTGATTATGACTGTCACAGCACTCCATTCGCGGATCGGCCTCCCGTTAGTGGGAGGCTACGGTCCGGCACAGGCTGCCAAAGAATCACTCACCCGAAGCCTGTCCGCCGAGCTCGCGCCACATGGCATTCGCGTGGTCGGTTTGCGTCCGCAGGGCATGCCTGAAACGGCCACGATCAGGCACGCCTACGAGCCTCGCGCCAAGGCGTCGGGAATGACTTGGGAACAATGGCAAGTGATGCTGGCAAGCAGGACGCACCCGCGACGGCTTATGACACTTGAGGAGATGGCGAATGTGGCGGCCTTTGTGGCCTCCGACAAGGCGAGGGGGTTGACGGGGACGACCGTCAATTTGACAATGGGCAGCCTGGACGACTAGCGGCTGCGCGACCAGGGTAACCGATGCGATAGGCTCGCGGAGCTGCACTTCAGGTCGTTAAGCAATTCAACCCTCCAGTTTGTAACGCGTCTCTGCCAAACCATAGAGCCTGCGCCAGACCGTACGATTGATGGTCACGACGACCGCAGCCATTACGATGGTAGATGCAATAAGCAGATTGAAATTGCCGGAATCTGTTGCCCGGCTAATGACCGCACCCAGCCCCACCGTCGAAAATATGTGCCCTTGGAAATGAAAATATTCGGCAATAATGCTGGCGTTCCATGCACCGCCGGACGCGGTAACCAACCCGGTTACCAAATACGGAAAAATGCCCGGGAGGATGAGTTTGCGCCACTTCGCGGCAGAGCTGAGCTTGAAAACCGCAGCGGCTTCTTTAAGGTCAGAAGGTATAGCAATCGCGCCAGCTATGACATTAAACAGAATGTACCACTGTGTTCCAAGCAGCAGCAGAAGGACCGAGGCAACTCCCAATCCGCCCCCGAGTCGGATCAGCACCAGCAACACAATGGGAAATAAGGCAGTCGCCGGAACCGACGCCGCAATCTGAGCCAGAGGTTGTGCGATGCGGGAAAGCCGTGGACTAAGACCGATAGCGACTCCGGCAGGAATCGCCCATGCCGCGCCGATCACTAAAGCAACATTGACGCGCACGAACGTGGCCAGAACACCAATCCCGATCTGGTTGATTTCTGCATGATCCAGGCCTGCCAGCATAATAGCGGCACGTACCACGGCATAGAAGACGATCCCCAGGAATGCCGCTGCGAAAACGCGGGCTGTCCATTTTCTCGATGAACTGTGATGCTGCACCTCCAGATGTGCCGTCATCGCCTGCCTCGCGAAATGCAACGACAGCCGCTCGGAAACTTGTGCAATGGTCTTCTTATACAGGCGCGAAACCAGTCCAGAATGCCTGATCAATTCGAGCAGCCATGATTTCGGTGATTGGCTGCTCTCGACTTGCTCCAGCTTGAATTTTTCGCCCCAGGCGATCACTGGCCGCCAAACAAATTGGTCCAGCAGAACGATGATGGCCACCATCACGGCCACACCCCAGAGGACCGCCTCCGTGTCGCCCGCGCTAGCGGCAGTTTGCAAGTAGGAACCAAGGCCGGGTAGACGGAAATCACGCTGACCCAAGACGAACATCTCGCAAGCCATGAGAAAGAACCAACCGCCCGCGACAGACATCATGGAATTCCAAATCAACCCGATAGCTGCGGAGGGCAACTCCATCGCGCGGAACCTTTGCCATCCATTGAAACGGTACACTCGGGCAGTTTCGCGCATCTCCTTGGGAATCCCCTTCAGTGAGGCATAAAAACTAAAGGCCATGTTCCATACCTGGCCGGTAAAGATCAGCAGAATGGCGCCGATTTCGACACCGAGTTGACGTTGGGGAAAGAGCGCCACCATCGCAAGCATCACGCCCGGGAGAAAGCTCAGGACCGGGATGGACTGCAAGATGTCCAGCAGTGGGATCATGAATCGCTCAGCCGTGGAGTTGTACGCGGCGATGTAGCCGTACACCACCGTGAATCCAAGGCTGAGCAGATAAGCAACGGCGATCCGCAGAAGCGAATAGCCAGCGTATGCAGGAAGGGCGAGTGGGCTGCGATCAATTTCAACTCTGGGCGTAACTGGACCAAGCCAGGTGCGCGCCACAGTGACCAGGCCATAGAACAGCGCCAGACCGGCAGCGAAGATCAAGACATCGACGGCATGGGACCATGTGCGCTCAGGCAGCAACGACCATGGTCCGCCCCTAAGAAAACGGGTGCCTCTCCCTGTGCGCCTCACTCTGAGGAGCCTTTCGCTTCCGCTCCGCTGTCGGTCTGCACCAGCCGGCCTGTCTCAGAATCGTAGTCAAAAATTTCAGCATAGCGTCCCCAATTGAGAGCGGTATCCAGTTGGCGGCGGACTTCCGCCTCGGTGAAGTGCTCATCGAGCATGTCGTGAAAAAACTCTTCCTCGATGGTGTGGTCCGATTTGGAACGAAGCGTGTTGTCCATTACACGGAGCAGTGCAACATTGTTCAGCGCGGCTTCACGAAACAGCACCTTACGCGTGAGGATGTCCGCCTCGGCAAAGGCCCTGCCCTGAGCTGTAATCTCCGCATCTCCCTCTCTGAGTGTGGCAAACCCAAGTAATGTCGCCGCCTCGACGATTGGTAACAGGTCATCAACCTCCATGTTCAATTCGTCTGCGAGGTGGTACAGATCGTCGTGCCCGCCACGGTCGGCTAACAGTTCAAGGAAACCGCCAATCCCGCCGGGAAGGGCGTGCGGCAACATCTGGTATCTTTCCTTGCGCAGCGGCTTTCGTTGCGGGAATGGGGGTACTTCGATCTCGGGTTGCGTCATGACCGTGTAGATGTAATCGACGTATTCGGTAAAACGCGCAGCTTTGCGATCACGGGGTTGGGGCAAATCCAACTGGAAGTCGGCACGGAGATGCCCGGGGTTACGTCCAAGCACGATGACCCGGTCGGCCAGCAGAACCGCTTCTTCGATATTGTGCGTAACGATGAAAATTGTGCTGGTCGGCATCTTCTTGTTTAGCCACAGCTCAAGAAGCTCACCACGCAGGTTCTCAGCGGTCAGCACATCGAGCGCGGAGAAAGGTTCGTCCATGAACAGCACTTCAGGCTCAACCACAAGAGCGCGTGCAAAACCGACGCGCTGCTTCATGCCACCTGAGAGCTCTTTCGGGTAAGCATTCTCGAATCCGTCCAGCCCCACTGTATCGAGCATTCGCAAGGCTCGTCGGTGGCGCTCAGTTGTATTCATTCCGAGGGCTTCCAAAGCCGCTTCGACATTCTCAAGGACGGTTAACCAGGGAAAAAGCGCAAAGCTCTGGAAGACGATGGCGACGTTGGGAATTCGACCTTCCAGCGGTTTCCCGTGCCACAGGACCTCGCCCGCGGAAGCCGGCGCAAGGCCAGAAAGCATTCGAAGCAAGGTGGATTTGCCCGAACCTGACGGCCCCAGCAGCGCAACAACCGTTCCCGGATAAATAGCGAGATCTGTGGCCGCAATGACCTCAATCTTGCCGCCCTCGGGCTGAACGAAGCATTTCTGGACTGCCCGAGCTTCGATAATCGCCTCTCCCAAATTATTCCCTCGTTGCGTGATCCGCCGCCTGAGCGGATTTTATCCGACCGGCGCCACCTTTCCGGATTTGTAGTCGTGAAATCTCGAAAACTCGCCTGTCCATTAGCTGTCCAATAGTGCTTCTGTACCAAACTGCGGTTTGCACAGCAGTCAAACAGAGCGAGTCTGCCGCATTCACAATTGATTGCGGTATCGTTCAAGGGCTATGCGGACAAGCTGGCTTCGGGTACGGACGCCGGTCTTTGCGAAGAGCTGCTGCAGGGTTGCTTTGATTGACCCTTCGGAGACACCAACCCGGTCGGCGATTTCTTTGTTCAGCAAACCCTGAAACAGATGCGAAAGCACTTGACGCTCCCTATCAGTGAATTGTTGTTGTTTGTTTTCAGGGGCGGTCCCGGTAAACTTCACTGCTGCCTGGAGTAGTTCCCGATCGAACCAGGTTTTGCCTTCGCTCACATGCCGAATACCCTCTAGCAAAGAGGCGGTGGACTCGTGCTTCATAAAGACGCCGGAAATCCCATCGCGGATCACTTCTGCTGCTTGCTTGTTATCAATGCCGGCGGTGACGACGAGGACTTTGCCTTCGAAACCCCGGTTTCGCGCAGTGCGTAGGAAGTCTCTGCCATCGGCTTGCCCGAGATCGAGATCCAGAAGTACAACATCTACATGGTTCTTATGCAGGATCTCCAGAGATTCTTCTATGGAACTGGCATGCCCGACAACCTCAAATCCTGGCTCGCTCGCGAGAAACCGCGCAATGCTCTCACGAAACAGAGCGTGATCGTCGAGCAATAGGACTCTTATTGGGTCCGGTTCATTCATATGCAGGTTTCTCATTGTTGTCCGTGGTCGGCACAATTACAGCAAACCGCGCACCCTGTGCGCTGGGTTCGTAAGTCAAATCCCCGCCAAAACTTCTCATGATTGAGCGAGAGATATAAAGGCCCAGTCCGGTCGTACTTGCACCCGGCTGGAAGGGTCGAAACAACTGTTCCGGATGGATGATGCCCGTGCCTGTATCCTCGAATCGAATGACGACATGTACATCCTCGACGGACGTGCATACTCGCAGCTGCTTGGTCGGCGATGACTCCAGCGCACGCTGGCTGTTCTTGGCGAGGTTCAGGAACACCTGGATAAGACCGTAGCGATCAGCACGCAGCATGGGCAAGTTGTCCTGTATGTTCCATTCGATATCGATTCCCGACTCCCGGCACGCGCCATCGATCAGTACTCGCGACTCATCCATCAATGAGCTGACGTCGACGGTTTCGGCGGTATTGGGCGGGGAGGAACTCAGGCTCATTGTCGAGATCCTGTCCAGGCTCTGAATTAAGGAACTCAGTGCCAAAAAATCTTCGTTTTGTACCAGCTCCGGCACGCGGGAAAGATTTTTTTGTACGGTGAGCGCGGCGCCGCTTAAGTTCCGCATTTCGTGCGCAATCGCACCGACCAAGATTCTGCTGCTCTTGAGCAGATGATTGAGGCTCAGATCCTCTCGTGTTCTCAGGTCCTCGGAGAAGTCCACAATAACAGCTGCCAATCGCGGTCCGGAGACGGTGAGGTAGGTCGAAAACCACACAGCCGCAAGAAAAACTTCTCCCGACGCACGCTGTCCCCGGCATTGCAATGTCGTTCGAAAACTCATAGACGGACGAGTGCGCAAAACGGTTTCCAAAGAGGGCAGGAATCGGCTGATTGCGTGTCCCTGCAGCCGCTCACCTGGCGCCAACAGTTGCTGCGCGGCATTATTGGCGAGAAGTATCTGCCCGCGGTCATCAATCGTGACGATTGCCGCCGGACTACTTTCAATCAGGATTTGCAACTGGTCCTCTGCATCGCGCCGGAGCTTTATTTCATTTTCCAGTTCCTCCACATGCTTCAATACTGCGCGCCTGCTGTTGAGGAGCTCTGAAACGAACAGTCCCGTTCCAATGAACCCGATGGAGCTGAGGACCAGGCGAAAAATTGCCTCGTTTTCCGGCAGATTGCTGAACGATTCCTGCAGCACTGCACAGACAAGGGCCGCGCCTACGATTTGAATGCGCGAAAGAAATCCCCCGACGATCATGATGGGCAACAAATACAAGAACCCGAGTGAAATATACGGTTTTGTAATCCAGTCTGTGAGCCCGATGACGGCGGTCGCCAGGGCTGCAATGCTCAGTAAACGCGATCGGTTTGCCGGTACGAAAATTGAAAGCAGGTTTTGCACTTTGACGCTCATCTTGCTTTAAATCTGAGAATAAGCCAATGACTTCGACAATTTCTAACCGAAAGATAGCCGGCTGAAGCCGAAAGATAGCCAGCGGGCGCCGCCACAGTCTGCGACCATTTTAGGTTCGCCCCGCCGTGACGCGGTGAACGGATTCGTGTCCATGGCTAACTTTCTACCAGAGCCAACCGCTTGCCTGCCTGTGCATACGCTTCGCTTATGCACCCAGGGCTCGACGAAGTGTGAGTGCTGCTTAGCCATATGGCTGGCAGTGGTTCTGTTGTTCGGGACATTCGCCTCGGCTCAAGCGCTACAGCCACTCAGCTGGGAAACCATTCGATCCCGTTTTGAAGCGAGCAATCCCACGCTGCTGGCGGAAAGAACGAATGTCGACGAAGCAAAAGCGCAAGAGATAACCGCTTATTTGCGTCCGAATCCGAACTTCACCATGACCCTCGATGGCACGCAGATCGCGCCGTATCGTGGCGTTTGGCAGCCTCTTGCCGGGACATTCGAATCGCCAGCAATCAGCTATTTGTACGAACGAAGACATAAGCGGGAGCTGCGTTTGGAGAGCGCGAAGGGCGGAACCGCCATTGAACGGTGGAGCTACTCTGATCTGGAGCGCGGCCTTCTATTTGATCTACGCTCTGCATTTGTCTCAACTCTACAGGCCAAGGCGGTTCTCCAGCTCGCAAAAGACAACCTGGCGTATTACGACCACGTGCTGCAGATGAGCCGCGACCGGTTCAGCGCCGGTGATATCTCGCAAGTGGATCTCGATCGACTCGAACTGCAGCGGGTCCAATATGAGTCCGATGTGCAGGCGGCCGACGTGAACCTGCGCACCGCAAAAATTCAACTACTTAGGCTGCTGGACGATCGTACAGTGATCGATCAAGTTGACGTCAGCGGCAAATATGATTTCACCGATCAGCTGCTGCCTCGCGACGAGTACCGCAAGATCGCCTTTGACAGTCGTCCCGATCTCAAAGCTGCGATCGAGACGGCGAACAAGGCAGAGACCGACCACAAGCTGGCCATCGCCAATGGTTCGACCGATCCAACATTCAGCGCGTGGTACACCCACAATTCATCGAACAACAATCCTTTTGGAATAGACACGCTGGGGGTCAGTGTCAGCCTGCCGTTACGGATATTTGACCGTAATCAAGGCGAGAAGCTGCGTACTCAGCTCGACATTCATCGACAGGAAGAATTGCGTGCCGCCACCGAGGCCGCCGTCCTCAGCGATGTAGATTCCGGCTACGAGACCGTGCGAAGCAATTTGATTCTCCTGCGACCCTATAAACAGAAATATCTGGAGCAGGCGACGCGAGTCCGCGACACGATTTTCTTTTCGTATCAGCACGGCGGCGCGTCACTTTTGGACTTTATGAATGCGCAAAGTGAATACCGCAGCGTGCAATTGAGTTACGTCAATCTAATCGGTTCGTATCTCATTGCGGCGGCGCAGTTGAACATGGCCGTGGGACGGGAGGTGATTCCGTGAAAGTGCTCGCAGGTTTAGCTTGCCTGTCCGCCTGCATCATCTCGGCCGCTTGCAATCAGGCCAAATACGGCGCTAGTGCTGGTGCACCTCCGCCCGCCAGCGTGCAGTCAGATTTCGATGTCAACAACTTCAAAGTGGACCATCCGGAACTCTTTCCGCTCACAACAGCAATCGAGCGCAAAGCGGTGCCAGCGCTGAACGCCACTGGGATCGTGCAGCCCGATATTGCCCGGGCGGTGCCAGTCGTCTCGCTTGCCGCTGGGCGCGCAGTCGAAATCAAGGCGCGACTTGGGGATACAGTCAAGAAAGGCCAAGTGCTGCTGCGGGTGCAGAGCAATGACATTTCCGGCGCGTATCAGAACTTCGTCAAAACACAGAACGACGAGCGCCTCGCTCATCAACAACTCGACCGCGCACAACTGCTCTACGACAAGGGCGCGGTGGCGAAAAGTACACTCGAACAGGCACAGACTGCCGAAGAAGACGCGACAGCAACCTTGAGCGCGGCCATGGAGCAGCTTCGACTGCTCGGAATCGATAAACAACATCCATCGGGGGTAGTTGACTTGGTTGCGCCTATTTCCGGCGTGATCACCGATCAGCAAGTTACAAACTCCTCCGGCGTACAAGGCCTGTCGGGCCCTAATCCCTTTACCATTTCTGACCTTTCCAAGGTGTGGATTATTTGTGACGTCTACGAGAACGATCTCGATGGCGTGAAGGTCGGCGAGTATGCGGCCGTTCACCTGACTGCGTACCCGAACAGAGTCTTTAAAGGCCGCATTGATAACATCTTGCCGATCCTCGATCCCGCCATTCACACCGCAAAGGTCCGAATCGAAGTGCCCAATCCCGGCCTGATGCGGATCGGCATGTTCGTGACAGCTACATTCTTCGGCAAGCAGCCCGTTGTGCGCGCAGTCATTCCGGCACCCGCGATTCTGCACTTACACGATCGCGAGTGGGTTTACGCGCCCATTGGCAACGGGCATTTCAAGCGCCAGGAAGTCGTCGGCGGAGCGACGCTTCCAAACAACATGCAAGAGGTCGTTTCCGGATTGAAGCCGGGCGACCAGGTCGTCGCAAACGCGCTCGAACTGCAAAACACGGTGGAGCAATAGATGATCCGCCGTCTCGTCGATTTTGCGCTCAATAACCGGCTGCTTGTAATCGCGCTTGCTGGCATCATGTTCGCCGGCGGCATTGTCGCCTTTCATGATTTGCCGATCGAAGCCTATCCCGATGTCGCCGACAATTACGCCGACATAATCACGCAGTGGCCGGGGATTTCCGCGGAGCAGATCGAGCAGCAGGTCACGATACCGATCGAAATTGCGATGAACGGAATTCCGCAGATCGTGCATCTGCGCTCGTTTTCGCTCTTCGGCCTGTCGTACGTCAATCTGATCTTCGATGATAAATCCGATGATGCCTGGAACCGCGAGCGCGTGCTCGAGCGCCTCAATCATGTGACGCTGCCCCCGGGCGTCACTCCGCAGATGGGGACGGATTGGAGCCCAGTCGGCCAGATTTATTTTTTTACCCTGCACAGCACCAATCCGGCGTACGACCCGATGGAGCTGAAGTCGCTTGAGGATTGGGTTGTCGAGAAATATCTCAAGTCTGTTCCTGACGTGGTGGATGTCTCAAGTTTTGGTGGGCCGACGCGCGAATACCAGGTTCGCCTTGATCCCAACAAGCTGATCGCCTACGGGTTGAACCTGCCGCAAGTCGAACAGCAGCTGGCCAGCAACAACGCTAACGCGGGCGGCAGTTTCATTGAAGCTGGATTACAGCAGATCAATGTGCGCGAAGTGGGTCTAGTCGATCACGTTCGGGACATTGAGAATACGGTCATTTTGGCCAGAAATGGCACCCCGCTACACGTAAAGGATGTTGCGGTCGTGAGTCAGGGGCCGAAGATTCGGCTGGGCCAGTTTGCGCGGGCGTTTCATCGTAAAGACGGGAAGATCATCGACAACGAGGACGTGGTTTCAGGGATCGTTCTGCTGCGTAAGGGCGCGAACGCCGATATTGCTCTGCAGGGCCTCCACAAGGAAGTCGAGGAGCTGAACGATCACATTCTTCCCGCGGGCGTGAAGATCATTCCCTTCATTGACCGGAATGATCTTGTTCACTACACCTCGCATACCGTGCTGCACAATTTAAGCGAGGGAATGATTCTGGTCTCGATCATTCTGTTTCTATTCCTCGGTAACGCACGCGGCGCGATCATCGTGGCAACAACAATTCCGTTCGCGTTACTTTTTGCCGCGTCCTGCCTCGATCTGAGCCGTATTCCGGCAAACCTTCTCTCCATCGGTGCGCTTGATTTCGGCATTGTGGTAGAAGGCGCAATCGTTCTCATCGAGAACATCATTCGCCATCTGCGCCATGCAAACCACGGGCGGTCGCCGGCGGAGAAGATCAGCGACGCCTCGCACGAAGTTCAGCGGCCGGTCTTTTACGCCATTCTCATCACGATGACGGCATTCCTGCCGATCTTCACCTTGCAACGCGTGGAAGGGCGACTCTTTCATCCGATGGCATGGACTGTCGTGTTTGCGCTGCTCGGAGCGCTTTTTTTTTCCATCGTGGTCTCGCCCGTGCTGGCCAGCTTTGCATTTGCTAAAGGAGCAAGCGAATGGCGGAATCCAGTAATGGAGTGGATTTTGAAGCGCTATCGGTTCTCTGTTCGCTGCGCAATTGAG
>Ga0209168_10000281_pt1 | contig 55388 bp, 40 predicted proteins | sample Coa_R1_FD_187156 | JGI IMG/M metagenome (GOLD analysis project Ga0209168, IMG submission 187156) | Surface soil microbial communities from Centralia Pennsylvania, which are recovering from an underground coalmine fire - Coalmine... | ecosystem: Environmental > Terrestrial > Soil > Unclassified ...
AGTTCGGAGTAGCGCCACATGTTCGGCGGCCGCTGAGAGATGCGCTCACGGCTGACGGATGATTTCAGTGCGTCGTAGTCGTAAGCGATTTCCAGGGGGGAAAAACAATCGTCGCAGATGGAGCGGGGCTGGTTTCCCCAGTTCCTTCCGCATTCGCGGCATCGCAGTTCGTAATGAGACATGTGCTACTCGCTTTCTGAAAGTTTCAAGGTTTCAGAGGTTTCAAAGTTTCAAGGTCCGTTGAGATCCGGCAAGACTTTGAAACCTTGCAACTTTGCCACTTTGAAACCTGCACTTCTGCGAATAGCTGAGGACGAGCCGGAAAAATCGGCCATAAAAATAATGGCCTCTTTTTCCAGGAAAAGGAAAAGAGGCAATCGGATGCAGATACAGCTCGCAGCCGAATCTCATGTTCCCTGTTTCCAGGAGAGAGTTGGCACCAGCATCCCGGGATATATGATCCCGGATCGGTTGCCGTGGCGTCTCAGGGCTCGTCCCTCAGCCACTCTGCATGAAATTCAGGTCCGCTCGCGCTTTTCAGCTGGAGCGAACTTGTTCCGATGATGGTACGGGATTCGGGGCGCGGGCGTCAAGCGGAATTACTTTTCAGCGCAGGGGGCGCGGAGTATCACAGAGAGAATGAACTTGATTTTTCGATTTTCGCCGCGAAGAGTTATTAAGTAAGTTTTTGCGATCTTTTTTCCGAACTCTTCGTGGGGATTTAAGGCTGTTGAGGCGATAACTTCTTGTCCTCGCCCTAATGGCATCTTCGACTCAGAGGCAGATTGAAAAATAATCTATGGCGGCCGAGTAGAGGAGTTGCGGGAAAAAATCTGGTTTGAGGTGCGGTCCGAAACCTTGCAGGTTTCTGCATACACGTCACGGATCACTACAGCGGCGGCGGTAATTTTCTGGCCGCAAGCGAGTTAGCGCGAGACGCGTTTTGGATATTTCGCTTTGTATTCGCTACCCATTCCGGCCATTGTATTAGTCGTTAACTCCGATAAAATTCCGGGGCGCGTTTATCCGCGAAGTGCGCCAGGCTTGAAATCCACGAGTTTGCAATTTGTTTCCTATACTTCCCCACCTGTTCTGGCCAACGAGATCCCTGGGGTAGGTTTCGCAACGGCCTAAATTTTTTCTTGCGACAAAAAGTCAATATGCGGGTTGGAGGGTGAGATGAACTCGCGCATAGCTCTGCTTGTGGGAACGATCGCAGCGATTCTGGTTGGCCTTGGCTGCGGCGGCGGCAACATTGGGACGAAGATAACTCCCAACTACACGATCAGTGTCAGTGTCACAGGGCTGACTGGGACTCTCGTGTTGCAGGACAATGGCGCGAACAATCTGTCGGTCAGCGGGAACGGAACCGACTCCTTCACGACACAGATCGCCAGCGGCAGCGCGTATAACGTGACGATCCTGACCCAGCCCACCGGAGAGACTTGCTCGCTGGGATCGAATGCGCAAGGAACTGCAAACTCCAATGTCACGGTCGCGGTGACGTGCAGCGTGACCGGGTTCACCATTGGCGGAAACCTTACCGGACTGACCAGCGGCACTGTCGTACTTGAAAACAATGGCGCGGACGATTTATCGCTGACTTCCAATGGAGTATTCACCTTCGCGACCCCGGTGGCAGCTGGAGGCTCCTATGCTGTCACAGTAAAGACGCAGCCCGCTGGACAAAGCTGCATAGTTAGCAACGGAACCGGCACGGCAAATGCCAACGTGACTACGGTGAGCGTCGCGTGCGCTCCGGTGATACCGACGTACACGATCAGCGTATCGGTCTCTGGGTTGACGGGAACGGGACTAGTCCTGCAGGACAATGGCGGAGATAACCTGTCGGTAACGGGGAATGGAAATGCGACTTTTGCCACAGCAATCGCCAGCGGCAGCCCTTATGCCGTAACTATCCTGACGCAACCTTCCGGACAAACTTGTACCTTGGGATCGAATGCTTCGGGCACGGCGACGGCGAATGTCACTGTGGCGGTGACGTGCAGCGCAACGCTGTACACGATCAGCGTGTCGGTCTCGGGTCTGACGGGAACCCTCGTATTGCAGGACAACGGCACGAACAACCTGTCCGTAACCGGGAACGGAACGTTCCCATTCACAACGCAGATCGCCAGCGGCGCGGCATACGCGGTCACGATTCTCACGCAACCTTCCGGACAAACTTGTACCTTGGGATCGAATGCTTCGGGCACGGCGACGGCGAATGTCACTGTGTCGGTGACGTGCAGCACAACGATGTACACGATCAGCGTGTTGGTCTCGGGGCTGACGGGAACCGGGCTACAATTCCAGGATAACGGCGGCGACAACCTCTCGGTGAACACGAACGGGACGTTCCCGTTTGCGACGAAGATCGCCAGCGGCGGAGCTTACGCCGTCACGATTCTCACGCAGCCTTCGGGACAGACTTGCACCCTCGGATCGAACGCCTCGGGCACGGCAACGGCGAATGTCACGGTTGCGGTGACGTGTACTTCCACGCTGTACACAATATCGGTAGCGGTGTCGGGATTGACTGGGACGGGGCTCGTATTCCAGGACAACGGCGCAGATAACCTCTCGGTCACAACGAATGGAACCTTCCCATTCGCGACGCAAATTGCGAGCGGCAGTACCTATGCTGTGACGGTTCTGACACAGCCGACGGGACAGACCTGCACGCTGGGATCGAACGCATCCGGTACGGCGACGGCGAATGTCACGGTTGCGGTAACCTGCACCGCGACGACGTATACCATCGGCGGAACGGTCTCGGGGCTGACGGCCACGATGATCTTGCAGGATACGGGGAGCAACGGCACGCAGACGGTGACGGTGCTGTCGGGGGCAACAACATTCACATTCCCGACGGCCGTGCCCTCGGGCAGCACGTATTCGGTGATCGTATCGTCGCAACCGACGGGAGAAAACTGCACGGTCGCGAACGGCAGCGGCACGGCAGACGCAAACGTCACGAATATTGCGGTGACGTGCGTGACGGCGTACACGATTGGCGGATCGATCACGGGCCTGACTGGCACGATGACGTTGCTGGATACCAGCACCGGCGGCAACCAGACGGTAACCGCCAATTCCGGCGCGTCGTCGTTCACCTTCCCGACGGCGGTTCCAACGGGCACCGGTTACGCTGTGACGGTCCAGACACAGCCTTCGGGACAGACGTGCACGATCACCAACGGAACAGGGACCGTTGCCAATGCGAATGTCACGAACATCTCGGTGAGTTGCACGGGCACGGTGACGTACAGCATCGGCGGTAGCGTCAGCGGCCTGACGGGCACGATGACATTGACCGACACCGGAAGCAACGGCAACCAGAATGTGACGGTCAACTCCGGGGCGACGTCGTTTACGTTCCCGACGAATGTGCCTTCGGGGAGCACCTATAACGTGACCGTATCGTCGCAGCCTACCGGCGAGACGTGTACGGTGGCGGGCGGCCAGGGGACGGCGACCGGGAACGTGACGACTATCTCGGTAACCTGCGGGACCGGAAACACGTTCACGCTCGGCGGGACGATCTACGATCTGTCGGCCAATCCTTCGAGCACGGGCGTGGTGCTCGAGTACAACAACGCCAACAGCGAGACGTTTGTCACCAACGGAACGTTTGCGTTCTCTACTCCGATTGCGGCTGGGACGGCGTACACCGTGGCCGTGAAGACGCAGCCATCGGGTCCGGCGCAGAACTGCACGATCAACAACGCCACCGGAACGGCGAATGCGGACGTCACCAATGTGCAGGTGGTGTGCATCGGCGAGTGGACGTGGATCAATGGCGCGGACACCGTAGCCAGCCATGGGAACTATGGAACGAAGGGGCAATACGGCGGCGACCCAACCGCCCGGTATTGGGTAAACTCGTGGGCCGACGCTTCCGGGAATATGTGGATGTTTGGCGGCACTGGCTACGATAGTGAACCTGGCGGCCCGGAGAGTGAACTGCCCGACCTGTGGGAATTCACGCCCGGACAAGGATGGAGATGGTTCGCAGGAAACGATACGACAAGAGACCAGTGCAGTACCTATCCTACGAACAATCAGATCGGGGGGACCGGAACTCCGGGAGCGCGGTCGCTAGCGTCGAACTGGATTGATTCTTCAGGCAATCTCTGGCTGTTTGGCGGATACGTCGAGGACACTCCGGCGGGCGATTGCGAAACGGCCGATCCGTTCAACGATGTTTGGGAATTTCAGCAGAGCACGAAGACCTGGACCTGGTGGGGTCCGGCGAATTCGACTTTGCAGGATCAGTCGGGGTCGTACCCGAGCAGCGCCGGCGGCACGGGAACTCCCGGATCACGCTACGGATCCGCTAGCGCCGTAGATTCGTCCGGAAACTTCTGGGTGTTTGGCGGATACGGCACCGACAGCGCCGGGACCCTCGGATACATGAACGATATCTGGGAATACACGCCGAGTTCGAACACGTGGACCTGGTGGGGTGGATCGAAGACGGTGGAGGCAAAGGAAACCGCGAGCACTCCGGGCGCGCGGGTAGGAGCGTCGGCGTGGATCGATTCGTCGGGGAACTTCTGGCTGTTAGGCGGAATTGCCGATGGATCCGACGGCATAACTGGGGATATGAACGATCTGTGGGAGTTCTCGCTATCGACACACTCATGGACTCTCGTCGCTGGATCGGAGACTTCCGGCGGAGCAACTGCGAACTACGGGACGCAGGGGATTCCGGACTCAGCGAATCTCCCTGGCCCGCGCGTGTGGCCGACGATCTTCCAGACTCCGAATGGGGATGTCTGGATGTTCGGCGGAACGTACTCGAGCCGCGGCGAATACTACAACGACCTGTGGAAGTACAGCGGCGGACAGTGGACGTGGATGGATGGATCGCAAGGTCCGAGCGAGTCGTACATCGGGGTGTACGGAACGATTGGAAATGATTCGCCGACGAATGCGCCGGGCGGAAGATTTGCCGGCGGATCGTGGGCGGACTCCAGCGGGAATCTGTGGATGTTTGGCGGATACGGGCTGGCGTCGGTTCCGAACGCTTTCGATTCGATGAACGATCTGTGGGAGTTCCAGCCGTAATTAAGAAGTTGTGATGGCGCGGGCTTTCGAGCCCGCGCTTTTTTTTATGTGCCATCAGCGCCTGAAAGCGAACTTTATTGTGCACTCGGTCCGGCACCGCTGAAGCGGTGCTCCGATACGAAACTTCCGGCGCGGCAACGGGCGGCGGAGGGTCAAGCAGTGGGCCTGAGATGAAGGTCTGGGTGCAGGCCTCAGGTGCGAGTTGCGGTGATACAAATCGCGGAGCTCTCTGCTGCATGAATTAGCAACGTCCAATCTCTCTCTGAGAAAACGAAGGGACACGACCTGTAGCACCTCATCTTTTCCTCACGCATTGGCGATGACGTATGCATAGACGCCTCGCACAGCCGCGATGCGCCTGAATCCGATCTCTGCGTGGAGGAAGTGTGATGAAAAAAGTTTCGTTGTGGCGTGCGGTTGGCCTGTTGACGATTTTGGCGTTGGCAGGATGTGGAGGTGTTTCCTCGGGGAATCCTCCGATCTCTCCGGTGGACGCGGTGGCGGCCGCGAAGGCGGCTCTGGCTGTTGGATATGCGCCGGGCGATTCGGCAGCAAGCGTCACGAAAAACCTGACGCTGCCGACAACGGGGCTCGACGGCAGCACGATCGCGTGGGCATCGAGCAATCCGGGGGTAGTTACGAATTCGGGAGTTGTGACACAACCGACAACACAAGACGCGAATGTAACGCTGACAGCAACGATTACGGTGAAGACAGCAAGCGACACGAAGGCGTTTCCGGTCACAGTAAAGGCGCAGATGACCGACGCTCAGGCGGTGGCTGCGGCTAAGGCAGCCTTGACGATCGGGTATGCGTCGGGTGATTCGGCTTCGAGCGTGACACAGAATGTGACGCTGGCGACGAGTGGGATCGATGGCAGCGAGATTGGATGGGCTACGAGTAATCCGCTGGTCCTGACGACGGCGGGAGTGGTGAGCTGTCCGCTGACGGGAACTGCGAATGTCACATTGACGGCGACGATCACAGTGGGAGCGGCGAGCGATACGAAGGGATTTGCGCTCACGGTGATGCCGCAGTTGACGGACGCGCAGGCAGTCGCGGCCGCGAAGGCGGCGCTAGCGATCGGGTATGCGTCGGGCGATTCGGCATCGAGCGTGACGCAGAATCTGACGCTGGCGGCGACTGGAATCGATAACAGCGCGGTCAGTTGGACATCGAGCAACGAAGGTGTGGTGGTTACGGACGGAACCGTGACGCAGCCCGCGACGGGCGATGCGACGGTAACGCTCACGGCGACAATCACCGTTGGAGCGGCGAGCGACACGAAGGCATTTCAAGTCACGGTGAAGGCGCAAATGACCGACGCGCAGGCGGTGGCCGCGGCAAAGGCGGCGCTGGCGATCGGATATCAGCCGGGCGATGCGGCGTCGAGCGTGACCCAGGACCTTTCCTTGCCTGTGACCGGAGCGGCGGGAACTTCTGTCGCGTGGACGTCGAGCGATCCGGCGATTTCGACGACGGGGGTGGTGACGCGCCCGGTGACGGATGATTTGCCGGTTACGTTGACCGCGACAATCAGCCTGAATGCGCGAGCGATACGAGGGTGTTCATCGTCACGGTGAAAGCGCAGATGACCGATGCAGAAGCGGTGGCGGCGGCGAAGGCGGCGTTGACCATCGGATATGCTTCCGGCGATTCGGCGGCTAGCGTGACGCAGAATGTGACCTTGCCAGTAACGGGCAGCAGCGCCTGCACGATCGGTTGGGCGTCGAGCGATCCGGCGACGATTTCGGCGGCGGGTGTTGTACAGCAGCCGGCAATCGGCAACGAGCAGGTGACGCTGACGGCGACGATCAGCTCTCACGAGGTGAGCGACACGGCACAGTTCACACTGATCGTGATTGGGCAGATGAGCGATGAGGCGGCTGTCGCCGCTGCGAAGTCGGCGCTGAACATTGTGTACGCTTCGGGTGATTCGGCGGCGAGCGTCACGCAGAATGTCGGGCTGCCGACGACTGGCGCCGATGCTTGCACGATCAGCTGGAGTTCCGATACTCCGGCGGTGATTTCGGCGACGGGAACGGTGACGCAGCCCCAGGGCGATCCGGTGGTGGTCACGCTGACAGCGACGATTTCATCGCATGCAGTGAGCGATACGAAGCAGTTTGCGCTGACGGTGCAGCCGGTCATGAACGATTTGGCCGCCGTGGAGGCGGATAAGGCAGCGCTGGCGATCGGCTACGGGCCGGGGAATTCGGCGTCGCATGTGACGGGAAACATCGTTCTGCCTACTTCCGGGGTGAACGGGAGCACGATCACGTGGTCCTCGAGCGATCCGGCGATTATTTCGATTTCCGGAGGCGTGACAATTCCCACCGACGCCGATGCCAACGTCACGATGACGGCGACGATCGCGCGGGGGCTGGCGAGCGACACAGCGGATTTCCCGCTCACTGTGAAAGCGCTGCTGCTGAGCAGCTGGATTGATGGGAACGCGATCTCTCCGGGCAACGGAGCGATCGAAGTCGATCCGGGGATTGTAGTGAAGATTCCGTTCCAGCAGGCGCTGGATGCTTCGACCGTGAACACCGACACGTTCCAGATCATCCAGACGAGCAATTCGCAGAACGTGCCGATTATCGTCAGCTACGATGCGCCTTCTCAGACTGTAAGCCTTACGCCGCAATCAGCTTTGGCGCAGAACACGCAGTACTCGACAATCGTGGGTACGACGCTGAAAGACTCCGCTGAAGCGAGCCTGCCGAGCACGATGGGCTTCAGTTTCACGACGCTCTCGTACGCAGACATCCTTTCGCAGTGGAAGTTCAACGGCGACGGGAATGATGCGTCTGGGAACGGCAACACGCTGATGAACATCATCGGCATCTTCGATACGGCGGTGGTGCATGAAGGAAGCGCGAGCCTGTATCTGGACGGCACCGGCCAGAATGGGGTTTCGGACATCAATCTCGGAACGCAGCTGACGGTCGCGGTCTGGGTGAATGTCGATAATCCGATTCAGCCGAGCATTAACACGATTATGGCTAACGCCGCCAGTCAGGAAGAGACGAATGGATTCAAACTCGGCATCAACCACTGGGGCACGAGTGACGAATCCGTGGTGATCGAGGTTGGAGACGGCTTGGCGGGCGGCAAATGGATTACCGCTCCCACACTGATTCAGCCGGGATCATGGTATCACCTGGCGTTCGTGATCGATGAACCGAACCAGGTCATGAAGATTTACTACAACGGCGCGGAAGCACCGCTGACGTTCACTTCGGACCAGGGCTACACAATCGACCAGTTCCACTACGACTTCAAAACGTCGGGACCGTTCACGATCGGCTCATTCCCCAGCTTCCCAGGCACTCCCGGGGCGTATGGGTTCAAGGGCCATCTCGACGACATGCGCGTCTACAACCGCGTTTTGTCGGCGGGTGAGATTGCGAAGATCGCGCAGGAAAATTAGCTGATTCACAGGCGTGCCGGGCATCGGAGGATTGATGCCCGGCTTTTTCTTTTTACAGCGCGCGATGGCTCGCTCGGCTGGACAGACGGAGCGGCAGTCTCTACGCGAGTCTTGTTGGGGTGTACAATTCCTCGCACTTGTACGAGTCAGGGTCTGTTGGCGTTCAATCCTTCCCGGGGGATATTGATGACACGATTGCCTGCTGCGCTGGTCCGAGCTTCGATCCTTGCCATCTTCGGTTGCGCGACGCTTCTTCCTATTGCTTATGCACAGAAATCCGAGCCGGCGAAACCGGCTTCGAAGAAAGCTACGACACAGAATCCTGAAAAGCCGGGAGAGCCTGCGACCAAACCCGAGGCTGCGCCTGAGCAGAAGCCTGCGGGCCGCGAGAATCCGTCAGAAAACGACAAGCAGGAACATTTCGACATGACGGAGATGCCGCCGTTGGTGACGCATCACCAGATCACCGTCGATGGCAAGCTGCTGAAGTACACGGCGACGGCGGGGCGGCTGCCAATCAAGCGCGGCGACGGAAAGATCGAAGCCGAGATGTTTTATGTCGCGTACACGCTTGATGGCGAGGATGCGGCGAAGCGTCCGTTGACGTTTGCGTTCAACGGCGGCCCGGGATCGGCGTCGATCTGGCTGCACATGGGAGCGCTTGGGCCGCGGCGTGTGGTGCTGCAGCCCGACGGATTCATGCCGCCCGCGCCCTACCGGATGGAAGACAATCCGTACACGCTGCTGGATAAAAGCGATCTGGTGCTGATCGACGCGATCGGCACGGGATTCAGCCGGGCCGCGGACCAGGAGCTGTTTAAGAAATTCTGGGGCGTGCAAGGCGATATTGAATCGTTCGGCGAGTTTATACGGCTTTACATCAGCCGGAATGAGCGCTGGGCCTCGCCGCTGTTCCTGTTCGGAGAAAGTTATGGCACGACGCGCTCGGCTGGGATTTCGGGATACCTGGCGGACCGCGGCATCTCGTTCAACGGAATCACGCTGCTTTCGACGGTGCTGAATTTCGAGACGCTCGAAGACAACTTCACGAACGATCAGCCGTACATCTTTCTGGTTCCGTCGTTCACGATGATCGCGGGCTATCACCACAAGCTGGCGCCCGATCTCCAACAGGATCTGACGAAGGCACGGCAGCAGGCCGAGCAGTGGGCGTCCACGGACTATACCCAGGCGCTGGCGAAGGGCGATGCTCTGACCGCGCAGGAGCGGCAGAGCGTGATCGACCAGCTGTCGCGCTTTACCGGGATCAGCAAAGAAGTGATCGATGAGGCAAACCTGCGGATCAATGTCAGGAAATTCACGCACTATCTGCTGATCGATCAGAAGTTGCGGGTCGGAAGGCTTGACGGAAGGTATACGGGGCCCGATCCGAATGGCCTGCTCGATACGCAGTTCTACGATCCGACGGGATCGGCGACTCAGCCACCGTTCACCTCGGTGTTCAACAACTATCTGCGGACGGAACTCAATTACAAAGTTGACACGCCGTATTACGTGCGGGCGCAGGATATCGGCTTCGACAAGTGGGATTGGGGATCGGCGATCCGCGGATTTCCCGACACGGCGACGGCGTTGCGGCAGGCGATCGTGAAGAATCCGTATCTGAAGGTGCTGGTGATGGAGGGATATTACGATCTGGCGACGCCGTATTTCGCGGCGAACTACACGATGAATCATCTGGACCTTCCGCAGAAGTATCGCGACAACATTTCATTTGCGACTTTCGACTCCGGGCATATGGTTTATCTGCCGATGGATGGGCTGAAGAAGATGAAGGCGGATCAGGCGGCGTTTATGGGGAAGGCGAATCCTTAGGCAGGAGACTAGGGCCAGAGATTGGGGCTAGTGAACATAGGGTCCCTCCGCGCGCGACTGGATCGGCTTCGCCAATCCAGTCGCTTGGTCGGGATGACAGAACTTCGAGATTTTTAGGGAGCCTGGATTCATTATGAAAAGAGTACTTGGATTCATTGCTTTTTTGAGCATTGCGACGGCTTTGTTTGCTGACGATGCTTGCGGGAAATTGGCGGCGTTGAAAATTCCGAACGCGACTGTAACGCTGGCACAGACCCAGGCGCCGGGGACGTTTGTTGGGCCTCCCGCGCCGTTCACCGGGACTGATATTTCGTGGTTATACAAAAGCCTGCCGGAATTCTGCCGGGTTGTCGCCGAGGCGAAGCCGACTGCAGATTCCGATATCAAGATGGAAATCTGGATGCCGGTATCTGGGTGGAACGGCAAGCTGGAGGGTCTCGGCAACGGCGGATTCGCGGGAATCATCGACGACATGCAGATTGGGATGGCCGTGAAGCACGGCTACGCGGCCACTGCGACGGACGCGGGGCATACCGGAGGCGAAGCGGGCTGGGCGCTTGGGCATCCAGAAAAAGTGATCGACTTCGGACATCGCGGCATTCATGAGATGACGCGCGTGGCGAAGGCGGTGGTGCAGGCCTATTACAGCAAGGCGGCGCAGAGGTCGTATTTTGCGGGATGCTCCGACGGCGGGCGCGAAGCGCTGATGGAGGCGCAGCGGTATCCGGAGGATTATGACGGGATTCTTGCGGGCGCACCGGCGAATTATTGGACGCGGCTGGTAACGATGGCGGCGGCCGACACGCAGGCGTTGACCGCGGATCCGGCGAGTTTCATCCCCGAGGATAAGATTCCGACGATCGCGGAGGCGGTGAATGCGGCTTGCGATGAGAAGGATGGCGTGAAAGATGGAATCTTGAATGATCCGAGGGAGTGCAAGTTCGATCCGGCAACGATTCAGTGCAAGGCGGGCGAAGAATCGGAAAAGTGCCTGACTGCGGCGCAAGTGGCGGCGCTGAAGAAAATCTACGACGGGCTGCGGGATTCGAAAGGCGATCTGCTTTTTCCGGGCTATCTGCCTGGAGCAGAAACAGGACCGGGTGGCTGGGGGATATGGATCACGGGGCGTACGCCGGGAAGGAGCCTGATGGCATTCTTTTCGACCGGATACTTCTCGGATTTCGTGTATGAGAAGCCGGACTGGAATCTCAAGGACTTCACGGTCGATGCGGCTCTGAAAACGGCGGCGGAGAAAACGGGCGATGCGCTGAATGCGATCAATCCGGATCTGTCGGCGTTTCAGAAACGCGGAGGCAAACTGATTCTGTATCACGGATGGGATGATCCGGCGATCCCTGCGCTCAACACCGTGAATTATTACGAAAGTGTGCGAGCGAAAATGGGGGCGAAGAATACCGACTCGTTCGTGCGCCTATATATGGTGCCGGGGATGCAGCATTGCGTTGGCGGCCCGGGGGCAACGTCGTTCGCTGAAGTCGGCATTTACGACGATCCGGGACACAGCGCCGATGCGAGCCTGGAGCAATGGGTCGAGAAAGGAACCGCACCCGGCACGATCATCGCTTCGAAACGCGAGCCCGGAAATTGGCAACACACGGTGATGACGCGGCCGTTGTGCGTATATCCGCAGGAGGCGAAGTATAAGGGGAGTGGGGACACGAATGATGCGGCGAGCTTTGTGTGCGGGAAGTAAAGAGTGAGAACAGGCGAGCACGCAGAGTGCTCCGAGGAATTATTTAGATGTACAGTCCTCGTAGCGCCTGGGATCGAAATCGTAATCGACGACCTTAGGGACTGCTGTCGAGCTTTGCTCGACTGGACAGCCGAGGGCGGCTGTCCCCACAAGAATCAATCAACAATCAAAAGCTTTCACCTGCTGTATTGATTCTTCTTCTTGTCTTCGTGGCGCTCGATGCCTAGCTGAATGAGGCGGTCGATCAGATCGGCATACTCCAGACCCGACGCAGCCCATAGCTTGGGATACATGCTGATGGCGGTGAAGCCGGGCATGGTGTTGATCTCGTTCAGGTAGATCTTGTTCGTTTTCGGATCCATCAGGAAATCGACGCGGGCCAGGCCGGAGCAATCGACGGCGCGGAAGGCTTTTACGGCCAGCTCCTGAACTTTTTTTGTCTGTGCCTTGGTCAGCTTCGCGGGAATGATGAGTTCCGAGCCTTCGTCGAGATACTTTGCGTTGTAGTCGTAGAACTCCTTGATCGGAACGATTTCTCCGGGGACCGAGGCGACCGGATCGTCGTTGCCGAGAACCGAGCATTCGATCTCGCGGGCTTTTTCTTTTTTTCCGCCGACTCCCTGCTCGATGACGATTTTACGGTCGAATTTGGCAGCCTCTTCAATCGACGGACCTAGTTCCTTACCGTTGTGGGCTTTGGTGATGCCAACGGATGATCCCAGATTCGCGGGCTTCACGAAGACGGGATATTTCAGCTTGCCCGCGACTTGTTTCGCGACTTTCTTTGGATCTTTTTCCCAGTCGCTGCGCAGGATCGTGACGTGCTTCACGATCGGCAATCCGGCGGCGATGAACAGAGATTTCATGATGTCCTTGTCCATGCCTGCGGCGGAGCCGAGGACACCTGCGCCGACATACGCGATGTCGGCCAGTTCGAGCAGGCCCTGGATTGTGCCGTCTTCGCCGAAGGTGCCGTGCAGCACGGGGAAAATCACGTCAACGTTAATGGCGCGGTCAGAGGCGCGGCGCATCGGAGAGGCATCGGTCTGAAAGGGGATCAGGCCACCCTGGCGATGAACTGGCTCGGGTGGGACGACGACGGCTTCTCCGCGGGCGAGCACGGCGGCGGCCTCGGTGTTTTGCGGGTCTCCGGCGCGGAGGTTGCGGGGCTCGAGGACAAGCTTGCCTGTTAGCAGATTCTCGGCGTGCTCGGCAGTGAGCCAGCGTCCGTCTTTGGTGATGCCGATGGGAACGACTTCGTATTTTTCTCTATCGATGGCGTTGAGGACGGAAGCGGCTGAAAGGAGGGAAACTTCGTGCTCGCCGCTGCGTCCGCCGAAAAGGATGCCGACTCTGATTTTATCCATGACAAATTAGTGTGGACGCGGGGAGAGTTGTGCGTCAATCGCAGGGATGGTTCGGGCAAACCCAAAGCACAACACAGAGGACACAGGGGACACAGAGGGGAAATATTCCAAGTTCTCTTGTGGCCGATTTCCCCTGCGGCCTCTACGTCTGGGCGGTGTTCATTTACAAGATCTTTTTGCCGAATGCCGATAGTGCCAGTTCTACGGCGAGGTCGGCTGTGCGGTTGTGCTCGTCGATTACCGGATTCACTTCGACGATTTCGAAACTCAGCATGCGGCTGTGGTCGGCGATGATTTCCATGGCGAGGTGAGCCTCGCGGTAAGTCGCGCCACCGCGAACGGGCGTGCCCACGCCGGGGGCGTCTTCGGGATCGACCCAGTCCATGTCGAGCGAAATGTGATATCCAGCGGTGCCCCGTCCGGCGATGCGGAGAGCCTCTTCCATCACCGTGCGCATGCCACGCTCGTCGATGTCGCGCATGGTGAAGACGCCGATTCCGGCACGGCGAACATTTTCTTTTTCAACCGCGTCGATGTCGCGGACGCCGACGAGAACACAATTCTCTGGCTTCACCTTCGGCGAGAAATCATAGATGTTGGCGAGATCGGAGGGCCAAAGTCCCATGATCGCGGCGAGCGGCATTCCATGGACGTTGCCGCTAGGGGAACTGTCGGGTGTGTTGATGTCGGTGTGAGCGTCGATCCAGATGAGTCCGATGCGCTGATTCTGGCGGCGGTAGAACTCGGCAACGCCGGAGACGGTGCCGGCGGCCATGGAGTGATCTCCGCCAAGACAGAGCGGTACGCGTCCGGCTTCGAGAGTTTTAAGGACGAGATCGGCTTCTTTGGTGCAGGTCGCGGTGATTTCTTTGAGGTACTTGGCGTTGGCGGCGCCCTCTTTTTTCTGTTCAGGTATCGCGACAGAAACGTTGCCTCCGTCTTCGACTTCGTGGCCGAGGGCTTCGAGGCGGGCTTCAAGTCCCGCGACGCGGACGGCGGAAGGTCCCATATCGACGCCGCGGCGCGACTGGCCGAGATCGAGAGGAACACCGATGACGCGGATCTTACGAGGGACGATGTTGGAGGCGGGAGCGGAATTAGTCGTCATTCTGATTTTGTAATTTGGTAATTGAGTAATTTGGTAATTTAAAAAACCAACTTCTCCAGATTTAAAATTACAAAATCACCAAATTACCCAATTACAAAATTCCTAAGGATAGAGTCGGTACAGCATCCGGGGGAACGGAATGGTTTCACGAACGTGTTCGAGGCCGCAGATCCAGGCGACAGCGCGCTCGATGCCCATTCCGAAGCCGCCATGCGGCACGCTGCCGAACTTGCGCAGGTCCAGGTACCACTTGAACGCTTCTTCTGGCAGTCCGTGCTCGTGAATGCGTTGCAGCAGCAGTTCGTGCGAAGCCATACGTTGCGAGCCGCCGATGATTTCTCCGTAACCCTCGGGTGCGAGCACGTCAACGCATAGAGCAAGGTCGGGGCGCTGCGGATCGGGTTCCATGTAGAAAGCCTTCACCTTCGCGGGATAGCGGTGCACCATCACGGGCTTGTCGAATTGAGCCGAGAGATAAGTTTCATCGGGCGAGCCGAGATCGCCTCCCCATTCGAACTTTGACTCGAGCGCGCCTTTCGCGAAGCCCTCCTGCAGATTTTTTACTGCGTCGTCGTAGCTGATGCGAGGGAATGGCGCCTCGATCTTTTCGAGCTTTGAAATGTCGCGGCCGATGGTCTGCAGATCGGCGCGGCGGCGTTCGAGGCAGCGTTTCACGATGAAGGAGATCAATCCTTCGGCGAGTTCCATCACATCGTCGAGAGTGGCGTAGGCGACTTCGGGCTCAACCATCCAGAATTCGGTGAGATGGCGGCGGGTTTTGGATTTCTCCGCGCGGAAAGTTGGGCCGAAGGAATAGACCTTCCCGAGCGCCATCGCGGTCGCTTCAACATAGAGTTGCCCCGATTGCGTCAGAAACGCCTGCTCGTCGAAATAGTCGACGGGAAAAAGCGTGGTCGTGCCTTCGCAGGCCGCGGGAGTGATAATCGGCGGATCGGTCAGGGTGAATCCGAGCTCGTCGAAATAGTCGCGGGCGGCCTTGATGATCTCGGCGCGCACACGAAGAATGGCCGCCTGGCGTTGCGAGCGCACCCAGAGATGGCGGTGTTCCATCAGGAAGTCGGTGCCGTGCTCTTTGGGGGTGATCGGGTAAGGAGTGGACTCGGGCACGCGCTGGATGACCTGCACGTTGGCGACATCGAGTTCGTAGCCGCCGGGCGCGCGCTTATCGGCGCGGACCTTGCCTTCGACGATGACGCTGGATTCCTGGGTCAGCGTCTTGATGGCGTCGAAGACTTCGGGAGTGACGGCGTTTTTGGGGACGACTCCCTGAATGATTCCAGAGCCGTCGCGAAACTGCGGGAACAGCAACTTCCCACTTTCGCGCAGATTGTAGAGCCAGCCGCGGATGGTGACGGTCTGGCCTTCGTGCTGGCCGATTGAGGCGATCGTGCTGATGGGAGCAGACATGTATGGATTGAGTAATTTGGTAATTGAGTAATTTAAAACCTCGATGCGAAACGTTTTTCAAATTACTCAATTACTAAATAACCCAATTACCAAATTCCTTTAGGCTGTTTCCAGCTTGTCGAATGTTTGCTGCAACTTTTCTAGCGGATTAACTTTCTCGTCCTCGCCAAGTTCCAGCAGCATTGGCGGAGTTTGCGGGGTCGAACGCAACAGGTCGATGGCTTGTTTCCAGTCGATGGTTCCCTGGCCCGGCCATAAATGGTTGTCTTTATCTTTGGCGTTGTCGTGGACGTGCGTCGAGCGGATGTAGCCGCGCAGAATCTCGAATGCCTCTCCGACCGAACTCATCATGTGGGCGTGCCCGAAGTCGAAGCAGACGCCGACGTCTTCAAAATGCGCTCCGTGAATCATTTCGACCAGTTTGTCAGGCGTGGAAAGCTCGTTGGGAATGTTCTCGAGCAGAATGCGGACGCCGAGCGGCTTGGCGAACGCGCGCAGATGCTCGATCGAGGTCATGGCCGCTTCGAATTTTTTCTCGCTGAAACTCTCATTGGGCGTGCCGATGTGCTGCACCAGAAAACGGAACGGAACCTGCTCGGCAATTTCAAGCGCGCGCTTAATCTCGTCCATGGCTTCGATGCGAGCGGAACGATCGGTGGATGAGATATTGATCGGCGGAGCGCCAGCGCGGCCCCACTCGTAATCGGAATAGAGCGGTGAGTGCACGGAGTTGAGCGGAATCCCGCTGCCACGGAACCACTCGGCAATTTCCTTCACGTGAGCTTTGCGGTTGGCGTAGTCGAGATGCTGCCGGGCGGCGAAGATCTCGATGGCCTGCACGCCGCTCCGGGCAAGTCCGTCGAGAATGCCCGGATGCAGCCGCTCTTTCACGAACAGATAAGTTGAGACCGCTCTCTGCATGAAAACCCTTTGGAGAATTGTTGAATGCTGATTTTTGACTGTTGAATAAAAACCTGATGCCGCGAGGGCAGGTTCCCATTCAACAATCAACAATCATCATTCAACAAATGCCTTTCAGTATCCCACAGCCTTGCCGTTACTGTTGCGGTAGTCGGTTGCGCCGAGGCGGTCGCCCGTCTTTTCGTCGACGGCGATGCATTCGGCGTCGCTCCAGAAGGGCGCAACGTTCTCGCCGTAATGCAATCCGACTTCAATCTTGTATCCCATTTTTTCCAGCACGCTGACCGTATCGGGCGAGAACCATTTTTCCACGTTCACCACGTCAGGCAGCCATTGATTGTGGAAACGCGGGGCATCGACGGCTTCCTGAATGTTCATCTTGTAGTCGACAACGCCCATTAGAACATTGGCAACCGTGGTGATGATCTTGGAACTGCCGGGCGAGCCGAGAACCATGACGGTCTTGCCATCATGCGCAACGATTGTTGGAGTCATCGAAGACAGCGGGCGCTTGCCGGGACCGATCGCGTTGGCTGAGCCCTGAATCAATCCGTCGGAATTGGGCACGCCGGGCTTGGAAGAGAAATCGTCCATCTCGTCGTTGAGAAGAAATCCGAGGCCATCGGCCGTAACACGCGATCCGAACCAGTCGTTAATGGTAGTCGTGACCGCGACAGCATTGCCTTCGGAATCGATCACCGAGTAGTGCGTTGTGTGATTCGATTCAGGACCGGGGGTTGCCAGAGGATGGTGCGCAGCATACTGCTCGAGCTGGCTGAAAATCTCAGGACGCTTCAGCTCTTTGCTCGGGCTGGCGTGTGCGGGATCGATACTGTCACGCCATGCGGCGGCATATTTTTTGTCGAGCAGCTGGGCTACGGGAATTTTCGAGAAGTCGGGATCGCCCAGGAACTCCGCCCGATCGAAGAAGGCGCGGCGGAAGGCCTCGACCGTGAAGTGAATCGACTGCGCCGACCGGCTCTGCATCTGGGTCAGATCGAAGCCTTCCAGAATGTTCAAAGCTTCGATTAGAACGATGCCGCCCGATGACGGCGGAGGAGCGCTCAGCACTTCGTACCCGCGATAGGTACCGCGCACGGGTTCGCGCTCTTTCACTTCGTAGTTCGCGAGATCTTGCGCCGTGATCAGTCCGCCGCCTTTCTGGATGGCTGCCGCTAATTCGCGTGCAAGATCGCCATGATAGAAATCATCGGGATTCTTCGCGATGCGTTCGAGCGTGCGGGCGAGGTCCGGCTGCCGGAAGATTTCTCCGGGCTTGTAGTAGTCGCCGTTGCGCTGGAAGACACGGTGAGACTCGGGGAACTTGGCGAGGTATTCGTCGTGAAAATCGGCGGCTTCGCCCCAAGTCAGAGGAAAGCCGTCGCGGGCAAGTTTGATGGCGGGCGCTATCACTTGCTTGAGAGTGAGCTTGCCGTATTTCTTTTCGGCGTAGACCATGCCGGCGACCGATCCCGGCACGCCAATCGACTTGTAGCCGATCTCGCTGGCGCCGGGGATGACGTTGCCCTGGGCATCGAGGTACAGGTCGCGGGTCGCAGCCGCGGGAGCTTTTTCGCGGTAATCGAGGAAGTGGGCCTGCCCGTCGGCCATGCGGATCAGCATAAAGCCTCCGCCGCCGATATTTCCGGCCGGCGAATGGACCACGGCGAGGGCGAATCCAGTGGCGACCGCGGCGTCTACGGCATTCCCGCCTTGCTTCAGGATATCGACGCCCACCTGCGATGCCAGAGCGTGCACGGTGACGACCATCGCGTGCTCGGCATGAACGGGACGCGTCGACGCGTAGAGGCATGGCGCGACGCACAGAATGAGCAGCAGAGCCAGTGCTCTTCGGGGAAGTCTCATGCTTGTTTGTGGACCCAGAAAAAATACGAACCTCTGAGCCTAGCGGAGCGATGGAAGTGGAGTCAAATGATTAATCCTGAAGATGCTGGGTTCTTTTGGTATGAGTCCAAAGGCTGGCAGAACCTTTCCAGAAAGAGCCAGACAGGGTACATTAGCTTCTGTATGCGCCGTTTGGGTCCCTACTGTGCGGCTCTCCTCGCCGTTCTATTCGCTTCGTCGCTGTGCGTCGCCCGCGACAAAATTGAATACCAGAGCACGAAACTGCTCGAACTGACAGATGCGGGACGTGGCTTTTGCTATGTGATACAGGTCGGAGATATGGCGTACCTGGCCGAAACGTCGAAGAAACCTGCCATGAGCCTGACCGTTGGCGATCCAGTCAAATTCAGGATCAAGAAAAATAACATCTGGCTGCAAGTCCAGCGTAAGTACCCGGTCGGCACTGACACGTATTTCGATGAGATCAAGACCGGGATTCAGATTCGCAAGCGCATGACCCAAGGCCAGCAACTGCCCAGTTGTGCCGTGGCTATTTCGGTCCCGTAGTCCGGTTTGTTTACGCGATCCCCAGCCAGCAAACCATAAAGAACACGAAGTTTCACGAAGGAACGCAAGTCAAGAACTGTCTCGTATTTATTGGGGCGCTGGATATTTTGCGAGCAACGCGTTCAGGCGCTGTTTCGTTGACGGCCATTCTGAAGCGAGGATGGAGTAGCGGCACGAGTCGCGCGGGATGAAATCCGCAGCCACGCGGTGTGCGCGAAGAACGCCTTCGAACTTCCCTCCGATGCGCTCGAGGGCGGCGCGGGAGCGTTCATTGCGAGAATCGGTGTGAAAACAGACGCGCAGCACCTGCCAGACCTCAAAAGCGTGGGTCAGCATCAGCAACTTAGCTTCGGTGTTGGCGCCGCTGCGGATGGAATCCTTCGCAAACCAGGTGTAACCGATCTCGCAGGCATCGGGAGTGCCGTGGCCGTGCGAAGGATGTCCTTGCGGCCAATCCCAGCGCTCGATATTCCAGAAACGGGTTGAACCGATGATCGTGTTGTCCCGCGTGCGGACGATTGCGAAGGGAACGGCTGTGCCGGCATCGCGCCAGGCCAGGGCGGTCTCGATGTATTTAGCGGCTTCGGCTTTGCCTTGCGGCACGGGACTCCATCGGTAGAGAGCGGGATCGGCGGAGGAGGCTGCGGCTAGCCCGTCGATGTCATCAGGACCGAGCGGTTCGAGGCGGATGTGGCTGCCTTGCAGTGTGAATGTCTCCGGCGGCATAGATCCAATATGCAAGTGTGGGCGATGGAATGCAATGATGCGGAAGAAAATCCGGCAGAGTTCCTCTTCAAATGCGGGAAGCGATTTCCTCCGCCGGACGTGCGAAGTTCCTTTTCAAACGGCTTAATGACCGTTGCCTTGCTATAAGCGACTTTGAAGCCGAGGCGCTCGGCATTGCGCTGCGAAGTTGTGCCCCCTTGCGTCACGAGGATCGCATATTCGCAGCCGGCTCGCGCCGCGGCGGACATGCGTGCCCGAAGCAAGGCGGTTTGCATGCCGCGTGCGCGAAACTCGCTGAGTGTGCCCGCACCGCACAGAGCGAAGACCCTGTACTGTGGGGTGACCAGACCTTTGCCGCATGCCACGAGCCTGTCGTCTATCGTGAAGCAGTGCACCCGAGATCCTTCATTCCAGGCAGGGCAGGCTCTTCGCTCCGCCCGAAAAGCGGCTCCGCTCGGGAGAGTCAGAGTACGCCAAGTTACACCTGTTGCCGCGACTCGCCTAACGCTACATTGACGTCCATCTTCCGCTTGCCGCGAAAGATGGTGATTCGGATCGTGTCCCCGGCGCGATGGTCGTCCATGATTTGGGAGAGGTCGTCCTCGTCTGATACTTTCTGGCCGTCGATGGCAACGATGAGGTCGCCGCCCAGCATGATCGGCGTATTCCCGAGATAAGCGCGTTCGGTGCCGGCGCGGAGTCCGGCCAGGTCAGCCGAACCTCCGGGAATGACTTGAACAATCAGCAGTCCGTAGTCGACGGGCAGGCCCATCTCGTCCGCAAGTTCGGGACTGATTGGAATCGTGCGTACACCGAGCGCGGGACGGCGCACGCGGCCCAGCGTCATCAGATCGTTGAGCACGGCTTTGGCCGTGTTGATCGGAATGGCGAATCCAATGCCGGCACTCTGGTTGGCGTTGGAAAGGATCATGGTGTTGATGCCGATAACTTCTCCGTGCCAGTTCATGAGGGGACCGCCCGAGTTGCCAGGATTGATGGCGGCGTCGGTCTGAATCGCCTCGTCGATGTAGGCTCCATTGGGTTCGCGTACGGGACGGATCGAGCTGACAATGCCGCGCGTCATCGTTCCGGACAATCCAAACGGATTGCCGATGGCGTACACCTTCTGCCCGACCTGCAGATTGCGGGAGTCGCCAAGAATTGCAGGGATAAGATTGTTCGCCTTGATCTGAATGATCGCAAGATCATGCGGCGGATCCGTGCCGACCACAGTCGCCTTATATTTCTTCCGATTGTGCAAAGTGACTTCGACCTGCCGTGCGTCCGCAATGACGTGGTAGTTGGTCAGGATGTGTCCGTCTTTATCAATGACGAATCCCGAGCCCTGGCCTTCCTGCGGCACCAGCCCGTAGAAGAAATCGAAAGTCACGGCGCGCGAAGTGACGTTCACAACCGAGGGAATGTTCTTCTTGTAGACGGAGATATTGTTCTGCTCTTCGCTGTCGAGGGGCTCGTTGGGCGCGGCCTCGGTGATCTCCACCTGATTTGGGCGGCTGAACCAGTCAGTCGAGTGGAATTCACCGGCGGAATTGGAGCGCCAAGTCGTGAAATAGAAGAATGCCCCAGCAATGACTACGGCAAGGATCAACGGCCGGACGAGTTTCATATTTCGACCATCCGAATTCTGTCTTTCATAAGTTCAAATACGATGTTGCGGAGTGGAAAGGTCCTCGAATTGATTTTAAATCAGGGGCGAGGGGATAGCGGCTAGGGACCAGTCATCGGTCATGATCAGGGATCGTTGGTCGTTGGTCTTTGGTCGTTACTCGGTTCCGTGGCGGGGTTCTAGCCTCTGCTCCCCGCTGCACCTTCGGCACTCACCTTTTGCCAAACTTCTCGCACTTGTTCGCGTGTGCGTTCGAGAGTTCCTGAATTGTCGATTACATAACTTGCGGCTTTGATCTTTTCTTCGTCTGAAAGCTGGGCCGCCATACGCCGTAAAACCTCCTGGCGCGCGGCCTCCAGTTCCATCTTCTGGCGGTGCGCAAAGCGGGAAATCCGCTGCTCTGGAGTGCAGGTCACCACAACCAGGCGAGCGAAGCGGTCCGCCAGCTTCGCCTCTAGAATCAACGCGGCTTCGACGATCGCAACGCCGTGCGGATCCTGATGGCTGATCGCCTGCATCCACTCCTCCTGGCTGCGGATCACTGCGGGATGAACGATTCGATTGAGTTCTTCGATACGGGACTCGCGCTTGCCATCGCCGGCCGTTTTTCCGAATGCGGCTTCGGCGAGTTTGGCGCGATTCACGCTGCCATCGGGGTTCAAGATTTCTCTGCCGAAATGGCGGACGACGTCGTTGTATACGGCTTCGCCCGGCTGCATGAGCGAGTGGGCAATCCGGTCCGCCTGCACCAGATGCGCGCCGAGTGTGACGAACATTTCACCGACGACCGATTTTCCCGAGGCGATTCCACCGGTCAGGCCAACTTTCAGCATCTTCCCCCAAATTCACCGCCGATCGCGCCGAGTACGCAGAGAAAACATCACAAACTTCTCTTCGATGGACTCGGGCGGCAATTCTTCAGGCCCGCGATAATTCTGGGACGCGTGCGCCGCGGCGCATTTTCGCCGCTTTCACTGTGTTGAACATCAGCATCGCGATCGTGAGCGGTCCCACGCCTCCTGGGACTGGGGTCAGCGCGCCGGCGACCTCCGCCACCTCGGGATGCACGTCGCCGATTAATGTCGATCCCTTCTTGCCGAACGTTTCTTTCCTCTTGACATTGCCCGCAAAGAATCGCTGGAACTCCGCGGGGTCGGTAATGGTATTCATGCCGACATCAATCACGGAGGCGCCGGGCTTCACGAAATCCCGCGTAATCATTCCGGCGCGGCCGATGGCGGCGACCAGGATATCCGCGCGGCGGCAGACGCCCGGGAGGTCATGCGTTTTCGAATGGCAGACCGTCACGGTCGCATTAGCGTTGGTCAGCAGCATAGCGGCGGGCTTGCCGACGATATCGCTGCGCCCTACGACGACGGCCTCGCGTCCGGCGACCGGAATACTACTGCGCTTCAGGATCTCCATCACCCCAGCCGGAGTGCACGGAACTAGTCCAGGCCGCTGAGTGGAAAGGAAACCCACGTTCATGGGGTGGAAGCCGTCGACGTCCTTCGCGGGATCGACCGCCAGAAGGACTTTTTTCGAATCAACTTGCGGCGGGAGGGGAAGCTGAACGAGGATTCCGTCGATTTCGTCGCGGCGGTTCAGATCCTCCACTAGCGCAAGCAGTTCGTCGGTCGCGGTGGATTCGGGCGGGGCGAGCTTCTCGCTATAGATTCCAACCTCTTCGCAGGCTTTGACTTTGCCGCGGACGTAAATCTCCGAGGCGGGATTATGGCCAACGAGAATCACGGCCAGTCCCGGGCGGACGCCAGCCTCGGTCATGGTTTTGACCTCCGCGGCGACCTCGCTGCGGATCTGCTGCGCGATCTTGGTTCCGTCGAGAATCAGGGCTGACATGAGTTCGGCTTCCGACGCTCGGCTTCCGGCGTCCGGCTGTTCAAATCTTACACTGTTCAGGGGGCATGGGTTAGGGCCGGAGCTAGGGGTTGAAACCGTCAGGCCCGGGATACGAATTCCAGGTGATTGGCGCTTTGTGGTCCTGTGCGTTCCATCACAGACCCGCCTCTGTCGTACAATGCACAGTCATGATTGCCAAAGATCTACTGGAAATCCTGGTTTGTCCGGCATGCAAACAGGCGCTTGAATATCGTCAAAACCCGGAAAGCCTGAAATGTACGCAGTGCCACCGGGTTTACGCGGTAAAGGACGATATTCCGATCATGCTCGTGGAAGAGGCAACGATCGAGCCTTAGCGCCTGCCGTAGTGAGCTCCGGATTAGCCTGGACGCAGGACAAGGAGCTCTCGTGGCCAATCCATATTTCGCCTGCACCGAGTGTCACAGGAAATATCCCACCCATCAGAAGCTATTCGACAGCCTTTACGGATTCAGCCGGGCCGCTGCGGAAAGCTGTCCCAGTTGCGGAGCGGCGCGTGAGCTCTACGTGAACCTCGATTTTCAGCTCGGCGCCGGAGACGGCAACTTCAAAGTGGTCTCGGCCCTCCTCCCCGAAAAGCTGGAATCCTGGCTTGGCGAAGAGGAAGAAGAAGTGACGTTCTATCCTTTCCTCGTCGTGCTCCAAGCCGCTGACGGCAAACAGTTCTACTGGATGCCTTATTGGCACGTGACTGGCAAGGAAGCCCGCTACGGCCAACATGCCGTCTGCCTCGATGCGAACCAGTTCGAGAGCCTAATGGCTCAGGCTCAGGAAAAACTGCTACAGCCGGCATAGGCAATTTCAGACCAGTTTTCCACAGCATCGCTTTTATCCTGTCATTCACATTCGGATAGTACGATGCCCGGATGCCACAGGAGCCTCTACGCATCGAAGATGCAGGCGCAACGCCTGAAGGACGGCGCGTCATGCGCCTGAGTGGACCGGTAACAATCACCAACTTCTTTGAATTCCAGTCTTCAGTTCGTTCAAACACAGCCCGCCATTTGATTCTCGACCTGACCCACGTTCCCTATATCGACTCGGCTGGGATCGGAGCGCTGGTTGGCGCGTATGTAAACCATCAGAAGGATGGACGGAGCCTGGCGCTGGTCGGAGTAACCAAGCGCGTCCGTGATGCCATGCAGGTCACGAGAGTCGAGCAGTTCTTCCAGTTCTACGAGACCGAGGTTGCCGCGCAACTAGCTCACGCTTAGGCAGGGCAGCGACCAGTTTAAAAGCTGCTTTGTTGTTGCTATCGAACCTTCTTTTCCGGAAATGCTTCTGCACTCGACCGTTCCGTGGCCGAAAACCACCACCTTGGTGCCAGAGTGCGGGCGGGCCGTTGACGATCCACCGTCCGGGTTCGACACATTGTGTCAATTTTGAGATTACCCGGAGGTACTAACGGCACTTCCGTGTGCAATCCCGGCCTACAGTCCCGCCTGCAACTTCCGATATCCAGAGGGGTTAAAAAATCTAGAGGGGTTCGGGGAATTTACCTAGCCAATAAAGGAAATACGGCAGCCCAATTGCATGCAACTTTAACAACTGCCAATGAGTCTAATGGCGTAAGTGGGGTTCAAAAGGTCGAAATCGGAGGTGATGACGGCCATGCTGAATAAGGAAATGAACGACAAAGACAGATTTACGATGACCGAACTGGCGGCCTTGCGGAACGATCTGCTACAGGGTGGCATGATCGACTCCTACGAAGCCGCGGAATTGCTCCAGGTTTTCCTGATGGGCCGTGGATATGGGGTTTCGCCAAAGGATGCTCTGGACGCAGCAGGCCGCGTCGAAATGGCAGGCTGTGCCCTGCCGGTTCTCCAGCATGAACTAGAGAATCTCGCAATGGTGATGTAACGAGCAAGCGGTGAACTGAGGACTGAACCTGAGAAAAAAAACTCAGCGAGTGGGTTGGAAGGCGCGGTAAAGGCGAAGATCAAAAGAGTTTTCGACATTCTGGCTCACCGATCGTAATGTGACCGAGCGAACCAGTTCCACAAGAAGAAGCCGGGCAAACCAGCCCGGCTTTGTGGTGTCTGGAGAGAAATCTGGCTAGTCCTGCGAGCGTTTCGGATAGCGATTATTCGTAGCGCAAGCTTTCCACAGGATCGAGTTGCGAGGCCCGGCTCGCTGGTACCGTCCCAAAGATAATCCCGACGACGGAAGAGACGACGATCGCGATGATCGCCGACAGCCCGGGCACCGGAATGCGGTAGTCCGTCAGGAAGCGGACAGAATAGGGGATCGCCAGCCCAACAATGATGCCCACGATGCCCCCGGAAAGCGAAATGAGGACGGCCTCCGCCATGAATTGAAAACGGATTTCACGGTTTGTCGCGCCGATCGCTTTTCGGATGCCGATCTCCCGGATTCTCGAAGTGACGGTCGCAAGCATGATGTTCATGATTCCAATACCGCTCACGAGCAAAGTCACGAACGCGACCAGCAGGAGCACTGCGGTCAATGCGTCAGCGATTTTCCCTGCAACGTCGAGAAGATGGCTCAGATTTTCAACGCTGTAAACGGATTCGGGACGATGCCGCGACTTCAGAACGCGCTTGATGGCATTGGTAGCCGGGATGACATCCTGCGAGCTCGCCACCGAAAAATAGATTTCGTGCACTTCTGTGGTTGGAGTAAAGAACCGGCTGACGGTGTACGGGATCAGCATCGTGTCGTCAGCGATGTCGGACTGCCCGAATGTGTCGATACTCTCGCGAAAGACGCCGACAATCGTGAACGGAAGCCCGCCACTTAATTTGATGACCTTGCCCACTGCATTCAGCGGAGTACGGTACAGTTTGTCAGCAAGGGTTTCGGTAATGATGCCGACCTTGTTGCGACCCGCGGAGTCCTCGACGTCGAAGAAGCGGCCGGAGAGCAGCACCAGGTTGCGTAAGCGGATGTATTCGGGATCGACGCCCATGATCGAGATATCGGTCTGCTTCCCGTCCCCAATGCTGATGCGGTCGCCCAAGGCGACAGTTGGGGACGCCGCCACCACGCTTGGGACCTGCTCGCGCACGGCGCGGACGTCGTCGGCCGTCAACGGGTCCGGGGTGGAGTCGATGCGCTGTCCGCCTCCCTGGTAGTCGGCGTAGATCATGTTCGTGCCGATCGACTGCAGCTGGCGCAGAATGTATTGCTTGCCGGTGAGGCCGATGGTCGATACGAGAATGACTGAGGCGGTGCCGACCGCCATCGCAAGCGCCGTCAGCATGAATTGCAGTTTGTTGCTGCAGAAGGCGTCGTAGGCGAAGTTCAGGATCTCGCCGAGACCCATCGTAAGCCGGCTTTGAGTTCTAAGGGCTGAAGGTGCGGCGATTGGCATCTGGATGTTTAGATGTTAAACCTCGCGCAAAAGACACCGCAACGCAGTAGATGGTACACCTAGCCGTGTTATACCTGACGATAGATGGACAGGTCGAATCAGGAGCCGGGCGCCCGGCACGGAACGTACAAGACGGCGCTTCTTCTGCTGGCGCTGACCGTGGCCGCAGTGCTCATTCAGGGCTACCATCCCTGGGCTGAAGACGCGGAAATCTACTTGCCTGGGGTGGAAAAAATTTTGAACCCGGCGCTATTCCCCAGCGGCCGGGAGTTCTTCGAATCCCACGCCAGCATGACGCTGTTTCCGAATCTGATCGCCTTTTCGCTACGCGTAACTCACCTGCCGTTTGAAGTGGGGCTGATGCTCTGGCAGGTAGCTTCGATTTTCCTGCTGCTGCTGGCCTGCTGGCAGCTCAGCGGCATTCTGTTTCCTTCGCAGAGAGCGCGGTGGGGCGCCGTCTGCATGGTCGCGGGGCTGCTCACGATTCCGGTTGCCGGAACCGCGCTCTACATCATGGATCAGTATCTGAATCCGCGGAACCTGGCCGCGTTCGCCTCGGTCTTTGCAGTCACGGCAATTCTGCAGAAGAAATACATTCGCGCGCTGGCTTGGATCATATTTGCGGCATGTGTCCACCCGCTGATGTGGGTTTTCCCCTTTTCTTTTGGTGCGCTCTGGATTGTGCTCGAAGAAATTGAGCGCCGCTATGGAACTGCCAAGCAAGTTGGCGTCGCGGTTGCCGGTTCGCTGCTTCCCGCGATTCCCTTTGCGCTGCAAACGTCTGCCGCGTATCACGAATCGGCGAAGATGCACGCCTACTTCTACATTCAGGAGTGGCAGTGGTACGAGTTGCTCGGAGCGGTCGCGCCGCTCGCGCTGCTATGGTGGTTCGGGCAGATCGCCAAGAAGCGGCAGTGGACGCTTTTGAACCGAGCCTGCCGCGCCTTTGCCATCTATGGCGTGATCTACATCCTCGTGTCGCTGGTGGTCGATCTGCCGGCGCGGTTTGAGGCACTGGCCCGCATTCAGCCGATGCGGAGCCTGCATCTCCTATACATCTTCCTCTTCGTTTCCATCGGTGGATTTATGGGTGAGTTCGTCTTGAAGCGCAGCGCCTGGCGATGGCTGGTACTGTTCGTCCCGATGGGCATTGGGATGTTTGTGGCGCAGCGCCAATTGTTTCCGTCCACGGCGCATATCGAATTGCCTGGCCACGAGCCCAGAAATCCGTGGGAACAGGCCTTCACTTGGATCCGGGAGAATACTCCTACGGACGCGATCTTCGCGCTCGATCCCAACTACATGCACCTGCCGGATGAGGACATCATGGGATTCCGCTGTCTCGCCGAGCGCAGCCGTCTTGCCGATCTTACGAAAGATGGCGGCGTGGTGAGCATGTTTCCCCCGCTTGGAGAAGAGTGGATGCAGCAGGTACAGGCGCAAAGTCCGTGGAAGAATCTTCAGGTAGCCGATTTCGAGCGCCTACGCGCAAAGTACGGAGTGGGCTGGGTGGTTCTGCAACGCCCCGGATTAGCCGGACTGCAATGCCTGTACAGGAACGCGGCGGTTCGAGTGTGCAAGGTGCCCTAGGAGAATTTGGCGACTAGGCGGTGTGAACGTAGTACGCTTCGCGCTCTGCTTCGAGTTTGCGGCCCTGGCCGCTGAAGCGAGCCATGTGGATCAAGCCCATCTTCTGAAACGCAAACTGCAAGGTCGTCGCAAGCACGCCAAATCCGTATTGCACGCTGCGCCGGAAGTTGATCGAAGACGCTTCTTTGAAGTACTTCGTGGGACACGACACCTCTCCGATTCGGAATCCAAAGTGGACGCATTGCGCCAGCATCTGATTGTCGAAAACGAAATCATCGGAATTCTCGAGGAGCGGCAGATCGGTCAGTACCTTACGCCTGAAGGCGCGATATCCCGTGTGATATTCGGACAGTTTCACACCAAGAAATAGGTTCTCAAACGCCGTCAGCAACCGGTTGGAAACGTATTTGTAGTATGGCATGCCGCCGCGGAGGGCCTGTCCTCCGATGATGCGCGATCCGAGCACCACGTCGTAAACGTCATAGGCAACCATGCTCGCCATCGCCGTAATAAGCAGCGGCGTGTACTGATAATCGGGATGCACCATGATCACGACGTCGGCGCCAGCCGCCAGCGCTTCCCGGTAGCAGGTCTGCTGGTTGCGGCCGTATCCGTAATTGCGGTCGTGCTGGTAAACAAGCAGGCCGAGACGGCGCGCGACTTCGACGGTCTGGTCGCTGCTGTGGTCGTCGACGAGAATCCGGATATCCACGAGATCGGGGAATTCCCCCACCGTGGCTTCGAGGGTCTTCTCCGCGTTGTAGGCGGGCATGACGACTGCAATGCGTTTGCCGTTGATCATGGGAACGACTACCCCTAGTTTACTTGAAGGGCAGCCCTGATCCCTGCCTGCCAGCGCTAATTCCAGTCGGCGTGGAGTACAAAAGTAACGAGCCTCCGATCCCGCAGCTAGCGCATATTGTCGAGAATCGATCCGACAATTCCGCCGACCACTCCGCCCTCGACCGCTTGCTTCGACTGCTCACGGGGAAGGTATTTCTCGATGGCGTGCGCCAGCTTCGAGATCGGCAACGTTTGCAGCCAGATTCTTCCCGGGCCGGTGAGCGCGGCAAGAAAGATTCCATCACCAGCAAAAAACATATTTTTGATGCCCGGAACGGTCGTGATCTGGAACGAAACGCTCGACTGGAAAGCTCCGACGTGGCCGGGATGAACCCGCAGCGTTTCTCCCGGCTGAAGATCGCGCACGACGAGTTCGCCCGAGAGTTCAAGCCAGGCGGTTCCCTGTCCGCTGAGCTTCTGCAGAAGGAAACCGTCACCGCCGAAAATCCCCGCGCCCAGCGATTGCTGGAATCCCACTCCAATCTGGATCTGCGACGTCGCGCAGAGAAAGCCGTGCCGGTGAATCATGTACTCATGCCCCGGAGAAACTTCGACAGGCACGATATGGCCCGGTAGTTTCGTCGCGAAAGCGAGCTCGCCTGCCGCGCCGAAAGCACGGTACTCCGTCATGAAAATCGATCCGCCACCGGCCACCCGTTTCAGAACGCCAAAAATTCCACCGCCGCCGCCGAATTGCGTGTGCGTTGTCATCTGGATCGAACTGCCCATCCACGAAAGTTCTCCGGCTTCGGAGATGATCGTCTCATTCGGTTCGAGGGCAAACTCCAGAACGGGCATTGTCGTGCCGGTGATGCGGCTCTGCATGAAATCTTCTCCTGCTCAGGATTGGAAATGGCGAGCGGCCCATCAGGCCGCGGGGAGAAAGTATACATCCTCGCCCGCAGAGAAAAGACGGCCAGATGGATCGAGGCTAGGCGACCCTTGACGGCAGGCCGTTTCTCGTCACGTGCGAGATCGGTTTTTCGTGCAGCAGCAGTTCCGTCGCCTGCACGCGGCGGTTGCTATGGAACCAGCGCTGCACCACGTTATCGCAAAGGAAATTCCCAAGCGCGAGCAGGCTCATTCCCTGGTGGTGAGCCATCCATTCGCGGACCAGTTGCCAGTTGGATCGGCGGATGTGATCCGAAGGGCCGAAGTCGGCGGCCTCGTAGAATCCGCACGGGCCAAACCATCCCAGGCGATCCATGCGATGCAGATTCCGCAATGCTCCTGCTTCGTCCACGGAGAGCGCGAGGAAGGTGGAGTATGGCGAAATGATCAGCAGATCCAGTTCGCCCTTCGACAGGGCAAGATGCGGAACGCCAAAAGCGTGATAACCGTAATTCCCTGCCTCATCAAGCTTGTAGAAGCCGGATTCGGAAATACCCCACGGCACACCTTTGTGTTTGCCGTATGTCTGCTGGCAGTCGACAGCGGCAACCCGCGTACGGTCGAGAAGAGTATTCGGGTAGGAACGCATCCACAATGTGGGCATGAGGTACTCGAACATGGTCCCAGTCCACGAACGCAGCACCGGATTGCCGTTCGCCAGCGTGTGCGCTCGCCCCATGCGGAACCAGGACTCCTGCAGAACGTCCTCTTTCGCGATGGCAGCAAAAACCGCTGTGCGGGACTCGGTCGCGAGCAGGTCATAGCAGGCGGGCTCGAGCTGCTGCTTATCGACGTTGAAGCCAACGGACATGAGCTTGCGCCGCGTATTCAGCAGGAAGCTGAAATCCATGGCATCGGCGAGGCGCCCCGCTTCGGCCGCGAGGTCCCGCAACGATTCCAGCAAGCGTACGGCATTGGCCCGCGCCTGCGGCAACAGGCTCTGCAATTTCTCGTACGAACCGCGGTCGCCACGCGAAACAGACAGAATCACGCGCTCCAGGCGGACGCGCAAGTCATCGATCCAAAGCGGCAACTGGCGAAGCGACGGAGTCTCTTCAATCTCAGGCCCGACCTTGACGTCATTGCGAACGGCAGTGAATTCGGGAAGTTCCCACGGTGCATAGGAACGCGCCATATCCTGAATGCTCTTCAGCCGGATCCGCGTCTGCTGCTGGAAATATTCAATTTCGGCCGCGTGCCGAGGCTTCGTGGAAGAGGGTGTCTCTTCTATTTCCGATTCGCACAAGGTGAGCAGCGCGGGAAGCCACTGCTCTGTCTTTAGCGCCTCTTCGCAGCGGGAAAGCTGTTTGCGCGGAAATCCCTTCAGCTCGACCAGCGCGCGGAAATGATCGAGAAGGCCATCGGCGAGGCTGCGTTGGAACAGCGGCTGCTTGATGCGGGCGAGCAATCCCTGCTGCAAGGTCCACAACGACGCCACCAGATTGCCGCTGTCTACCGATGAAACGAAGCGCGGCGTCAGCGGCTCCGGGGTGCGCGTGTCGTACCAGTTGAGAATGTGCCCTCGATGCTTTGGAACCGCGGAGAGCGTCTTCAGCGTGCGCTGCGCGTAATGTGCGAGCTCTGGAACCGTCAGATACCCGAGCTCGCAAGCCACTTGTTGCGCATTGAACAGCATCCCGAGATTTGTGGGAGACACGCGCGCCGCCACCGCCGGAGGCTCTTCCTGCACGTTATCGGGAATCAGCCAGTGATGCTCCTCTGTGGAGTATTGCGAAAAATATCTCCACGTGTGCAGGGCGGAGCGGCGCAAGAACAACTGCTCCTTGCGCGGCAACTCTTTCCGTGGAAGCGTTGTCGGCCGATTCAACCAGAGCGTCACCAGCTTGCTCGACGCCCACAGCACAAGAATTGGCAGGGCCACGAACAGCGAATAAGGCCGCACCGACCATATCAGAACAGCCAGCGCCAAGGCCAACACGGGCATCCAGTTCAGATAACGGTCGGCCGGAGTGTAACGCGTTGCCAATTCCGCCTCGGCCGCGGTCTCCCACTCGAGCATCCTCTCTCGAGTGAACGTGGCTCGGACAATCGCGCGGACAACGGCATCGAGCGAGAGCAACGTCTGATGAGCCAGAAAAGCCAGATTCAGAAAAGTCGTAATGACGGTCGAAACGAAAGCCCGGACGGCATCCTGCGCGAGATTGTGCTTGTCCTCGGCCATCGCTTTCCCGATCCCGACGACCATTTGAAACACGGCCGGGGAAAACAAGAGTGCGACGGTAGCCATCGTCCAGCGAAGCGCGCTAACGGCGGGATCAAGCCATCCGAAGACGAACAGGACAAACGTCGCCGGCTCAACCAGGCTGCGGCGCAAATTGTCGAAGATCTTCCAGCGAGAAATCAGCGAAATCGGATTCGGAACCCGCGCGCCAGTTTCGTCAGGAACGTCCGACAGGAGCCATCCCGCGACTTGCCAGTCGCCGCGCAGCCAGCGATGCTTGCGCCGGTTGTAAGCGCTGTAATGCGACGGATAGTCTTCGATTACCTCGATGTCGCTCGCCAGCCCCGCGCGCGCATAAGCCCCTTCGATCAGGTCGTGGCTGAGCAGCGCATTGCGCGGGAACCGCTGGTCGAGCACACGGTGCACGGTGTCGACCTCGTAGATGCCTTTGCCCGTAAAGCTGCCTTCCCCGTAGAGGTCCTGATACGCATCGGAAACCGCCCGCGTATAGATGTCGAGCCCGGTCTGCCCGGCGTACAGCGCGGCCAGGCGCGAGCGAACCGTGCTGAGCACGCTGACTCCCACGCGCGGCTGCAGAATGCCGTAACCCGCCACCACGATGTTCTTCTGCGGATCGATGATTGCCTGATTCAGGGGATGCGCCAGAGCGCCAATCATGCGGTGCGCCGATCCGCGGGGCAGTTCGGTATCTGAATCGAGAGTGATGACGAAACGGACTTTCGGCAGGATCGACAGATCGCCCACTTTGATCGGAAAGCTGTCGTATTCGCCGCGCAAAAATTTATTCAGGTCCATCAGCTTCCCGCGCTTGCGCTCCCATCCCATCCACCCCTTTTCCCGCGGGTTGTAAATGCGATGACGGTGCAGCAGCAGGAATGAACCCTTCTTCTGATCGGCATACTTCTGATTCAATTCGCGAATCAACGAAGAGCACAGTTCGATCAGCGGATTGTCTTCGCTGGCGCGATGATCGGAGTCGGCAAGATCAGAGAGCAGCGCGAAGTGAATGTTCGGGTCGTGATTCCCCAGGAACCGCACTTCCAGATCTTCGATGAGGCCGTGAACCTGCTTCTCGTTCAGCAGCAAAGTGGGCACGGCGACCAGCGTCAAACAATCCGCGGGAATTCCCTTGGTGTAATCGAGTTTAGGGATGATCTCGGCGGGCAGCAGTTCCGTGATAATCGTGTCGAGCACTTGAATCGCGCATTGCGAACCCGGCAAGAGAAACAACAGCATCGACAGCAAGACGAGGTCCATCGAACTGTCGCGCGAGGTAACACCCAGGAGCGCGGCGGTGACGATCGCAAATGTCAGAATGGCAACGCCCGGCAGGAAAACTTCATCGGGATAACGCAACATCCACGTGCGGACTTTTTGCAGGGTTGTGGGACGCCAACCGATCCTCTGGGCCAGAAGTTCCCGTCCTTCGCCGAGCAGATAGAACCCAACGTGCGACTCGCGTTGCTTGGTCCGAGGATCGGCATAGCTTCGCGCCTGCGCTTGCCGGCCCAGTTGAATCGCTTCTCGCGCTACCTGAATCTCCGTCAGATCGGACCGCGCCGCCAGCGCTGCGACCTTCTTGCGGTAGAGGTTGCGGCTTTCCATGTCCATTTGTGCGTAGGCATTAGCAGGATCGTCGCGCAGGACGTATCCGAACAGAATCAAAGGCTCGACAATTTCGGTCCAGGAGGTCTGGTTGACCTCCCGCAGGCTCTGTACGCAGATGCCGACCTCACGGGACGCGCCGTCCTGGTCATCAAAGCCAGCGCCTCCCCGGCGGGCAATCTCTTCCAGCAGGACCAGTTTCATGGCTGAACCGATGATCGTGAATTCGCGCAGTTCGAGCGGCGTCGCCTGCTGGAATCCACGGCAGTATGTCGCAAACGTCTGCTCCTGAAAACGGTAGCCGGTTTCCTTGAAATATCCCTGAGCAAAGGCCAGGACGCGAGGCAAGATCTCGAGAGCAACGGTCCGGACATGCGGCAACCGGTGAAGCAGTCTTTCATCGCCCGCGACCGAGCCGAGTTCGGCGTAAATGAGCGAAGAGTTGTCGCGGAGCCACCGGGAGTCTTCGGTCAGAGGTCCGCGTGTGAAAGCCTTATCGACTTTCGCAAGAAGCGGAAGCAGCAGGTTTCTTACATGACGCGTACGCTTGGCGAAGATGTTCGACGACGGGACACGCGGCAGCCATGCCAGTTGTGAGGCCTGTCGCTCTCCATTGTTACGAAGCGTCTGCGATTCCGCAGGTTCGCCCGCCGTCGCCGGAGTTCCTTGTGTTTCGGCGATTTCGGTTTGGGCGTGGGTGTCTAGGGCCATTAGGATTCCTTATCGATAACTGGCGGCCTGCATTTCAAACATCTCGGCATATCTGCCGCCGAGGTGCGTTAACTGCTCGTGCGTTCCTTCCTCGGCGATGCGTCCATTCTCGAGGACGATGATGCGGTCCGCCATGCGCACGGTCGAAAACCGGTGCGAAATGAAAAGAGCCATCTTGCCGGTCGTCAGCTCCGCAAAACGCTGGAACACTTCGAACTCGCTGCGGGCATCGAGAGCGGCGGTCGGCTCATCGAGAATCAGCAGTTGTGAATTCCGCAAATAGGCGCGCGCCAGCGCGAGCTTCTGCCATTCACCTCCGGAGAGGTCGACACCGCCCTCGAAGCGTCGGCCGAGCATCTGCTGATAGCCGCCCTGAAGCTTGGCAATCACTTCATTGGCCAGGCTCTTCTCTGCGGCGTACTGGATGGCGTCCGTATCTTCAAGTTCGTCGATCTTCCCTACTGCGATGTTTTCGCGTGCGGTCATCTCATAACGCATGAAGTCCTGAAAGATGACACCGATTTCCCGGTAGAGATCTTCGAGGTCATACTCGCGAAGATCGATCCCGTCGAGAAGAATCTGGCCGTCCGTCGGATCATACAGGCGGGTAATCAGCTTGACGATGGTCGTCTTCCCCTGCCCGTTCTCGCCGATGAGAGCGACGCGCTCTCCCGGATGCAGATGGAAGTTGAGGTGATCAATCACCAGGCGTTCACTGCCGGGATAGCGGAACGAGACGTTGCGGAATTCGAATCCCTCGCGGATCGGCCGCGGAGCAGGCAACGCGTTGGGCTTGGACTGAATCGTCGGCTTCATCTGGAAGAACGCCAGCAAGTCAGTCAGGAACAGGGCCTGATCGGCGATACCGGAAAGCGTCGAGAAGACCTGCGAGATGTTGCTGCTGGCCTGCATGATGGCCGTGATCAGGAAGTAGAACGTGCCGATCGTGAGGCGGCCAACTACGGTCTTCCAGATCACATAAGCATAGGCGCCGTAATAGCCGCCCGTCGTGATGAACGAGAGGATCGAGCCAATCCCGAGGCGCTTGCGCGCCAGCTCGACATCCTGCTCATAGATGATGTCGGAGAGTCTCGAAAAGCGTCCGGTAAAAAATCCGGCGAGGTTGAACAGCTTCAGTTCTTTCGCAGCTTCTTTTGTCGCGCCCGCCTGCCGCAGATAATCAAGCTGACGCTTGATCGGCGTCTGGCGAAAATTTTTAGCGTATCCGAGGAATGCGAAGTGCGTTTCGCCAAGGAAAGCCGGAACCACCGCAGCGACCAGCAAGAGCATGAGCCAGGGCGAGTAGAACATGACGGCTGCGGAATACGCGATGGCGGTGATGGCCTGCAGCTCCAGGCGGCCGATCGATTGGATCATTACCAGCCGGTCTGTGGCCTGAACACGGGCTCGCTCCAGCCGGTCATAAAAAACCGGATCTTCATAAGCTGTGACGTCCAACTGCGAAGCGTGCTTCATGACCTGGATGCTTACATGGCGGGTGTACTTGTTCGCGAGGAGCGCATCGGAGTAGTCGATGCCTCGGGTCAGGACACTGCTGAAGACGGCCACGCTGAATTCGGCCAGCACCAGCCACCAAAGCCGGTCCGGAACCTGATGGGTTTTGATCGAGTTCGCAACCAGATCGAAAATCAGCTTGGCGACGTAGGTCAGGGCAAGTGGCAACAAAGCGGCCAGAACGCGGGCCAGCACTCCGAACAGCACGACTCCCCGTCCCGACTCCCAGACAATTCTGAGCACAGGAGGAACATTGCGGAGGGCAGACAACCTCTCCTGCCAACTGCTCAGAAAGCTGCGTCGCTCAGAGGTCAAGGTTTCGGCCTTCGGTTTTGCAGAATCGTCTCGGCGTCCGGACCGCCGACCTGCCCCAGCAAGTGAAGTTTACCGACTATACACCGGCATTCCACTCGGATCGCGTTCTTTGATGAAAAGTCGGCACTTGCGGTTGGTCCAACCGCCTGTGGAACGATCCTGCCGACAAACCCAAGCGCTAATATTTTACGAAACCTGCGAGGTGCATGCCACGTTGTGCTTCAGGAGTCTTCATGAAGGTCTTCCAGACGAATTCGCTGCGCAGGTTCTCAGCCATGAGCATGGTGATGCCCGTATCAATCCCTATGACGTCGTGGTCATACCAGTTCCGGAGCGGGTTAAACGCGTTCACAAAACCGTATTTACTCCAGGCTGCGCCGTAGTGGTTACGGATGTTCTTCAGAACACGCAAGGTGGCCTGAGGTAGAAACGTCAGCGACCCACCGGTTGCGCTGGGAACGATGCTCCCGTCGATCGGGCCGACAGCCGGAGGTCCTCCCCAGACGACATACCCAGATGGGCCGTCTGAGGCGGTGATCCCCCAAAGATCATCGCTGTAATCAGAAAACTCCTTGCTGAGTTCCAGGCAAAACCGGCGGTGGACGTCGGTCGCAATGATCGAATTCTGATAATAATCGGCGTACTTGTCTTTCTTGCCCCGAAAGTCGAACCATGCCTGCGAATACTGATGGACGAACAACGGAGCGAATGATCCGATGTAGCGTAATCCGTCAAACTCGAAGGTAAGACGCTTCCATGCATCCCACGCCTCGGGCTTGAGCGGGTGCGAAGTTGAGCCAATCCCCAGCAGGTACATCATCATCAGTTCGCTGTAGTAGTCCCAGCGCGACGGCAGGAATCCGATTTCGGGTGTCCAACCATGGGAAAGCAGCGACGTGTCCTCGGAGAGCCAGTTCCACTCCACGCGGTTGAAAATCAGATCGGCAAGCTCACCGACGGCATGATGCCGGAAATGTTCGCGGCAGGTAAGTACGCCACAAAGCAAAATCGCAGTGTCGACGGAAGAGATCTCCGAATCCCAGACGCGCTCGCCGGTATTGATATTGGCCCAATGAAAGAAGAATCCCCGATGTTGCGGCAACTTCTTCCATAGGAAATTGAGGGCGCCGAAGACGCGCTCTTCGGCATCCGTAGTTTTCACGAATCCACGGCTATTGGCGATGCAGAGTGCGGTCAGCCCAAATCCCGTTGCCGCGATGCTGGCTACGATCCCCGGAGTACCGCCTCGCAGATCGGCACGGTCCTGAACCATCCCGGTTTTGGGATTCTGCTGTTCCCAGAAATACTGGAAGCAGGCTTTTTCCAGATCATCAAGGAATTGATCGTCTTCGGGACTCAGCGTGAATGGGCCGGCGACACCCGCCGGGATGGGAGACGGAGTCTGACTGGCAACCTGAGCGAGCGCTCGGCCGGCGAAGGGCAGACACAGGCCCGCACCGAGCATCTGCCGCATCATTTGCCGGCGAGATAGATTGTTCCCCAGAGGCTCTGTCATCCGCGTCGTGTAATTTTAGACAAACTCCATGCGCGAGACGGCAACAAATTTCAGATGCGGCCTAACGCGCAGGATGCCGCCCCTTCTGGATTGGCTCAAGCAACTTTCGTTGCTTAAAATATCATCCTTCTTTAACTTTAATCTGGAAAATGAGGCCGCAAAATAGTCTGCTCGCGAAACGGGCCGTTTGGACTGGCGTTGCCTTGATCGTCCTGGCTGCCGCCAGCGCTGGGGTTACCTGGTATCTGCACTGGCGCAGCCACCGCATGATCGTGCTGCAAGGCGCGGTCGTCGTGAAGGATTCCGATGCCCGCAAGCAGACCCCAATCGCCGGGGTGCAGGTCACGGCAATCGACAGCTTGCAGATCGAAACCGTGAAGTCCGATTCCTCCGGCCTTTTTCTGATCCCGCTTCACGCGGGCACCAAACGCGGCCAGCCGATCACACTCGAGTTTCGCCATCCTGATTATTTCCTCCTCGACATGCAGGAGTTCGTTGGCGACAAGCTCTACATCGTAGAGATGGTTCGGCGAAATACACTGGCGGCGAATCCCACTCATCCCCCAATCAACGTCGGGAACGTAACGGTGCGCTATTCCGTAAAGTCCACCACCGACGTGAACATTGGCAGCGCAGTAAAAACCTTCGAGGTGGCGAATAAGGGCAATGTTCCCTGCCGGAACCAGCATCCCTGTTCACCCGATGGCAAGTGGAAAGCAGGAATCGGCTCGACTTCTCTGGACGCCGGCACCGGAAATGTCTTCCGGGATGCGCGAGTTTCCTGCATTGCCGGCCCTTGTCCCTTTACCAAGATCGAATCGGAGCGCTCGTCGAAAGAGGGTCAGGTGATTTCGGTCTCAGCCCGCAACTGGTCCGATACCACGACCTTCCTGCTGGAAGCCGAGGTCCTTCACACCATGCCCACCTACGTTTCGCACGAGTTCTATCCTGTGATCTTCGGGAAGCAGTTGAGCTTTACCTTACCTGCGGCAGTTGAGGGCGTGACGATCGAAGCAGACATCGACCAGCAGCGGATCTTCTTCCCGCTCGGCCCCGCCATCCTGCTGAGTTGGGCGAACTGCAGTGCAACGGTAAATCCCGACCGAACCCGCGTTTTCCGCTGCGAATTGAAGCCGGGCTACCGCTTCAAATAGAAGCCGATCAGTAGTCCGAAACCGGCTGGGATGACATCGCAGGTTGCTGCAATATTTCATGGATAATCCGCACTCCGGCGCTGGTTCCGGCGAGATCCGCTCCTGCCGCAAGAAGTTCCCGGAGTTGCTGCGCGCTCTTAATTCCGCCCGACGCCTTCACCCGTATGTTGGGCGGAGCAAGTTGCCGCAAGAAACGAATCTGCACTGGCGTCGCCACTCCAACCGCTCCGCCGCTCGCATTTTTCAGGTATGCGACTCCCGCATCAAGGCTTAGGGCCACCGCTCGTTTCTGCTGCTGCTCGTTAAGGAGCGGAAGTTCGAGCATGATCTTCACCGGGATGCTTCCAGCGGCTTGCACTACCCCTGCGATGTCGTCCCGATATTCCCTTTCCATTCCGGAAAGCAAATATCCGACTTTGGGCATGAGATCGATTTCCTGCACGCCGTCTTCCACGAGATTCCGCGCCTCGCAAGCCTTCCCGGCACTGGTCATGGTTCCATAGGGGAAATCGATGAAAGACGCAACTCGAACCTTCGTCCCTCGCAAACGCTCGGCGGTCCGTTTCACCCACGCTGCAGGAACCATCGCCGCGTTGAAACCATATTTCAGGCACTCGGCGATGTGTGTCTCCCAAAGTGATTCCGTCAGAACATTGGTGATGATCGTGTGCTGAATGCGCGCGGCCAATGCCATCGCTTCGGCCTGAAGCGCCTCGTTCGTGCGCGTAGAATTCGTCACCGCGTTCTTCCCTTTGAGATTCTTACCGGTGCATCAGCCAGTGCGGAGCTCGCACTGAATGCGGCTTGCAGAATGCGAGCACTTCCTCGCGCCGCGGAAGCGACGGGATCACGCCCTCTTTCATCACCGCCATTGCCCCAGTGATGATCGCAAACTGCACCGCTTCTTCGATTGTACGTCCCTGCGCTAATGCGACGGCTAACCCTGCATTGAACGCATCGCCGGCTCCAGTCGTGTCGACCGCCCGCACTCCGATCGCGGGGAAATGCTTTTGCGCCGAAGCCTTCACGAGCAGCGCGCCTTTTTCGCCAAGCGTCATAACTACCTGCTTCACGCCGCTGCGAATCAGGTCTCGCGCCACGTTTTCCGCTTCGACGAACCTATCAGGCGAGCGTCCCGCCAGCACCCGCGCTTCTTTTTCATTCGGAGTAAGAACATCCACCAACCGCAGCACTGAGGCAGGCAGCGGCCGCACCGGCGCAGGATTCAGGATCGTAACCGCGCCAACGGATCTCCCAACTTTCAGTGCCTGCTCTGCGGCTTCCACCGGGATTTCCAACTGCGTCAGTATGACCGACGCGGACTTGAAAGCCCGCGCCGCCTTCGAGACGTCTGCGGCTCGCAGCAATTCATTCGCCCCCGGATCGATCGCGATCGAGTTTTGCCCCGACTTCGCTTCGACAACAATGAATCCCACTCCCGTCGGAGCATCCGCCGAGCGCTTCAAGAACCCGACGTCGACATCTTCCTCGCGATAGAGCCCGAGAGCCATGTCGCCAAAGCTGTCTCTTCCGATTTTCGCGACGAATCTGACCTCAGCCCCGAGCCGCGCGCACCCCACCGCCTGATTCGATCCTTTGCCACCGTAATCAACGCGATAGCCCGTTCCCAGCAGCGTTTCACCGGGGCCTGGAATGCGATCCACCTTCATCGTGAGGCCCGTCGCGTAGCTGCCCACGACAACGATAAGAGGAGACTTCCTGTTGGAAGATTTTCCTTTGCGGGACTTCTTGTTTGTCGGCATGCGAGCGATATTCTAAAGTGAGTCTCTTGAGCCGTGCTGAGAAACGTGGGGAACCTGGCTTTTTGCGAAGCATAATTCCATAGGATCTAATTTTGTCATGGCCCCAGCGCCCCAAATCTCGCTGCCGGATGAATTCAACGCGGCTTCCTACTTCGTTGATCGTCATCTCGACGAAGGACGAGCCGAGAAGACCGCCATCGAGTGCGGCGAGCTCCGAATAACCTACGGCCAACTCTCGGAGCGGGTCAATCAATGCGGAAACGCATTGCGAAGACTCGGTGTCCGCATGGAAGAGCGCGTTCTACTGCTACTTCTCGACGGGCCGGAATTCGCCATCAGTTTTTTCGGCGCGATCAAAATCGGAGCCGTACCCGTTCCCGTCAACACGCTCCTGAAACCCCCCGATTACAAATATCTATTGAACAATTCGCGGGCGCGGGTCGCCGTCGTCAGCGATTCCCTGCTCCCTCTGATCGACGCCATCCCTCGCGCCGAACTGCGCTTTCTCGAAACCGTGATCGTCGTTGGAAACGCGCCCCCCGCAACCATGAGCCTTGGCGATCTCCTGCAAGACAGTTCGCCGACTCTGGCAGCAGCGCCGACCCGCAAGGACGACGCTGCATTCTGGCTCTATTCTTCCGGCAGCACCGGTCAACCGAAGGGGTGCGTTCACCTGCAGCATGACATGGTCGTCAGCGCAGAGCGCTACGCAAAAGCCATCCTCCGCATCGCCGAGAACGACCGCTTCTTCAGCGTCGCGAAGCTCTTCTTTGCTTACGGGCTCGGAAACGGCCTCTACTTCTCTCTGGCCGTAGGCGGCACCAGCATCCTGCTGCCCGGTCCGCCGCGGCCGCAGAGCGTTTTCGAAGTGATCGAGCAGCATCGGCCCACGCTGTTCTTCTCTGTGCCGTCGAACTATGTGAAGTTGCTGGCGCACCCCGCGCCCGAAGGCCGCGACTTCGATCTCTCCTCTGTCCGCCATGCCGTCTCCGCCGGAGAAGCCCTTCCCGCAGCAGTGTTTCATCGCTTCAAAGATCGCTTTGGAGTTGAGATCCTCGATGCCATCGGCTCGACAGAAGCGCTCCATATGATGATTTCGAACGCTCCCGGCGCCATCCGCCCTGGTTCCAGCGGAAAAGTTCTCCCCGGATTCGACGCCAAAATTGTCGACGACTGCGACCAGCCTGTAGCTCGGGGCGAGATCGGCAATCTGCTGGTCAAAGCCGACTCAACCTGCGCCTGCTACTGGAACGAACACGAAAAGACAAAAGCCACAATCGCCGGCGACTGGCTACGTACCGGCGACAAATACCATCAGGACGAAGACGGATATTTCTGGTATGCCGGCCGATCCGACGACATGGTCAAAGTAAGCGGAGTTTGGGTGAGTCCGATCGAGATCGAACGCGTGTTGAGCGAGCATTCGCTGGTGCTGGAAGTCGCAGTCGTCTTTCGTCAGGACGCGGACGAACTTTCCAAACCCGTAGCGTGCGTGGTGCTCCGGGATGGCGCGAATGGCAGCGCTCACCTCGCCCGGGAACTGCAGGAGTTTGTACTCACTCGCCTGCCAGTCTACAAACGCCCGCACCGGGTGGAGTTTTTTTCTGAGCTTCCAAAAACCGCGACCGGCAAGGTTCAGCGGTTCAAACTTCGAGGACTTATCCATCAGGAGAGATCGCTGGGCAACGTTTGAACCCGTATTTCAAGAATTCTGGCAGGGCCTGATACCGCAAACAACCGTGCCCATCAAAGTAGGTAGTTCACATCAAAGAAACGCCGCACCCTGATCAGGCATCAAAACAAATTTCCGAATGATGACCAAATCGATCAAACGGACGATGGGCGCGATTGTAGTGCTGTGCGCGATCGCGTTCCTCTTGGGAGCGCAGAACTCCAGGCAGAACTCTGGCACAAGCCAACAGCCGAAGGCGCCTGCGCAGCAGAACGCGCAGCCTGCTTCGAATCCTTTGCCGCCGCTTCAACTCGATGGAAACGCCGCGCTGCATAATCTGAATCAGGTCATCAGTTGGTATCGGCATGCGACGACAGAAGTGCGGCCTGTCGGACTACCCAGCGATACCATTTACGAGGAAAACACGAAGAGCCTCGGCGCGCAGGTCATAAAGCTGGCCTTTCAGTCAGCAAGGGCCGAAAGCGCGATTATCACGGCCCAGCAGAAGGCAGAGGGCGCGAAGAATCCTTCCGCTTCTTCGACCCAGGCGCAGAATCTGGCAAACCTCGAACAGAAAACTTCCGCCCAGATCGCTCAATTGCAGTCGCAGATTCAAGCGGTGAACGAACAACTTGGCCGCGCCCCCGCTTCCCGCCGCATGGCGCTGACTTCGCAGCGAGACGCCCTGCAAAGCCAGCTCGATTTGCAGAAAGCGCTTCTCGATGCCATCCAAAAAATGGCGGCCTTCGTCGAGACGAATGGCGAAATTGCCGGAGGACTCGAGGGTGATATCAACCGCCTGGCCAAATCCATACCCGAAGTCTTGGGCACAGAGGAAAGCGGGAAAAAAGCAGCAACCACCCCAGCGGCAAAGCCCACGCTGGCAAACTCCGGCGGCCTCATCAGCGAAGCGATCACACTTTACGACTACATGAGTGCGGTCCGTCAAATCGACGATCTCATCAAGGAAACTGACGAGACACGCGGTGTCGCCGATCAGCTTCGGACCCCCTTGAGAGACGCGCTGCGGACAACGATTCAGCAGAGCCAGCAACTTGCCAATCAGACACCCGCGACCGATCCGCAGCAACTGCGGGCGGAGCAACAAACGTTCCAGGAACTCACCGAGCGATTCAAGAAGCTCGCCGCCGCGTTAATGCCTTTGAGCCAGGAGATGATTGTGCTCAACGACGCGAAGGCGAACTTCAACGAGTGGAGCAGTTCCATCTCGCAAGAATCGAAGTACGTCTTGCGCTCCGTTGTTGTCCGCGTCGTCGGGATTCTTTTCGCCCTGGCAGTGATCCTGATCGTCTCAGAGATCTGGCGCCGCGTGACATTCCGCTACGTGGGCGATCCTCGCCGTCGCCGGCAATTTCTGGTGTTGCGCCGCGTCGTGATCGGCGTTCTCTTCGTGATCGTCTTGATCCTCGGATTCGTCAGCGAGTTCAGCTCACTGGCGACGTTCGCCGGCTTCATCACCGCCGGCATCGCCGTCGGCCTGCAGGCCGTCCTTCTTTCCGTCGCGGCATACTTCTTCATTATTGGCAGATACGGAATCCGAGTAGGAGACCGCATCAGCGTGGCGGGAATAACCGGCGATGTCGTCGATGTCGGCCTCGTGCGGCTTTATTTGATGGAACTCGCCGGCACCGGGGTCGACTTCTATCCCACAGGACGCATTGTCGTCTTCTCCAACTCCGTTCTTTTTCAGGCAGGCACGCCGCTGTTCAAACAAATTCCTGGAACCGAGTACTCCTGGCACGAAGTCGTCGTGATGATCGCGCCTGGAGGCAATCACAAATCGGCGCAGGAGAAATTGGTCGCGACCGTCAATGGCGTGTATTCCAAATACGAAAAGGACATCGAGCGGCAACATGCGGGTATTGAGCGCAGGGTCGACATTCAAATCGACATACCACGACCCGCCGCGCATTTGCAGTTCGTCGATGCAGGACTGGAATTGCTTGTGCGCTATCCGGTCGAAATCCGCAACGCTCCCGCAATTGACGAAGAGATGACCCGAAAGGTACTCGACTTGGTCAACTCGGATGGGGAACTAAAAGCGGCGGTTACCGGAACGCCGAAGATCCGCTCCGCGATCAAGGGATAAGAGGAACAATCCCACCGCTGCGAGCACAACCTTCCAACTCCGCACCGGTCGACGATTGCAACAAGAGATCGCTGCAGTCTCGGCGCAGAATCCATTTCGCTCGTTTCAGAATCCAATCTGGCACATGCGCAGACGCTTCTTCGTCTACATAGCCGTCTTTCAGTCACTTCTTTTTCTGATACATCTGCTGATCTATGAGACCTGGACTTACTCGGCAGGAATTCAGGCCTCCCAGTGGATAGCATGGGCTGTCGGCGCGCTTTCGGTCAGCTTCGTTGCCGCCTCGCTGCTTGCTTTTCGCTTCTCGAACCCGATCGTCAGTGCTTTCTACAAAGTAGCCGCCGTCTGGGCCGGGGTCCTGACCTTTCTGACGTTCGCGGCGATTCTCAGTTGGATTATTCTTGGCGTCACGCGCCTGGCGGGAATTAAGCCGAACTTCCACCTGATCGTCGAAGTTCTGTCAGGAATTGCGGCTCTGCTGGGCTTGTACGCGGTCTTGAACGCAAGCTGGACGCGCATCGCCCGCGTTCGCTTGCAGCTGGCAAATCTGCCCGAAACCTGGCGGGGACGCAAAATCGCCCTGATCAGCGACCTTCACCTCGGTCCCGTCAGAAATGGCGGTTTTCTTCGCCGCATGATCACGATGATCATGAAGCAGTCGCCCGACGCAGTCTTCATCGCCGGCGATCTCTACGATGGAACAGCGATCGATGCTGCGGGTGCCGCAATGCCGTTGAGCTCCCTGCGCGCGCCCCACGGAGTCTATTTCGCCGCCGGAAATCACGAACAATTCCGGGACGACACGAAGTATCTCAACGCAATCGCCGCCGCCGGCGTCCGCGTCCTGAACGATGAAAAGGTTGAAGTCGACGGATTACAGATCGCAGGAATCTCCTATCGCACATCGACACAATCCGGCAACCTCGCCGCCGCGCTGAGCAAGTTGCAACTCGAGCGCAATCGCTCCAGCATCTTGCTGACCCACGCGCCCGACCATCCTGCCGTCGCCGAGGCTGCAGGCATTTCCCTTCAGCTTTCCGGCCATACGCACCTGGGACAGTTCATTCCTTGGACGTGGATCGCACGCCGCGTGTACAAACAGTTCGTTCACGGATTGAGCCGCATCGGCGGCCTGCAGGTCTACACATCCAGCGGAGCCGGAACGTGGGGTCCGCCTCTCCGCCTCGGCTCAAATCCCGAGATCGTCATCCTGCTGCTTGAGTAGCAGCGCCGAGACGCACTTTCCCCTCAAGGTCCGGTTCGTCAATCTTTCGACAGCTTCAGCGATTCAATTCGCTGCGTAGGTGTTTCGAGAGCTTCTCGATGCGCTTGAGCTTCTGGATCAGATCTTTCGAGAGCAAGCCCTTGTTGACCTTCTGAACATCCGGCGGAATCGATCCCGCCAGCGCAGCGAGCTGATCTGCCTCTTGTCTCAACCCGGCTGGATCGACCGGCGGACGCGCAAAATCCCGCTCATTGCCCGCCTGCAATTCCTGAGCGTGTCGCATGCCGGGTTGAACCGCTTGAGGTTGGGAAAAGCAGAAGAGCCCGAGTAAAAGAACCACAGCCAAAGTGACCAGGGTGACTTTCACGCCGCCTCCTAAGCGTGCAAGTGCGGAGGATTCTACTACTAACAGTCAAGCCCAGACACAAATCTTTCGCCCAGTGTTTTGTGTGACGGTATGAGGACTCCCACAGGTCCTTCCCGGCCGGGATTCATCAGCTAATCCCGCGTCAGGCCTGCATTTCGCCAATACCCCTGCAAGCCAAAGCGGTATATACTTTTGCTCTGTTCGCAAGTGGGGCGTTGTCTCCTCCCGGGCACTGCAATGCAAGAGCGGAATCCACGTTTTGAGCCTTCCAAGCGGAGGAAGGCCGACGATCAGGCCGGCGTTGGCGTCCCGGTCAAAGGCGATAGCTCCGGCTCGCACCCGCCTCTGGATTCTGACAGCCCCACCGTCGTCGAATTTCCCAAGTTGCCTTCCGGCTCCGACGCGACATTTAACGATCCGCAAGCGACCATAGCGGATGCCGGCCCAGTGATGGTTCGCGGTAATCCCCCTTCCAGAAAGCTTCCCGCTCACAGCCCCTCTCGCATTCAAGTCAGTGCTCCAGTCCTCGAGCCGGGAGATGTCCTCGGCAATCGTTACGAGATTCTCCAGCTTCTCGGCGAAGGCGGCATGGGAGCGGTCTACAAGGCGCGCGATCGCGAACTCGACCGCCCCGTCGCGCTGAAGCTGATCCGCCCCGAGTTGGCGTCAAATTCCTCGATCCTCGCCCGTTTCAAGCAGGAACTGCTCCTCTCGCGCCAGGTCACGCACAAAAACGTAATCCGCATTTACGACCTCGGCGACGCCGATGGCGTCAAGTTCATCACCATGGAGTTCGTCGAAGGCCAAGACCTTCGACACCTGATTCACGAAAAAAAGAAGTTCTCACCGGAAGAATCCATCGAGGTCATGCACCAAGTGGCGCAGGCGCTCGAGGCCGCTCACAACGTGGGCGTGATCCATCGCGACCTGAAGCCGCAGAACATCATGCGCGAGACGACCGGCCGGATTCTCGTCATGGACTTCGGACTCGCCCGTACCATGGAAGGCGACGGCATGACGCAAACCGGCGCCCTCGTCGGCACGCTCGAGTACATGTCGCCCGAGCAGGCGCTCGGCAAGGAGCTCGACCAGCGATCTGACATATTTACAGCCGGATTGATCTTGTACGAACTACTGACTGGCAAAATGCCATTCACCGCCGACAGTGCTCTGGCCAGCCTGATCAAGCGCACGCAGGAACGCGCCATTCCGGTCTCCGATCACGACCACACTATTCCTGGCGCCCTGACGGGGATCGTCAGTAAATGTCTTGAGCGCGACCCGAACCTTCGCTATCAGAGCGCGACTGAACTCCTGCGCGACATGGAAGCCTGGCAAGGCAAGCGCGCCGCCGCAACCCTCGGCTTTCATGCGGATGTGAAGCCCTGGGGACAGACCATTCCCTGGCCGCTACTGGCTGGCATTCTCACGGTGCTCGTCTTGGCCCTGCTCGGCTATGCATTCCGCCGGACGCTTTTCTCGTCTTCTCCCGCAAAGGCTGGCCCAGCGCTTTCGATGGCCGTTATGCCTTTTCAGAATGCCTCGGGAGATCAGTCCTGGGATTGGCTCGGACCCAGCCTCGCCGACATGTTGAGCACCGACGTCGGCCAATCGTCGCACCTGCGCACCGTCTCTCCCGATCGCGTGCAGCAGGTGCTGCATGATCTCCGCATCGCTCCGGGTACGGCCGTCGACTCCTCCACTCTCGGTCGCATCGCCGAATTCACCAACGCCGACACGCTCGTCTGGGGACAATACACGCGCCTCGGCGACCAGATCCGCATCGACGCCACCGTCCAGGATCGAAAACACAACCGCACCGCCCGAGTGAAGGTCGATGCAGCGAGCCAGAAAGATATTTCCGGAGCCGTCGACAAACTTGCCGAACTCATCCGCCAGAATCTCGCGCTCTCTCCCGACATCGTCAAAGAGCTGAAGGCGCAATCGTTCAAGCCGACTTCAACTTCTGTTGACGCTCTCCGCGACTACAACGAAGGCCTGCAGCTCTTGCGGCAGGGAAACAATCTGGAAGCGCAGAAGCGCCTGCAGGCAGCCACCACTGAAGATCCACAATTCGCCGCGGCTTTCTCGCGCCTTGGTGAAGCCGATTCGGCCCTCGGATATGACAACGATGCAGAGCAGGCCTCGCGCCACGCCGTCGATCTGAGCCAGAGCCTTCCACTGACCGAGCAGTATTTCATCCAGGCAAGTTTCGCGCGCATCAGCAAGGACAATCCCAAGGCAATCGCGGCCTACCAGAATCTGGAAAAAAGTTTCCCCGATAACCTCGACGTGCTCTTCGCCCTCGGCGGCCTTTACGAAGACGCCGGAGACTTCGACAAGGCCCGCTCCTATTACGGCAAGGTTCTTCAGGCCGATCCGAAAAATCTCGACGCCTTACTCGCAAGTGGACGCGTCGAGATCAAAGCCGGCAATCCTCAGCAAGGGCTCGATCCTCTCGACCGCGCGCGTCACATTGCCATCGATCTCGATAACCAGGAGCAGCAAGCCCTGATTCTGCAGGCCACCGGCATCGCGTATCGCCTGATGAATAAGCCCAACGAGGCTCTGCGGAATTATCAGGACTCGATGGCTATCAACGAGAAGCTTGGCCAGAAACGCGGAGTCGCCGCCAGCCTCGCAGAAATCGCCCAAGTCCAGTTGATGCTCGGCAAGCCGGACGCTGCCCTCGCGTCCTACAACGAGGCTTTGAAGATCCGAAGAGATATCGGCGCGAAAAAAGAAGCCGGCGACACGCTGATCGACCTCGGCAACTTCTACCTCGAGCGCGGACAGGCCGATCAGGCAATGCAGGCGTTCAAAGAATCTCTGCTGGTGCAGCGCGATGCCGGCGATGAAACCTACCAGGCGCTCTGCATCAACAACATCGCCAACGCCTACGCGCTAAAAGGCGAATACGAAGACGCGCTCACCTACCTGCAACAAGCTCTTCAGATTCGCGAAAAGCTGAATGTCCCGGACGACATCGCGCAGACACTGCAGAATCTCGGATCTGCTTACACCGCTCTCGGTCAATATGACGATGCGATGAAGTCATTCATGCGCGGGCTCGATCTCTACCGCAAAGCGGGAGACAACCAGGGCGCAGCCGCAACCTCCCACGATATGGGACTGACGTTTGAAACGCAGGGCCGCATCGGTCCTGCAATCGCAGCGCTACAGGATTCCGTCAAGACATTTCGGACGATCGGAGACCGAAGTGTGAGCATGGCCCAAGCCCTGAACGATCTGGCCGACGCTCAAGCGAAAGCCGGGCTGGGTTCGCAGTCGGCTCCCTTGATCACTGAGGCGCAGGAACTCGCCAAGGGATTAAAGAATGATGCACTCCAGGCGTCAATATTCAACAGTCAGGGCGATGGTTACTTCTATCAGGGCGATTTGAAATCCGCCAGGAATTCCTATGAGCAGGCGCTCCGCCTCGCGTCGCACACCACGGACAAAGATGTGCTGCTGACGGCCAAACTGAATTCCGCCCGTCTGGCTCTCGCCGACGGCCGGGCGCGCGCCGCTTCTTCTGATTTGAAAGCCGTCGCCCAGCAGGCCGATTCTGAGGGACGCCGATACGTTTCCGTCGCCGCCTCGGAACTTCTCGGCGAAGCGACGCTAGCCGACAAGCAATACGCTCCCGCCCGCCAACAGTTGCAAGGCGTGGTGGGACGCAGCGAAAAGCTCGGCACCCGCCTCATCACCGCAAGAGCGCATTACGCTCTCGGAACTCTCGCCCGCCTCACAGGCGACAAAACCGAAGCCAGGAACCAATACGCGCAGGCCAAGAACCTGTTGGACGAGATCGCAAAAGAGCCCGGAGCCGACCACGTCCCCGACCGCTATGACCTGAAACCCGCCTACGCCGAGATTCAACAGTTCACAAAGAATTAGAGCAAAACTGCAACTGCTGTTTCGCGTCCCTTTCCGCACTCTCTCCGCAAGGTCTAGAATAAACGCACTCTCGCCGGAGCCAATCGCCTCTGCGCAAGAGTCTCTTCCGATCCAACCATTCCGGAGCCTTCCATGAACCTCGGTGGTCTCCTCGCCGCATCAACTTTGGCCTTGGCCATCAGCCCGTGTGCCGCGCAAGTCACGACATCGCAGTACAACAACTCGCGGACCGCCGCAACGCTGCACGAGAAGATTCTTGCTCCGCAAAACGTCAACGCGCAGCAGTTCGGCAAACTCGGCGCGTTCAAAGTGGACGGCCCAGTCTACGCGCAGCCACTCTACGTCCCGGCTGTCGCCATCCCCGGTAAAGGCACGCACGACGTCCTTTACGTCGCTACAGAACACGACAGCGTCTACGCCTTCGATGCGAATCGTCCCGGCGATCCTCCACTCTGGAAGCGAAGCTTCCTCGACAAATCACGCGGCGTCACCGCCCTGTCCGAAGACGTCGTGGCGTGCCCGTTCATCCGTCCGGAGGTCGGCATTACGTCCACGCCCGTGATCGACTTCAAGACTGGCACGCTTTACGTGCTCGCCCGCACCATGATCGCGCACAAGGTCGGCGACGACGAGTACTTCCAGCACGTTCATGCGCTGGCAATCACAACCGGTGCAGAGAAGTTCGGAGGACCGAAGCTGATCACGGCTTCCGTTCCCGGCAAAGGCGCGGGCGCCAGCAAAGGTCAAGTGCCGTTCGATGCGTTAAGAGAGAACCCGCGCGCCGCGCTCACACTTGTGAATGGCGTGGTGTACATGGAGTGGGCATCCTCCTGCGACAACGATCCCTACCACGGCTGGGTCATGTCCTACGACGCCCACACGCTCGCGCAGAAAGCCGTCCTCAACGTGAATCCCGACGGCACCGAAGCCGGGATCTGGCTTAGCGACACCGGCCCCGCCGTCGATCGGGAAGGCAACCTCTATATCCCGACCGGCAATGGCACCTTCGACGCCGCGAGCGGCGGCCGGGACTATGGCGATTCCGTCCTTAAGCTCGACGGTGCTTCCCTCGCCATTCGGGACTACTTCACGCCCCACGATCAGCAACGCATCAGCGCCGCTGACACCGACATAGGATCGAGCGGACCCACGCTCCTGCCCGACCAGCCCGGCCCGCATCCTCACCTGCTTCTGCAGCCGACAAAAGACTCGACGATCTACGTCATCGATCGCGACAACATGGGCAAGTACCACCCCGATGCCGACGCGCTGCTCCAGAGGATCAAGCTCTCCGGCGCAGCCCTGGGTGCGATGGCCTACTTCAACGGCCACGCCTTCTTCGCCACCAGCAATGATTTTCTCAGGGACTACACCGTCAAAAACGGCCGCCTCACGCTGCACGCCAGATCAAACACGAAGTTCGTCGATCCCGGCGCAACCCCATCCATTTCGGCCGACGGCAACAAGAACGCAATCGTCTGGGCCGTCGCCACCAAAACCTGGGACGGCCCCGATACCAAACACGCCGTCCTCTATGCGTTCGACGCAACCAAACTGGGCGACCCGATCTACAACTCCGAACAAAACAGCCAACGCGACCGCGCCGCCCTCGCCGCCCGCTTCGTCATCCCCGTCGTAATCAATGGCCGCGTCTACTTCGGCACCAGAAGTGAAGTCGAAGTCTACGGCCTGCTGAGGCAGTGATCTATGGCGTCGAATAATGATCTGGAGGCCTCAAGCCTGGTCTTCTGACTAAGGTAACGAGACTTCGGCTGGAGAGCGGGTTACAGTTCGAGCAATGTTCCGCGTATTGGCTTTAGCGATTGCGCTCGTCTACGGAGGTGTGCCTCTTCTTGCCGCACAAAAGAGCACACATCAAGAACTAAGCAAACTCTTCGCTTTGATAGACCAATCTGACGAGATGGTCGTTTACAGTGAAGGATTTAGACGCGAGTCGGTGATTTATCGTTCCTCCGATCGCAAAGACTTTAATGATCTCAAAGCTGGAATCAGTTTGAGGGGCGGCGGCGGCCCGTTCGTCTGTGCGTGCGTCGACGGGCCAGAGATTGCACTCTTGAAAAATGGGCAAGAGATCGCCAGCATTTGGAATCACGAAGGAACAGCAATTGGCAGTTCCGTCTGGAAAGGTGATTGGTTCACTAGCGATCCGAATCGTTGGCTGCGTTGGTTTGATGTCCGTCGTATGACGTTTGCAAGAGACTTCTTTAACCAAACAGTGGCCCGGGAAAAGAAGGAAAATCAGGACGAAAAACGTTGGCTGACTGTGATGCCATCGAGCCTGAGACCGCTCTGGGGCAATGCGCGGCGGCAATACAACCCGCCCATACTCTTGCCGGACATGAATCCCCTCGACGCCGCCCTGGTAAAACAGTACCCGGAACCCTCCGATCGAATTCGCGCATTGCTTTCGTGGTTTGGCTCAGGCGCCGGACCTTGGTCAGGCTTTCCGGGATATGAAGAGATTGCCGCTAAGCTCCTGCGCGAATATCCGACTTCGGAGCTGATTCGGGCTGCCCAAGCAGGACCGCTCAACGAACAAGAACTCGAAGGCACGGCAAGGATTCTGGGTAGCTGGAAACCTGTCCCGGACCCAACTCCAATCCCCGCAGAGTTACGACGAATTCTTTTAGAGCACTGTTTGAAAAGCTCGGACGAGGATAAGCTGGAACGCGCGAAGAGAGCATTCTCGCCCGACAACCCCAGGCTTCGTCGATCTCAGAGTCGGAAAATTAGGCGGTGTCTCAAGCCTGATATTGGATTGAGTGGGGGAGTCAACAGCGTAAGGTTCCAGTTTCTCCGCGATTTTTCCACACTCCCTTGTGACATCTGACCTTGCTTTCCACAGCCCCAAATCCCCCATCATGTCAGCGGGCCGCGAATGTCGGCCGTCGGAATTCGTGCTCCTTGTAACTCAAGTGTTATCAATATTTTAGATGTAAGTGCCTGCGGCTCAAGATTTTACAGGCACACTCCGGAGTCCGACTCCAACAAGTTCTTTGAAAGCAAGATTTTACGGGGACTGGTCAGAAAAAATTATGCGGAGGATTAGCTAGTATCCCATTTGTTTTCAATATTTTGGCCGCAAAATATTGAAAACAAGAGATTATTTCGCGATTTTCCGCTAACTGGCACTAATATACAAGACGCACATGTTCGTGCTAGCCTTGATTGCCGTGACAGGGCTATTTGGGCTTGGTTTGGGGATTGCAAGGCAATTCGGTCACTGGGAGTTCCGGTCCATACCGAACACAAAAAATCCGACTATAGGGGTTTCCAAATATGTCGAAATAGGAATACTGGAGAAGATAGGAAGAACAGAAACCCATCTTTCTAGCCGTTGGCATATCTTTGCCGACTACAACTCCGAAGGTGTGCTCCTCGAAATCATTGGGAATAATGCTGTGGATAGCTTCTGGGACGTGTGGAATCGGGGAATATTGCGGGTTGCAAGCGGCATCACTTTCGGCCGAACTTATATGGACGGCTGCCGTGGACCCTTTGTTGCGGATCTTGAATTTCCCCTCGATTACAATGGTGTCGTTGTTGGCGTTTTCAGTGACCTTCGTCACTTCTTTGTCTTCCATAACAAGTTCAGGAGCCTCCCGCATTTCGTAATCGGCAACTTGCCTTTGCGCAGTTACGGCTGCCATATGGGCAGCATTTGCGGATTTATTAGCGACGTAATCCGAGATGATAGAAGCTACGGCCACGACGAAAGTGAGGCTCGTGTAGATAATCAAAAAAATCATTGTCCAATGAGCCGTGTAATAAGCTTTCTTTTCCAGCCTGAATCTAGTGCGGTTGAGGCGGTAGTTTTTGGCCTCATAGGGATGTTTATTTTTCGACTGGGGTTCTATCGTGACAATGAGTGGCTCTGTGCTGTTGGAGGAATCGTTATTTTTTTGGCAACTGTTTCCTTTGTCGTGAGCACTTCGCGGATTATCATCAGACATATATGAAGCAACCTGAATATACAGAGGGACCACAGGCATTGGAGAACTTCGAGAAGATGGCAACGGCCATCTTTCAAAGCCCGAAACCTGGGGGAAGGAAGAACGGGAAGAAGTCTAGCAAAAAGGCGAGCGAAGGCAAGCCGAAAAAGCCTACTAGTGATTAGCGCTAGGCTTTAGGGCGGTCCTCGTCTTGTGCGGGAGCGTTATCGCCTAGGACCTGCTCTTTGAGAATGAAGTAAGTATGCAGATCGGTCTTAGTCTTGATCAGCGAGTCCATCATTACGTCTACAGCTAACACCCTGCCTCGTTTTGGAAGGGGCAAGGGCTCTGGCTTCGCTAATCCGTCATACTTGGAAGGTTCCATAAGCCAGTTAGAATCATCTTCCGCCACAACTTTCCAACCACGCAATTCCAATATCTTTTTCATCGCGAGCGGGGGAATGGGAGTTATTGCAGGCACGTTGTAGCGGCCTCCTGTGCCGCTAGAAGATGTATCGGAACATCCTCTTCAAAAAAATCGGTGAAGTTGCTGTCCACCGAAATGAACTCGTTTTTGCACTCTTCGTCGGTAGAGATTCTTGCTATCTCCTCCGAAGTTGCCCTTGTCATTCCGCGTTCGCGCAAAACGGTATGCAGGATGTCTCGCTCATAGCAGCGCACGATAAACAACTTCGCAGCGCTGATAATTGCGGATCTGGCCTCCGCTTTCGTCTCACCTTGGCTGTAAAGGCTGAGTGTCGGGCAGTAGCTAACGTGTACATCTGCATCTCCGTCATACCGCATCGCAAAGCCCAATCGAAATTGCAGCTGGATAGAATTTTTCGAGTTCATAGTGCCCCCACTAATGCTTGACGGGCTCAAGGATAATGCCTTTGGAATCCTCATTGCGTGGATTCTAGCACAGTCACGGTTACAGAGGTCACGCTGATTTTTCTCGACAGAGATTAGAACGGCTCTGCGATTTGCGCCGTCCCCGTCCCTGTCGTTTGGTGATGTGGCGAATCACTCTTGCCCGTCAGATCGGAATAGGTAAGGCGACGGCCAGCTAGACCGGACATTGCAGCGGCGAACCGCTCCGCATCTGTGATTTTGCGTTCGCCGTCCTTGCGGTTATTGAAGCGGAAAACTTGTTCATCCACGTAGCGCGAGAGAT
>Ga0209168_10000282_pt1 | contig 55381 bp, 50 predicted proteins | sample Coa_R1_FD_187156 | JGI IMG/M metagenome (GOLD analysis project Ga0209168, IMG submission 187156) | Surface soil microbial communities from Centralia Pennsylvania, which are recovering from an underground coalmine fire - Coalmine... | ecosystem: Environmental > Terrestrial > Soil > Unclassified ...
GCAGGTTGCCAAGGGGGTAGGTCGGCACCACACGCGTTTTTCGGACCGTCTGTGTTGATAAAAAAGTGCTTACCTACAATTGGGTAACACAATTTTCGGGAAAATCTGCGCTATTGCGAAAGTAAGGTTAAGGCTGGGCGAGGTTTCTTTTATGGTCCACGTATTCCTCATAGATGGGGAGCCCTCGGCAACTGGGGTACTCCCGTAGCTCTGCGAGCTGCAGCTCAGGGGCTTGATGTCCGTTAACCGTGCTCACTCTCGTCTATAGCGCAACGCGGCTGATTGTCTCGGGCAGGTGGCCGGCGTCCAAGCTCCGACGCGAATGCGGACAAGCCAAGTGCATTTCAGCATCCCCAACCGCTTAAATCCTTGCGCAGGTTCAAGTACATTGCGAAGTCTTTTTTGTGATGCTAGGATATATCACATGAAAAGAGCCTCGGTTAGGGACCTCCGCTACAGTTTCAAGAAAATAGAACGCCTTTTGCGCCAAGGTGAAGAGAGCCAAATCACCAAGCGCCGACGCGTCATCGCCCGCTTGATCCCGGAGGGGTCGCAAAGCCCGGCGGAAGTGCCGGATTTCCTGGCGCGGTTGCGCTCCATTTATGGCCAAAACGTATTGAAGGTTAGCGGCGCAGGCCATGCATACCTCTACGGGAGACTGTTTCGTGACCACCTTGGGTGAACTCGAAGTCGTCAACGCGTTGGGATTGCGCATATTTCGGAAAGAGGTCACGGTTGCTCAGGCCCACTCTTCCTTGGCTGATTTCGAGAAGGATTTGCGCGATGGCGTCTTCCAGCTGCGCGAACTGACGGACCACGTCTTTGAACGAGTCCACCAACTCTCTCGTCAGACCACCGCCAAGCTGGGTACGCGCACAGCCGACGTGTTGCATGTGGCGGCGGCCCTGGAGCTGGGTGCCGACTACATTTACAGCTTTGACCAGCAGCAGCGGAAACTTGCCCAAACCCTTCATCTCAAGTTGAACTGAGGACTTGGACCTTCGGCCAGTCTCGTTCCGTATCCTCACTCGGATCGCGATGCTCTCATTGCCGCCACGGCGCTCGTCCATGGGATGACGGTTGTAACCCCGGAGCGTGAAGCCACCACTTTCAGCCCACCCGAGGTAGCGATCCTCAGAGGAATGCCTCGCTTACACTGCTCGCCGTTCGGTGCTTTCCCTCACGGAAGTACGGTACAAATCTCCAGCGGGACACGAATCTTACCGGAGTTCACATCGATCATTCCGCTGGGAATCATTTTCTTCAATTTCTGCCGGATAAAGCGCGGCAATCTATAGCCGTGCCCTAGTGGTATCGACAAGGACAGGAATCTATTCTGCTCCTCGATGAGCAGATTCAAAGCCCTAAGCTTATCGATAGCCTCGGTGATTTCCGCTGGCTGATATCCTTTTTGACCAGCATGCGACACTAGTTGCCGCTCCCCGGTAATAGAGCCGCACTTGTCAAATATCACGGCAGCCAACCCGGTCAGAACAAGCACCGACAAGTTGCCAGGGTTGCGATGGTCAAGTACCAGTATTCGGTCATCGACATTCATGTGACAAAGCGAGACGTGATTCGTATTTGCCTGCCACTGCTTGATGCGGTCAACGATCGCTCCTGTGTATGACGGGACCGAATTCCTTCCCGGAAATTCTCCAACAAAGTAATAAGCCAACTTCGGAATCTCCGAAGCCGGCACACCGTCGTAGACGTGCCGATAGGCGGCGTAGGGTTGGAGATCCGATATGCCAAAACTGGAGGGTTCACTGTGATACGGACTAAATCGATCAAACCTGACAGAACCACAGGACATGGGAGGCTGTAGATGCCCAAGCTTACTAATGAGATCCGCCTGCCCGTCATAGCTGGCAGGATCTTCGCCAGGAAAGCCAAACAAGTAACTCCAGAACACAGTGATGTTGTGCTTGGCACACCAAACCAAGAGTTGGATATTCTGTAATGCCGAGACGCCTTTCCTCATCAGGGTGAGCACAGGCGTACTGAGGCTCTCAATACCTGGCTGGATCTCCTTTAAACCCGCACGGCGATATTGCGTCAACTGCTCCTCGGTAAGGTTGGCTTTTGTCTCATAAAACAAATCAAGATCCAAGTGCAGCTCCTCCAACTGAGGAAGGAAGGAACGAAAATACGGGATGGGAATGATATTGTCCGTGGCAGCGAACCGTTTGGTGAAAGCTCCGTATTTGTTGATCAGGTGGAGTATCTCCGCCAGGGCGCGCGACGGCGATTTCTGGCGAAAGCTCATCCCCATGCCGTTAAGACCGCAGAATGTACAGTGATGTTTTTGACCCCACCAGCAACCTCGAGAACTTTCGAACATCATGCGTACCGGGGCTGACCCTGAATAAGGGACGTCTTTCAGAGCATCAAAGAAATCGCTGAAATCGGGGTAGGGGAGCGCGTCCATGTCTTGCACAGGCGGCGCGTGCGCAAGAGATTCCTTGGAGACTCCGATCACGGAGAAGGTAGTGTCCTGCGCCAATGGGGGACGGGTCAGGAATCCAGCAATGGACTGCGGCTTGCCGGCCAATACCTGTGCTACAAACTCCGGGAAAACATTGTCTCCTTCTCCGGAGCACACGGCGTCGATGAACGGAAAGTTACGGAGCGTGGCGGCACCCATCTCTCCCTCACAGTTTGCGCCACCAAAGACGATCACCAAGTGCGGGAAAGATTTTTTGAGCAGCTTGGCAAGCGTCAGAGAGGCGAGGTGCTGCTGGAACGTGGAGGTGAAGCCGACTATCCTGACGTGCTGCCATGCAACGTGGGACAGGCAGTAGGTCAAAAACTGAGCGACGCTGGCGCGCGCTGCCACTGCGTAATCCTTATGGCAGGCGACAATCGCTTTGTCTATGTCATTCTGTCCGCCAGGCAGGGTGGTCATGAACTCAGCATCCCGGCGGGGATCGGTTCCCCATAGTGCTTCCGTGAAGACCCATTCACCCAGGAGCGGGAGATCTCTCGGGTTAGCTCTGGCAACACCTTCATAGACCTCTGGTCCAAGGAGATTGAAGAAGGCAAGATTGAAGTACTGTATTTGCGCCTCTATGCCTCGCACGAGCAAGCCGGCTTTCAATAAGCTCAATCCCAGAGACGGCCATGATTCAAGCGCGAAAGGCATTTGAATGAGCATCACAGGTGGGGGCGTGACCGAGGGCCGTAGAGCGGTATCGGCGCCGGAAATAAACCCGTTTGAGGAAGTCATAAGTATTCAGCCTCGCAGTCAGTTGGCGGCCCCCTTGGCTTCGCCGAAAGCGTAGTCCATAAAGCCAGGGACTGTTGTTCGAGAGTTGGGTGGCTTTAATGATCGGGTGATCGCGTGTGACCGGGTGATTGGAGGAAACACCTCCACTTTCGCGATGTGGCAAGTGCCTTACTGATTCCGAATGACCAGCGAGCAGTCAATGGAGAGCATTCAGACCGCTGTACGGCGCCGGTGGTCCTTAGAAGAAGGCCACCGGCATGGTCAGGGATCGGTCTACAGCATTTACAAACATGCTATAGATAGATCGAGAGCGTGTTGTCTTTTATTCATCTCGGAGGGCCTCGCTGGGGTCGATATGAGCAGCGTGGCGAGCAGGGATATAGCAAGCTAGAAGCGTGATGGCAGCGACGAGCGCCGTCACACCGATGTACGTTACGGGATCGTAAGTCCGAACGCCGAAAAGCACGTGGCTGAGCGCTCGCGATAGCATCAGCGCGAGCAGAATACCAATGAGCGTCCCGGCGGAGACGAGCTTCACGCCCTGGCGGAAGACCATCCGCAGAATGTCATTTGGCCGGCCACCCAGCGCCATGCGGATGCCAATCTCGTTTGTCCGCCGACTCATGCTGTAGGCAATCACACCGTATACCCCAATCACCGCCAAGACGAAACCCAATATGCCGAGCGCAGTAGTAAGGCCGGCTCCCAGACGAAACGCATAGAAGCCCCCGAGAGAATTGTTGACCGATTTTTGCAGGCTTCCAGCGCCAAAGATTGGCAGATCCGGGGCAATGGCATGAATCTCATTCTCTACTTCACGAGTCATCAGCTCGGGCTCTAGTGAAGTCTTGACCAAAACGTTCGCTAAGGGGACATTCTGCTGAGCAAACGGCAAGTACAAGCAGGAAATGTTCCTGGCGAACACGCTGTAATAGGTGCTGTCCTGGGCGACCCCTACTACTTGAATCCAGGGCCCGGAAGGGCCAGATATGCTGATGCTCTCTCCGATTGGATCCTTCGCAGACCAAAACTGCCGCGCCATGGTCTGATTGATTACCGCTACGGGGGGGGCTTCTGCGGAATCCGAATCTCGGAACGAACGGCCACGCAGAATGGGAATTTCCAGGGTCTCGAAATAACCGGCAGAGACGGGGCTCCACAGAGTTTCGGGTGGAAGCTGTCCAGCCGGGATGGGCCGGCTCTCGACATAGGTACCGCGAAACTGCGTGATGGCCTGGGAAGGATAAGTAAAAGACAAAGTGGCCGAGTGTACTCCGGGCAAGCTGCTAACACGGTGCAGGATATCGGCATAAAGCTGCCGCTCCTGGGCCATGTTGAAACCGGCACCATGCGGATCGAGGGCAAGCTTGAGGACATTATCGGGGTTAAAGCCGAGGTTCATACGCTGCACGGCGAACAAGCTATGCGTAAAGAGGCCGGCAACAATCAGTAGGAGCAGGGAAACCGAGATTTGAGCGAGGACCAGGACGGCGCGAAGCCGATTCTTCCCCAAGGTCGCGGTACGCGCTCGATCACGAAGGGCATCACTGGGATCAGCAAGCGAAGCGCGCACGGCTGGTACGAAGCCCACAAGCAGCGCAGCGAAAACAGATGCGCCTGCGGCGTAGGCGAAGACGCGTCCATCGATACCGAACTTAAACACAACCGGCAGACCAATATCGATGCGGATGGATTGGAGAACGCTTGCACCCCAATAGCCAACCACGAGCCCGGCGATGCAACCGACAGATGTCAGCAGAAGCGTTTCCGTCATTGTCTGCCGCAGCAGAGTCCAACGACCAGCCCCGAGCGCGGCCCGAATCGCCATCTCCTGCCGGCGCGCTGTGGCGCGAACCAGCACAAGATTGCCAAGATTGAGGCAGGCCAGCGTCAAAACCAGAAGAGCCAGAATAAGAAACAGCCCTGCTATGCTCACTATGCGCTCGTGCTGGCCCGGCTGCGGCACAGGATTCAGAGCGGCGTCAGTTGCGGAAAGCAAGAAGATTTTCGCACCCTCGTCCTCCTTGGGGTGCTCCTGAGCCAGCCGGTCGGCGACCACACCCAGGACCGATCTGGCCTGTGCCAACGATGCTCCCGGGCGAAGCCGCCCAAGAACGAACAACGCACGGCCGGTTACTCGATCTAAGAGCGGCAATTTCACATCAATGTCGCTCATGCTCAGAGGCAAATAGGCCTGGACGTTCATCCAAGTCAAGGCGCCGCGAAATCCCTCCGGCGCCACACCCACGATGGTGACAGGAGATCCATTCACCCGGACCACCTTGCCGACCACAGAGGGGTCGCCCCCAAAATGACTTTTCCAGTAGGTGTAACTGAGAATGACGGTGGGATCAGGGCCTTGAAGATCGTTGTCCACTGGGACGAACATGCGTCCGAGCGCGGGCTTCACGCCAAGCGCGGTGAAGTAGGTGCTCGTCACGTAGCTGGTGATGATCTGGTCGGCACGGGTGCCATCACTCAAGCCATCGGTGCCGATCCGGTATCCGAAGAGGTCCACATAACGGTCCGCCTGCTCGCGCATATCCCGCAAATCGGGATAAGAGACGACCTGCGGGATATTCTTGATTGAGAGTCCAAGCGCAACCAGCTTGTCAGGTTCAGGAACCGGCAGTGAACGAAAAAGCACAGCATCGACGACGCTGAAGATAGCGCTGTTGGCGCCAATTCCTAACGCCAGTGTCAGGATGGCCGCAGCAGTAAACACTGGGGTCTTAACCAACTTGCGAAAGCTGAATTTAATGTCACGAAATAGTGAGTTCATTTCCGTCCCTTTCCAGGTTTGGTACCTTACGCACAATCACACCAGGTGCCGAGACCTGATTTCGACATGTTCCAACCATTCTCCGCAGAAGATCGCCAGCACCAAGAAGAAAACCAACCAACATGCAGTCACCCCGACGGCGCGCCAAATATCGGCGGATGCCCCGAGCAATACTGGATCAAAGAGCAAGTTGCTAAACACGTAGGTAATTGGATCGGGCACGGTCCAGTGGTATACGCGCGCCATGATGCTAAATGCCACCTGCACTGCCCACAGCCCCGGGAAGACGACTAGAATGGCGCGCCACAAGCCGCCCATCAACAACCCCAATGACTCAATGAGACCGAAGGATAGATAGGTGCTGGTAAAGCCCCACAGAAAAGCACCCAGAACCACTCTCAACGACAACCGAAGCAAGAAGGGGAGCATGGGCACGCACAACACAGCTGCGATCTGCAACGCTCTGGCGCTCCACAAGGTAAATACCAGATTTCTGCGAGAAGGCGACTGGGCGGCGAGATACGCCAAGCTTCCGCGTCCCAATTCAGCCGCGAGTCCTCGCACACTGAGAATCACGACCAGTAACGGCGATCCCAGGATAATTAAGCCAAACGCAATTTCAGAAAGCGACGACTCCCTCACTGATCCGGGGTGGAGTCTAAAGAGCTGGGGGTGACTATCCCGCAGAGTCAATACGAGATCTAGAGTGAACAGGATCGCGGTGATCAGAAAACAAGGCAGTTTGCCTTCCTGCCAAATTCGTCGAGCATAGGCCCAGTTCATATCGAAAACCTCACTTATCGTGTCGCGCCGCAAAGTCAACGGGGTCACCAGTGTCATCAAGAAGTTCCATATAAAGCGTACGCAGGGTTGCGGGCTGCACATCGAGAATCCTGGCCCCTTTGGCAGTCAATCCTGCGCTGATCTCCGGGATACTCCCGCAAACCAAATACCGGGCAGTGCCGTCGATACGCCGCACACTGATAATTTCGGGAATCCCGGACGTGCTGGGATTCTCTTCGAAGGCGGTGATGACGCGATAATTCATCTCCATGTCTTCGAGCGACAACTCGAGGCGCAAATGTCCGTGGTCGAGCAGGCCCACGTGATCACACACTTGGGCAACCTCTTCCAACTCATTCGAAGCGATCAGCACCGTGGCGCCTTCGGCAACACAATCCTCAATCAGGCCGTGCAGCAGACCTTGTACGGCGACAGGGTCGAGGTTTGCGGTAGGCTCATCAACCAGAAGGAGACGCGAACGTCGCGCCGCAGCCAAACCGAAAGCGAGTTGCGCGCGCTGTCCCTTGGACAGGTTGCGTACGAGCGAGGCACCGGGTAGTTTGATGTGTCTGGCGGCGAGTGCCTCGCTCCACTGTTGGGCGAGTCCTCGGGCCAATTCCACCATTTGACGAACGGTCAGATGATCGTACAGGGTTTTTGCCTGATCCACGTAGGCGATTTCATTTGCTATCAGGCCCCGCTCGGTTGCCAGTCTATGACCGCGAATGAAAGCATCGCCTTCAGTGGGCTTAAGCAGGCCGGCCAACAGGTCCAAGGTAGTGCTCTTGCCCGCACCGTTGCGCCCGAGCAGGCCGTAAACGCATCCTTGCGGAATCTTTAAATCCAGTCCGCGAATTGCCCACTGTGCACCAAATCGCTTTCCCAGGGACTGGGTTACGACGGCCATTTCACTCATGTTGGTCGTCTTCCTTTCCCATGGACTTCTCCTGTTGGTCCCATTCCCAGTCCAGAGCCGCCAAAACTTCTTCCTTCCTCAACCTTAGACGGATGCCATCCCGTACCAAATGGCGGACCGCAGGGTGCAAGCGCCGCAGCGATTCGCCCTTGAGATCTACTGGCCGGGTTTCGGACACAAAAGTTCCGCCACCAGGCACTGTGGTCAGCACGCCCTCACCTTCCAGCCGGCGATAAACGCGAGCTGTCGTATTTGGGTTGATCCCCAATCGGGAAGCCAAGCGGCGAACAGAAGGAACCGCAGATCCTGGGCCCCACGCTCCCAGAGCAATGAGCCGCCGGATCTGCCGCTCAAGCTGGACGTGCAGGGGAACGCCGCCCCCAGTATCGATGAATGGAATTGTGCCGAGACTGTCACTCTGCTGCCCCAATGTATTGCTCCATTACTGTACTGCTAACTGACACAATCGTACTATTGCATTAGTACAGTTATCATGTCAAGGAGAATCTTGGGCTAAACAAAAATATTCCCGCCACACCCGCGAGTTCCTCCATTACTAAAGTTCGCGCCCGATGCGATAGCCGGAGTTCTGTAATAGTTTTGTGCCGGCAACGATATCCGGCCATGCCCGCAACAATTCCCCAAAGTTTCGAATGAACTGCTGCAAGGCGCTGTACTGCAAATTGCACTCTCCACCTGGGAGATCGGCGGGCAAGCCCAGATCCGCTCCCGCAAGTTGTTGTTCGAGCCGCGCCATAACCTGTCGAATTTCCAGGGCCCAGAACTCAGGCTCGGAGTGGAATTCACGAAGAAAATATTCACACGCTGTAGTCATCGCGGCGATTCTACGGACTGCGATCTCTTTCAGATAAACCTTGAAGTCGGCAAGACAGGCCGCCCCGCCTTCCACTAAGTGCGTACCAACTCTCGTCAACCTATCGGGAATAGTCCCGCCGTCCAGATCGGGACATGCTTCCATTATGGACATCAGCAGATCGCTGAGCCGAGGCGGAGCCCAAACCGGCTCACAGACGCTGCTGGACTGCCGTGCGTGCAGGACAGCCACGGGAACAAATCCTGTATATAGATCGTGGAAGCATTTCCGAGTCGCAGGCCCGTAAAGGCTGTCTTCGCCTCGTCCCGACGGCAGAAACGGAGGGAGCAACAACCCATTGTCCAGACCCGTTGCGGCCGTCATCATGATGGACGCCTTTTGTGAGATAACCGGGAACGGCACACCGCTGATAATGCTGAACGAGTTTGGCATCAGGGTAGATTCCCAATGCTGGAGAAATCGATTTCGAACCCTGCCTCGGGAGAAGACAAAGCCCAACAGGTTCGGTATACCGGGATCGCCCAGCACTCCGGAAAGCGTAATGCCGACGTATCCATTGCCTGGTGATGTGGCTGTTGCTTGCGATTTGCCAGGAATGAGTTGATCGAGCGCTCTCCCAAGCAGTTCCTCATGGGCAGTCATAAGGTCGCAGTCGGACCGGGGCACACCGTTCACGGCCACGCGCCGGTTGCGGACGAAGTGTACGTCCATATTCGAGTTCCCGAAAGGCATGATGCGGATCGATTGATCTCCGTGCCGAAGATCGCCGAGATGGCAGACTGAATCGTCGTCACAAGACAGAACAAGGTCACCATGAGTGTGAAGGAGCAACGCATTCCGGTTCGCTCCTGGCGAACCTGCAATTCCAAGTGAATTGGTGAGTGCAAACTGAATGAGTTCGGGCGCAATGCCGATCCTCACAATCCGATCAATGAACTCGCGCTTTTCTTCCTGACCTGCATAAGAAACCGCTACAGGAAACTTCCTGGCGAACGCCCCAAGCCATTCGCGACAAGCCTCTCGCGCTGCGGCGTCAGCCGAATCATCTACGACGACCATGTCAAACTTGCGGTCATGGCGGAGCAAGTCTGTAGCGTAAGACATGATGCAGCGTCGCATTTGCTGAAACCGGTTGCAGGTGGTCACACCGAGCCAACGAATTTGTTTCTGCGCAGGTCCCCCGGGCTCTTCCCCACGACTGGATTGGATTTGCGGCTCTTCGGAAACCCTGAATGCTGGCTCACGCCGCACCGCCGCTACAGAGGCCTGGGTTCGCTGGTCTTGTAGGGGTGGCATTGAATTTCGTTGCTCGCGCGGCAGACATCCGGAGTAAGCAAGCGAGCGGAATCCGTCCCAGTTACGAGCGGGGTGCTCCCGGGTTCGGAGGCAGCGGTAGCTGCTGCGCGTCCGGTGACGCCGTGGGGCGCACAACAGCAGCCAGCTTAGTGGAATGAAGCAAATAGTCGTTCACTCGATGGAATGCCGGAGAGATATTCAGCCACGCCCCCAACAGCAGCATCGGGGTAATCGCCAAAAGCGCTATCTTCCACCTGTTAGGGCTTACCTTCGCCTCTTTTTCCCATCGGAACAAAACCGAAGCCAGAGTGAGCGAGGAAATCGCAGTCAGGGCCAGGGCAAGCAATTCGGGGATGTGGAGAACCAGGCTTTGGCGCGCGATCATCAGGCCCTGTCCAGCGAGGATCATCATGGTTGGCGGCAAAAACAGCGCCAAGCGCTGCAAGAAACCCGGAAGATGATCCAGCGGAACGGCCGACCCGGACAGAAACAGCAGGGCGAAGAAAAGCACTTGCATAAGGATCTGAGCCTCTTGCGCGGTATTCACCAAGCCCGCTATCACCATGCCGATCCCGCCTACAGCCATGTAGCCCAGGGACAAAACCGCAAGGACACCCAGGGCAGCGCCCAGCGACAACGGCATATGATAGAGCAGCTTGGCGAGCACGAACATGAGAATAACTATGGGCATGAACGTGATGTACGTCGCCAAGATATTGCTCATTACGATTTGCGCGGCCGAGACGGGGGCGAGGTGATAGCGCCGCAGAACATCTCGCTCGCGCAAGGCCACCAAGGTACCGCCTACGCCGTAGAGGCCACTGGTGATGGCCAGGAATGTGACCAGGGGCTGCATCAACGAGTTAACCGAATCAGCCTGCCCACGGCCGAAGAGGCCGCAGTACAGGAAAAAGAACCCGACCGGCATGACCACCATGAAGAAAAAGGCGACCTTGGTGCGGTATGAGAGTTTTACGTGTGTCCATGTAATCGTCAGAATTGGTTTCATTGGCTCATCCTCCGTCCGGTCATTTTCAGGTATACGTCTTCCAATGTCGTCTGTGACACCTTAGCCTCAATCACCTCATTGCCAAGCTGATTGGCGTGGACGGCGACAGCCGCCAGCATCCTGCCGCCGCTCGCGCCCCGCAGAGTGAAACGATCTTCCCCGCCGTGTATTTCTGTGACTCCCGGCAGTCCCGCCAGGGCTTCCGTGCGAATGGGCATTCTCAACACGACGTCCAGGTGGTCTCCCTCTCCCAGTTCCCGAATCAGTTCCTGCGGACGTCCGATGGCGTGCAACTGGCCGTCGCCGATAATTCCAACACGATCGCAAAGCTTCTCTGCTTCCTCAATGTAGTGGGTGCTCATGAGAATGGAGAGGCCTCGATCGCGCAGCTTCAGAATTAGTTCGTGGAGATCGCGCCGGATCTGGGCATCCAGCCCTGCTGTCGGTTCGTCGAGGAATAACACGCGCGGGTTACCGACCAGGGCCAGGCCCAGCCCTACACGTTGCTTCTCGCCTCCGGAGAGAGTGTCATAGGAACTATGAGTCCGCTCCCGCAAGCCCACGAGGTCCAGGAGTTCGTCGGCGCCGATTGGGTTGGAATAAAAGCTCGCGAACAACTCGAAGGCTTCCCGGACACGCAGCTTGTCCTGGAGCGCGGTAATCTGGAGCTGGGCTCCAACCACCTGTCGTACTCGCGCGCCATCTTTAAACGGATCGAGTCCGCACACTCGAATGGCGCCGCTATCCGGGTTGCGTAATCCTTCGATCATTTCAATGGTGGTGGTTTTGCCGGCGCCATTAGGCCCAAGCAGACCGAAGATAGACCGCTCGGGAATCTCAAAACTAATCCCGCGCACGGCCTGGATTGGGCCGTACGACTTCTTCAGATCCCGCACACTGATCACCGGTTCTGCGTGCTCAAAGGGGTCGGGCTGGGTTTGCGCGTATGGAATTACTTCGGGTTTCATCGTCAAAGTTGCTTTCATGTGTTTCTCCCGTACAGTTTTGATTGCCAGTTGTTCCGCCACGTTATTCGCCTCGCGTCGTGGCAACAACTCAGTTTCGTTGGAACGATATAGATCATTCAGTTGCTCCTTTTTGAGTCTGACGCTAGCTGTTTATTTCTATTGCGCGAGCCTGGGCCACTAATGCCGGCCACGCCTGAAGAAAATCGGCAAAGCGGCTCGCCACTTCCCGCAGCCGGGAACGCGCTTCATCCTCATTGCACATCGCTCGCAGGTCCAAAGGCGACAGAGGATCGAAGTAATTCAATCCACAGAGAAGCTGATCCCGGATTTGCCGCAGGTCAGATGTCCAAATACCGGCCTTTGAGTCCTCCATCCGTTGCTCCAGCTTCTGCATCCACTTCCTCAGAATTGGGTCCATGATCCGATGCAGATGATCCCGCAAATCATGATCGTCAGCCCATCTCAACTCATGAAGCGAGCGGCCTAACGAACACAGGCGCTCCATACAATTGCGTCCCCATACTCCCCCTGCTCCCGTTATCAGTAGATTTATGGTTTCCGCGAGCGAGAATCGGCCGGCCCGCCGCAATGCAGAATCAGGCTGAAATTCCCGGGCCGTCTCGGGAGCGTGGAGGATGGCACGAGGAATGAGACCGAAGAGCCCCTCAGGCTCGCACACGCGAATGAGTAAGCCAAGCACCACATCCTCACCTCGCATTACGGGGAGAAAGGGAGGGAGGCCCTCGCGGTTGTCAAGCGCCAGGCAACCCGCCTGGGAGTGAATTCTAGGGGTAACAACGAAGTCTTTCGCTCCGCTAAGACACAAGCGGTTTCGAATGCCGGAGCAGTACGATGACTCACTGCGAATCAGATTCGACCAGCCATCGGAGTCCTGCAGGTAAAAAAGTAACGTGTCATCGACGCCGCAATCACCCAGGATGCCCATTTGCGATGCGACCACCCTGGCACGGCCCTCCCGCATTCGCCGGCAGAGATCAGCAGTTATCGATTCGATTCCTGCCATCCCTTCAAGATCCGATGCGAATGCTGTGGCATCTACATTCAACATCCTGTCGTGCAGATCCAGAATATTCTCGGGCACGAATCGCGACGCATCGATTTCGTCACCATCCCCCAAAAACCAGCGTGCCGTGGTCACATCCGCAAATTCGACGCGATCGCTGGATCCGGGTGTGAGAGCGATCTGGCACAAAACATCATCATCGAGCGAGAGGAGGCAATGTCCCAGTGACTGTAACAGGATCGTGTTCCGGGCCGCTCCCGCACTCGCTGGAAAGAAGCTGTTTTTCTCCATGCCGAAGGCGACAACCTCCCGGTCTACGCCACTGTTACGAGCCAACGTTGCCGCATAACGCTCGCGTAACAGCTGACTGACGTAGCGGATTTGCAGGCCGGAGGAGTTGGCATAAGCCGCAATCACCGCCGCATTCGCCTCCTGCATCGCATCCGTGGATGAATCATCGACCACGAGCACGGTCACATTGCGTTGATCGTCGCGCAAATGACCGGCAATGCTGCCCAGGACTCGATCCAAGGTACGCGGCCTGTTGCAGGTTGGAATTCCAATCATGTCGATATGCCGGCATGTCTTGCCGGAGGCAAAGCAGCCCATGAGCAGTCTGGATAACCGGTCTCGAGATACACACAGATCTTTCTCGATTGCGAGTCGTAACATGCCTTTGCACTCCTGTATTTCCGTGCCGGTTTGCGAATACAGTCGGGCACAATGTTCCGCTGGAGTGGCAAAGGTTGTACAAAGTGATGCCATCTTCGCGATCCGCCGGTCTGTAATTACGGAACGCCCGGTTAGGGAGCTCCGGAGCAGCACCGAGCCAGATGAAAGCAGGGCTTGCACTTCGGCGCAGTACTTAATGGGCTCGTTGGAATCAAAAGCCGGCGCTACGGTACCATGCTTCATTTCGTTGTCCCGGACGGGGAAGGGTGCGCCGAAGGGCCGGCAGTGGTTGCCTGGATTAGTGTCTCGGACACGAGCGGGCGTACGGCGTTCCGCCGTGGATGGCCGTTCCCGTCCAACACACGGTGCTCAGCGACAAGGCAGACCCAGGATAGATACACTGGCAGCGCTGTGATCTTCCCCGTATCCACCAAGGGCGCCAGCATCACGGTCCGCCCTGATGCGCGCTCGGTTGCGCGTATTTGCCTTAACAGAGCGTCCGGTTCCAGTACAGGACCGGCGGCCCGGAAACGCACTCCTGTGTCCCTCTCCCGGCCCCGCATTGCTTCCACTGCGCTGACGTGCAACCAAACGTCGCGCAATCCACTCTCCAACATTAGCTCCCACGTGGAACCTGCAACGACGCTGACGACATCTCCCTGGTAAAGAAAACGGAGCACGCGACAACCTTCCTCGCCAAATGCACACTGTTGGACGTCTAACCGCTTTAACACACCGGTTTCCTGCAGGTGCTCGAAGATGACATCTGCTGTGCCACCGGGACGCAATGTCTCGAGATCGACGTCCATCCAGATGCCCAGCGTATGCGCGTGGTGCGCGACTGCCCGGTAAAATGCTTCGGCCCGGAGATCTTCTGGCTGAAGGGCCGAGACTACGGCTCCCATTGAAAGCGCCGATGCGAGCCGGCTGCCCAGGAATTCAAGATCTGCAGAATAAGAGACGACTGGGGTTTCCTTGGCGGGTTCCTGCCGGAGTATGTTTTCGCAGAGCAATTCCAATACACGCCGTACAGCATTGACCCTTGCCGTCAACATGTCATCGCCGCACTCCGTAATCCAGCCCATCGTCCTCCCACAGAAATTGGGATTCAGGAGGGCCGCACATTGGTACACCGGATACTGCAGCAGATCGCCTTCGTCGAGTTCGGCAATCAAGCCGGTTTGACTATCGACATAGAGCCGCTCTGCGCGCTTGCAGAGTTCCCGGAACGGAATTTGCGGTCCACTGATTCCGGCAAACGGCCACGGATGCGGGATCGAAAGCTGCGGCAACATTTGACATCTGGAACATTCGGCGAGAGCAGACGGCCGTGGCCGCCGTTGCAGGGAGCAACTGGCAAGATCGAATTCGAAGATGCTATGCCTGGTATTCTCTGCCGGAAGTTCCGTGGCCACATCCCACAAATGCTGGATAACCAAGCGCGCAGCCATGCCGATGCTGTCGCTGATCCCGCTCGCCGCCGATGCCTCATGCCCGGCAGAGACCTCGGCGCAGTAAGCCCCCAGGCACGCGCTGCACCCACCGTATCCGGGAGCGTCCAGGTTGCCGGCAACTACGCGGGTATCGCCAACACACGCAACATAAGCGGTGGCTCCCGGAGAGGCGAGCAAGGGCGCAAGATGCTCTTCCAATATTCGCCAATCCCGGCCAGCGATGCCGGCAGCTACCACATAGGCGATGCCCGGATCCGTGCTCAACGCTTCCACGCAAGCCTCGTACGGCATGGCTTCAATGACAGCTCGCGACACTTCGTCCGCGTACCGGCGGCGCATATCGCCGACGAGCTCCGTTGCGGTGGACGGATGCTCGGGCACGCATATCGCAATGTTTCCGAGTCCCGACTCAAGCGCGGCCTCGGCCAGCGCGAATGCCAGATTCCTGGCGCTCAGAATGAGAACACGCTTTGCGCGCATGGTTACGAACGTTCTCAGTGGGCGCGCCGACTTCAACTCCAGGCGTGCGATTTGCGGCCGGAAACGCACTTGGACGGCAGCAGAAACCAGATCCGGCTTGTCCTGGCTCGCATCGTACAGCATGTCGGCGGCTTTCAGAGCTTCGCAGATCCGGCCAAAAGACTCCGGGTTGGCGTTTGAAAGGGCGACCAATTGTTCGGCACACAAGGAAGGATCCTCCAGCGATGGCCTCATTCGTTGATACCACTCCGCCGCAGCGCTGCCGCGAACGGGCAGGATCGATTCGCCATACCGGAAAAGAACGCCCGGAGAGATCGGCAAGCACTGCACCAGGCCACGTATTTTCGGACGTCCATCCACTCTTAAGGGCTCTCTTATTCCGTACCTTTACGGCTCCGCCGCGCGAACTCATCGGCGGCTGAGTGCGACAACGCGGCCTGTGCAATCGAGGGTAAGCCAACTCGATTCCAGTGGAACAGAATCATCGGGACGAGACTTCCTCTAAGGCCGCATTCGAGATCGCCCTGGAAATAGGCCCGGCTTAAGCGCTCAGCACATTGACGCAGCCGGGCTCTATAGGACGAGAGTAACCGCTGCTGTTCCCCGTCATAGAAAGCAAAAAGGGCATCGGGTCCGGCGGCAATCACCCGCGTAGCAAGGTCCCTGCATTTGAGAGAGACGGGGTCGTCAGAGATCACTCTCTTGGCGGCAAGTCGGTCAAACAGGTCCCACAGTTCAAAGAGATCCAGTCCTGTGCCACGCGCCAAATCGATCATCAGCGCAAGTGAGAGACCAGGCGGTATCATCGGCCCCCGCTGTGGATCAGACTGTCGCGCCCAACTGACCAGGAATCCGCTGTCATAAGCGAACAACTCGTGGGCGATCCTGATACCCTCCGCGCCCCCGAAAAGGCGAAGCTCTGGTTCATAGCGCAGAACGCTAAATTCGAGCCCCCTTTGGCGAAGTCGTAATGACACTTCACGTTCCGCTTCACATTTACGGTCGAAAGGAACCTGCATGCGCAGTCGCACCGCGGATCCGAGAGGATCCCATTTGTTGAGCCACCACCATTGAGAAATCGGCGCCGCGGAGTTGCTCTCAGCAATGGATCCAGCTATGTCAAAGACGATCATCCTGCTACGGTTTCGGGGCTCAACCGCAATGCGAAAGTAAATCCAATGCTCGGAACCATCCTGCTCGCAAATCCCAGCCTCGATGGCCTGCATGGCACGCTCGACCACGTATCCCAGATGAAAGCCTTCGTGCTCGCCCATGTAGAACCGGCTTACCGTCTCTGCAATGTTCCCGGCGAGAACCTCGCGCCGTTGTGCGTCCGTGTGCGAACAGACTCTCATCGGTTACCACAAGTTCTCGTCCATCGAGGCGCAGTCGCTGCCGAGAGGCGGAAGATCGTTCAGACGCCCAACAAACTGGCGGCGCCAGTAGGTGGTTTGGGGGAAGGTCCATTGCAGCCGGCCCGGCAAGCTGGCTTCCTGGCGAAGGCCCAAGATATTAAAAAGCCCTGCCGTGTCGCGCTTCTTCACATCGACATAGCACTCGGTAAAGGCGCGCCAGAGCGCGCCGGAAGAGTTCTGATCGTATTCCAGCAGGGCGCGTTTTACGGCATCACGCCGCCGATCCGAAAAATGAACTCTCTTCAGGGACGTCGCCAAATCCCGCTCAGCCTGCACTGATATGAATCCCGATCTGCGCATTTTGCGCAACGAGAAGCGAACATTGATCATTGGCAACGTCAGCGCGGCGTAGCCCGAGGAACGGTCACTGTGCAGAAGGCAGAGTTCGTCATCGTCGGTCAACACCCCCTGGAGAAAGAGGCGATAGGCAATGCCTGCGCCTCGCATTCCGTACGCGGCCAACTCCGCAGCGCGCAACGCTCCAGTGCTGGCAGCGCCCCAAACTTCCACGCCACTCGCCAGCGCAAACAGAATCTCCTTGTGCCATACCGAGGGAACGTTGCCAAAATATGCATCGACAACCGCAATGCGGTGGTATCCCGCGAGAACCGCCTGGTGGACGGCGCCCAGCCGGGCGGGCGCTAAAAGGTCTGCGCCGTTGGGCGCGGTCAATCCAGGGCCACTCGGGCCAACAAAAATGCAGGTCTTCAAGATTTAACGCCTCCGTTGATGGCGATTGTTTCAGGTTTCTCGCGGCTCAGCGTGGGCCTGCGCAGCGGCGACCCGAGACCGGGTATGCAAATGAAGACTACCGGGATACCAATACTTTCCTGCGTTAAATCGACAGCCAGGATTTCCTTTACACCCGCAAGCCGAAGCGTGTTCTGTAAATGATCCAGCAGCACTGGAACACTTTGAGGGCAGCAGGCATCCTCCACCGCCCTGAAATCGACGGTCTCCTGCCGGTTCCGTACTTCCATGATCCAATCTGCAGGGCAACGAACTACATCGTTCCGATATTGGAGCCATCCAATGTCATCACGAACGCCGGAAATGTTACTGAGCCGTATCTGTAACGCCTCGGTCAGAGCCCGGCTCAAGGCAATCGCTTTGCAGGGATGGCAACCTGAACCAATGGCGCGATGGGGAAAGTGGGTGTTGCCGCTTCCGTCCGCGGCAACGGCCCAGAATACCGGCAGGCCGATGTCAACGGTGGCAGACCACACATGAAGATCGAGGCCAATCTCCGCACACCGATCGATGATTGCCCGGCAACCAGGGTCCTCGACAGAACCCAAGATGACTTTGGAAGGCGGTCTCGGAAACTGCATGTCTCGCTGGAGCCAGAAAGCCACCTGATCGCGCTCAACCACTTCACAGATACCGTGGAGCACTGCCTCCTCTCTGGTATTGCCGGAAGCGAGTCCATTGGAGGAGGTGATGAACACAGCCGGGCGAATGCGCCGCTTCGTGGCATCCAGGGCAAACAACTCATGCGGAATCCAGCGTCGTTCACCGGAGGCGAGATCGCGGGCCTGCACCCATAAGAGGATTGGATCATCAGCGGGCAAAGACGGTTCCGCCCGAGGAAGCAGTTCTGGATTTATGAAGGTGGAATCGTGCCGGTATGCGCTCAAAGGCAACTCCACCCCATCCGGAACCACATGCTCGGCGTGATAAATCTCGATGCCTTCCATGAGTGCCGAACATTTTGAGAGTTCGTCAGTCAGCCCCTTGCCTTGAGACACCGTCAGAGACCGGGCCAGAGGGCGCACGGCCATCCACACGGGCACGCCCACCTGGTCGAGGCCAGTCAGGTTCGCCAGCCTGGTTATGCCCAGTTGTTTCGCAATTGGAGTGATTCGGGCGAGAGTCTCTTTGGGAGTCGTCTCCCGCACTGTTCCTGTCATTGCCATGCTGATGACCGGCTCCGGCTTCATCTTCATCCCGGCGCAATCACCGGCAACGGATTGGCAGGCTTGTCCTGCGTTAAATTGCCCTCTCACGCAGGTGCGAGCAGTGGACAAGTCTAGCTTTGCGCCTGGCATGTGGCCGCCCTTCCTCCCAGCAGGAATTCACCAACGGTGCTCTCCCGCCAGAAATTCGTCCCCGCAACACGGCAAAATACATCGGAGTTGCCGCCACCCAGGGCGCACGCGGCAAGACCCATTGCGGTTGCGACCAGATACATCGTCTGGAAAAGGCCGCCGAGATTTTTGAGTATCAAACTGTAGGCTACAGATTCGTATTTCGTGTTGACCCGGCCAAACTTCGCAGCCACCAGCAAAAGCGCCTGGGGTTCGCTCGTCATGCGGGAGCTACGGCGCGCATCGGCAAGAAGCCGAACCGTTTCGGGGCAGGGCCCAGCGATCTCCTCCAAGCAATGGATAAACGGGTCGTACCGGTACAGCGCGGGGCTCAGATTGCTGCAGCGATGGATGAGAGGATAGATTTCCAGTTCATGGAGGCCGCCACCGGACGGATAGGGCCGAAAAGTGATTTCGTCTTCTCCCGTTCCTAACCGGCCCGTAACACGGGCCGACCGGTAGAGAAACTCGCTCAGCCCCACGATGCTGAGCGGTGGGTCCCCATGTTCGCGGATGGACCGTCTGCTTTCCAGTATCTCCGAAAACGGCCGATCCTTGGCAATGATCGTGCTCATAACGGGGGGTGGGAGGCCAACCTTCCGCCGCGAGGGCAAGGAGGTGACGGCAGCAACGTGGCACGGGGCGTGAGGGGCAGGTCTCCGGCCATATTCGCCAACGTGACGCCCCAGGCGGCTGCGGACATAGAACATCTGGTCCGCAAGCGACCACTCCGGCGCCGGCTCCGGTGAAGCCGCGCCAATCCTCTTGATTGCGCCGATGCTCTCCAGACAGCTAGCGAGCGCCAGGATGACTTCCTCAGGCAGCATGGTCTCCTCAGCCCACTCGCGACACACCATCGGACGCCACGGAATGGGGAGTCGTGCCAATCGATCGTTCATCACCATCAAGTATGCGCCGCAGGAAACCGACTCCAGGAGCAACTTTCCACCTGTCACGCGAAGGCAGGTATCTTCGGTCATGACAATCCTGTCAGAAGGCGCCGGCGGTTCCGGAAGAAGATCGGTCTCGCCGTAGTTACGCAGGACTGCAATCTTGTCTTCGCCATCGTAGACTGCTTTTACCAAGAGTCCCTGGCGCCATAGTCGGGAAATTTGCTCGGCTGGCCCACCACCCACTTCAGCTGCGTGCTCTTTTCCTGCCAGCTTATCCAGGACGACGCCCCCACTCCGAATCTCCTCGAGGATGTCGGAGGTCACGCCGGGCGCCACTCGAAACGACATGGGAAACGCCGCTCGGGTTATCGTCCACTTGCCATCCACACTTTGGAATTTCACCGATTCCGCCGGTTCCAAGCGGATGGACGACAGCCAGGATGTGATAGTAACTGTGTCTAACATTTGACTATCTCCAATCAGGCATATTGATGGAAGAAGGTGAGAATGCTTTCCGCCCCTTCCGGGCCACGATTTAAGATCTCTTTCAATTCCAAGGCTTTCGCGCCGTAAATGTCCTCACACGCCCGCGAGATCATATAGCAGGCGAGGAAGCGCTCCAGTGGTGTGAGCCCAAGCTGGTTCAACGTCCGATACAGCAGACTGATCGTAATTTGCCAGGACCTCCAGGCGGGACTCGCGTCCAGTTGCCCTGTCATTGGCTCGGGTTGATATCGTTTGGACTTTGTTGAGCTGTAGAAATCTGTGAGGCAATTCCGGAGCAGAGCCACAAACTCCACCATGCCGGATACAACCGCCTCATCCCTCTCCAGCGCCGCTACATCGGCCAGCAGCACTCTCCGGGTGGCATCTCCCGCGACACCTTCATAGCGCCCAGCGAATTTGCGCCGAATGCTGCCATCGCGATCGATGCTGAAAAACCCTATGGCGTGCGACATCAGGCTGACGTGAGATCGGAGGTACGCGCGATCTGTCAGCCAGAGCAAGGCAATCATTAAGTGCACGGCAAGATCGCAGCGATCGAGAGCACCCACGCGAATTTCCCGCAACCAGTCCACGCAGAACATGGAACTATCGCAAAGATAATTACGGTACGCTTCTTTGATCGGCGGATGCTGCACCAGCGGACCTTCCGGTTCGTTCTGCCCCACGAAGACGGAGTTGTTCGGCTGCAAGACGCCGGCCTGGCCGTTTCGTTCATGCCGTATAAGCGATTCGGCGATGCGGGCGTGTTCCGTGGCCGAAAGGCTAGACCGGGATGGGTTCCGGGCGACGTACTGCTCAATCCGCGATGCGGTCTCGCTGGGTCTTGTTACCTCACAACAGGGACGTAATCCGACGAGAATGTTAGGACCTCCCACCCAGTCCCGTTGAAAGTAGGCGCGCCTCACATGGCTACAGCCGCACGTGGGCGTAACTGCCGGCCACACGCCGTCGAGGATGAGGCTGTCCTTGCAGGGCTCGAAGTAGAAAGCCCTGATCCAGGACCAGGCATCCGGGTGATTCAAGTGGTGGCGGTTCGTCATGAGGCGCAAGACCCGGTGACTCCTGCGGAGCCCGTGTGGATACACACGTCAACAGCCATCTCGATCGCGCGTCCAAGATCCAGTGTGGCCCAGTCTTCAAGAGACGGCAGTGCCTCCTCAAAATAAGCAGCCGTCAGCACGTCCTTGAACAAGTCATCCAAGCTCTCCACCAGGAAGTAGTTGCGAAAATCCACGTATTGCGGCTTGCGAGGCAGACCCGACGACCGCACGTCCAGTCCGTCCTGATCACCTCGCTCCCCCAGAGCGCGCACTCTTACAAAGACCTCATCCGGTAGTTCGAGTTCCCGCTGCCACTTTCGAATGCGCTTAAAATAGGCGAACGGTTGCTCGCCGGACATCCGGCCCGGCAGCGCGGCCTTCCGGATCAACCATCCGCGGCGCCGTGCGATGCAGCGACCGAAGAGAAGCCGGGGAAATCGAGCCACATCGGGCAACGTTGCCGGCATTGGACCCCAGTTTCTCGGGTCAAAAGGCCTGACCAGGATCGGCTCCGACCTTCCCATCGCCAGGAGCAGGGCAGGAATAAGTGGCTGGAATGCTGAGCTCATAGCCCCGAAATGAACGGGCATCACGTCCCGCTCTCCCGCACTGAGCCGTAGACCGCCGTCGGCAGTCATTCTGATCGTCAGAGAGCCCAGCGGGATCGACTCATCTCCGGGTCTGGCATCGCCAGCGTAGTCGATCACGCGCTGGGTAATTGCCGGACCTGAGTTGAGGTTGTAGTCGAAACTGGCATAGATTGTGCACGGTTCCGCCGTCTTCCACATCTGGCTCAGGGCTTGCGAGAGTTCGGCTATGACCTCTGACTTCTGCGGCTGCTCCGAGGAGGCAGCCAAGGCGCGCGACAAGACTCTACACGGCCCAGCGTCAATTTGATTCACCACCAGGCTGGCAGCGCCGTCGGAGCCCGAATAAGGTTGAATAAAGCATGTCAAGGCAGCCACGCCTCCAATCGGGGCGGGCAATCCCAACTTGAGAAGCCGTTCCGGCCAACGGCCTTCCAACGCAGCGGCTCGCAAATCTAGGTCGATGCAGTCCTCCGGGCGCGTGACCAGAGCACCAATTTCATTCCGTATTTTTTCCAGCTCCGCGAGCGTTTCCAGTTTGAAGGGATTTCTGAGCAAAGCAACGTCGGTTTTGAGCTCCCGGAGGACGGGTATCGCCTGGCGATATCGCGCGGCAAAACGCAGAAAAGGCACCGGACCGCCGCCGAATTCCCTCATCAGTAGTTCGCGAATCGACGCGCGAACAGACGAAAATAGATCCAAGACGGGAACATAGGTCCCAAGGAAACTGCGCAGATCGTGAACGGCCGGCAACCAGCGCGCCGGTATGGACATGTGTCCGGCCCGTTCCTCAATCAAGTCTTCCGATAGGATGCGTCCGGTCCACTTTGGCGCGGGAACATCTTCGATCGCCTCATGCGCATCCTCCACGGCGCTATCCATCCCTCTGGCCAGCTCCGGTCGAAGATTGGGGGCGGCGCGCTCAAACCCAATCTCTAACGCTTGGAGCCGTTCCAGCCCCCGAGCCAGTCCCCCCACCCTGTGATCGGGCGACGCTATGCCCGCGAGATACTCACGCAGAGCGCCCAGAATACACGAATCGTCCTGGGGCAGAGGAATTTTGTGGAGGAGCAGGCCGACATCGATGAGCTTGCAAAGGAATTCCGAGGCGACAGCCGGCTCGCCCAGAACGGGCGCCAACGCTGACACGAGTTCACCGAAGGGGACGCTCTGCTCCGGCTTCAAACGATCCATTACCATGGCGACCGCATCGGTATATTCAAAATCGACCAGCGATTCCGCCGGGATTCGTAACCGCGTCGCCCGCGAGGCATCGTAGCGCTGACGCAGTACCAGAACTCTGTTGCCGTGGCGCACAGCAGCCCCGCTCGCAAACACGGGCACGAATTGACGCAGCTCGGGATGCTGCGCCATCCGTTGAGCGAGCTGGCCAGGAATGCAACGATTGATCCTCACGCGTCGCCGGAAACCCGAGCTCCGCGCGACCCGGCCCGAGCATCCTTCGTCCCATCCGATTCTCATGATCCGGCTTTGCATAAAGCTGCTGAACGGGCTAAGCTTGACTGCGCTGCGCGTGTAGTAACGAATCAGCGAGCGCTCAATTCGGGATGTCTGCCCCGCCGAGAACCGCGCAGGACGTTGGACATAGCACATTAGATCATCCCTCAACGCCGGACTCGCCAAGTCTAGCGCGGTGCGAAAGCCAGGTCTTCGGCTGATGCTCTGCAGGCGCGTCCTCTTTGCGGACAACTCTTCTGCAAGAACACTCTCTCCATGCGCAGCCAGCATTTCCCGCTGACGCCTGGTCTCGATCCAGCGCAGGACCAGAGAGGATTGCGCTGATAGAAGACTTCCCGTAATCTCTGAACATGCGGCCTCGCTGACGGGGCCTCGCGGCGGACGATCATTGAAGACGTCCCGCTTCAGCTGAATCAATTCCCTGCGTACGGCCGATGCCGACGGAATCCGCCCGATTAGACCTTCTAAAAGAACAATCACTTGACTCGTCGCTTGGACGTTTTCCGCTTCCAAGTCCAAGATTTGATCGGACGCAAGCAGACTGCGCATGAACCTCAGGTCGCGAATGCCACTTAATGGCGCACCCGCCCGCCGAAGAGACACATATGGCAGGAAGGCTCCTTCGAGAGAATGAACGGACTGTGAGCCGATCATTTCGTCGTGGACGATATGGGCCACTTTGCTCCTTCTGCTGGAAACAAGGCGCTAGCGTGATGCATGAGTAGCGATTTCTATGGGAATGGATGAGGTATTGGGTTGGGGGCAGTGCGCCCGTTCTTCACCAAGGCTGCATCCAGCCGCGGCAGATTTTCGACGCGCCGAAGGTGATCCCCCCAAGCCGCCGGTATGGCACCCGGGATTAAAACTTTGGCCACGTGCAGGCCATGCGCTTGTGGCTCGGGCCCGGTGTGCTTCACAACGATCACGTCGAATCCGTTAGCAATGATTCTGTCGATTGTGCGCGTCAATTCCACGCCAAGATTGTCTGAGGGCAAATCCTGAACGGCACGCCCCATGTCTTTCAGCGAAACCGTCCTTGGATTCGCGGCCAGGAATTCGCAGTGGCGGCTCGCCATGGCTGCCGTGTACATCAAACCGTGATCCATAGGTTTGCGCACCCGGTCTGGGTTGGAGGCCAATTCAAGCGCTCTTGGCCGAGCTAACTCACCCGACAGCTCCCACAGAGACACGCCACCCACCAGTTCCCGGAAAGCCTTTTTCAGTGCTCGTTCTGGGTTCAGATGGGCGGAAGCCGCGCAAAGCAAGTGCGGCCATGTTTTGTCACGTCTTGCCAGAAGTCCAACAGCCGGGATGCCCAGATCGGTGGTGACGTCGAATGCCATCACCTCAAAGCCTTCACTTCGCAGCCTTCGCAAGACATGGCGCACTTCCGGGTCGTTGCACTGCGTCAGATCGAGCCTTGGCGGACTCAGCATGGCCAGCCAGGTCAGCATGTAGGCATCCCGCTCTGCAACCTCGAAAACTCCATGCAGGATGGCTTCCTCCAGGCAGGTACCCACCGCGCACCCAGATGAGCCTTCTCCGAGTACGAACAAGTTATCGCCCGGACGCGGCCGCGAATAAAATCCGATCTGCAAAGGAACCAGCACCTGGCGCCGCTCCCGGAACGAGTGCGCCCACACAAAGCGCATCTCCAGGCCGTCGGTATAGCGATTCACTCCTGGATTGGCCTTGTATTCCCGCTGCGAATGCAGTCCGAACGTCCGAGGATTCACTGCATATTCGCGGAACTCGCTGAAGCTCCCGCGTACCGACGGGATAAAGCCGCGCGGCTCGGCGCCGGAGTAGCGTTCGACACTCTCCAGTATGGCCGCTGTTTCTGCGTCGCTATGCCGCGAACAAAAACCAGAACACGGCTCTGGGTGCGCTTCCGCAATGAGAGCCACGCCGAAGGAGACAACCACGCCGTTACGGACGGGCCAGGACTGTTTCCCATTTTCCACAATGTTGCAGCGATGACCAGTGAATGCCCGTTTTACAAATTGGAGTTCCTTTAGTGAACAGAGGCGGTCGGAACCAGGGTCCGGCTTCAGATAACTCCCCAAAGTGATGCTGGCCCTTGCCGGACTGTCGGATTCGAGTTGCGCGCATTGGGCGCACCTAGGATCGGGTACAAGGCGCCACTCCCGGCCGGAAAAGTTCTTTAAGTCAAAGTAGTAGACCCGCCAATCGGAGATTGCCGAGGCGCGAGCTCCATTCGACAAAGCTGAAGCGAGCAACCGGTGTGCTGCGATACGTCCGACCACCGATGCCGCTGTGGCTGTAAGCCATGGGTCGGTCATTGTATCGTTGCGCTCGGCGGCCAAATCGACAAACCGGCGCAGCCAGGGACGCCCACAAAAATAGCGGGTTTCCCAGCAATGGAGGCATCCAGCTCCGTGCGGGCGGACCTCCGGGCCGATCACCACCTCTCCACCCTGGACGTGCACGGGAAGGAAACTCATTCTTTTCTCCCGCGCGACTTGCGCCCAATGGTGTAGACGATCGACGCGGAGATTGTCGAATGCGCCTACAATCCAATCCTCGGGAGTTCCAAGGATGCTGGAGCAAGCCCATCCTGCCGGAGAGCCCTTCGACTCAATTGTGGCGTACATCTGCGCGCCGATCATTCCATCCTGGACGATATAGACCACTTCGCTCCTTCTGTGTAGACTTGTGTAAGAAAGCCGCTTGCGTGATGCACCAGTAGACGTATTACCTTTTCAATCCTGCAGTTCCGTGCATCGTATCAGGCAACAACAACGATACAGCAGGCAGCAGAGCACGACAGTGTGTTGGCGGAAGATGCGCCGAGGTCTGGAATTCCGAGAGCGTCTTCCGTCTGCAGCTCCATGATTTCCAGGTCCGACAGCTTCAGATCGATGGTTCCTGTTTGGTTCATTCGGATGTTCTCCTTTCTTGAGAGCTCACCCTCAATGCGGCAGGGTGGCATTTTTGTCCCAAAACCTCAGGCTCGCGCCTGAGCTGTTGCAGTCGACGGATGCATCACGCATGTGGCTCTCGGCGAGTGCGCACATGTGTACCTCCACTACTGTTGGTATTTCGGACGGCAGAAGGGGTTAGGCAGGATTTTCTTCGTCAACCTTCCGTACTTCAGACTTTGAAATCTTGATTCGCGCGCTATACGCGATGGTCGTGAGCAGCACTTCAATTCTCTCACTTTCTGGCAACTCTCTTTCGAAAATGCCAATGAGGTTCCGCAACGGCCCGGCATCTACCATAACCACATCGCCGGGTTTCACGTCACACAGGATTCGGGCTACACCGTTTTCGTCTGTGCGCGACCGAATGGTGGCAATTACGTCCTCTTCTACGATCGCGGGTATTCCGCCAAAGCTCACCACGTGCGACACGCCGCGCGTAAACGAGATCTTGTGCAGCAGTTGACAAATATCGAACCGCGCGAATATGTAGCCCGGGAACAGTGGCGCAATGGCGGATGATTTTCCGCGTAAGTCCACCCAGGGCACAAACGTTTCTATCCCCCATGCTGCTAGATTCAGGAAGGCTCGCTTTTCCTGCCTGGGCTTCGTACGGAGGGCGTACCACGTGAGGGCGTCAACGCTCATATCGAAGCTCATTGGGCAATTTCAGGCATGCGCAGCCGGACCGCGCCAACTCGCATTTCTCAAACAGAGCAAGATTCGAACATGCTCAGCGGGACAAGGCTACCGCACTTCCCGTATTGGGGAGATTCATCAGCTTGTTGGCTACTGCAATCCGATTCAGGGTTGGCTGACGGTGCACAGTATCGCGGGTTGGTTTCAGGAAAACAACTACTATCCGTTGGACAATTTGGCTGTTTCAGGCCAGCGTTGACTGTTTTGCCTTGAGTGCTGCGCTGGACCACCTCAGCTTTGAGGGACATTCTCCGTAGACCTTCTTATAATCGCGGCAAAAATGGCTCTCATCGGTCCATCCCACATCTGCCATGACTTGTTTCACGTTCAAGAATGATTCGCGCAACAAATGCTGAGCTCTATGGAGCCGCAGGAGCTTGTGGTAGCGGCGCGGCGTTGTGCCGGTCTGTTGCTGAAATAGATGCCGGAAATGAGAGCTCGACAGGTTCACGGCTCTCGCAATCTGGTCTATATCAATGTCCCCTGTCGAGAGTTGCTGCCCAATCCAGGCGACAGCCGTCACGACCCTTGGATCCCGAATTAAGTTGGCATTGCTGAATTCATTCTCCATGATGGCTGTTTGCATTCAGCACTCCTTCAGAGATGTGGTTCCACATAGCGGCAGTCCCTTGGCCTAATATTCGAGAGCGGCTCTGGAGCGGACACAGCTCGGCATCAATCTTGCTCTTGGCAAATGCAGCAGGAATCATCACGTCAGGCAGTTTCTCCTTGAGGCACAAACACAGCTGCGAAGACGACAGTGGAATGTTTTCCATGAAAGTTATATAAGCCACGAGCCACACACCAAGAATTTGGTCTTGATCTCCATTCGAGATATAGTTGGGGAATTGAACAGGTCCGTGCTGCTCCATTGGTTCCAGCGAGCATTCGTCCCTTCTCCACGATCTCGAAAGTCAATTCAAATTGATATGTATAGCATTGGCAGTGAAGTATTGAAACCGTATGCTGGCGGGTTAAATGGCCAACTACACCTGTCCCAATCCCGCAGAATAAGGAACAGGCACAGGCAGTCGTGGAATGCCACATCACGTTGCGGAGTGGATTAGTGCTGGCCTTTCGCAAGGTCTCATGATTCTTAAAAGGTCTTTACGATTCCTCACGTTGAGTTTGTTAAAGACGTTGGAAACGTGAAACTTTACCGTCCGATTCGAGATTCCCAGGAGATGACTGATTTCCTTATTAGCGAAACCCTCTAGCAATAAAGCTATCACCTGTTCTTCTCGGACTGTAAACTTAAGCTTGAATAATCCGCCCGACGCTCTTACACGCCTGAAGTATTCATTCAGGGTGCTGGGACGGAGCCACATATGACCTGCCGTAACTGAATTCACTGCTGGAGCCAGATCGCTCTCTAAACTTGTGCTCGGTACAATCCCGCGTACGCCCAAATACAGCAATCTGATCTCCTCTTCGCAGGTGTTCGGATTGTCGGCCAAAATAATGACAGGGCGTTTCCGCAAGGAGCCGGACCGTAAGGCCGTTTCGAGCCATTCCTGTACCGAATAAGTATCAACAATTAACACCCATTCGCATTCATCGGCGCAGTGAAGCTGAATCATCGAAAATGGTTTAACCCGATAACGCTCTGTTGCCAATGTTCTTTCGATGAGCTGATATACCAGAGGATGTTTGCTATGAACGTAAATCGGGGGCGCGATGCTGGCTTCTTGAGGCTCCATGGGTATCCCATTCATTGTCTGTGCATTCGGCGTAACCTCATCTTCAAGCGAAATGGCTCTGAAGGATGCCCATTTTGCCCGTGCGTTGATGAGATGGCATCTGAACTGCCAAAGCTCACAATGTATAAGTACTTGAATTTATTAAGAAAAGGAGCCGTTGAAAGAAAATACAGAGGCGTTGGGTGTCCAGAACTGGAGACTACTGTCCACCGGTGGGCGGATTCTGCAATTGGTTTGGCAAGAGCTTTGCCTACATGCGCATTCCCGGGAGTGTGAATCACGGCTTCCGCAACGTTGCCGCCGGCATCGCGCCTGATCTCGATGCTGACGTTGGGTGCTGTCTTCAGGCTGAACCTAGTTCCCCGCTGCGGAACCAGCCGGAACGCCGGGGAAGGTCAACACATGGTGGATGATTGGAAGCGAAAGAACAAACTTTCCCTGCCAACCCTTGGACAACGTCGACCGGTTTAAACCCTTTCGGGCATTTCATGTCACTCTTCAGGAGACGCATGGTTCTCGCTCATCCTCAGAGTGGCCATCACGGGCCTTGGGAACGTCCAGATCCACACTTCAAGGCATAGCTCGAATGCTACACAATAAGAATGTATCGGGGCTTGTTGAAGTATGTTGCGAAAGTGTGGAACCCGGAACCCGGCTGACATCAGGGACACCGGCCTGTTAGAGAAAGTTTTGACTGCAATGCAATCCGCCATTGTGATTCTTTACGGGATGGCAAAAAAGGAAAAAAGGACCGACGATTCCGACAATACCGGGAACTTTCTCGGATCATTAACTCACAAGGGTGGCTGTGATCAACGATCGTCTCTACTGGATCGGTTCCGAATCTGCGCGCCAGCACATATGAAGTTGACGATTTCCATTCTCATCGATTGTCACGACCCCGTTCATCCGAAGAGAGCCTTTCCTATTCTCTTGCTCTTTGCATGAGCGACGATCTACGCCCACGTGCTGGTTTTTCGCCGTTGTTTCCTTCATGGCGATCAGATTGATGGAGCACATTGTGATTGCATCCTTTCCAGCAACATCCAGCAGCGCTGGATATTTGCTTGTTCATGAAGGTGGAACACACTATGAAAACGACAGAGCTGGGGTTTGTTAGCAGGAACGGTAGTCTCGACTAAGCGTCGGTTTTAGCGAAGGTATAAAACTCACCACAAAGGGTCGTGTTTGGATTCCGTTCAGCGTCTGAAATGATCTCCTCGATCCATACCTCAAAGGTGCCGTCTCTTTGTCGTTTTGTCTGAACAGGCTCTGCAGCCTCAATTGCCATGACAAATAAACGCAACTCTCCCAAAGCCTTGGCAACCCTCTCGCCATATTCGTAGGCATCGGCAGCCCAAGTCACGATGTTGACGAAAGCTTCTTGTGTATAGTCGAGAACCTCACAACCATCGAGTGGTCTAACCTCAACGGCTCCGATCCAAAGTTGTTTGGGTTTGATTTGAGTATATAAAAACGCAGAGGAGTCAGATGCATTGCCGGGAAGTGATTTGTGACTACCTTCAATCCTTCCAGCGGTTTCACTGAACAATTGTTGCGGACTCGTGCCCAGAGACATGGCCAAGATCAGAATGGTTCCGAGGTTGAGATTCACTTCTCCACGTTCGATTGCATTCAGGCGATTGCCGGACAAACCGGATATCTCGGCAAGCTGCTCGACGTGAAGCCCAGCCTCTTGCCGTCGTTCGGCAATGTAACTTCCGAAGGCTTTTTGAATGGGAATACCTGCGAGCATGACAGGAACATCGTAGGCGAACAATTAGCGAATATCAACCGCTTCTAACCAGCATTCGGAAGAATTTGTCGGTCTGAGGGGGCCTTCTCCTCAGCCGCCACCACCAATTGATTCCAAAGTAGGCAGGGTCTTGTCGCATTGATCACATGGGCTAGCGCAGGTTTCACTCTTCCTGTTGGTTCTTAAGAACCGCAATATGATGGGCCAAAAGGTCCTTCCATTCCCAAGATTTTGTGGCTTTACTACACTCATTCTCGTCCATTAATATTGGCGTCTCTTCGCTCATCTCGAAGGCAGCTTCCCGGACGGGATCTGTATTGACGAAGAGCTTGCTGTGTGGGTCGCCTCGGCGGGTGGCAACAAGGTAATGCGGGTGACGCCAGGAGGCAGGATCACTGACACCATTTCATTGCCTGAGCGCAATTCGTATGCCTGCATGTTGGGTGGCGCCGACAGGCGCGACCTCTATATTTGTACGGCAAGGCATTTTATTCCGGACCATACACGAGCGCTGCGTTCAGGCAGGATTGAGGTGGTGCGCGGGTCGGTACCCGGCGCTGGGTTGATTTATCCTAGCCGGTTCACCGCGAAAGCGTAAGAGTCATCCATCTCTGCCACCAGCGAGCCGCTGATTGTGTTGGCCAAGGCTTTGCTGAATCAGGGGTATCGAGTATGCGAAGCGCACCCTGTTGCGCGGCCTCAGACTCGATCCCAACAACCTACACCGCGCATTTTCTGCTGGCCAGGCTTACCGTCAGCTTGGCAAGAAGGAGAATGGCGAGCCGCGAATTCAAATTGGCAGCACAAATCCAGCAAGCCTAAACCAAAAACTTCCGCATTAATCCGAACTGATAATTGAGCCGCCCTCCTGCGACTGTTGCCCCTTGTAGTGAATGATAAGGGACGCTGTCGCCAGAGCAGAATTGGCAGTTCTACGAAGATCGAACGCCTCGCGACGTCAGCTCTTCTACTTGTCAATCGGCAGCAGGCGAACGGCAGCAGGCGAAGGATGAGTTCTGGTTAGCCGATATTAGGAACGCGCTGTGTAGTAGACTGGGGACCAAACCCGGACAGCCTGGATTAATGAAAGCAACACCATCAATTTTGACCGGCATTGATTCTAAAGGACTTCTGAGGTGGTGGACCGGGTAGACCCCCTGGTCCCGAATCAGATTCCAGCCATTATTGGAGCAAGTTGAAAATTGTGGTTTGTAACTGATTGATATTGAAGCCGTTGGGGGACGGTCGTGGAAAACTGTTGAACAGTTTGGCTCCCGGAGGCTTTCGCTGTCATAAATTTACCTACGACCCAACACTCGCCATATTGTTTTTTGCGTCAGTTCACATTCAACGTTAATATGAAATTGCGCGTCACACTGCCGCTAGTAACACTGACTGTGACCGGAAAACTTCCTTGTGGTGTGCCGCTCGGCGGCGGGGTTCGCCCACCGCCTCCGCATGAGAGGATCAGCAGCAGTGCAGACAGTAAAAAAACTGTCGCCAAGCCGCGATTTCGCTCAATGCCCCGGAGGTGTATGAAATAAAGTCCAAAGATACAAACTCCCAAGATTCCCACTAATGCGATTGGCTGGAGACCGCCGAATTTCTCAGTAACAGGAACACTAGCTTGTGACCGAGCTGTAGTAGAAATTGTAACTGCTATCGGACTTGAAGAACTCAGCTGTAGTTGTTGAGGAGAAACTGTGCAAGTTGAAGCTTGTGGTGCACCACTGCATGCCAGCGTAACGGCGCCACTGAAGCCTCCACGTGAAGTTAATATCAAATTATAGTTAGCTGTCTGTCCAGCAGTGACAGTTAATGCTGTCGAGGATCCCTGAGCCGGTGTAAGAACTAAATCCATACCCGTTCCGGTCAGACCGACACTTTGGGGGCTATCTGCTGCGTTATCTGTAAAAGTGATAGCGCCAATATTCAGACCCAATTGATTGGTCTGAAATGTGACCCGTGCTGTACAACTGCCTAGCGGAGATAACGCGCCAATGCAGTCACTCTTTGCTGTAAAACCTCCAGCCACAGACACACTACTGATGCTGAGTGTTTGGTTGCCGCTGTTCCGGATAATGACTTGCTGCTCGCTACTCGCGGCACCTAAAAATTGAGAGCTAAATTCCAATGCCGTAACTGAAGGAAACAAAATAGGACCAGTTCCCGAGCCAGATAGTGCAATAGTGTGAGGGCCATCCGCCGCGTTATCGAAAATCGTCAATTTTTCCTGTTGTGTGACTATGCTATGAGGACTGAATGTCACGTTGATTTGACACGCGTCACCGGGAACTATTGAGCGACTGCATTTATTAATCTGTACAAAGTCGCTTGCAGATGCCGTCACTCCCCCGATGAGCAATGGCGCTGTACCGGTGTTGCTGAGAAGAAGCTGACCGGTGGCGGAGCTCCCGACTTGAAGTTGTCCAAAATCTATTGACGAAGATGAAAATTGAACATTAGGGCCGCCGCCCTGTCCAAGTAACTGGACTGTATTAGGGCTATTGAAGGCATTGGTAAAGACGACAAGTGTTCCCGAACGAGTTCCGCCCCGTGTGGGGCTAAAAGATACGGGGATCGTGCAAGTTGACCCAGGGTCCAAACCGCCCGTACATCCAGAAGCAGCAGTAAAATCACCCTGTGCGGCTATGCCATAAATCTGGATCGTTGAACTGCTGCTCTGGTTAGTTATGCTTACATTCTGAGTTCCACTGTTTGAGTGTACCGGCTGTAGCGGAAATGTGAGGGCGGATGGCAAAACCGAAATTGTTGTATCAGTGGTCGATGCGGCCGGGACGCATAACTCAGAGACAACACCCGGTATACTTTCATTACCAACGAAAATCAACCGAGTCTGAGGATCAGCCACAATCCCGACAGGATTGACGCCAGTACTTACGGACTTCAGAATGCTGTTCGCTTTGGTGTCAAGGATCGTAAGGCTGCTAGCAGTGGAATGTGTGTTGGTCACAAACACACGATTCCCGAAACCACCAATACCAGTTGCAAAAAAGTCCCCGAGCGCTATCGGTAATGAGACGCTATTATCGATTGGGTTCAAAATAACTAACTGGCTTGATTCATCAGACGGATTGCGACCGGCAATATACACATTGCCAGCCACAACAGCGGCTGAAAACGGATCAATAGCCAGATTTACCGTTGTGATTATGGTGTTTGATGTAAGGTCAACTACAGCGACTGACGCAGGACTGTGGTTTAACACATATCCTCGATGCAACCAAGGCACGATTGTTACATCAGAAAGGTGAGCGCCAAGACCGGATATCGGCGACACCGCTTTCGTGTCACTGTCAACTGCCATGAAGCCGCCATTGATTCCGGTTATATATAACTTTCCGTTATCCGCTGCAATCCCAAAGGGACGTATTGATCCTAGTGAAATGAAATCTGACACACTGTTACTCGACAAATCGAGCACTGCTATATTTGATAAATCCTGCAACGGAATATATGCTTTGTTGCCGATGAATGCCACCTTCCCAACATCGGTATTATTCGCAAGCGGAATCGGATCAGAAATGGAGTTGGAGGCAATATCAACAACAGAAGCTTTGGCCGTGCCCGTCGAGAATGGCACCACAACTTTGCCATTATTCAGACCAATCCAAGTAACTTCATTTAGAGGGCTGAAGCTTGAAATAACTGTGTAATCGGTACACTGACCACTAAAAGGAACAACGACCAGGGTTACATTGGTTGCCTGCGACGTTAAACCGTCTGATGCGGTTATAGTTATGGTGTATGTTCCAGCTGGCGTTGATTGGCTGGTAGTCAATGTTAGCAATGATCCATTGCCCTCAGTAACTGACGGTTCGGAGAACTGTCCTGATGCCCCGGTCGGTAGACCAGTGACAGTTAATTGCAGTGTTTTGGAGCCGACAAATGGGAACGTATTAATGCCATATACACTTGCGGCCCCGGCGACGGAAGTCTGGGAAGGTGGACTCGCCGAAACCGAGAAATTACTTGATGAAGTTGCAGGGTTGATCTTTAGATCGACTGATTTCTGACTGTTATTATACGCAGCAGCGATCGTCACAGTTGTTTGCTGAAGAACTGATTGAGTGTTGATGGTGAAACTAGCACTGCTTGAGCTGCCGGGGATTGAAATCGTTGAGGGCATCAGCACGGCCAGATTGTTGCCGTTGGTCACACCCAAGCTTATAATTGCACCGTCAGTTGGGGCTTGTGCAGACAGGCTTACTGTAGCTGTTATTGCACTGTTGGCTGGCGCTGGGTTAAGGCTTAGATCAAAGCCGGTTAGGACGGGCAAGGTAACGGAATTTTCGGTCACATTGAGCAAGCCGCTAATCTGATGAGTTAGCCCCGCGCTGTTGCTTGCCAAGATTCCAATATTGTAATTTCCCAGCGAAGTTAACGGATTAGTAGTCAAAGTGAGAACTGTAGAGGCGTCCGAATTGATCGTCGAGGGCTGGAAATTAAAAGTCGTCTGTGGTGGCAATCCAACCGCTGAGAAAGATAATGCCTGAGGTGTACCGCTCGTAGTGGCCGTGTTTATGTTGTAAATAGCACTGTGTCCGGCCAAGACCTGCTGCGAGGTGGAACCAGAAAATGAGAGCCTAAAGTCATTTGCTACGGTGGAATTGACCGTAAGGATAAGATTCTTGCTGACTATCGTACCGGCTGCGTCTTGAACCCTGGCAGTAAAAGTGAAACTTCCAATCTTGGTTGGCGCACCAAAGAATAATCCCAAACTGTTTAATGTCATTCCAGAGACGGGCGGATCTGGTAAACTCGACCAGGAATATGGAGGAGTGCCGCCACTCGCCCCTAGTTGAAGCGAATAGGAACTATTGAGACTGGCATTCACTAAAATGTTTGTATTAATGGAAAGCGGCGAGCCAGCTTGAGCGGTTGTGAAGCTGAGCGGACCCGCCCAATCGCTGTCTTGGGTTGAACTTGCCGCATTGAACGCCTTCACTTGCCAAAAATAAGTTGTTCCTGATACAAGCTTGCCATCAGGAACGCTCAGGAATGTGGTTCCTCGGCTCGTGTCATCAAAAGCACAGCCAGAGCAAAGGCGAGCAAAGCGATCCGTAGGTAAAGAGTTCTGGTTGGGTGCGATCATTACACGGTATGACGTTGCACCAGCCACCCCGCTCCATATTAGAGTCAGATTAGCAGACTGACCGGTAGATCCTGCTACGGGAGAGATAATCGTCGGACTAGCCAGCTTATTGGTACCTCCCTGTACTCCTGTTCCGAGGAACAAACTAGAATGCGGACTTCCTGGAGCATTATCCTGAATAACAAGGGTTGCAGACCTCGTTCCGAGGTCACTAGGCGTGAAAGTAAAGTTTATGTTACAGGATTTGGAATTCTGAACTGGTGCGCCAATGCACGTATTTGCTTTTAGACGAAATTCAGATGACGGAGCCTGATCTTTGCCGAGGATGTCAACAGAATTGATCTGCAAATCACTGTCACCGATATTGGACACAATCACAGTCGTCGTGACGCTTTCAACTCCAACCGGTTGGTTTCCAATATCAAATTGCGTCGGTACATTGATACTTGGGGTGATGAGGTCCCCTTCTAACACCGAGGCGAAGTACTTGACCCCGAAATCGTCGGTCCCGTCAAGCGAGAAATGCAACAGAGCTTGGGTTTGCCCTTGCGAGCCCAGGCAGCCAAGCAAATGTAAGGCGAAGTTACAATCGACGAATGGAGTCACGGGGCGAAAATGGTAGAAATTTTTGAGTGAGCCAACAGACTGTGTTGTGATTTTACTTGCAGGAATTGCCTTCGTCACATCCTGTGTGTCAGGTCCGAGTACAGTATCAGTGTTCGGGTCGGGATCAGTATCGTAAGAATATAAAGATCGTATAACGATGTTCGGGGGTAGGTCGGTTGCCGTATGACCAAAAATATCTACTCCCGGCGAGTAGTTTATTGCGCCCACTATGAAAGGGGTATCAGTTCTCGCTGTATCGCTCATTTCGCGTCGGTTCAAATGATCTCTCGCAAAACACTGGGGCAAAACAGTGGGCCAGTTGCCAAACATGGTGCCGCTATGAGGGGTATCCAGGGTGATCAGCGCTCCTATATCATTGTTATAGGGGGATGTACCGGGCGAATAATCAACTTGATCGCTGTTGTTGTTGAGGACAGGGATTGCCGCTAGTCCTTCGAAGTATACTCTGGTTACTAGGCCCCCCATACTATGACCTATCACAATAACGTCGCGAACATGTGTGATATTCCGAATTGCTTCAAGAATTTGCGCTAGCTCATTTCCTTTCGTAACAATTGGCACATCTGCCACATGGTTGTTATCCATGCGTTTGCCATCAGAAGTTGGTCGAGGATCAAAGAATTGTATAGCAAAAAATCGAGCATCAGCTGATACAGTATTTGGATCGACAGGAAGACCATTTTGACTAAAGTTAACTTTAGAATTGTCAAACCATACGAGATACGGCGTCGCATTTTCGGTTATATTCTTATAGAGATCACTATGGTTCTCCATGAGGTAAGCACTAAGTGCGCTATGAACATCAACCCACTCGCTACCTGAACCGCAGTATCCATGAACGTATACTATCGGCCGCCCGGTCTGCGCCATCGCAACAGCAGAAATTAGAGTTATGCTGACTATTACCAACAATAGATTCCTAACCATCATTCATCTCACTGACTATTAGACCTAAAAGAGAATAAACTGCTAGAATTCATACTGACAACAAGTAATAAATTATTAGATCACTCCCTTTGCTGCAAAATCTATTCACAAAGCACCCAACTGTCTCCAAGTTCTGTCAAATAGTTATACTACCTTTACTCCTCGGTTATATTGCGTGGTTGTCCTTTGTTTTCGGCGAGTTTATTAGCCATGTCGTGCTCCATAAAGTTATTGATACGATTGGCATAGGTGGATTGACCATCGGCCTTCCCCTTGCTCTGATCTCCGTATTTGGATTCATGTATATCCTCATTGCTCCTAACTGGAGTGGGAGAAAACGGTGGTTCGCAGTGTTTATGGTGTACACCATGATCATCTTAATCGGAATAGCCTTTGGCTGACCGTGAGCTGTTCGACGTTTGCTCCGTTGAGTTAACCAATCATCACTGCCTTCGGAGGTGAAGCCCACAGGCCTTCCCAAAAGCGGGCCACCGGAGAGCTACCACTTTTAATGTTCAGATTGACCAGTTGCTAGGGGAAACCAATTCTAACGAAAAGTGAGGACTTGTCAAACGAAAAAACAATTGCGTTTGGCACTGAATTGGTTCGATGCGGGACTGGAGGTGGAAGCCATTATGGTTTTAGTTTGATGACTAAAGTCGAAAAGTGTCGAGTAAACCAGTGCCGTCTATTACAAAGCGGGCTGAAGTTCCCGATGCGAGGAAATATTTTGTCCAAAATGATCGAAGGGCTTCCCTCCGACTGTACCTCAGCCGGATGTATTCTTTGCTGCGGAGCAATCCTAAAGAGACTTGCACTCCTGCCATTTGGAAGGGATAGACCTTAAAAAGCTGCGTGGCGAATGTCTCGGCACCGGTTTGATTAGCCAGTCGGTTGTCATTTCTGAAATTTACGCCATCATCCTCTTGAATAAAATCACTCAAGATTATAAGCACCCTCTTGTATTGACCTGAAACGAGTTGAAACTCCTGGTCCGCCAACTCAATCGAACCTAGAATGTCGGTCTTTGCTCCAGGATGAGTGGCTGCGTTGCCCTGCATCTCTGCCAATGAAGTTCTGAGTTTGCGCCGGAAGTCCCGCAAGTCAGTATCGTAAGCCCTTCGTTCCTTTGGCACCTCAAACTGGATGATCCGGCCTGAGGCTTCGGCTTGGGCGTCACCAAGGATTGGGATAATAGCAATCCTGTCACCTCTCTGCAGATGGCCGACCAGTTCATCAATGGCTTTGAAAGCCTGCTCCAAGGCGCTGCGGTCAATGCTTCCGCTGACATCCGGCAGGATAACAATGTGCCGAGGCTGTTGCTGCCTGCCGCAGCCGAGCAGTCCTGCAGCAAGCAGCGACATCAAAAAAGCAGCTATAGCCTTCATTTCGACAACTCCTTCCGGCTCTCCCGCCGCAGTCTCCCAAACGCGCTCACCGGGGCGTCGGCAGCATGCGCATCCCTGGCGGGAATGACAAACTGGACATGTTCAAGGTCAAAGAATTCAATTCGGCTTGGAGTGCGCCACTGCCTTCTGTAATAAAGAAAAGCAGCCCACCAGACCACCACCGGGAACAGCACAAAGAACGGCGAGATGAAGAAAATAAACCAGCCGGCAGCAAGCAGGGCAAAGAGCGCTGCGAACGTGGCCTTTGCAATCACGATCCAGTAGGCTTCCTGCTTTGCCCCGTATTTTTCTCCGCGATCGTGGTGCAGGCTGTAAACTGACTTCCACTGCTTGCGTTCTTCATCCAGGGCTTTGAGCCCAAGTTGAAGAGCCTTTTCCTGAGCTTCAAGTTCCTTGACCGCTGAGGCGCGTCTTTTAGAAAGCGCCTGGAACTTGGCCTTGGCGGTCTTTAATTCCCACCAGGCTTGAATCCGGTGTGCGCCGTAGTGGGTTGCGGTGGCCGCAATTGCAGGCGTTGCCAGGGTAATGAACACAAAGAAAATGGATGAAAGGATTGGGTGTCCTGAGAGAAAATCGCCAAGCGGGTTTTGGTTTAAAGATGCTGCAAACGCCACCTGATACCCTCTTAAGATTCCCCAGACAACCAGGCCAAAGGCAAGCATGGCGGCAACCACACGGACGGTCACCTTCCAAATCTCTGGGAACGCCTCTGAAACAAAGCTCTCCCAAACAAAATGGAAAGTAAGTCCTGCAACCGCGGCAATGCCAAAGGCTGTAAAAAGCTGGGCAATTTCATTGGTGACGTTGAGGATGTCCATAGCAGGCGCCAGCAGTAGCGCTTCGGAGATGATTGCAAAGAGGGCAAGTGAAACAACGCAAACCGGAAGGACAATTGAAAGGTGCTGTTCACCGTTCTTTTCCTCGACAGCTTTGACTTTCCGCTCAACTGCTGGCCCAACTTCATCCAGGTGCTGTATTTCTGCTTCCAGACGCTTCTGGTTGGTAACAGCGTCTTTTTGGATATTGGCTTTCTTTTGCTCGAATTTGCCTTCGATTTCCTCAATCCCGTTTTCAAGCGGAGTTCCATGCGCTCCGTCATAAAAGCCATCACACTCGACCCTGCGCTCTTCATTGAGCCGTGACATCAAGGTAGGTATTGCCAGTTTCACTTCAGTTCTCCTTAGAAAAATTTTCCACCATAAAAACAGGAGCTATCCTTGCGGACAACTCCAGTGGGGTAACTATCCCCCAAGTAGTTCGGTTGCTTTGCGCATCTTCTGAAGCTCGCCTTCTTCCTTGGCCAGCTCTTTTTTGAGTTCTGCGACTTTTCCCTCTTGCTTTTTGACCTGCTCCAGGATGATCTCTACCGGGGTCTTCTTGATCCAAGGTTTGCGCTTTGTAGCATTACCCTCGGCAGGTGTTTGGCTTTGGCTCTCTGATCCAGCTCCTTTGGGCTGGCCTGTTGTTTGCTTCTTATCAGCAACCATTGATTGATTCCTCCTTTATCTCTGGCTGTATTTCGTTTTGTTTGCGAGACATCAGAAGCGCGTACTTCTTGATGCCCGATGTCCTCAGAATTCTCCAGTGTGTTCTTCCTCAGTAGTGCCTTCGATTGGTTTCTGAGAAAGATTTTGCGATGCGTTTTTGCAAAGCTCGCAGGTTTTCAGATTTCGTCCTTTGTGGCGGCCAGCCTGGGGCAAGATCTGCGCCTTAACGCCTCGGCCTGTGAGTTCATTTGCTTTGGCCTCTGCTCTTTCAGTAGAGAGGTTATGTGCAACTGGGGTATAAGTGCTTGTTTGCTCATCGAGAGTCAGCACTGCTTTGAGGTTTGTTTCTGTCATTTAATTTCTTTCCTCCTTGTAAGTTGGTTCATTGGCGAATCGCCTGAGTCTTGAAGCTGTCAGCGAAACGGGCTGAAAGCTCCAAGAAGGCCTCGCACAGTTCCTGCAATGATCCGGCCTCCTTCGCGGGCTACGCCTTTGCCGATCTTTACCGCTTCGCTTCCAGCTTTCTTGGCAAGGATTTTTCCTATGGTCTTTTTCTTCGACATCTCTGTTTCCTCCGTTTTGTTTTGTCATTTCTGGCTGATTCGGGCTGCTGTCCTGAGAACCGTGTCAAGAAACCTGAATTGATCCTCAAGGCCGGCAAGCGTTCCCAAAGCTGCCAAGTGTTCCTGCTTTTGCAGGTAGGCGATAATCTCGGCAAAGCGAACGGAAACCTCTTTGCTTTCAAGCAGCGCTACTTGCGTGAGTGCTTCGATCAGTTGTCTCTGGTGGATTTGGTCCATTGCCCTCCTTTGTTGGTATTTGCAGTTCTGCTTCGTGCCACTCTTCGAGCTTCCTGATTGCCTCTCTCAAAAGCGGCAGTTCAATGTGGCTATAAAGGTCATTGGTGTCTTCATTACGGCTGTGGCCCATCAGCTCCTTGCGCACGTCTTTGATCACCCCGGCTTCAATGAGCCTTGAGTTAAAAGTTGAGCGCAGATCCTTGAAGCGGTAGGCTTGGACCTTTGCTCTCTTGAGTGCGCCTTTCCAGGCAGTCTTGATCCGCTGGATTGATTCCCCTTTGAAGGTGAAAACCAAACCATCTCTGGTTTGCTCTTTGGAAAGCAGTACAAAGAGGCGGCGGGTCATAGGAATTTCGCGGTGCTCACCATCCGCAGTTTTTGAGTGGGTTACTGAAATTACCCGGCGGGAAAAATCAATGTCAGTCCACAGTTGCGAGAGGATTTCTCCCCTGCGCATGCCGCTGTCAATCGCGCAGATGATGATCCGCTGAAGATGCTTTGCTGACGCCTTGATGACTTTCAGCTCATCTTCCACGCTCATCACCGGGCGCTTTTTCCTTCGTGGCTTTTCAAGGCGAAGCCGCGCAAGCGGATTGGCAGGAAGGATTCCTTGGTCCACTGCCCAATAAAGGATGTGGCGCAAGGTTTCGACATCGCGGTTGATCGTTGTTTCAGTGAGTTTCTTTTGGCTGTGGCGGTGTGCCCTGTACTGCCTGATCAGAGCTTTATTGATCTGGCCGATCTCGTGGTTTGCAAAATACGGCAGGATGATTTTTAGCCGCTCCTTTTGGTAAGCCTTGGGAGGCGAATCCGCAAGAAAGCGGGTGACAAGCTCAGCAAATTTCATGCCTGGCTCAAAGTCGCGGGCTTCGACCTGGAAACGGCTTGCCAGCAGTTCTTCTTCGTGCTTCCTGTCAATTGCCTGGGCAAGGCGCTTGTTTGTCGTGCCGGTGGATTTGCGGTAGCGCTCTCCGTCCATCATGATGTGCGACTCGTAAACTCTGCTTTCCCTCCTCCAAAGGCCCATTTAGATTTTTCCTCCGTGTTGTTGTTCTTTTTGCCGCTCTAAAATCCAAGCGACGACCTGGTTTCGGTAAAACGTCAGTCGGCCGCTCGGCCCGGAGCGAAAGCACGGCAACCCTGCTCTCAAATGCTTTTGCCGAACTGTCCAGGCCGAACAGCCGAGCAGACGACTTACCTGTTTCACGTTCATTGGTTCGCCTAACAAATCCATAAGCTTTTTGCTTCCTTTGCCTTAGGGCAATGCATAGGGCGCTAGCTGCCCTAGCCGGATTGCCTCAAAGCCCAATTGCTGCTTGCGTTTTTCGCGTCCTTGCAAATCCGACTCCGCTCCCAAGTCCCTATTGGTCCCCCGCATCGAATCCTCCCTCCGCTTCGCTGTTCCTGTTCCGCATTGCGCTCTGCTCCTTCCTGTTGCACACCATCAATCACTTCTTATGTCTTTTCTTTCGGAATAACCATTTGATCGGTGTGCGAATGAAGTTCGGAAGCATCATCCAGATGAAAAACAAAAGACCTAAGAGCAGACCAAGACACATCAGCGGCAGAAGTCCGTTTGGATCAATGAACAGCTTGTAGACAAAGAAAACGAGAAAGAGGGCCAACGACAAAATCAAAACGATTCCAACCAAATGCGACAAAAGGAAAATTAGGGGCTTCAGCAAGAATGGAATTTTCCGCTGTGGGCTGCTCAGTTCCTTGCTGCCGCACTGTGAACAAATATTTGCGGACCTGGAGTTGATATGCCCACGCGAGCAAAGTTTGACGTTGTAGGTTTTGCCGCAGTAGTGGCAGTAGGAAGGAATTCCCGCCGTCACCCTGCCGCAGCTGTAACAAAGCTTCATAGGTTCCTTTCTAAAAGTGAGAGCCTCTGACTACCCTCCGGACGAAACCAGATCGCAGACCAGAAGCCTTCAGCCTTAATTTGTTCAAGGGTCGTAAACCAGAAAATCTTTTGGGTTTGTCTTAAGACGATTTTGCGGATTGAATCAGCCCTGCGGCCAGAGGAAGCGATGACTAGCACCCGGAATTGCTGCTGCTCAAAAATCTTTTTGAATATTCCTGAGATAGCAAGCTCTAAGTACAAACTCGTTTTCTTGGCCCAGACCTTAAGCGACTCTGTGCCGCAATCGACCTCTATAAATGCGGCACGGACCCCAAGCGGGGTTCCGATTTCAAAATATCCATCGGGAATAAGCGGAATTACCTTTGTTAGCGGCTCTGAAAACGACCGGAAGCGCAGCACCTTGAACTGAGAGACAGGGGTAAAGCGGGCGGCAATGTGGACGTCATTGACTGCAAGCTGGTGATTAACAAACGGATCGCCAATCAGGAGAGTTTCCTTTGGGCGGATCACCGGGCGGTTCTGGACCTCGGCAACCTGGGCGCCCTTTGGAGAGAGTGTGTAAAGCGCTTTTGAGCCGCCCTTGAAAGTTCCAAGGAAATATCTGCGCAGAAAGCCGTTTGCAGTCAGTTTCAAAAGCCTTGCGTTTATCCGCGTCTGCGAAGTAAAGCCGGCAAATTTCATGGCCTGTTCCCGATCAACAAGTCGGGCATCTCTTCCAAGAATCCTGAAGAACTCAAGGTCGCGCTTCTGTAAGATCATCGGCCTTGCCTTATTGCCACTCATCAAGTTCCTCCTTCACTGCGCTTTCACTCTTTGGAACCCGGATTTGAATTTCGGCTTCAATCTCAGAGCGAGTCCTGGCCCACCGCTTTTGCGACCGTTCGTAGAGATTTAGAAAATCTGTTTTGAGCGGTTCAACCTTGGGCGCAAGCACCTGTTTCCAAGGCTCGCTTCCAGCCTTCATCACAAAATTTCTAAGCGGCAAATTGCGCAGAAGCTCTGAGAGGTTCTTGCCGCCGTCGAGCGCCTGCGCCATCTTGTCGGCATCATTGCTTGAAAGCTGGAAACAGACGTGGGTACCGATCGCAAGGACAGCGGAGCGAAGCTGCGGCGGGTATTGGTCTAGGTACTGGTTTGCGGCAACTAGCCCAATGCCAAACTTGCGAAGCTCTGAAAACATCACTTCGAGGGAAGATTCACTGGAAACCAGATTTTGGATTTCGTCAGCGTAGATGGTGAAGAGATCGCGATTCTTTCGTGCAAATGCTGAGTTCTTAAGTTTTGCAAGCAATACGCTTGCAATCATGGCGGTCTGATCACCAAGGCGGTTCTTTGGAAGCGCCAGGATGATGAAGCAGCCAGCGTCTATCGCGTCAATCAAAGAAAACGTTGACTCCCTTTGCCCAAGGATGTGCCTGAAGTGCGGGTCTGCGGTAAACGCGGAGGTTTTGTTTAAGACCGGGTTGGTCATGCTCCGGCGCATCGCTTCCGATGCTTCGCCAAATCGGTTTTCAAAGTACGAGCGGACCTCTGCGTTGGTGACTTTGCTCAAAAGCGAGAGCCGGAAGTCAGTTTGGGTCAGGAAAGGCGCAAGCTCGACTAGGGTAAGGTTGTTGTCCGCGAGGACATGCAAAGAGTTCCTGAGCAGTTCTTCAGTCTGCGGCCCAAAGTTTTCAAGGTGAGCGTGGCTTCTGATCACGCTTGAGATTTCTGCGATTTGAATGAAGGTTGAAAGCCCTGGGCGGATTTCCAGCGGGTTTAAGCCAACGCAGTACTTCGGGTCTGAAGGGTCAATGATGATAGTCTTTTGGCTTAAGTCCCTGCCAATGCGCTTCTCCTCCTCAGCGATTGCCGACAAGGTACGCCTGTGGTCATCGTGGAACTTGATAACGAGAAGTCCGCGGCCGGCTATGATGTCTTGTTCAATAAGGGAGTCGATCAGCGAAGATTTGCCGGTACCGGTGCGGCCAAGCAACAGCATGTGCTGCATGCGTTGCTTTTGGCTAAGGTACGCCTTGTACTTCGTCACGCGGTCATCGCGGATGAGAAAACCGAGAAGCAACCCCGCTGAAAGAGCCTTGGGTTTTTTGGTGAAAACCCAATTCCAGATTCTTGAAAAAATTCTTTCAGCAAGGCTGTTCATGAATTTGAATGCTTGAATGGTGAGGCTTTCTTGGCGCTCTCTTTGCAAGGTGTTCATCCCTGTTGAATTTTGCTGCAAGAGCAGGATGAACCAGGGAGAGGCCAGATGTGTAGGGCGACCCTATGGCCTTTTTGTCACACTGCTTGGAAGGACTTGAAAAATCAGAACTTGCGGAGGGCGTTGGCGCGAAGGACTTGTTTGATCCAGCGGCTTTTTTGATCGGGGCCCAATCTCAGGTCCGGTGTTATTGAAAGCAGCTTTGCAACCGAGGCTTGCCTGCCGAACGGGTCAATGAGCGGAGTATTGGAAAGCAGTAGCTTGAGCGCGTCCCGCTCGACTCTTGGGTCGCTTGTTAAAAAACCTGCGGCAGTTGAATAATTAACGTTGATCGCGTATTCCAGGCTTCCTTTGCCAAAGGTTTGCTCGACTTTCAAAAGAAGCCCCTGCGCGCCGTCCCAATCAGGGGTCTTGCCAAGCAAGTTCAGAAAACGGTTGCCGATCATTTGGACATGGTTTTCATCGCGGGCCTCATTCTTTTCTCTTGCTTTCTGCATGGCCCTGAGAAAATATTTTCTGGCTTGGTCTTCATATCCCAAGTGGAACAATGCTGAAGCGCGCTGCCTGAAGTGTTCTGAGCCTCTGGGATTTCTTGCGGCCTCAGCCGCTTCCTTGGCAAGCCAAAGGACGGACAATGAGTACAGTTCGCTTTTATTCTGGCCTTCGGCTGAAAGGTGGGCTGCCATTGAGACAATCAAAGCGCTTTCCACATAGCGATTAAGGTCAAGCCTGTCCCAGGAAGATTTGTAAGCCTGCCTTGAAAGCGACATCGAAAACTGTCCGTGGGAAAGAGCGCTTTTTACTTTGCCCTGCTGAATCGAAAACCAGGCAATGTGGTGATGAATTCGAGCCCGAAGCCTTATCCTCCTTGGGTTTGTCGGCGCACTGACAACTTGCAGCAAGCCTTCCAGCACCCGCACACCTTCGGCAAATTGGTACGAGCTTGCGTACTGATTGAAAATATCTTCCGTCTGGCACTCAAGCGCTTCAAGGGCTTTCTGCTTCCTGCCATAGAGCAGGAATTCCTCGATCTGCGCTTCCCTGATTGGCGGTGCCGGGACTTCAAGCGGAATCTGCCTTGGGAACTGTGCCCTCCGGCTTATCTGCCGGACATTGGCGGCACTCTCATCCAAAAGGTTTGATATCCGCACCGCTGGAACACCGAAACTTCTAAGCAGCTCGATTTCCGGCTCCAGGTTCCGGGCTGCGGTCGCCACTTGCTGCCATTCCTTGGACATCGCTTTGAGACTCTCCAATATTCTGATGTGCGGCTGCGGCGTCTGGATTTTTCAAATCTTGCGGGGAGTGCGTTGGAGCAGTTTCCGCCTTTTCTTGTCCCGGTGGTCCGCCATTGATCGTTTCCATAGGCAAGCTGTAATTGGAGATCAGAACCTCTTTGTATACTTTTCCTGCTTTGCGCTGTGAGCTGTAAGAAAAGGTCAAACCGTGGATTTTGAAGCCACCAAAAATTTCCCGGACCTCGGGCCTGTCATTAAGAGAAAGCAGGAACCGGCCTTTGAGGGTTTTGAGCAGGTTTGCTAGCTCAACATAGTTTTCCTCCGTGAAGTTGAATTTGTAGTAAGGCAGTCCGAAGTACGGCGGGTCAAGGTAAAAGAACGTGGTCGGGCGGTCATAGCGTCTCAATATTTCCTGATAAGGCAGGCATTCAAGCTGGACCTGGAGTAGCCGCTCATGGGCAAGATGCAGCACCATCGGAATCCGGTATGGGTTGTAATTTGAGCCGTCCTGGACACTGACCGAAAAGTTTTTGCGGGTTATAAGCCCGCCGTAGCAGTTCTTTTGAAGGTAGAAGAAACGGGCTGCGCGCTGGATGTCAGAGAGTGTCTTGGGATCCTGCTTTTGAAAGAGCTCAAACCATTTCCTGCTTGCCGTGCAGAACTGAAGATAGCGGACAAGCTCTTGATGGTGGAGCTGGCAGACGCGCAGGAAATTGAAAACCTCTTCGTCAAGGTCGTTCAAAATCTCAACCTGGGAGGGTTCTTTGTGAAAGAAGACTTGGGCACCGCCGCAGAATGGCTCGATGTAGCAGTTGTGCTCAGGGATAAGTGAAATTATTTTTTGGGCAATGCGGTTTTTGCCGCCAAGGTAAGAGAGGGGGCCGACCATAGGAAAAATTGCTTAATGATGAAGGTTCATTTCAACCCAACGCTTCTGAAGCTACGGACAGCAGTTTCTCCGTTTGAAGATGGAGACCCAAGATTGCGGCATCAAGACGTTCTTTCTGGGTTGATTCTGTCTTCAGCTGCGGAAACATGGCCAGCGCAACTTCCCGAAGCGCTGCCCGGCTGCGTAGCGGCGGTTCCCCATAGGCGTCAAAGAGTTCTGTTTCGGTTGCCTTGGCCACCGGTATGCCAGTATCGCGCAGCACTTGCTCACTTAAGCGGCTGAGTACTGCCATTCGGGTTTGCAGGCTCTCTGGTATGTCCTCGAGACCGGCGGAGCCGATATTGAACTGCTGAATGATGTGGTTGATAAAAGCGGTCACAGTATTCTTGGCCCGCTCGGTGTTTGCCTGAAATGAACGTACCTCGGAAAACTCAAGTTTCTGGCCGGAAAAGATTGCGGCGGCAATATACCTGCGGCCAATGCTGAAGGTTACAAATGTCATGCTTAATTAGCTGGTTAATTTTTGAAAGAAAGCGAAGAAATTCTCGCCAGGGCTGTCAGAGGCGAACGCCACTTGATAAGCCTTAAGCAAGAGTTCTTTGGGGTAGTGCTCAGAAAGCACGATGTATCGGTTTAGGTTCTCAAGGTCGTTTAGTCGGCGGGTGATGTGCAGGGCTAAGAAGTGCAGCGGGGTTGACGGAACGAAATGGCCGCTTTGCGCTGCCACCTGATCCAAAATGTTTGCAGTCATAAGGTTTTAGGTTGCTCTTAGGTTTTTGAGTTGGGCTTTAAGGACCTCTGTTTTGGCTGCCTTGTAAAGTATCGGCAAGAGTTCCTCGAGGCTCGACTGGTAAACGATGGCAAGCTTCATAGCCACAAAAAGTGGCGGCGGCCTTTCTCCCTGTTCATATTTTGAAAGCATCGTCGTGCTCTTGTGGCCGATGAGCCTTGCGACCTGCTTCTGCGAAAGCCGACGCTGCTTTCGCGCCACCCAAAGGCGGGTCGCATGTTTGTGTTTGATTGAATTCATTTTTTCCTCCGCGCAAAAGAATTCTGCCAGAGGGAAAGCAATTGAAAAAGAGGGCAAAATTTGTCAGACAGTTAGTAATTTGACAGATCGTGGAGATATCTTGTGAATTGTGCCTACCTTTACTTACCATCTGACAAAATTTGCCTTCTGCCGCTGTTGCCCAAAATCTGCTATGCAGGTTGTATGCAAAAAACCACGCATGAGCAAAGACCAGGCCGCCTGGAGCGGCTCCGAAAGCGATATCCGGGAAAGACCAGAGAAGAGCTATTGGAAATCAAGCGATTCCTGGACCGCCATCTGGAAATTGCCCTTAGCATTTATCTTGAACTGACCGAGACATCTTCACGGGAAACATTCGATCAAACGTGAAAAAGGCCGCCGATTGTGACGGCGGCCTTTGACAACTCCTGATTTGTTTCTTACGCTCTGCTTAAAGGTCGATTCCCCTACCATTAACCAAAAACTTTCAAACTTATATGAAAGAATTCTTTTCTTATGTGCGGGTTTCAACAGCCCGCCAGGAAGAGGAAGGTGTATCCCTCCAGCAGCAAAAGGAAGCCATTGAACGATGTGCAGCCCGGTGCGGCGTCAAGATCACCCAGATGTTTGAGGAGCAGGAAACCGCAGCAAAGCGCGGTCGCCCAATCTTTTCCAAAATGCTTAAACTGCTCAAAGCCGGAAAAGCCGCAGGCGTAATAATCCACAAGATTGACCGCTCAGCAAGGAACCTGCGTGATTGGGCTGACCTTGGCGAACTCATTGACAGCGGCGTCGAAGTGTACTTTGCAAACGAGTCCCTGGACCTGCGCTCCCGAGGCGGCCGGCTTGCAGCCGATATCCAGGCGGTCGTCGCTTCTGACTTCATCAGGAATTTGCGCGAAGAAACGAAGAAGGGCTTTTACGGAAGACTCAAACAAGGCTTATGCCCAATGCCAGCCCCGCTTGGCTATTTGAATGTCGGTAAAGGAGCCCTCAAGATCGTAGATCCGCAAAAGGCACCTCTGGTTCGCAAAGCCTTTGAGCTTTATGACACCGGCGAGTTTTCACTTGATGAACTGGTCAAGGAAATGTACAGGCGTGGACTCAGAAGCAGGAACGGAAAGAAGGTCGGCAGGAATAGCATGTCGCTTCTGCTCAACCGCCGTTTTTACATCGGAGAAATCGAAATCAAGAAAACCGGCGAGCGCTTCCTTGGTGGCCACGAACCGATTGTTTCTCCGGCGCTCTTTGAGCGGGTCCAGGAAATCCTTTCAGGCCGTTACCCGAAGCGCCTTAAGGTCCATGATTTTACTTTCCGCAAACTTCTTTCCTGCGCATCTTGCAATTACTCCCTCATCGGGGAGACCCACAAAGGCCATATCTATTACCGCTGCCATACAAAAGGCTGCCCAAGGGCACAGGCCAAGGAAACTGAGATTGATGGAGTCCTTGAAAATCTGTTCTTGCCTCTTCAATTCATGGAAGAAGAAAAGCAAGACTGGAGAGAGCAACTCAAAGAAATGGGCCATGATTTTGACAGCTCAAAGCGCCAGCTTGAAGATGTGCTCAGAGCCGATCTTGAAAGAACCGCGCAGCAGTCAGAGCGATTGCTTGAAGCCTACCTCGACGGCGCTCTTGAGAAGGAGGTATTTGAGCAAAAGAAAACAGCCCTTGCCATCAAGCGCCGTGAAATTGAAAAGCAGTTGAGGGATAAAGACGAATTCCTGGGCCAGAAGATCAGGTCGGTTGAAAATTTCCTCGAACTCGCCGGAGACGCTTATTTACTGTACAAAAACGCATCGAAAGAGAAAAAACGCGAGTTGCTGGAAAATCTTACCTCGAACCGGTCCGTAAAGCAGAAAAACATTGAAATTACTTTGAATCCAGCAGCTCTCGCGGTCGCTGGACGACCAAAATATTCAAATGGTAGCCCGACAAGGTACACCGCTCGAAAAAAGTGTAGATTCTTGTGGAAACTTGTTGAACTCTTGGGTTTGCCCCCGGCAAAATCCACAAGGCCGTCAAAACTGAAATGGATGAGATATGCCTGAGTGAACAGAGCGCGAAAGCGCTCTGTTTGTTTCTAGAGGAATATTGTCCCTATAGAAACATCATAAGCTGATTCAAGCGTTCTTCTTTCTCGTAGATGACCTGAGATTGTAGCTTTGAAACTCCATGTGGGCAGCCGACACGAGCCCCTTCTTCTCTAAGAACTCAAGAAACTTTATTGTATTTTCTACCTTTACCTTGGCCGTTGTTGGTGCCTTCGACAGATGCTTCTTAAGTGCCTCCTTTCGATCACCCAACTCGTGTTTGTAATATGCCCAGTTCACAGCCAATCGAGGTGCTTCGGGTAAATCCTTACGAGCGTCAGCTTTCAGAGGACAAGGATACTCGACTAAGAGACCCTCTTGTTCGAGTGGTTCGATTTCCCGCAAGAACCGCTTTGTAATATCCGGGCCAAGAATACAGCCACCCCATTCCTGTGCTAGTTCCAGTTTGTGTGCCTTCAAAAGTGCTGTGCCGAAATATATTTTCTCATCGCGAACTGAACGGAAGCTGCCGACCTCAATTGCCCCTCGGAGCAGCCACCCCATTTGGACAGCCATTCCAACCAAAAGCGAAACAGACCCAAACATTTTTTTAATATCAATGGGTGCGGTTGGATTGAAATAGAGAATTATCGTGTCTGATATGAAGACACAATTGAGCGCCTGCCCCTCTTCGGGCAGCATAAGGTCGTTCTTTTCATTAAAAAACAGGGCATCCGAGGACAGAAAAGATGCGGAGAATTTTGATGGACTTAAAATAGTGTTGACCAAGAGCTTTTCAAAATCATCCATTGTCTGGGATGATAAGGTAGAAGCCATTATTTCAGTGAATCCTAAAATATCGAGCACTGCGACTACATTCTCGTCTTGCTCCAAAATCATCTCATCAATGGTTATCAAGCCTAGTGTCACTGTTTTGCCATGCACCATCTTTATGACATAAAGCACCTGCAAAACAGCCCTCTTTCGGTCTTTAACCGGGACAAGTTCGTCCAAGGGAATCGTGGCGACATAGCCTGCACCTGTCTGTAGAAGACGAAAGGACTCTTGCGCAACTCCATCGTCAGGACCAAATTCAACACGGCAGAGGAGACCTCCAAATGGCGCTGATTCTGCAACCGAAAAGAGAGACTCGTATCGAATCGGCCTAGTCGGAGCACTAATCTCGGGGGTTCCCTCGCGACCACCCCAAGTGCTCACAAATGAAGTTTTATTCTTAAGCGTTATTCGAATGACCTCGGTATCTTGCGAAAGATCGACAGATGCTCCTAGGTCCAAGTGGAAGAGAGGTTGAATCAGCAAAGTGAACCCCCGTGACTATTGGGCTGCTCACCAGTTTAAATCACCTCTTCACCTCTCTGTTGAGTTGCTTGTCTATAGCTAACCCGCTTTCATCCCATTGTGGAAAGGGATGACGTGCGCATTTGCTGAAGGTCGTAATGAGATCCCGGATCACCGATCGCCGCTTGAACAACGTCTCAATCAAACAGCACAGGGCGTCATGGTCACCTCCATACCACTCCACAGGGATTTCAGAAGCAAGCTGCCAAAGATTGCCAGGGGCGACTCCTTCTACCTGAGTGAGCATTGGCTCAAATGAATTCCACCCGGTCACACCTTCGTAGACATGCTTTGCGCTGTGTGTTCCCATCATCGGATCATCAAGAAATTGCCACTTGGCTCCGTCAAAACAATCATGTTGGTCAATGAAAATCGCTTGGTACTGGCGCTTGCCTGCCCTGCTCACATACACCGCCTGCCGGTCGTCACAGTTACCAAGCCATTTGTCGAAGGGAAGAATCCTGAGAAAATCAGCCTTGTTGCTGACCCTGCCAAACATCGCCTTAGGCATGTAATCAAACACTCGGTCTTTCCAAACGTCTCCGACATAGCGCACCGCCAGATGCCTGCCTGAAGCACATCGAATGACTTCCCGGTCTTCTGTTTCCATTTGCAGACCTGGAGTGTTGTCGATAAGGAAGCTTGGAACTTCAATTACTGCGACTTCCGGCATGGGAAGCCCAACGAAAAGGCCGATTTTTGTTGCGAGAAATTCACTTGCAAGCACGCGAATTCCCAAAGGGTTATTGCTAAATTTCGTGACGTAAAGATTGCCATCTGATGCCCTCATCAGGTGGGCTTGGGTGTTGCCGGTCAGTTTGCGGATGTGCTGGACTGCCAAAAGAACCGGCTGCGGTTGCGTTGGAGAGATAGAGCATACAATTTCAGGTTCAGCCATTCTTGCCTCCGCATAAAGGCGAACGTCTACGGCAGTACTAGACCGGAAATCAGTGGTGGCACTGAGTACCCAACCAGCCTGATCTCCTTGGGTGTCCTCACAATGTAGATCGTTGCGATGAGGTCGCTGTTTAAGATCAATTCCTGCTCCAAAATCTGCGTTGTCTTGTCGGGGACTGGCGTATCAAAATGCCCGAACACTTGGCGGTCTTGAAATGTACCGTCTTTGCCGACAAGGAATGGCTTTGAGGCAAACGTCCTGGGACGGAGCGGCTTCGAGCGAGGTGTGTCTTCATAGAGCACCGTCAGCCGTTCCTCTACGGAAACGCCGCCGTATGGAATGCCACCTACCTCGAGCAAATAATGCAGGATCACTTCAATACCATAAAATCTCTCGGAAACCTGAGCCTGTCCATAAAAGCCACTTTGTGGGACGCCGTTCTGATAAGGGGCGCCGTTGTAGAAGACAGCTTTGTCAGTCTTGACCTTGATCGTAAGGTCGCCGCTTTCAATGGAAAAGTCGGGCGTCCTGATGATTTTGAGCCTTGAGTCCAGCTTGGCAATGGCAACAAGGATTTCATTGATTCGTTCATCTCGAAGCCCAGGGGAGAAAGCCTTTTGAGCGTCTTGTGCCGCAGCAAGGAGCTCTTTGGTCTGGCAAAGCAACGAGGCAAGCGAACAAATCAGCAGAACCCTGGCTTTTATTCCTGGCATGGACTTCTCAATTCTTCTAGGGTAGTCTCCCTATAAATAGCCTTCCCATAAGCGGTAGACTGGACGGAGAGCATACACGGACAATTCCGTGAATGCAAGAGGTTCAGAAAAAATTAGGAAAAAGAATTGCGGAATTACGCAAGAAAAAAGGCTTTTCTCAGGAAGGCTTTGCCCACGAGTGCGGATTCCACAGAAGTTACATGGGAGCGGTTGAACGGGGCGAAAAGAATATTACGATTCAACAGTTAGTAAAGATTACGAAGTGCCTCAAGACTTCTTTTTCTGGATTGTTCAAAGGCGTCTAAAACACCATCTAGCAAGAATGCAAAAAGACACGCCGGGCATTTTGTCCTCGGCGAACCCTATGATGAAAGCGATGCAGCGGATTGAAGCCTTTTGCGGCAAGAGTGTTGGGTCGGAATTTGGCAGTTGGCTCTCAGAAGCGCAAAAGTGGCCGAACTCCGCCGCATTCCTGCACTCGCTTGCTGTGGCAGCAGACAAGGATGTCTTGTTCGATCATCTGGCAACACTGCGGTACGGCCTCATCTTCAAGTACCTAGGATTTCTCCTCTCATTTGAGCCGACCGGAGCTAAGGGATCTGATCTGCAAATTACATGCGATCGGACTTCCGCAACAGTTGAGGTGACCCGCTTTAGGCCAATGAATCTTGGCCCCTCAGCGTTGAGTAAGGAAGAGGAACAAAGTGGTGAGTGGATTCTGGAGCCATACGGTGACCCGCGTCGGGATGTCGCCAAGAGTCTGAGAAAAGTGAGGGACAAGTTTCGGCAGGCAATTGCGCCGCACGCAATCATTGCTGTATGGAACGACGACGAGGCCCTTGATGAACTTGAAATGTCTATGGCACTCTGCGATCTTAAGCAAGACCCGCGCCTGCCGGCCGGCCTCGACCTCGTAGTATACGGATCACCGTGGATCGGTCGTTTTCAGTTGTATGCTTTTCCGATGAAACCACAACTAGATGCCCCAATTCAGGAGTTGACGCAGCAGATTGAATCGGTCAACGTCCTCGCAGCAATCAATGCCGCACTCTCTGTGGGCTGAGATTCCACTGAAAAACAAACAGAAATAACCCATTTGCAATTCCGCTAATCTTTTCAGTAGAAGTCCTGCGGGGAATGGAATTGGTAAATCGGTTGGATCAGTTCAAAAGCAAATTTGTAAGGAAAACATTGTCACGTTTTTACCTACGGCGAGAATTCTCAGGACTTCGGAAGGCGTGTAAGTTATTGAAATAAATGGTCGGGGAGAGAGGATTTGAACCTCCGACCCCCTGGTCCCGAACCAGATGGTTGGCTGGGAAGTCCTGAGTCATTGAGCGGGAGTCACGGTCTGGCTGCCCGCGAGTCGTTTCGCCTGATAGGCCATGAATCGCTCGAAGCCAGAACTGATGTGTGGTTCAGTTACGTGGATATAGCATTTCTCCGTGATCCGCGGTGAACTGTGGTCCATCAGTTTGGCCAGCGTGTGTCGATCCATGCCGCTCTCGGCGCATCTGGTGCCGAATGTGTGGCGCCACGAATAGAACGGGAAACGTTCCAATTCTACCTTTCGGATCGCTCGCAATTGAGACTTCTGAATGCTTGTCAGATGGCCTGAATTCCCTGGACCAGGAATAGCCATCGCCTCCTCCGAGGATCGGTCCGTAACGTAAGAAGCACTTCCCTTGCCCGAGGGGTCCAGTGGCAGCATTCTCTCGGCGCTCTTGGTCTTTCCTTCCTTTACCTTTATATAGCCATTTGGCATGAAGTCTGAGATTTCAAGTTGAACCTGGGGACATTCGAGGCAGAACAGTTCTGAGTGCGGTCTCATTCTTGTATCCACCGCTAGAATTGTAAGAGCGCGAAGATTTGGGCCTGCAGCGGCCAAATACTTCTGCTCTTCCTCGAACGAGATCACGCGATCTCTGAATTTTCTCGCCTGGGAGCCCATGCACAACGGGCAATTTCGGTATGAGTTCCCATTCAAATGCAACCCTGAGAAGGCGGCGAAGAACCCGGAGGTCGCCATTGATCCCACTGACACTTATTTTCCGGCCCATCCGGCTGGCAGCAAAGCGAGAAATGATTTCGGGCTTGATCTTGGAAAGCGGCAGGTCGGCAAGTTCCGAGGATTCGTCAGAAGAAATCGTGGGTGAGTGTCGGTTCGGGCAGTTTACCAAGAACGTGATAGAGCGCGAGTTCGGTGATGCGGAAGGTGCGAAAACCGTAAGATTTTCTCATAGTGACTTTGACTTT
>Ga0209168_10000283_pt1 | contig 55302 bp, 80 predicted proteins | sample Coa_R1_FD_187156 | JGI IMG/M metagenome (GOLD analysis project Ga0209168, IMG submission 187156) | Surface soil microbial communities from Centralia Pennsylvania, which are recovering from an underground coalmine fire - Coalmine... | ecosystem: Environmental > Terrestrial > Soil > Unclassified ...
TCCGCATGAAAGCGTGTCGTCGTGCAGGGGGCCGCTGTGTACTTTGGTTTCCCAAATGGGCGGATCGACCAGAACAACGTCCCCAAAGAGGCAACTTTTAAACTCGGTCTTGACGTGCCATTTGCCAATTTGGGTGACGGCAATGGTGGTGCGGTGCGTTTCAAGCCAGTCGGCCCATTCGGTTTCAGAGACTTTCTTGGGTTTGCCTTGGTCATCAAGAATGTAGTGTAACATTATTTGGGTTTGGGAATTTCGGGGTGGTTTCTTGGGCGTCCCCGGGGACGCCGCAAGGTGGGTATTATTTTGCGGATTTCCGTCAAATCAAATTCGTGCAGGTTGCGGACCAACAGCCGGAAAAGATAAACTTGGGCGCGGGTGTTTTTCTTGTCCACGAGGTTGGCCAGGGCCCCGAGGACTTCAAAGGCTTCGCCGTCAGTCATGCCCCAGTTTTGCGCGAGGCGGTGAATGTTTCCGCGTCCGCGTGGCGTGAGTTTGATATACACGCCAATGAGACGCGGCGGTTCAGGGAGGATTTTCTCTTCGATCATTTGAACAAAATTTCCGTTTTTTTTGTTAGCCAAGCCGCGTCGTTATTGGGTTTTTAAATTAAATGTATATCTGTGTCAACACATTTTACTTCACGGTCGCGGTGTCCGTTGGTAAAAACATATATCAAACGATATACATTTATGCAAGGCGAAAAAATCAAGGTGCAGCGCCGGAAGCGGGGGCGGAAGATCGGGGTGTTTGTCCGATTGGAAAATGCGGCCCTGCTTTATATCAAGCGGCGGGCGGTGGAACTGAAAATTTCGCAGGCGCAGTTTTTGCAGAATGCGGCGGGTCTGGCCGGGCCGGATATGCCAGTGAAGTTCAAATTTGTGTTTGATGCGGCGTACCAAGGCAAGCCGGAGCGGCCCCGGTGGAAGACGGTGCAACAGGCGTTGAAGCATATATGAACGCCACCGCACCCATGGCGGAGGCCCCGGAGGCCCCGGCGGTCCCGCAAATCCCCGGCTGTCTGCCGCAAGGTTATGATGAAAATTCCATGCTGACGTTGCCGCAATTCGCCATTTGGCGGCAGATTTCTTTGAAGACAGCGCGGCGGCGTCAGGCGATTACGCCGGGGTTGGATCGGAAATCCGAACGGGACGTGCGCATCCATGTGAAGTCGTACTTGGCCAGGGCCATCAAGCGGTGAGGCCACTGCTGGCCTTTGGGGGAAAACCGTGCGACAGGCTCTGAAAGATAACTATTTAAAATATGAGGCTGAGAAGCCTGCGCGGTTTGACGAACAGTTTTTTGGAACGCGAGTTTACGAAGGTCAGACTCATTAAACTTGAACCGACTTATCCGGGTTCCATCCCGGATGATCCTGCTGATATGCCTTTTGAAATTGAAAATAATGTGCCGGTGCCGGGCCGCTTGTTTGCCATTCGTAAACAGCATCTCTTTGATCTGACGGAGGCCATGAAAAAAATGAAAATTGGCCAAAGCATTTTTATGCCGATGATTGAGCCGGTCCGGCAGTCCATCGCGGTGCGGTGTCATATTGCACGCATTACCAAAAGTATGCCGGGCAAGTTATTTACCACCCGCGTCATGAAGGATAAGTCAGAACCAACGGGCCTGCGTATCTGGCTATTGGAAGACCAAGCAGAGCCTGGACCCAAGGGGGGAGTCTTGCGCGACGGGCTTTGAAAGATACCAACCAAAATTTATGACTAAATTACGAGGCAAAGACCCAATGACGGTTGAACCGATGAAGCCTAAGCTGGTGATTTTCGGGGCCAGTGGTGTGGGCAAAACCTGGTTCGCGCTGTCCTTTCCCGCCGTTTATTACATCGACACGGAAGGGGGCGCAACGCGGGAGCCGTACAAAAAACGGCTCAAAGAATCCGGGGGTCAATACGTCGGTCCCGAAGAAGGGGCCAATGATTTTGAAGTGATCATTTCGGAAGTCAAAACGCTGGCGGTGGAACGGCACGCCTATGAAACGCTGGTGATCGACTCCATCACCAAGCCGTTCATTACGGCGATTGCCACCGAGGGGGAACGGCTGGGGGATCGTAACGCGTTTGGCGCGGATAAAAAACCCGCCGTGCAATCCATGCGCCGGCTGATTGCGGCGATTCATCGGCTGGACATGAACGTGATTTTCATCGCGCATGAGAAAGCAGAGTGGGGGGTGGATAACAACGGGCAGCGTTCGGAAGTGGGCAAGGTGCCAGACACTTATGAAAAGCTGATTTATGAACTGGACTTGGCGGTGCGGGTGGTGAAGCGCGGGCCGGTGCGCCTGGGGATCGTCACCAAGTCGCGGCTGACGGGTTTCCCGGAAGCGGAATCGTATCCGCTGGATTACGCGCATTTCGCGGAACGGTATGGCCGGGACATCATCGAAAAACCGCACCGGCAAATTGTCCTGGCGAGCGCGGAACAGGTGGCGGAAATCGCCCGCTTGGTGGACCTGCTGAAAATTGAACCAGCAGTCATCGAAAAATGGCTGGAAAAAGCCAATGCGGAAAACTTCGGCGAGTTTAACACGGAACAAGCGGCGAGGGTGATCGAATCTTTAAAAGCAAAAATCAAGTAATTATGGCCTATCAATTTACCCCCAAGACCGAGGCGGAAGTGCAAGAAGCATCCCTTTGCCCAAAAGGTCTCAACCCGTTTACGGTGATGGAATCGGCCGAGACGGTGAGCAAGTCGGAAAAAAATGCGGGCAAGCCGTTGATCAAACTCAAACTCAACATCCACGGGGAGGACGGCGATTATCATTGTTATGAGTACATTGCCGACTGGTATCTGCCACACAAATTCCGCCATTTCTTTTTTACCATCGGTTTGGGGTCGGCTTATGAAGGCGGCGTGATTGATGCGGCGAATAATGCCTTGGCGGGCCGTTCGGGTTGGGCGGATGTGGGGATAGAACCGGCGAAGGGTAACTTTCGCGCCAAAAATATCATCCTGGATTTTAAACCGCAGGGGCCGGACAAGGTGGCGGCTTCGGCGGCGGCTCCAACTTACAAGGCAATGGCGCAACCGGCAGCCGGGGCGTCAGTCACAACGACAACGGCGAATGTTTTGCCGGCAGATGATGACGTGCCGTTTTAACCAACAAATTCAACCAAAAAAATTATGAATGAACCACAAACCATTGACGGCGGTTTTATCCGCACGTTGCAAACTCACCAGAAGGGCAAAGTCATTACTGACGTGTCCGAAGCCATCCGCGCCGTCACCGCCGCCGTGCGGGAACATACCAAACCGGGCAAGGTGATTCTTACCATGACGATTTATCCCGCCGCCAAGGGGGAGGAATGCGCCTTGGGCTTTGAATGTGACGTGGTGGAAAAGCTGCCACGCAGTGACGCGTTCGCCGGCCTGTTTTTCGCCGACGATCATAACAACTTGGTGCGGGAGAATCCGCAGCAACAACAATTGCCGGCGTTGCGGGCCATGGTGTCCAGCCAGGACGACGAACAAGCGAATCAACAAGCCAAACAATTATGAGCGAATTACTAACTGAAACGATCAAGCATTTGATGGCTTTGGGGGCGACGCACACGACGCCGCAGGGTGTCAAAACGGACAATGGCGAGAGTGATCCGTTTGTGGTGCTGCCAAAGGATATGTCTGTCCACAATCTGAAAGACGTTTTCCCGCCGCAGCGGATCGAACGCCGGGTGCGTTTCGACGAGGCCGGATCGTTCTGCGCTTATCTGAACCGGTTCAAGTCACCGCAGACGCAGATTTGGTGCACGGTGGACGATGACTTGGACGCCGAGTTTATCGCCATCTTGGATTATCACGGGCCAGCGCCGGAACTGCGCCCGGCGGCGTGCCGGCATTTCGCCACTTATCCGGTGATTCAAACGCCGGAATGGAAAGCGATCACCAACAGCAACCGCCGCAATTTTTTTCAGGTGGAATTTGCGGCATGGCTGGAGGACAACGCCAAGTTGTGTCTCTCGCCCAGCGGCGCGGATTTGCTGGAACTGGTGCGCGATCTGCACGGGCATCGGAACGCCCGGTTTAATACGGCCATCCGCCTGGATAACGGCGCGTATTCGGTGCAGTTCGATGAGGACATTGTCATCAAGGGCAACGCCACAACCAAAGCCGGCGAAATGGAATTGCCCCGGGAGATCAAGTTCAAGGCGGCGGTGTTTTTGGGCGGCGAGCAATTTGAAATCTTGGCCCGGCTCAAAACTCGGTGCGAAAACCGGTCGCTGGTGTTGTTTTACGAAATCGCCAATCTGAACGAAATCCGGCGCGAAAGCCTGCTGGCCTTGGTCAAACAGGTCGAGAAGGAAACCAAGATTTTGCCATATCTGGGGGCACCATGATCAAGGTCTTGTTATTCCGGCAACATAAGGATGATCCGCTGGACCGGATCATCCAAGATGTGACGCGCTCGCCGTACACGCATGCGGCGTTGCTGGTCGATCCGTCAACAAACACGATTAGCGAGGCGTATTTTCCGCATGTGAGGCGGCGTCAACTCGCGGACGCGGAATTGCCGGGGATTGATGTGTTCATGGTGTCCACGACTTACCCGGCATTCACAGACCTGACGGACGCGCAGGTTGCCGCCGTCTTGGATCATTGCGCGAAGTCGGAAGCGGAAAAGGAAGGTTATTCGATTAGCAACCTGTTTCGCTTTTTGCCCGGGTTCACGGAATTAATCGGCCAAGCGACGGATGACGGGCACACGTCAGCGGTGTTTTGTTCCCAGTATGTCATGGACTCGCTGGCGGCTGCCGGTTTGAAATTGCTGAACACGTCCGGTTACGACGTTGCGCCGGGTAACTTGGCTTGGTCGCCGTTGCTGTTTCGGGCGGCGGCACCCTTGTTGCCGCTGGACCATCCGCAATATATCGCGGCATGAAGGCAGTTCCCTACAAAATCGAACGCCAGCGGCTGCACCACGATCTGAAAAACATGCGCAAGGTGATGGATAGTTGTGTGCGGCATGGCCGTTGGGTGGCGGCGCGGGAATGTTGTGAGCGCGTGGGCCTGTTGATCCGCCATTTGCAGTTGCTCGAAATTCAACGCGCCAATGAATCGGAGTCGTGAAAAGCCAGGTGCGCATTTTTAACGCGGTGTTAGATCAACACTCTTTGCCGTTGCCGGTGACGGAACATCGGTTTGATCCGTCGCGGCGATGGCGGCTCGATTTTGCTTGGCCGAAATTCAAGGTGGCGTTGGAGGTCCAGGGCGGTATCTGGACGCGGGGCCGGCACACTCAGGGCGCGGCGTTGCTCAACGAGTGGGAAAAGCTTAACGCCGCCGCCATGGCGGGCTGGCGGGTGTTATTCGTGCAGCCGGTGGACTTGAACCGGGCCACGACGATTTTTATGTTGAAACAAATTTTGCGATGACTCAAGGCGTACTCGATTTAAGTGAAATTCGGCGAAGCTGGATTGAGGAAAACAAACCAGTCGTGCTGGCGTTTTGCCGTCCGGGGGCCAGATTCACCACGGACGACTTGCATCCGCTGTTCACCCGGGAGCCGGAAATTCCCAATTGGATCGGATGCATGATGCGGCAACTGGCTTACCGGAAAATCATTCGCCGGGTTGGTTATACGGCGAGCCAGCGGCCCGTCTCCAATGGCCGCGCCATTGCCGTTTGGACGTTGAACGAGTCTTGATATGCCCCAACGATTTTTAAGGCCGGGAATCACGACCAGCGCCGCCTGGAACGCCGTCAGTTTTGAAGCGCAAAGTTTGTACGTGCGGGTGCTTACTTTGGTGGACGATTACGGGCGGTATGATGGCCGAATTTCCATTCTCCAAGCTCATTGTTTCGCGTTGCGGCCTGATATTTCTTGCCAGCAAATGACAGCAATTGTCAGCGAGTTGACAGCAAACGGACTGCTCTATTTTTATACAGTGGATGGTAAGGAGTATTTGCAAATGACTAAGTGGAAAGAACGTACACGGAGTCCAAGCAAATTTCCAAGCCCGGTGACAACAAATGACAGCGAATGTCCGCAAACCGCAGCAAATGATTGCCTCCCTCGCCTTCGTCCCTCGCCATCGCCATCGCCCTCGCCATCGCCATCGCCGCTGCAAATGCCAGCGGCTTCGCCTTCGGCAGCGTCCGCGCCACCGCCACCGGCAGCGCCTTCGCCGTCGCCTGGCTCTCTCTCTGCCGTCGTGGCTTCACTCACTGAAAACATGAAACCTGAACCGCCTTTGCGCCTCGGGGCGCTGGACAACCTCAAAAGCGGAATTGCTGCGATGTTCCGCCGGCCGGAAAATGAACCGTGGTCCTACCTGGAGGAATCGTTGCTGGCCGAGATTGGCCGGCGTCCCGCCGTGACCGCTGAGTTTCAAATCATCGTGAACTTTCGCCGCCGCACGCCGCCGGATGATAAAAAATTTTTGCCGCAGTCAGTCCAAGCGTTGCTGGAAAACTGGACGAAGACACTCGACCGCGCCCGCAACGCGCCGCGCCTCACCCCGGAGTCCACCGCCGGCGCGGTGTTTAAACCCGCCCCGGATGCCAAGCCGATCACCGAGGAGCAACGCGCCGTGATGGCCGAACAACTGAAAGCACTGAAAGCAGAAATTAAAAAGCCCGGCGGGTGAGGCCGGGCGGTGGTGGTGCGGATCGTTTATTTTTTCAGTTTGGCTAGAGCGCGGCTGGCGCGTTCCCTGATTCCGGGCATTTGCGGTTGTAACTCGAAAAATTCTTCTTCGGTTAAACATGATTTGGTGTTGTTGCATTCCTTACACGCGCCAATCCGATTGGTTTCCGCATTCGTTCCGCCGCGCCCATACGGCATCCGATGATCAATTGACCATTGACTGAACTCAACCCACTGCTGGCAATAGTGGCAGATACCACTTTGATTTTTATAGAGGCGTTGCCGAAAATTCAGAGCCGCCAGATGTTTTTCGCGGTTCGTGGCTGAACCTTCTTTTATGGCCGGCGGTTGGATTTTCTTTTGACCTTGTAACACGTCCAGCAGCGATTGCGGCACACAACGCCAGTCAATGAAGTTCTTTCCTTCAAAGTGGTACACCGGTTTGAATTTAAAAATTCGGCCAAGCGCGGTCCAGTTGTTGGCGTTGACCAACTTCTTAATTTCGGCGCGGGTGAGCGTTAAATTTTTGACGCTGTATGGCCATCCGGTCATTTTCTCGTGCACGCTCATATCTTCGGCGGGGTTGGTTCCGGTTTGGGCCAGCGTTTGGCGCGAGCCGCTGTTAATCGGTCCTTGCGGAGCGCGATTTGTTCGGGCGTATAAGTTTTGGGTTTGCCGCGTGCGCGTTTGCCGAGCGCCACGGCGGCAGGGTTTTTTTTGGGTGTGATCATGTGGTTAAGGTTTTAATGCAATGACGAACCTTCTGCCGGACCAGCGTTGGCAATTCTTCATCCGGCCAAGTGAGGATAGATTCTAAAACGCCAACTAACCGAGTTTTGTTATCAGGAACGTTTTCGATTTTGGTTAGCTGCAAGTCGCCTTGCGCCCGCAGATATTCCAGCAGGGCGCAAAACTCCGCGTCTGGAATTACGTCCGATGGTGTAAGACGCAAATCTTGGAAGCGTTCAAAGTCTTCCCGATCTTCAGTGCTGCAAATCAATTCCAGCGACTGGTCCGCGTTGTAGTACGTTTCCAACTCCGGGGAACGTTGGGACGCGTGAATGCGAAACTGTTTTCGCCGCTCGCGCTTCCCGCCCTTGGTTGCGAAGGTGAGTTTGATCATAGTTTTTAGTTTTGGTCGCGGATTTGCAGATACAGAATGATGAACGCGGCGATTGTCGTCGCGCTCATGCCGATGATTAAAAAGTTCATAAGCAGAAATATCCCAGTTCGCGGAGTGATTTCCACGACTGGGGATTCAATTCGGTTGCGCGTCCCAAAATGATATGGTCCGTAATTTCAATTCTAAGCAACTGGCCAGCACGGATCATATCCCGCGTTACCTTGATGTCGGCTTCACTTGGTGTAGGGTCGCCGGATGGATGATTGTGAACACAAACAATTGAATGGCTGTTGGCAAGGATGGCAGATTTGAAAACTTCCCGGGCATGGACTAGCAACGTGTCGAGCGTGCCATTTGAAATGACTTCAAAGCCAATCGGCTTACGGCGAACGTTCAAATGAACCACGATAAAATTTTCCACGTCCGGGCGATAAGTCAGACTCTTTTCGAGCATGGGCGTTAAGTAGTCAACAATGGCTTGCGGTGTGTCCAGTGTTACCGTATCGCGCAACGGCGCATCTTGTAACCGCCAGATTTTAAATTCAGCACCGTTCAATTTGCGGAGAATGTAAGAGGTATCCATAAAGGTTAAATGTTGTTAATTACCACGGGCGAAAATCTTGCGGGATGCGTTGGTAAATTGTTTCGCAGTGATCTTCCAATTTTTTAGCCATGGCAATGTCACCTGCCAATCGGAATTGCATGGCCGTTCCTTTGGCGTCTGCATATCGCGCCAATTCCATGAGCAAGCCAGACAAACGTTTTAAATCAATCTTGGCTTGCGGCATTTCGGTTGCGTCCATTGCGTCCAAGTTTGGAAGCGCGGCTATTACTTCGGAAATAATTTCAGTCATAAAATTTAAAAGTAAGTTGCGGACGCCCGGACATTCTCCGGGCGTCCGCGTTGTGATTAGCCGTTCACTTGGTTCAGCAGTTTGCCTGCCCGGGTTTCCAAGTCCACGCGAGCGTCAACGAAGTCAAAGCCGCGAGCGTAGGCCGTCAAACCTTGGACGACTTGCCACAAGGTTTTGCATTCCCCTTCTTCCGCTTTGGCAAAATCGTAGCACCCGGTGATTTCCGATTTTGTGAATTTGCCGGACTTGTTCAAAAACGCGGTGAGCGTTTCCCGGTCTTTGCAAACGATCATGGCTTGCGCCTTGCCAATCGCAGTCACTTCCGCTTGCGCCGTGCTGTTGGCATAAGCCAGCAAAGCAGGGGCGGCTTGTGAATCGAAACGATAGGGACCGTTTTGAGTGTGGCGGATAATTAATTCGTTAACATCCGTGGCACCCCAGATAATGTGATTGCCGCAAACTTCGTTGAACAAAAAAGTTTTCAAGCTGAATGATGCCGCGCCGACTTCGGAATTTTTGACGATGAAACCCCGGTTCAATTGCGCACGCGGACCAACATCCAAACGTGAACCGCCATCAATCATAAACATGAATACGTCCCGGTCAGAAGCGTACAAGCCAGACGGGCGTTGCTGCCCGCCAACATACGCTTTCGGATTGTAAAACTTGTTGCCCGTGCGTTCCACAATCCGGCCAACGCAGTCAACGGCATCCGCGTCCCAGATACGCCCATAGGTTGGCGAGGTCACCGCTTGCAAGGTGTTCACTCCACCGTCCTCACTTTCAACAGTCATGAATTTAACCGCCTCACGCGATGCGTTGCGCACGCCATTATTCAGACAATCGACAAGCAACGGTTTTGGCAACGTGCGCAGATAAGACGCGGGCGCTTTCAAGATGGTTGCCAGTTGTGTGAATGACCAGTGCGAAGGTTCGCTTGGTTGGATTGTGCCATTGATTGCCAGTGTTCCCGCTTCGGTGGTTTTGGCTTCAATGCGCGTCACGTCAATGTCAATTGATTTGCTGCGCATGCGCCGACTGTTGACCGACTCACGCAAAGCCGCCAACGTTTCAAAACGTTCATCGGCGGGACGGGTTGCCCATTGTGCGCTTGCATCCATTAGGTTATTTGTACTCATGTTATTTTTTTGCTGTGTCCCTAGCAGGGGATTTTTGCCGGTGTGTTTCGGAATATTTCCGCCTTATCACCGGCAACCATCGCAATTAATATCACATAAGCGGTTGTGTGTGTCAACTGGAAATTGACATTTTCCGGATATACGTTTTAATTGAGGTATGTTGGCACCGCCATTCACGCCAGAACTTGCCAGAAAATTGCAAAGCTATTCCGTTGAAGCCAGACGGCGGAATAAAATTGAGAAAGAAATGGCAAATGCGATTGTGCCGATTGATCCGGCCAACAAATCACAGGTTGCGTGGTTGCGTTCAGAGATGGATAGAATCGGGCGATTAATGAGCAAGGAAACGGATGCTAAACAGTTGGCGTTTTTTGCGTCCGCTCACGCGAAACTTTTTGCGGCGTGGCAGGTCTTGACCGGAACGGCGAATCCAGGCAGCCGAAAGACGAAGGCCGGACCAGCGAACCGGCAAATCCCGGCTGCGCGGGACGCTTGGGAAGCGACAAATGTCGCTCGTCCGGTGGCAACTGAAATGACTACGCAAGCTTACGTTATTCAGGAAACCAAGCAAAACCCTTGAAAACACACTACTTCTCAAAAGCAGTGCGCAAAACAAAACGCACTACGATTCGATTTAAGGCGTTTTGTTTTGGCGCTCGACTCAGAGTAGCGGACGCTTTGCGCTCGTTTCTTCCGCGTGTTGCCACGCTTCGTCCGCGTGTTGTGTGGCAACACTTAAGCATGCTTTTTTCGCCGCAGACCGTCCCCACGGGGTGCACCCCCACCCCCAAGCGCGAAACCCACCCCACTCCCCACTACCCCCACTTTTAACCAAGCCCCATTTTTCAAATGAAAAAACCTTCCCCTCTTTTTCATCCCTGCTCATGCACCGCCTACAATGGTCGTCAATGCTACAACTGCTTGAACGGTGCTCACAACATTTGTGAAGCCCGGCGCGGCTGTCGAGTGAGAACCAAAAACATCGGGTTACGGATTATTTTCAGTCCGGCAAAACTTTAACCCAACCCCAATTTCCAAATGAGCCAACCCATTGAACCAATCTACCGTCTCATCGGCGCGAAAATAGAACAGACCCGCACCCTGCTGGGCTGGACGCAAGATGAACTGGCGAAGAAAGTTTTTCTGACTCGTGGTTCGGTGGCCAACATTGAATTGGGCCGGCAAAGAATTTTGCTTCATGACGTGGAAAAATTCGCACTGGCATTCAACATGCAGCCCAAGGCGCTGCTGCGCGGTATCTGGTGTTGAGCTATATGTCCCAACCGCTCCAAACCTCGTGGTTCACCTTTGGCCAAGATCATGTCCACCACCATGGCGACGTGTTGCTCGACAAGGACATCGTGGTAAAGATCACGGATCAAGACCCGCGCTTGCGAATGTTTGAACTGTTCGGGCGCAAATGGGCGGAAGAATATAACCGTGAACCGGACCTGTCTTATTATCCGCGTGGTGTGATTGAACTATGAAGCCCTTCCCTCCCGCCATTCAATGTGAAATCAATCATCACGGCTGGTACGGCTTGCAGCATGAGGCCGGCGGCTGGCTGGGAAATAATGATGGTTGTTACACGTTCGAGACGGAATCAATGGCCCAAGCGGCCCTGGACTGGTTGAAGCAAAAGGCCCAGCCACATGAGTTAAAAGTTATGTGTCGGATATTCCATCCGGTTGGCCCTGGCACTAAAAAAGAAAATCTTCGGGAGCGGGTGTTGTTGGATGAAACGGGAAAAAATTAAAAATTATGAGTGAAATCTCCGAACTTCTCTCCTTCAAAAAGTCTCTGGTCCGCGATGAATTAATCCGCGACCTTTTGGCCCTGACGGAAAGTTTGAAAGCTGATTTCGTCAAGGTCAAACCAGTCCATGATCGGTTGTCCATCGCCAACTGGGAAGGCACGATGGAAGTGTTGGACCTGATGATTGCGCAGCATAAAAAATTGCTGGCTGATAATGGCGATCACAATTGTCCCAGCCATATTGATCCGACGTTTATCAAAAATATGGCGGGTGAAATTCAAAAGCAATTACCGGACGGCTGGGGTTTCCTGCTGATGGCGGCTCCGTATGGGGATGGGAAGGGCTCCTTGATTTATACGTCCACGATGCGCCGGGAGGATGCGTTGCGGGTTTTAAAAGAATTCCTTCTCAAAGCCGGCGCGGCGGAAGATTGGATGAAGCATTTTAAATGACCATGGACCCCAAGGAAATCATCGCTTCCAACGCGCTGGCCAACGATCAGAAAGTAATCGACGCCCGGCGAAAATCGTTGTTGATGGCACGTTCGGATCGGTGGCGTCCGCTGGTCAGGCAGACAGGGAATCAGGCCACAACTTTGGCCGAATGTATTCAATGGATGAACGATCTTTATTGCGTGAATGTCCGTCGCTACCCGGACGGCTGGCCCTTGGGCGGCGGGCAATGGGCATCACTGGGCATTTCCACGTGTGACGGTTCACCTCGTCACGACTGGCGGGAATTTCAGTTGATCAAGAATGAAATCTGCGGGCCGGAATGGGAAGCGATTGAGTTGTATCCAGCCGAATCCAGGCTGCTTGATCCAAGCAATTATTATATTCTGTGGTGTGCGCCGAAGATCCCGGTGGGCATGTATAAACCGCGTCTGGTGGTGGGCGTGGAAAAATGTATTGCGCCGCAACGGGGATGGCGTCCCGGCTTTGAACCGGAAGGAATCATCAAATGAGTGAGCCCACCGACAAGGACGAACTGTTGAAAGGCATTGAATACCTCCGGGAATATTTCCGGCAACATCCGACTGAAACCGGGGTGGATTTTTGGATGGGCTATGTCTGTGGCACGGCGCTTAAACTTCAAACCGAGCGCGACACGCTGATTGAAAAGCTGATTAAGTCGGTGGATGTTGTCTATCGGCGGTGTGCAAATTCAAGCGATCTGGATATTGCGCTGGCTGGCGGGGCAACTGTTCAAGCGTTCTGTGATATTTTGCAAGTTATGCGCATCCGCTACGACCCAATCACCGGCCAGCGGGAGGAGATCAAATGACCATCTGTCCGATTCATTCTGTCCGCCAGCCGGATTGTCTGGATTGCAACGCCGGTCAATACCGGCATGATCGGCGCTGGACGGTATTGATGATGGCAGCAATGGGAATCAGCTTGGCGCTGCCTTTTCCCATGAACTGCGTGCAGTTTATTTTGTGCGGCTTAAGTTTGGCCGTGCGCGTGCCCCGGATGTTAAGGATCAAAAAATGAAAACCTGTGTTTACTGCGGTGAGGAAATCAAGCCGGGCGAATCCGTCCATCAAGAATTTCACGTGGAATGTTTTTGGCGCGGCATTTTGGGATCGGTGGGGCATATTCGCAAGCAGTGTTCGTGTTATGGTGGGACGGAGGGTGATCCGGCGGGGATGACATTGCGCATGGCGGCGAAGGCCGCCATTATGGAATATGCCAAATTTTTGGAAGAGCAAGGACATGAGATTGTGGCCGGTTCTCCTCTTGACCGGGTGCGGCGGTGTGCCGACACCGCCGCTGCCGCCGGTGCCGATGATCCAGCCGCAAAGCCGGATGACCATAATTGAACCGGTGCCGCCGGCGACAAATCGCTTGATATACATTTCGTGGTGGCAGAGTATGCCGGGGCAGGTGGGGTTTACGGGGCTGGTGAGTTGCACCAACCTGGCCGCGCCGGTCTGGCGGGTGGAAGTGCAATGGCAGATTACCGGGATGAGCAATGAATGGGTGACGACCAACGATTGTCCGGCAAAATATTTCCGGGCGTTTAACAACCAGATTAGTTTATGAGTGATCCAACCAATATTGTAACCCGCGAGGCGACGACCGAAGAAACCGCTCTGCTGTACCAGGAAACCATGGCGCGGCTGAATGAGGCGTTGGCCAAGGTGCTGCCAGTGCTGGCCCAGAAGACTTTTATCATGGGTAATGATGAGGCTTTTGTGGCGAACCTCCGAACTGTCTGTGGCACCGCGTCCAAACTCCTTCAAGACATTCCCGGGCTGCTGACGCAAATCGGACTATTACAGGGCATGCTCGACACGGAAACGGGTGTGGTCAAGGGATTGCAGGCCAAAAATGAAACGTGGGCTTTGGAAGTGGCCAAATTGAATTTGGAAATTGAACGGTTGACGGCGGTGGGAACGGTGGACCCCCGGGCGTTGCTGGAGAAACGCGGTTACACGTTCCGGGCGGAACGCTGGCATCCGCCGACGCCGACACACCAAGTACAGGAGGACGAACACAAGGCCCTGGCATTTCTGCACGGCAGCCTGCGGCACGATTTGGAACGGCCATGAAAAAATCCTTCCAATCCAAAGGCGGTCACGCCCGCGCCAAGGCGCTGTCGGCAGTGGAACGCAGGGTGATTTCCAGTAACGCGGCCAGAGCCCGCTGGAAAGCTGTCAAACGATTTAGCGGCGTGGACGATTTGATTTTTCATACGACCGGCCCCACGTTCCAATTATACTGGCGCGAAATGCAGCGACACCGGGCGGCATTGCGGAAAATTTATGCCGGCGACAAGCTGCACCATTGCGAAGCCGTTGAAATGGGAACTTTGAGCCGGGTGCATCCCGGCAAACGCTGTTTGATTGTCACCTTCACCGAATGCGCGTTGTGCGGGCGGGATATGACCCAGGAAACCATAAACGGAAAGAAAAAATAATGCCCTTGATCATTACCATCAAAGTTAAACAGGCCGGGGACGGGAAAATTGCCATGGGTGCGGGAGTGGCGGAGGTGGAAGGCGAGCCCGTGACGGCGCTGGAAGAAAGTTTTGTGCATCATCTTTTGGATAAACTGGCCGAGGGTGAAAAAGTCCTGGCCACCACGGTGGTGTTACGCGATCCATCCGCAGAAGGCCATTGACAAAATCGCCACAATTGGATATACATTTTTGCGGGCACCCGTCCTCTTATTACCCGGCTTGGTGGACTCGTCGGGGCTTTGGCCAAAAGGCCAACGGGTGCCCACTTATTTCCGGTTGTGCAATTAAAAAAATATTTCTGGAAGCGGGTGCGGACTGCCGTCCCGTGTCAGGTCTGCGGCAAGAATCATGAAACCCGGCAATGCCTCCAACGAAACGGAACCCGCAAGCGCGGCGAAGCCGGCGACGGGCGAGACGTTCGCAGTGGGCGAAACGCTCGTTGAAATCGGCGGCGTCCTGCGGTGTTGCCACATCTCCGTGGCGCAGGAATTTGTCAAAGCAGGCCAGCGAGTAAAAATTGGTGATGAAAGCCAATGCCAGTATTGCCATAAAAAATTTCGGTTGGTGCGAGTAAAACCGGATGAATCCAGCGGATACACGCGGCGGGTGCTGGACAAAATTCCCGTCTGGAAACCGTTGTGGCAGTTGAAATGACCAAGACGCTAACTCTCAAGCGACGGAGCCTTTGCGCCTGTGGGTTTCCAGCAATGAAAGGAAAAATTCTGCTGGGAACGGAATATCAAGTAAAGTTGCCCGTGGCCGTGGTCGGGTTTGACTGGATTTGCGGCGGTTGCGGCGAAGTAATACCGGTGATCGGTGTCCTGATTGAATCAAAGGATGATTCGCCTGCGGGATTTATGCCGCTGGAACTTTTTGAAGAAACGAACTGAAATGAGTTTATGACTGACGACGAAGATCAAGACCGGTTGGACTGGGTGCGTCGGGCGGGCAATGAATTGACGGATGCCAATATATCCGAGGCTACTTTGATTGATGATATTTGCCAGAACGAGGACCGCGAATTGAAACCGCACGAGCGCGGGATGATTGACCGGATGCGGCTGCGCTTTAATCAAACCCGCCGAAAATGAAACCGGAAATTTTAACGGAGGAGGAAAATGCGTTCTTGCTAGATGGCACGTGCCCGGACTGCCGGGCGCGATTGTTGATGGATGGACCTTCTGCCGGGATTACCAAAAATGTTCTTTGTGGGGAATGCCGAACCGAATTTAATTTTTCGTTTGTCAAAAGCTGGCGGATTGGCCAGCCGTGTGATCCGACACGGCAATTTGAATTTTACGGAATCAGCAGTGAATTCCGCCCGGTAAAAAGTTATGGAAGTCTGGAGCCATTGACCCGGGCGGAACTGGATACCGGGTTGCACGCCGGCTGTGATAATCCGGCTTGCGATTGCCACAATCAACCGATTGACGAACTGTTTTTAAAATCCCGCTGCCATCCCATGGCCAATGTCAAAGCGAGTTATGTCAAAGGCGGCATGGTGTTGATCCGTTGTGCTGCCTGCGAGAAGTTGATTATTAAAATTGCCGTGGCTCCATGACCAGGCGGGGCCTGGACCCTATTATTTTCCCGGTGGATTATTCTTAAAAATAATCTGCGTATCCACTTCGGTCACCTTGGGTTGATTATTTTTCAGGTAAGTAAAAATTTCGCTGCTGATGTGGACGACGAAAAAGCCGAGGGCTTGCCGCCAGTCGATCCCCAAATGCGAGGTGCCGGGGATGCCGGTGGCGGCCAGCCCATTGGAGCCCAGCCACGCGCTGCCGGTGGTGCCGATGCACTTCAATAAATTCGTGCGCAAGCCAATCCACCAGCCTTGCCAGTCGGTGTAACGTTTCATGGTCAGTAAGTCACGGACTGGATGAATAACCCGTTGGTGAACGATAAAATGTAACCGTGCGGGCCGACCGAATTGGTCTGGATGCCGACGTTGCCGTTGGCCCCCGCGCCGTTGGTGGATATAAAATTTGCGCCCGCAGCCGGGGTAAAAGTTCCGGTAAAATTTCCATTGTAGGTTCCGAAAAAATTGGTGGCGACGGCCAGTCCATCATAATTGACCGAAGGCGCAATATTCCAAAGCAGTTGAGCCATATCAAAATTGGCCTGCCAGCCATTGGTGCCGGTAAAATGGGTGCCGTCCAGCGAATTCCAAAGGTTGCTGTTAAGCATGTTTTGCGTGACATAGAATGTTGGAAAACTCACAGCAGCGATGCCGGGAACAGGATTGGTTTGCAGCAAATTTGCCAGTAGAACAATAGTGTTGGATTCGGTGCCGGTTTGCGGGTAAACACTGCTGTTGGTCCAGTTCTGCCACGGACACACATAGTAAAATGGCGCATTATTATACAAACATTCCAAAGCCAGATTGGTTACGTTGGCAAACACTTGGGCGGCGGTCTGCGCACTGGCTCCAATATCATTGATCCCACCTTCGGAGGTGATGATTTTTTGAATGTTTACCGGTTCACCCACCGAAAACAGGACGTTGCTGGCAAATGTTCCCACCATCGTGGATAAATGGGTGCCACCAACCGAAAGATTTCGCAACGCGGTTTGAGGCCCAAATTTTTGTTGCTGCCAATAGGGAAAAGAATTCGTTTGGACGGTGGTGAGCGAGCCGCCTAACGGGGCATTTGGCAAACCGCGACTGTCATCGAGGGCAAACAAGTCGGTGGTGCGGGGGTCCAATTCCCGCAAGGCCCGCCACATGCCGCGCACGGAATTGGACGTGGCGTAAGTATTCAAGATGGCAACATCCATGATCTGGCCGTTATAATTAAAATCTTCGTAAAAGTTGGTGGTGTCATCTTCGCCCAAACGCAATTCGGTGAGTGCATCCGTATTGGTAACCGAGGAATTGGTGGCCCAATTGAGCGTGGCCAATCCAATTTTGCCTTGGACCCCTTCATACCACGCGGTCATATTGCCATGGCCGTCTGAACTTAGGGCATAACGCATGGTTTCACCCTGGCGCAGGGCATTGTGTCCATAACCCCAGCCATTGGAGAAATCGACTTCGTTGACCAAATTCGAGAAACCAGAATTACTTAGCGGCCAAGTGGTGCTGCCAAAGCGTTGATATAATTGCATGAAACTGCCTTCGCTGGAACTCAGGAACGTTCCCGAAGTGGTGGCTGGATTCATGGCCCCGGCCAAAAATGTAGGCGTCCCGGAAAATTTGATCGGTCGCGAATAGCTGAAAGTGACGAAAATGGTGTTCGTGACGCAATTGGGCAATCCATCCAGGATTACTACTGAATTGGTGAAGACCATTCCCAGATTGCCTGTGAAAACGTTAGAGTAAGTGACCGGACGGCCATAATATGAATTACTCGTGAGCAATGGCGTCAACCAGGTCCACAAAGGCAAAATGTCCACCACTTGCGAGGCCAAACCGTTGGAATTGATTTCATTTTGCATCGCAACCAAACGTGCCCGGGCGTTTAAATCCGTGATCCCGGCCAGATTGGCGTAAGTCAAGGCGTTCGTGTCGCTGTAAGCCGTGTTAACCATGTTCGTCAAACTGACGTTGCCGCCGCCATAGGCGTACAGCGGGCCGGTGAAGGTGCTGGGGCCGCTGAAAGTATTGGCTCCGGTGAAGACATTCAGCGGGCCGGTGAAAACGGTGTCGCCAGTGAAACTGGTGATGCCGGTAAACGTATTGTTGCCGGTGAAAGTGTTGTCGGCGGTCAACAAGGGAATGCCGGCGATCCCGCCCAGCAAGGCAAGCCATTCGGCAGACGTATCTTGCTTAAGCAAGGTTTGGGAAAATTGTGAAACCTGGAGGTTGCCGGTGCCGTCACCAAAGACGGCAAGGGGCCAAAGCAGGAAAAGGATAACCAGTTTTTTCATAATCAGGCGGCTTGTAACATGCGGGATTCGCGCAGGCGTTTTTGTTCACGGCCCAAGTCTTCCAGCCATTTGTAATCTTTCTTGGGTTCCGGGGCGGACAGTTTGGAAATAATGAATCCCTTGCGCCGGGCTCCCTCGACGCAAATCGCGAGCCAGTCGGCCAGGTCAGGGGAAAAACCGTATTGTTCCTTGAACTTGTCCTTGGGTTCCACCTTGCGTTTGTCGTTTTTAACTTCAAAACGGCGCATGCACAGTTCGTTCATCACGTCTTCGGGCAGGCCGCGAATTTGATCGGCTTCAATGGCGAACCGGATCGAATACCAAAGTTCGGTGACAAAGTTGTGGTAGAACTCGTCGCAGCGTTGCAGCCTCTTCGAGCCAGCTTTTTCCTTGTCGTAAATGAACACGTCGTTGGACACGGGACGTTTGGTGGGGACGCCGCCGAATTCGACCGGATTGCAGGAGGCGGACCAGACGCGGGCGAGCGCCGTGCCCAGTGATCCGCGCCCGGTAGAATCGTGAAAGAAATTCTCAGCAGGAATATCGTTGGCTTTGCAATATTCTTCCACTTGGATGGCGATTTGCGTTTCCGCATCCATGGGCACGGACGTTTTTACTTTCAAGGAAACCAACTTGGGCGGGTATATTTTGATGCGGGTTTTGCCGTCCACACAGCGGCCAAATTCGATGTGGCCCAGTGGCATCCGATCCCCGCCGTAGGAGGCATCAAGCCCGGCAATTTTGATCAAGGGCTTTTGGCCGTCCCAAATGCAACCGGTGCCGGCGTTGAATTCCTGGCACAGATCCCGCGTGATGACCCGCTTGGCCAGGCCGGCAATCTTCATGACGCCGACGCACTGTGAAAAATATTCAAATGAATCGGGTTGAAACGCCGACAAAGTTTCGAGGATTTTTTTGTGCGAAACCAGATACGGATAACGCGGAGGCTGGTTTTTGGGATAATCGAAATTGGGGCTGTCGGTGCCGACGAGATTAACGCAACGTCCGGCAAAAAATTTGGTGTCCCACACCGCCGTTTTATCCGGTTCCATGTGGTTGCCCCAGCCGTCCTTGGGTTCGGCGGCAATGCCCAGCGGATCGAGCGTATCATCGGGATTGCCCAAAACAATGGCTTGAAAGTCGGCGGTGCTGTTGAGATTGGCGAACGCGGACAGAAACGTGTTCGACATGGCGGTGCAATCGTCGGCAATCAGCCGGATGTGCTTTTGTTTGATGCCCTGCCATTTGCCGAGACCGACGTTTTTGTTGCCCTGGACGGTGGGAATGCCGATCACACCCTTGCGCAAGTCGCGGGTGCGGATGCGCTCGGTAATTTCGTCCTCTTCCAGTTCATCGGTCGTAATACAATGTTTGGAATCAATGAGGTAACCGGGCAGCCAGGGGAACTTTTGCACGGCTTTTTCATGTAACATCTTGATTTCGCCCCAAACACGCAGTTCCAGGCCGCGCATGTCGGTCGAGGAAATTAAAACGAGCGTGTCGTCAGGACGGCAGTAATATTCCAGCAGGTATTGCCAGCCGGACACGCAGGTTTTGCCGGTGGAACCGGCTCCCATGATGACGGTGACCTTCGCCCCGGGCCGTCGGATTTCCGTATTACATAAATCCACCCACCGGTGCCAGTCGAGTTGAGGCCAGATGAGCCGGCAGGCGTTTTTGTAATGTTCAGCCAGACCCAAGCCTTGGGTCTTTTTTTGCGCATCGTACCAGCGTCCACCCCGGCGGATGGCCTCCATTTCCCACATAAGGTCGTTATCCAGCGGGGAATAATCGCTTGTATTAAAATAGATGCCGTAGCGAGTTGCCATGTTCGTACCCTGATGAGATAACCTGAAGGTTAACCAAGTGGCAACCTGCCACTGGGCTTTTTTTAATACAAGCGATTATGTCTCTAGCTACCTCTCCAGGTTGTGCGTGCGCCACGCCGGTCACCACGGATGTGCCGGGCAGTCCGGGCACCAACGGCACCAACGGCACCAACGGTTTGAATGCATTTTCGATCTTGTCGAATAATTTTGTCGTGCCGGCCATCAATTCGTCCGTGACGATCACGGTCAATCAGGCGTCGTGGGTGACGATTGGTCAAAATGTCTTCGTACAGGGGGCCGGGAATTTCTCAGTGAATTCGGTGACGGGCTCGCCACCGACGCAAATGACCATCACCTATTTGAATTATCAAGGGAACTCTGCGGCCGGCAATACGATCAGCGCCGGGGCGCAGATTTCGCCTTCGGGCACCCAACCCACCATTACGAGTCCGCTGCCGATTGGCAGCGGCGGCACGAATGCGACGACCAAGGCGGCAGCCCAAACGAGTTTGGGACTGGGCCAAAATGCCACATTCGCCAACGTTTCCGGTTTGTCTCAAGTGATCAGCAACAGCGCGACGTTGATTGCCGGGGCGACGGTGACGGTGCCGGCGACGGGTCTTTATCTCATTTTGGCCAAGGCGACGGTGGAATATCGCGGAGTGACGTTTGCTTCCAGTGAGACGTTGACTTTGACGGTGGTGGATACGACTTCCTCCACGACGCTGGCTACGCAGGTGGCCACGACGGGCGCACCGACGACGACGGATTACCCGACGTTTCAATATGAAACGCCTTTCACGACGGCAACCCTGACGGCGGCGGATGTGTTGCAGGTGAAAATTGTGATTGCGGTGACGCCAAGTGTAGGAACCGCCAATGCGATTTCCGCAAGTCTGATGATTGTGCCGCTCGCGTTAACGTAGTTAACAATCACTGGGGGAACACCGTGCGCCGGGCTTTGAAATAAAATAAAGCGAAAAGAAACTCATGGCAGAACAGAGTTATAATCCGAAAAAGTATGTTGATTTCCTGTCGGATTTTTCCGGCGGCATTGACAGCGGTGTGTCGCCGTTGTTACTGCCGAAAAATCAACTGTCGATGACGGTGAATTGTTCGTTGCGCTTTGGCTTTATTCATCCGCGCCCGCCCGTGGTGCAGATTCCCCTCAATTTCAACGGCAATACGGCGTTGGCGGCGCTTTTGCAAACCGGTTTGTTCCAGGGAAGCGGTTATTACCGGCCTGACGCAGGGGCGGAATCATTGGTGGCAGTGGTGGGTGGCCATGTGATCCAGTTTCAATCGACCGGTTCAGCCTGGAATGTCACCGATGTGAGTGTGCCGGGCAGTTTGGGAAATCCAGCCACGCAACAGGTGTGGATGTGGCAGGCGGAAAAATGGATGATCATTAATGATGGCGTGTTGCTGCCCGTTTTGTTTGACGGCTCGACTTCGCGCCGATCTTACGGGCCGGCGGTGTTGGAAGGTACGGTGACCAGTGCCAGTTCCAGCACAATCCCGCTCCAATATTTGCCGAGTGTGGTTCAAGGAACGGTTTCGACTTCCAACACGACCAATATTCTGGCCAATGCGACGATTCAAGCGACATTGACGGGCATTTATCAGGGACCGTTTAACGTGCCGGTGATTTTCAACGGGGAATATTACATGGCCACGGCGTTGCTGCAAAATCCCGCGAAATTAACGGCGATCCATGCCAGCAGCCCGGGCAGTGTGGGACCGGGGACCGACATTGTTTCCAAGCCCGCTTTTGTGGGCTATACCTCCAACCTGACGTTTGGGCAGCCCGGTATTGGCGCACAAACCGGACATACGACGATTCCCTTTTTCTTCAATTCTCCGGTGATCCTTGGGATCGGTGATTTGATCACGATTCCGGGACTGGCCGGCAATCCTTACACGGTTTATGCCATTCTGACGGGTGGGGAATACCAGGTGTTTGGCACAGCGCCTGCCGATCATGCGGATTTGAATGTTCCGATTCCGATTGGCACGTTGATTCAACGGGTGACGACGGCTCCCGAGGTGATTGTCGGTGTTACGGCCCAAAGTTTCAACATTCCCGCCAACGGCAGTTCCGTGCAAATTTATTTGCAAGCCCCGTACACCGGACAAGTCAATTTGCCGGTATTCATCGGCACGGATTACTACGAAATTTCGCCCGTATCTCAACCCGCCGGCAACGTCATCAATTTGACCAATTTGACCGACACCGGAGTAGGCAATGCGTACACCTTTCCCTTGTCGATCTATTCGGTGCCGGAATTGCCGGTGGGACGCATGGGCGCTTATGGCAATGGTCGCAACTGGTTTTCGTTGGCCAATGGAATTACTTACATGGCCGGGGATATTGTGGGCGGGGCAAGCGGGACGCCGGCTTATAATTACCGTGATGCCGTTTTAAAAACCACGGAAAATGATTTTCTGGCCAATGGCGGTGTCTTCACGCTGCCGGGCACCAGTGACCAAATCACGGCCATGGTTTTTCCGCCGGTTCTGGACAGTTCCCTTGGCTTGGGGTCATTGCAAATTTTCACGCCGTTTTCGGTGTTTGCCAACAACGCCCCGGCGGATCGGACGACGTGGGCCAATCTGGCGTGGCCGATTCAAAGTGAAACGCTCAAGGATCAAGGCGCGTTGGCGCAGGATTCAACGATCATCGTCAACAGCGACACGTTTTTTCGCGGGGACATTAACTTTGGTTCCTTGGTTTTGGCCAGGCGGCAATTTCAACTGGCGCAGTGGGGTAACAAACCCATTTCGGATGAAATGCAACGGATTTTAGAACTGGACAATCAACAATTATTGAACTTTAGCAGTTCAGGTTCGTTTGATAACCGGTTTTTCGGCACGGTATCACCGACCAACACGAGCCACGGCACTTATCACCTGGGTTTTTCGCTGCTCAATTTTGATCCGTTGTCCACGTTACGCAATGCGGAGCCGCCCGTTTGGGAGGGTGCGTGGGAGGGTTTGAATGTATTAAAGGTGATGGTGGGACGAGTGAACGGTTACCGCCGTTGTTTTGCCTTCACCTATAACAATATCACGGGAACAATTGAGTTATGGGAACAACTGGCGGAATCGGTGGCAACACAGCAAAACATTTTTGCGGACAACAACACGACGCCGATTACCTGGATGTTTGAGACTTCGTGCATCTTTAATGAAGATATTCATCCGCTGACGGAATTACTGCAACTGCGCGATGGTGAGGTTTATGTCAGTGAAATTCAGGGTTCGGTGAAAGTGTCGGTTTATTATCGCCCGGATTTTTACCCGTGCTGGACTTTGTGGAACACGTTCACCGTTTGCTCCAATCAAACGGGAGCCAACGCCAACTCGACTTATCGTATGCGGGTGGGACTCGGCGAGCCATCGGTGACGCCGGGTGAATTGGGCAATAACCGGCCTTTGCGCATGGGCTATTTCTTTCAACTGCGCTTTGTGGTGGAAGGTGCCTGTACCATCAATGGCATCCGGGCTTCGGCGATCACGGCCCCGGAACCGGTGTTTGCCCCAGTCAACATCCCTGCCACCTGCGCGGCGATCAACTGCACGACGACACCGGATTTATCGTTGTATTCGCTGCAAACCCAACTTTGAGCATGGCTTATAAATTACAACTGCTGGATGCCCAGAATGACATTGGAATTCAAAATGTCTGCGGGGTGGTGGCCGGCACGGCCCAGTTTACCGATTTGGTGAACCGGGCGCAGCGGCGTTTGATCAAACGCGGTGATTTCTTCGGCCTTACGCAGGAGGCGCAATTCGTTTTTCAAGGCTGTTACATCGTCTGGCCGCGTTATGTGGGTACGATCCTGGCGGCGCGGTTCGGCGGGCGGCATGGGAGCCAGGTTTCCAATAAATGGTATTCGTTCACGGGCAGTTGGCACCGGCATCATCATCACTGGCACGGTGACGCGGTTTTGCAGGACGCGGGGGAGACGTGCACTTTTTCCAATATCAGCGGCACGGATGCCAACGGCCAGGGCACCGGTCAAAATATCCAATATTACGTCCAGCAGCCGGCGGACCTCGGCAAAACCATCACTTTGTTCGGTACACAGGTGGGGAATCAACCGCTGCAACAATCCGTGGGTGGTGTGTGGCAGGACGGTTTGACGCTGACCGCAGCGACGCCTTATGCCCAAACGACGCAATTGGTGACGGAGATTCAATCCATTGTGCGCCAGGCGACAGTGGGTTATGCGACGTTGTACGAATATGATTCGGCGAGTAATACGCACCGGTTGCTGGCGATTTTTGAACCAACGGACACCAATCCCCGCTTTCGCCGGTCGTGCATCGTTAATTTCAATAATCGGCTGGGATGCAACGCCAACAACAGCACGACGCCGGTTTATCACAAGATGGAGGCGTTGGTGAAACTGGAGTTTATTCCCGTGGTCAACACCTGGGACTTTCTGTTGGTGGACGATTTGGATGCCCTGGCGTTTGCCATTCAGGCGATCAAGGCCGAGGAAGCCGGCGATGTGCAAACGGCCAATAACTTTTTCCTGCGGGCCATCGCCGAATTGAACATGGTGGACCGGGACAAAATGCCGACGTGGGAAACACCCGTTTCAGTATTGCCCTTGATGGGCGGTCGAATCAAAAACCCAAACTAGCAGGCGAAGCCTGCACCCACGGGGGGAACACCGTGCGGCGGGCTTTGAAAGATACATACGAAGACACGAAAATAGACGGATCGGAACAAACAAAAACCCGAATTAATTTATGGCTGCTGCTGGTTCTACCAATTCAAATATGACGCCCACCACTTCGGCGGCGGGTTATCCCACCACGTTGCAACAGGCGTTGCCCGGGCTCAACAATCTGCTGGGATCGGCGACGGGCAATATTTCCAACTTATTGAGCGGACTGCCTTCGGCGTCGTGGGCGCAAACCACCAATGCGTATGCGGGGGCGGGCGCGGGCCAGCCGGGGCAAGCCAACGCCATCGGCACTTTCAGCGGCAACATGGGTGCCAATTTATACAACCAGCAGGCCAACCAGAATCGTCAGACGGGTTTGAGCGATTTGCTGAATTTGATCGGGACCAGTTCCGGCAACCTGGCGACGACGCCGGGCCAGAATTTGCAAAATACGCAGTTCCAACAAAACCTCGGCCAAAATAGCTCCCAATTTCAACAAAGTTTGGCGGAACAACAATTCATGGATCAGATCAACGCTTTGATCGGCTTGTCCAATGCCGGATTTGGCGGCACCGGAGGGATAACTGGGGGCTATGGCACGGCGACAGCCCCGCAAGCCTATGGTTATAACGTGGGAAATCTGGCACCGCCCAATGGTTATAACGCCGGCGGCACGGCTTATTACGGCGGTGGTGCGCCGGTCAATCCAATTTCGTCCCTGCTGGGATGATCATTTACCATTATGAATCAAAATGTTTTAAGTCTGTTGCAAACGCTGGGCGGTTTGCCGAACTGGAAATATTCCTTGGGTCTGGCCCAACTCGCGCCGCAAGAACAGCAAAACCAGTATCAGTATCAACTGGGCCAGCAGTCTTTGGCGGATCAAATGCAACAATTTCAGCAGGCGCAAGCCTTGGCGCAGGCGCAACAGCAGTGGCAACAGCAGTTCCAGACGCAGGGCCAGCAGTTTGGCGAGCAGCAAACGGCGGCGCAAAATCAACTGGCCAATCAAGCGCAGCAGATTCAAAACCAATATTTGCCGGCGGAAATTTTGCGGCAATTGACTTCGCAACTGCCGTCCATGGCGACGGCGGGACAAACGCGCAATCCGGGTGCCCGGGCGGCGTCTTCGTTGCCCACTTTGTCCTGGACCAATCCCGCCGGGGTGACGCAGGCCGGTTGGCCGACGCAATAATTTATGGCTGATTCTCCTTATACGTTGGACAGTCAAGACGTGCTTCCGCCCGAGCAAGTTTCGGCGATGCTGAACCAAAGCAAACAGCAATTGGTGGCGCAATTTCCGTATCTGGCCAATAACCCGCAATTCCAACAGGAATTGAGCGATTCGTTTGCCAATTTTGCGAACCGTGGTTTGCAGCGTGGGGCGGATTATAACGAGGTTTACAATCAAACAGTGGCCCCAACCTTGGCGAAATGGCAGGCGAAGGGCGGGCAGGATATGGCCAAGCTGACGGAAAGTCAGGAGTTGACGGCTTTGGACATTGCCAAGCGCACCGGTTCACCGACGGCAGCGGTGCAAGCGTTTCCGCAGTTAATTTCTCCCACTTCCAAGTTCCGGGCGGAATGGGTGGGCCGAATTAACAAGGCGGATGAAAGTTCCGCGCAGGCAAAATTTGATCAAGCCAAAAATGAGAAAAAACTGGCGGTGGTGGCTAACACTGGATTGACAGACGATCAACGCAATCAAGCTTTGGCCGCCATCGACGCCTTGAAACCCACTCTGGCGGGGCCGCCAGGGGCCATGGGGGGAACACCGTTGGGCGCGGGTTTGGAAAAGACAAACGTTCTGCCGCAGCCGACTTTGCAACCGCAAGGGTATCCGGTGGCGTCGCCGATGGGAACCAGTGGTTACGTCAATCCCAATCCGGCGTTGAATCCGAAGCCGCAGATTTTTATTGGCAAGCCGACGCCGGAACAAGCGGCGGCTCTATTGCAGCAATGGAACAGTCGTTCGACTGGCTTACCGGCTGGCGCTCCGGCGCCGGCCGCACCGGCGGCGGCGTTGACGCCCAAATTGCAAATTGATCCCTCCATGATGTTGCCGCCGATTGTTAATGCGCAACCGCCGTTGACGTTGAATTTGGCGGGTGCGCCAGCCACGGCGCAATCAACGGCTCAACCACAACAGAGTGATATTGATTACTTACTCAAACATCCAGAATTGGCGGCGCAGTTCAATGCCCGGTTTGGTGACGGTGCGGCGAATCAATTTTTGCGTTAATCATGGCTGAAACCATTCCAGATTGGGCACCTGGCGGTGCGGCCAATTCGGCTGCCGCCGGGGAATCCGTTCCTGATTGGGCGACGGCGAAACCGCTTACCACGACGGCGACGGGGGCGTTTGCGCGTGGGGCTGCGACGGGTGTTGTCCCGGCGTTTGCAGCGGCGGGCGGTGCTGCCGGCGGCGCAGAAGCCGGACTGGCCATTGGTGCTGCGATCCCCGTCTTGGGTGAAACGGGCATCGGCGAAATCGGCGGGGCGTTGATCGGCGCATTGGTGGGCGGTTTGCTGGGTGACAAGGCGCAAAAAGAAGTCATCAAAGCCGCATCGCCGGAGACTTACAACACGTTGCAGCAATATCAGCAACAGGATTTGAAGGATCATCCGGTGGCGGCGGCGGTGGGAAATCTGGCTTCTAGTTTGCCGGCGTTTCGCCTGGGTGATCCAGTGACGGCAGCGAAGGGCGCGGCGGCGATTTATAAAATTGCCAGGGGTGAGGCGGTGACGACTGCTGAAAAGCAACTGGCCAAAAATGTGGCCACGCAAGTGGGTCTCGGTGCCGCCGGGGGTGTGGCCGCGCCGCTGATTCAAGGGCAAAAACCGACCGCTGGCGAATTAACGCAGAGTATTGCGCAAACATTACTTTTTGGGACACCAAGATTTGGAGGCAAGGTTTCCCCCAATACGGTAGATGTTCGCAAATCAACAACAGAAAGTGAGGATCAAAATGCCAAAGGAATACGAGAAAATCAGGGACAGCCTGGAACGCCGGGGCAAGTCGCCCAAGGTGGCGAAGCGAATCGCGGCAGCGACGTACAACAAACGTCACCCGGACCATCCCAACCCGTGGGCGCACGAGAAGAAGGGGCACAGCCCGGTTCACCACGCGGAACAGACAGTCAAGAAGGCCATGGGACGCTAACGCCGGCTTTGCTTGTGGACGGGAAGCCGGTGACGGGTGGTCCGACGCATGCGGCTATTTTTCATAATAACTTGGCCAACGCTTCGGCGGAAGACGCGGGAAAACTTTTTGATGCGTTGGCGGATGATTCCAAGCATGTCTTTGTGGATGCGCAAGGCAATGTGTTGGATCGGAAACAGGCGCAAAAAGTTTTCGAGGATGCCGGGGGCAAAGTAAGCAAGCCGGAATTAGGGTTGCAAAGCGAGGATTTAATCGCGGCTGCGCGGGCGAAGTTAAACGCCGTGCCGGTGCTGCCACCTGGGGAAAAGATGGTCACCATTCAACGTCCCGATGGGAGTACGTATCAAGCGGCGTCCAGCGGCAAAACTTGGGACATTAAAGGGGAAAAAGTGCCGGACGTGGGAGTGCCAACAGCAACCGGGGAATGGAGCCACGGTCCTTTGCAAGAAGGCGAAAAAATCGTGGGCAGTGTGGGCGCGGCGGAAGCGGGATCGGATGAGTTTTCGGGTGGTAACCCGGACGTGCAGGGCGTGCGCCAAATTACCCGTGAATCTCAAGCAAAAGCCGGTTTGCCGGTTGTTGCCCAACCAGGCAAAGGTACGACCCCCGATGAACAAATTCAGCTTGGCCGAACAATTCTTGGAAAAGACCCGACTGCGGCTGACCGGGCGTACACGGAATTTTATGCCGAAACCGATCCGGCCAAACGAAAAATCAGTGAGTCTGATTTTGCCGCGAGCCGCGCCAAATATGACATGGTGCAGGCGCACGGGCGGGAAATTGAGGAGCAATTTGGCACCGATTCACCGGAGTACGAAGCGGCCAAAAATGAGACGTATAAATGGAGTCGAGCTACCAAAGACATGGGAACCGTTTGGGGCCGTGTTGGTGTAGGTCAACAAGGTGTCAGGGACATTGATACCGGCAGCGTGATTGGTTTGGAAACAGAATATCACGACCAAACCGGCAAGGATTTCACCCCGGAACAACGCGGCCAAGCCACGGAGAAAACCGGCAAGGTAAAAACTGCCACGGCGGAAACGGATGCGGCCCAAACGCAATTCAACGGTGAATTGGCCAAAGAGGCCGTGAAACAAACGATGACGCCGGCGGAAAAAGCGGCGTTGGATGCGGCTCATAAAACGGTGCGCGAAGCGGCGGCGCGGATGGCAACAGCGGAAAACAAGGCGCGAGCCGCCAATCAGGAACTGCGCACGGCGGCGCAGAATGTTCAGCCGAAGGCGGCAGCTAAAGCTCAAGCTGCCGCCGATAAAACGGTGCGCGAAGCGGCGGCAAGACAGGCCAAAGCCGTCACCAAACAACGCGTGCAGGCGCAGATTGCGAAAGCCAAGGCGGCGCAGGTGCAACTCAAAGCCGCGCAGGCCGCGCACCAAGCGGCCATTGACCGGGTGCGCCAGATGGCCAGTGACGCGGCCAAGAAAGCCAGCGATGAACGCGTGCACCCGGAAATCAAGGCGTGGCAGAAGGTGAAAGATTATCTGGATCAAGGGATGCATAACTTTGACGACATTCGCAACCGCGTCGCAACCGACCTCGGTTTGCCGGTCAAAAAAGTCACCGAATTATTGACCCAACGGAAACGGCTGAAACTTTTGGCAGATGATGTTTGGCGCAAGCAGGAACAATTGCGGCTGTTTAAACAACAGGCCAACCGGTGGCTCATGGAAACGCAAATGGCTCCCATTGCCAAGGCGTTGGCCAAAATTCCGCGTGGCTTGTTTAAATTGAAAGTGGGCGGCCACGGGTTTGTGGCTTTGGGGACGCACGCGCCGATGGTGGGTTTTCAACCGCAGTATTGGGGAACCTATCTTAAAGATTTCGGCACAATGTATCGGATGGTGGGGAACACCGCATTTCACGAAATGCAGATGCAAGATTTGATCCGCCGGCCAAATTACATCGTCGGACGCCGGGCCGGGTTGGTGACCGATCCCAACCAATACGAGGAATATAATTCGCCGCGCACCAATACCTGGGCGAACGCATTTTTCGGCGCGGGTAATCGTGGTTATTCGGTCTTGAAGATTTTGCGGCAGGATATGTTTGACCAACATTGGGATAACCTGCCGCAAAGCGCCAAAACGCCGGAAACGGCGCAAGCGTTGGCGGACGCAATCAATCATGCCACGGGAGTAATCAAGGCCCGGGTTTTCCCCAAAGCGTCTCTGGCTCTTTTTGCGCCGCGTTTGCTGGCTTCACGCGGGGCGTGGTTGGTGACCGATCCGATCAAGGCGGTGACGACGTTCAGCAATTGGAAAAACGCCAGTGAAGCGGACCGGATGTTTGCCATTCATCAAGCGAAGGAAAAAGCGTGGGTGATGGGAACGATGATCAGTCTTTTGGCACTGAACCAAGCGGTTTTAGCGGCCACCGGTAGCAAGCAAAAAGTGAACTTGGACGATCCGTTTAAATCGGACTGGATGAAATTTAAGGTAGCTGGAATGAATTTTTCGTATGGCAACCAATTTTTAACCATGGCGCGTTTGCCGGTGCAGCTTTTGAAAATTCGGGAGCAAGGCACCGGCAAGTTGAAAAATCTGATTTACCCGGATGAAAGCATGTATTCGTTGACGGGGAAATATATTCGGTCCCAGTTAAGTCCGTTTGCCAGTCTGGCCGCTGATATTTTGACGCGGGGCGACTGGCAGGAACGGCCCTTGCCGGGTTCCCCGTCTCCGGTGCCCAAGCGGTTGGCCCAACAAGGGGTCAAGCCGTACACCTGGCCGGAATTTTTCAGCGAAGAATTTGCGCCAATTCCATTTGAGGAGGCCGTCCGGGAAGTTTGGCATGATGGCTTTCATTGGGACGAAAACGGCGTGAAAACGGCCAGCAAAGCTTTGGCCACCCTGATTGTCATGGGTGGCACGGGCGCACGGTTGACCGATGATATTCCCGACCGTTCCACGCAACCGCCCACTTATCCGCCGCAATGGTTCAACCCGCCGCAAGGCCAAACTAACGTACTCAATGAATCACATCCCTAAAATTTTGATCCGACCGATTGAACCGGAAAATCAACGTTACCCCACCGTGGGTGATTGGTTGTATGACGCCGAATCGGATACGTTGGAAATTCGCGTATCCCGCATGGCCGATTACCGGAGTGAATTGGCCGTGGCCATTCATGAATGTTTTGAGGCGGTGCAATGTTTGCAAGCGGACATTAGTGAGACGCAAGTGACGGCGTTTGATTTGAAGTTTGAAGCGGAACGGGACGCCGGCAAACACGCGGATACCGACGAGCCGGGCGATGATTCGCGGGCTCCGTATGCGGTTCAACACCTGGGCGCTACCTGGGTGGAACGCGAGGTTTGTTCGCGGAGTGATTTGTCTTGGAAGGATCACGAAAGGAATGTGGCTGACGCATGAATTACAAAGACAAAAGTGTTTTGGTGATTGATAACGGCCTGTTTGTGTCGTTGGCTGAACTTTTGGTGCAGCACTTCGGCAAGGTGGGTTATTTCTGTGATTGGCAATCGTCTTTCCCGGATGGCCGTGAGTTGATTGTCGGCAGCGGGTTGGACGGCATTGATCGGGTGAAATACCTGTGGCCGGTAATTGATCAATATGACCTGTTTGTCTTCCCAGACTGTTGGAATGGTGATTTGCAGGAATATTTGCGGAGCCAAGGGAAACGAGTGTGGGGTGGCGGGGCACGTTCGGATTTGGAACTGGGCCGTTGGCGTACTCATGAATTACTGGGCCGGGTTGGTTTGCCGGTGAATCAGGCGGACCAGATTTTTGGATTGGACGCCTTGCGGGAATATCTACAAACCAATGAAGACGTTTTTATCAAGGTGTCCGCTCTGCGCGGGTTGGGGGAAACGTTTCATGCGCAAAATTATGACCTGGTGAAGGGTCAATTGGACGACTTGCAGGCACGTTACGGGGCGATGATGGAGGTCACCACCTTTATTGCTGAAAAATCCATTCCAGATGCTCAAGAACTGGGTTACGACGGCTATTGCATTGACGGTGAGTTTCCCAATTCGGCCTGGTTTGGGGCGGAAGAAAAGGACAAGGCATATTTTGGCAAGTTATTGAATTATGATGAACTGCCGGATGAGGTCAAAACGGTGAACACCAAACTGTCCTATCATATGGACGGTTACCGCCAGTTTTTTTCGACCGAATTGCGCAATGAATTTTTGATTGATACGACCTGTCGTCATGCGTCGCCGGCCGGGGAAGTCATTTGCGGGGCGATGACGAACATCGCCGACGTATTATATCAAGGGGCGGAGGGTCACTTGGTGCACGGTGAATGGTTGGCCAAATACGCCGCCCAAATCATCATCTGTTCGGAATGGGCGGAGGAGCATGTGACCTGCCTCGAATTTCCCGAGGAAATCCGGCCTTACCTGAAACTTTACAATCATTGCCGAATCAACGGCAAGGATTACATCGTGCCGCAACTCGCCAAAATGAAGCAATTGGGCAGCGTGGTGGGTTTCGGTGACAGCCCGGAAGCCGCTTGTAAAGCGGCGCAGGAACGGGCGGAAAAGATCAAGGGTTATGACTTGGAAATTGAAACGGACTCCCTGACGAAGGCGGTCAAAACCTTGGAAGAATCGCTATGAGATTTAAAAACAACGGCATGCCGCCCGGTGGCATTCGATTTCAAGACCCGCGTGTCTCGGCCATGAAATGGTTGGATGATCATACGTCGCTCAATGACCGGATCAAAGAGGTGCTGGCGTTTCGGAAGCAAAATCCGTTGATTTACGATCCGGTCAAGGATGCGTCCTCGCTCAATTTTAATGCGGTGGGCGCGGAGATTATCCAGTTCAACTGTGCCCGGTTGGGGAACGATCCCAACTGGTGTTACGATGAGACCAAACCGCAGATGAATATTCCATTGCCACAGGTTGCGCCGGCGGACAACAAGTGTCCGGCGTGCGGGTGCCAACTTATCCCGCGCTATTGCAAGACGTGCGGCGGAGCCAAAGTGAACGGATATGATTGTCCGCAATGCAAGAAAAGTTTTTAACCACGAATGGACACCAATAAACACTAATGAAAATTTTTGATCGTCTCAAACATTACGTGGATGGTGTGTCCATCCTGCGTGACTGGCTGGGGAGCGCGGATCATCTGCCGGTCGAAACGCCCGTCGCCCAGGCGCGAGCCGACATTTGCCGGCATTGCCGGCGAAACATCGACAGCTTGTATCTTACCGAAACAATTGCCAGTGAAATCAAACGGCAGGCGGAATTGAAAAATCACCTGGAGTTGACGGTGCACGGTGAAGCGGATTTGCATACTTGTGACGTGTGTGATTGCTGTATCCGGCTGATGGTCTGGTGCCCGAATGAATTGTTTACCAAAAATTACGCCAAATCGGAAGCGGACAAATATCCGGTGTTTTGCTGGAAGAGAAAACTTTTGGAGCGGTCAAGTACCGACGCCCATGATTAAATTTTATGAGTAACGATAACTGGGACAAAGGCAAAAAGGCCGATGACGATAAACCGGACGATTTTACCAACGAATTTTCTTCGGTGGAAAAAGTGCTGGGCGTGATCAAGCCCATGGAGGACGTGGAACGCCTCCGCGCCAGTGACCGCGCCAAGATTGACGGGTTGTTCAACGGCAAACGGCCTTACACGGATGAGGAATGCGAGAAACACGGCATTGTCATCAATGTGAACTGGGGCGAGGGTAAACGGATCATGCGCGACGCCATGAATCAGTTGAACCAGGCGTTATTGCATCCCGGCATCCTGTTTAACTGCACGCTGGAGGATGGCCAGCTTGATAAAAGGGATGAATGGTCCCAGAAATTTACCGCCAATATTCAAAAACCGTTGCAACGCGGGGAATCGGGCCGAAAACATTATTACGTGATCAAAAATCGGAACGCCACGATTGCCATGCACGGGATTGGCGCGTTGTTGTGGGCCAATGATTTTCGCTGGATGCCGCGTTTTGTCGGCTTGGAAGATTTGCTGATTCCCACCGAAACCTATTGCGACTTGGGCAATTGCCGTTACTTCGCAGTGAACCAGTATCTGACACCGGGTGAGTTAATTGACATCATGGACGGGGACAAAACCAAGCCGGGTTGGAACAAAAAAATGATCGAGAAAATCCTCGTGGCCATGAAGGGGATTTATAGTGAAGGTGTGCCGCCGACCTGGCGGGATCAACCGGAGGCAATGACCAACATTTGGAAGGAAAACCGGGGCTATTATTATACGGATGCGGTGCCCAAAATCCGCGCCCGTTGGTTTTTTTATCAGCAGGTGGATGAGCCCAAGAAATGGTTTCGCAAGATGATCCTGCGGGAGGCTTACGGGGATGTGAAGCCCAGCAGCGGGTTTATTTTCGATGAAACGGAGCCGTTTGCGGAAAATATCAGCGAAATTTTGAATCTTCAATTTGGGGACAATAATTATGTCGCTCCGTTGAAATACCATTCTGTGCGTGGGTTGGGCGTGGATTTGTATGCCCCGATTGAAACGTTGAACCGGTTGCGGTGTGAGTTTGTGCAATCGGTGTTTGAACACCTTAAGATGTATTTCCGCATCCAAGACCCGTCCGACCGGGATCGGCTCAAGCAAATTGTGTTGTCCCAATACGGGGTGCTGCCGGAAGGGTTGCAGATCGTTCCCCGGGCGGATCGGCAGGAGATTGATTCCAATTTGGTCCAGGAAGCCATTGGGCAAATGGGCCAGATCATGCAAACCAACGCCTCGTCTTATGTGGCGAGCCCGGATGATGGCAGCGAAAAGACGATGACGGCCAAGGAAGCGACGATCAAATTGAACCAAGCCAATGTGATGGTATCGGCGATGATCGTGGCCCTCTATTTGCAAGAGGGTTTTTATTATCAGGAAATCGTGCGGCGTTTTTGCAAAAAAGGATCGTCCGATCCCGAAGTGAAGGCGTTTCAAAAAGCCTGCCGCATGGACGGTATTCCCGAAGAATTTATCCTGGATCATACCAAATGGCGGACGAGCCCGGAACGTGTCCTCGGCGGCGGTGACAAAACGGAGGCGCAACAGCAAGCGTTGGTGTTGTGGCAAAATCGAACGGCGTTTGAACCCTCGGTGCAACCGACGATTGGCCGGCTGGTGTGGGGCACCTTGCTGAACGATTTCGACAAGGCGAATATGCTGGTGCCGATGGCTAAACCGCAGTCCACCAGTGGCACGATTTCCGCCGAAAATGTGTTTGGCACTTTGATGACCGGCAATCAAACGGCGGTGCGCCAGGGGATCGACTACGAGGGTTATGTGATGACCTTGCTGCGCATGATGGCGGCGGTGACGCAACGAATCATGCAACAGGGCGGCGTGACGACGATGGAGGAATTGGTGGGCCTTTCGACGGTGGGCCAGAACATTCAGCAGCATATCGGGGTGATTTCCGCCGATCAAAGCCAGAAACAACTGGTCAAGCGGATGAGTGACGGGTTGGGCCAAATCATCAACCTGGTAAAGGGCATTGCCCAACGGACGATGCAACAAAAACAGGCGCAGCAACAGCAGGCGCAGGGTGATCCCAAGGCGGCGGCGCAGGCGCAGGGTGCTATTTTGATGGCCAAGACGAAAGCGGCCATTGCGCAATCGAGCGCGGCGTTGAAGCTGAAACAAAAACAGGTGGATTTTGCCTTGGAACAGCAACGGCAAAATTTGCAACTGGCAGCAGAATTACAACGGGAGGATGCGCGGCATCATATGGAGTTGGCGCACGAAAATGCGCGGCAGGTGTTGGAGGGACTGGCCCAAATTCAACAAATGCAGGCGGAGCCTGCACCCGATGGGGGAACCTCAAGCGATGAGCCTTGAAAAAGAGACGCTCTGACAAACTTTTGACCAACAAAGTGAAAGTGATTCGGACCAATAACCATGCGGGTCTGATTGGTGTATGTATATCTCGCTCTATTTACAGGTTTAACTGGATATGATTGAGTAGCGTCCATGCAAGTTGAGTTGTGGGCGGAAAATAAAAAAGCTTTGGATGAGTTTTTAGCGAAGAAAAAACGGATGTATCCGCGCATCCCCTACACGCATACGGGAGTGGTCAACATTCTGGTCCATTGTGAACTGCCCAACCTGCTTAAGAAATTAGACCGTGAATTAAACGCTAAATAACCATGCTTTCGCCCAAGGAAAATTTTTTAAAGTTTCAGCCGGCGGCCAGCGAGGAATTGAAAACGCACCGGGAAGATCAATGGCTGACGGTGTCGCTGATTTACACACTCTCGGAAATGGTGCATTTGGGCGCGACGGCGGAACAACTCCAGGGAGCCCGCACGTTCATTCACGTGCTGCAAAATATGTGGGACAAAGGTTCGCCGCCGCTCAAGTTGCCAATCAAGAGCTTGGAAACATTCGACCAGTAATTTATGCCACAAGATCAAGTGAATTTGGCTCCGTTGCCGCCGGTTAGCGGTGGTGAGTCACCGGGGAGCAATGAAATGGTGACGGATTTGATGGCGACATTGACGCCGAAGCCATCGGCGGCACCGGTAGAAACGCCGACCGAACCCGCCCCGGCTGCCGCAACGCCGCCTAAACCCGCCAGCGAAACACCGCCAGCCCAGCCCAAGCCGCCAGCGTCTGCGCCCGCCAAGGAAACACCCAAACCCGCACCGGCCAAAGCGGCACCGGCGGCTGCGCTACCAAAGGAGTTGGACCCGGATGATCCGAAGTTATCCGCCCAAGATTTGCGCAAGGAATTGAAACGGCTGAAAGAAACCGTCGGTGGCACGGTACGGGAACGGGAGAAACGAATCAGTGAGTTACAGGAACAGATGGCGTCGTTTGAGAAGCGGCGTTATTGGACGGATGAAGATTTAAAATTGCATGAGGCGGCTACCAAAAGGCTGTCTGAATTGGAAAGTGAATTGTATTCCCGGGATTACACGTCCAGCCCGGAGTACAAATCCAAATATCAGGATCGGTTTGACGAGGTGTGGCGTGAGGCGAGCGAAGAAATTAAGGGAATGACCATCCGTTATCCCGATGGCACGGATGAGGCCGGCAACCCGAAATTTTCGGAACGTCAGGCCACCAACAAGGATTTGCTAGCGGTGACGGACGCGCCGCCGAGTGAACGGATGCGGATTGCCAAACAGTTGTTTGGCGAGGATCGGGAGGCGGTCCTCCAATGGGCGCGGGAAATTGCGGTGATCCGCAAGGAAGCGGCCAAGGCGGTGGAAGAAAAACGGAACGGTTACGCTTCGGAAATTACGCAGCGGAATCAAAAGCTGCAAGCGGCCAATCAACAAGTCTCCGGTTTCATCGAGCAGATGAGCGGGCATTTGGAAAAGACCTATCCGCACATTTTTTCCGCGCCGGAAGATCAACCGGAAGCCAGGGAGGCTTTAAAAAAAGGGTTTGGATTTGTGGATGAGTCGTCCCGGAAAATGATGGAGTACGACATTAACACCCGGGCGGCGCGGGCGGCGGTGATCCGGTCCATGGCGGGCGCGTTTCCGCGTTTGGTCATGGATAACACCCGATTATCTGCCCGTGTCCAAGAACTGGAAGAGCAACTGGGTAAGTTTGAAAAGTCCGATCCCTCCAACTTGGGCGGTACGGGCGGCGGCGGTGGTGAAACCAAAAAAGACGGTGGCAGTGATGATTTGGCGGATGAAATTGATCGGCTGAATAAAAAGTGATTTTTAATCACGAATAAACACCAATAAAACAAAATGAAAGCGTTGGGCCAAAATTGCTTGATTTTGCCGGATTGGGATGTGGAAGAAAAATCGCCGGGCGGCCTGCACCTGCCGCGCTGCCGTATTCGGGACTTGCCCCGTACCGGAGTGGTTAAGTCGCTGCCGGAATTGGCGCACTGCGAGTTCAACGAGGGGGACCGCGTGATTTACGATTTTCACCGGCAGCAGTTGCTGAATGTGCCGGGCGAACCTTACACACTGGCCCAAGTTAAAATCAGTGATGTGTTGGCGGTGATTTATGTTAGTCAGTGATTTACGCAATATTTTAGCCGGTTATCCCAATAATGCGGATGTTCGCATTCTCGTGTTTGACTGGTATCCGAAAACGCCTTTGGAGATTTCCTTGGTGACTGATGCAAATAACTCAACGGCTTTGAAGAATCCAGTCTTGGTGGTTTTTGCGGGTGCCCAAAGTTTCAATAGTTATGACGCCACCGGTTACAACTTTTTTGTCCCCAACACCGGAGGCGGCCCGGCATAGCCGGCGAGGCCGCCGGGGGCCGTTGGGGGAATCTTGTGCGGTGGGCCTTGAAAGAGAGTGATTAAATTACCATGCCACCTGATTTTAAAAATCGTGTCGGAGCGCCGCCAACGCGTTTGATCGTGCCGGGTTCGGGCGTGCCGCGCCCGGCGGCGTTGACGGTGGCAAATATGCCGGCAGGAGTTGCCATGCCCGCACCGGCTGTTCCGAAACCGCCGGTATCGACAGGACCAGCTTTTAACCCGACGGATGAGCGGACGTGTTACGTGCAGAATTCCAAAAACGGGGATGTGCTGAATATCCTGCCGATCCTGTACCAAAAGTTTCGTGAATCGGGCCAGAAACAGGTGTTGATGGTGTCCAAAGATTATGCGTCGGTGTTGTACGGTTGTTCGTACATCGAACCGGTGATTTGGGACGGGGATTGGGCGGATTTGAACGGGGCTTTGGTGGTGGCGCAGCACCGGTTTAAAACGGTGGTTTCGCTTTCGACCTTTGGCAAGGCTTTGAAGTTGATGAAGGAAACACCTTCATTCGCGCTGGATCAATGGCGGCTGGCCGGGATGCTGCCGCAGTACGGGGAATTGCCGCTGGTGTTTGACCAGCGAAATCAGGATCGGGAAACGGTTCTGGTAAATAAACACGTCCGGGAAAACGAACGGTTCATCTTGTTTGCGGATCATTCGCAGAGTTCGCCGTTTGAACAGATGGATGACTTGATCCAATTGCTGCAAAATACTTTTGGCGGGACACACAAAATTTTGCGGTTGTCCGAAGTACATGCAGATCAAGTTTATGATTTGCTGGGCTTGTACGAACGGGCTTCGGCGTTGGTGTCCATTGAAACGATGCATTTGCACCTGGCCGCCGCGAGCGGCGTGCCGGTGATTGCTTTGGTGACGGAAAAACCGGAAATCTGGCACGGGACGGCGTGGCGTCCCAATTACTGGCTGCATGTCCGTTACGGCGATTATCAGCAGCGGCGGCAGGAAATCATTGCTGCGATTCATGACGCAATTCATTTGCGGGAATTGCCCTTGATGGAAATTACGGGCAAAGGCGGTTACAACCAGACCATGCTGGATTGGAATGGCCAGCGGGTGGCGGTCTATCGCTGGCATCCGAAGGCGGATTCCTGGCGCACGGAATTGGCCGCTTGGACGGGCAAGGAAACGGTGCGCGTGATCCCGCCGCCGGGTTTGGAACAATATTCAATTGAGGATGGACGGCTGTTCACCCGCCGTCATGTCGCCGGAACGCATTTGTGTCTGTCGTACACGGTGGCGAGTCAAAAGGGTTGTGTGGTGCAATATGGCGAGTTAGACACCACCGGCCCAAGTTGGCGGATCATCAATGCGTTTCAGCCAAAGTATAAAAACAACGACTTTACCGGGTTGCAAAAAAATTGGTCGTTTTGGGAGCAGGACGGAAAATTGTACGCGGCTTATCAACGCAACCCGGAACAGATTATTTTGCAGTTGGACGGCGAACGGGTGGTGAATGAATTTAAGACGAAATCGCCGGAATGGGCTTTTGGCCAGATTCGCGGCGGGACGGCTCCGATTGAACGGAACGGTTTGTGGCTCCAATTTTTTCACAGTTCCACGCGCAATGCCAAGTCGGCTTGGGGTTGGTGTTATTACATGGGCGCGTTGCTCATGGAATCGAAACCGCCTTTCCAAATTGTGAGTGTCAGCCGGTTGCCGATCATGGCCGGGACAGAGCGTTACTTTCCGATAAACCATTGGAAACCGCGCATTTTGTTTCCCGCCGGCGCGGTTAAAAATGGTGATGATTATCTCGTCAGCCTGGGAGTGAATGATTCGGCGACGGGCAAGGTGTTGCTGACGGAGGCGGATTTGAACTTATAGGAGGCCATGAATGAGCTACACCTATTTGCGGGAGCAGGGGGTGGAATCCTCGGCGGAATGCTTCTCGGACATACCTGTGTCTGTGCTGTCGAGCTTGAAGCTTACTGCCGCAAGGTCTTATTGCAGCGGCAACGGGACGGCGTCCTGCCCAAATTCCCAATCTGGGACGATATCCGAACTTTTGACGGACGGCCATGGCGGCCCTTTGTCGATGTTGTGTGCGGAGGATTCCCCTGTAAAGGAATCAGTGTGGCCGGTAGCGGAGCCGGACTTGACCACGAAGAAAGCGGATTGTGGCGGGAACAAGCCCGGGTCATTGGCGAAATTCGACCCCGTTACGTGTTCGTGGAAAACTCACCAATGCTCGCTGTTCGAGGCGGGGTTCGAGTCGTTGCAGACCTTGCCGCGCTGGGGTATGACTGTTGCTGGGGAGTTATATCCGCTGCCGATGTCATCTGGACTTTTGGCCCACCGTGCCTGGATCATGAACGCGCTCGAATCTGGATTTACGGGGCGCTTGCCAACGGTTCGGGCGAGCCCGAACGAAAATCGCCAGACAAAATTGACGCCTTCACAGTTAGAACGAAAGCACGGCCTTTCTTTATGCGCGGTCGTCAATCGAATGCCGACGCCAACGGCGCAGGATGCGAAAAACAATTGCGGTCCCAGTCAAGTGGACCGGGACGCGCTCAATGTGACAGTTGGTGGGCCGCTGAACCCGGAGTGGGTCGAATGGCTCATGGGGTGGCCAATCGGGTGGACCGGCTTACAGCCCTTGGCAATGGCCAGGTTCCAGCAGTGGTGGAACGCGCATGGCAAACTTTGAATTTATGAATTTCTCTTTCATCAACGCCATGCACGGCTGGACGACCCCGGAGAAAGCCGAAATCCTGTATGACCTAACCTTAAAAGCTAAACCGTTGGTGGCGGTGGAAATCGGGGTTTGGGGTGGGCGCGGGACGTTGCCCATTGCCATGGCGTTGCAACGGCTGGGCAGTGGTAAAGTCTTGGCGATTGATCCGTGGAACGCGGACGAATCGGCCAAAGGCCAGATTGAACCAGCCAGCGCGGAATGGTGGGGGAAACAAAATCATGAAGCGGTTTATCAAAGTTTTTTGTTTCACCTGAAACGCCAGGGCGTGGAAAAATTTGTGGAAGTGCGCCGGGAGAAAAGCTCGCAAACTGCCGTGCCACCGGAGATTGGTTTGCTGGTGATTGACGGCAACCACAGCGAGCAAGCCTTGGCGGACGCGCAACGGTTTGCGCCGAACGTGGTACTGGGAGGTTACTGTCTGCTGGACGATCTTGATTGGACGGGCGGTTATGTGCGCGAGGCGGAAAAGTTCATCAAATCGCTGGGCTTTTCATTTGTGCGGGTGATTGACGGCCAGACTGGCCTTTATCAAAGGGTTGAAATGGCGGCTCCAAGACTTGATTATGATGTTATGACGCGAACGATTCCCGATGAACCGGCCCGGTTGACGGTGGCGTATATCACCGCCCGTCAAGAACCGATGTTTGAATGGTTTTTCGACAGTTTGTCCAACCAGCTTGGCCTCAATGAACGGATCAAGGTGATTATTGTGGATGCCTTGGCGGACAAGCGCAATCAACAGGCTTATGAGACTTACGGGATGGATGTGACTTGGACGCTGCCCAAGCCCACCATCTGGCAGGGTAAACATCGAATTACCAAAGAGGATTGGTGGGCCGCAAGTAATGCCAGAAATACGGCGCTGTGCTTGTGCCAAACGGATTGGATTGCGTTTTTGGATGATCGTTGCGTGCTGCTGCCGTCCTGGCTGGATGCGGTGAAAAAGGCGGTGGCGGCCAATCGCATTACCGTGGGCTCTTATGAAAAGCGGTCGAAAATGGTTGTTGAAAAGGGTTTCATCAAGGGTTTTGAAAAGTTGATCGGAGCGGACCCGCGTTTGAAGCAATCGGCCATGGGTATGAGCCGGTGTCCGCCGTCGTGGTTTTTTGGTTGTACGTTTGCGTTGCCCTTGGAAGCGGCGTTGCGCGTGAACGGGTTTGAAGAAGGTTGCGACGGCTTGTCCATGGAGGATTCGATTTTTGGTTTGAATCTGGCCAATGCGGGTTATCAAATCGACTTTGATCCGAACATGCGCATGATCGAGGACCGGACAGAAGGCGAGACAGCTTCGGGCCATGACATGGGCGGCGTGATGAAACGTTCGGACAAGGGTGTCTCGCCCAATGATAAAAGTCACGCGGCGTTGCAACGATTTGGCCGGCGCAAGGAAACGGAGTTCACGTTTAACCTGAATATTGAACGTCAGTGCGTAAAACAAACTGGTGAGTTTAGCACGGATGGGATCAATCCAGACGCCAAAGACTGGTATGACGGCCAAGCAATCCGCGAACTATGATCCGCTGTTATGCCAAGTTGATCGGACGGTTTGGTAATCAGATGTTCATCTATGCCTATACCCGGGCGTTGTGTGAACAAAACGGGTATGAGTTGATCACGGATCGTTGGGTGGGCGAGGATATTTTTGACATTAAGCCGACACGGCGGTTTCGATGCGAAGACTGCGAAATGTCCACGCAGGGTTATTTTCAGGATCAAAAATCGCTGATTTACACCCGGCAACAGGTAAAAAAATGGTTTCAATTGAGCCCGGCGATTTTGGAAGTGGCTGACTACCGTCGCCGGCCCTTTAATGATATGCTGGCACATCGGCGCGTGGGCGATTATCCGGGTTATGGTTTTGTCGTCGTTTCAAAATTATCGTATTATGCGGCACAGGTAAAATTTGGATTTGATCCTGATAAATTCGACTGGATTACCGAAGAGAAGCCAACGGTTTGGCCAGAACTGGGAGATGATAAAAGTTTTGTGCCGGATTTTGTGCGGATGATGCGGGCCAAGGTTTTGTTTCGCGGCAATTCGTCTTTCAGTTGGTGGGCGGCAACGTTGGGCGAGGCTCGCGTGTTCAGTCCGGTGATCAAGGGCTTGGTGGGTGGCCGCGAACAAGATTGCGAGTTTGTGGAAGGTAACCATCCACAAAATTTTGAAGCGGATTTTTTAACCGACTTACATTTAAAGGAATCATGAACAGTTATTCTCAAGCTGGCCAGGATCGTTTTGTTTACGAGGTGCTGGTTAGACCAGGGGAAGTTCGCAAAGGTTTGTTTGTTGATATCGGCTGTGCGGGCACGCAATACAGTAATACGCTGGGATTGGAGGAAATTGGGTGGCGCGGGTTGTTGGTGGATATAGCGCCGCAACCGGAAACTTCCAAACGTGGCAGCCGATTTTTACAAGCGGACGCCACCAAAATGGATTTGCAGATTCCGTGGTCCGATGTGGATTATTTGTCTCTGGACGTGGATGAAGCAACCCTGGACGCGTTGAAACGTCTTCCGTTGGATAAGGTGCGTTTCAAGGTGATTACGATTGAACATGACGCCTATCGGTTTGGCGACAAGCTGCGTCCGTTTGAACGCGAAATTTTGACGAAGGCAGGTTATAAGCTGGTTTGCGCGGATGTGTGCAACCCGGTGCCGTTTGAGGATTGGTGGGTGGATGCGCCTTATTTGGCGTATGCGGAGAAATTCAGATGCGAGGGGAAACTTTGGACCGAAATTTTGCGGCAAGCTGCCCCTGGCGATTAATGAACGCGGAACAACTTTTTGACGCGATTTTTTTGATCAACCTGCCGCACCGGCAGGATCGGTGGACGGAGTGCATGGAGGAACTGGCGATTGCCAAAATTCCGCAGCGGTTGGTGTCGCGTTGGGAGCCGGATTATGACCCCAACAATTGCATGGCTGCCGGGGCCAGGACGCATCGGCGCTTGATGCGGTATATTGCCAAACGGGACTTTCACCGGGTCTTGATCTTGGAGGATGATTTTTGCGCGATTACGAAAAAAGTGCTGGTGGATGCCGGTTTTAAGCCAGAACAGGAGGTTTGGAAAACCCATTGTTCGATCCTGGACGGTAACGGTACGTTTGTGCAGCGGTTTGCGGCGATGCAAAAATATCTGCCCGCCAAATGGGATATTTTATATTTGGCGGCTGGTTACGGTGAGCCGCCAATCAGCCGGTTCAACCAACATGTCATCCGCTGTGGCCGGATGAAGTGCACCAGCACCTTCATGACCAATTCGGCTATGGCCAAGAAATGGACGGAATGGATCGACGATGTGACGCAGGGGGATGTGACGAAAGGATTCGGTGCGTGTGACGATGTGTTGGCGATCAAATCGCACGACTGGGATTATTACTGTCTCCAGCCGCGCCTTTTATTTCAACGGGCCAGTTGGAGTGATACGACGAAGCAAGCGATTTCTTACCTGTATTCCATGACCGATCCGGTCCATGAGTCAATGGTGTGACCGGCGGGGTCGCCGGGGACCATTGGGGGAGTCTTTAACTTGGGCTTTGGAAAATGGTTGGCAATTCTTCCGTGTAGGGGGCAAAACCTGTGAATTGTCCGTCGGTGTGTTTTAGCTCGTCCCATTTTCTATCGGTGTCTCGGTAGATGATTCGGCGGTTCGGAAAATACCGGTGTAATTTGGCTACAATGGCTTCGGCGTTGTTGGTGATGGTTTTGCCCAAATCCAGATCAATGATGAAAATTTTGTCCTTGGTAACATCGACGACTTCGTAGGTGCGCGGCGTCTTTTTCATGTGGTGAACAGCGGCGCAGGGGCGTGGGGGATCGGTATGCCGGCGGTAAACATTCGTTCTTCCAAACAGCAGACGCAACAGTTGTGCGGGGTACGTGTGCCGCGCTCCCAAGCGTCATAGGTGGGCACTGGGACGCCCAAGAAAGCAGCGGCTTGTTTCCGGGGAAGATTGCCGCGCCAGCGTTTCAGTTTTTCTCCAAAGGGAATCGTGTTCATTTTTTAAAAAACCCCGCCGGGTAAATAAAGAAACCCCGCCGGGGTTCCACCATGAGCCTAGCAACAAATACACTGTATTATTTTTCCGGTTGAATGTCAAACGGGGGTGTGATTATTGTGACTCATGCGTAAAAGCCGTGGCCACACGGCAAAGGTCGTAGCGGTGCCGTCCTAACCTTCGGCTGTTGGGGCCAATAGAGGCCACTGGGGGAATCTTTAACGTGGGCTTTGAAAAATAGCTCACTTCGACAAACAATTTTACGCATTTATGTCCATTTCCTGTTCCGATTTGAGTTCGTCTTTGGCCCGGCAAACGCCGGTCTATGACGAGAAGTTCTTGAAGGACTTCATTTCTGACATGACGACCGCGCCGTTTTTGGGGCGGCATCAAACTGAGATTTGGGAGGACGGCGCAGACAGCCGTTTCTTCGACAAGATCAGCGTCGGCCAGCCCAACTATACCCAAGAGTGGAACAAGCGGGTGGGCGCGGATTGCGGCATGTCGTTTCCCACGCATACCTACGTCGCCTTTGGCACCACGCGGGATTCGTATTTCATGGAGAATCTGGAGATGTATTCCCAGCTTTTCTCCTTGGACCAACTCCGCACGATTCCCAAGCTGGGCGCTCAAATCGCGGAAATTTACCGGAATTTGCGCAAGATTCCGCTGGGCTTTTCCGGTGATTTTGTCCGCGCCCGCATGTTGTCTTACAATAACACGCTTTACATTTGCGGCAGTGCTTTTAACACGCTTTCGCTGACCAACTCCAATGAGAGTACGCTGCCGCCGTTCACGATTGATGTGCAGGCAACGACGATCAATGTCGGTACGGCCAATCTGCCCACGTCGGATTTGACGTGGGATTACTTGAACTATTACCAGCAGGTGCTGGGGTTGCAGGGGTACGATCAGGAAAGCGGTTTGCCCAGTGGCATGCGGTCTTTGATCACGCACAGCCGGACGTATCAGCGGCTGGTGGGTCTTAACCCTGAAATTCGGTCGCAAGTGCGCTTGGATTCGTTCAAGGATGCGTCGCCGCTTTACATGCCCGGCAAGGGCATCAATGCGGAGCCGTTTGGTGCGTTTGCTCCGACGTTTGACGAGCATCAATTGCGTTACCAGGACGCCGGCAGCGGTTATTTGGAACGGGTGTTGCCGTATGTCAATGTCTCGACTTCCACCGGTATTGCGCCGCAGATCAATTCCGCGTGGCTGAATGCGCGGTATGCGATTTCGTACATCATTCATCCCAAGGCGACGGTGTTGTTTACGCCCAAGCCCAAAAAGGTGCATGAGATGATCCCCACGATTAATTCGGCGATGTGGGGCTCGTGGGAGTACATCAATAATCCGGTGCTGATGTATAATCAGCAGGACGGTACGGTGTGCACCATCAATAACGAACTGCAATGGTACTTTTATTGGCTCTGCTATCTCGAACTTGGCTTCAAGTACGAACAACGTCCGTTGGTGCTGCCGATCTTGCACCTGATTGATGGCGCTGGCCAGGCGTGCATGGTGGATAATCCGATTTGCGGCTCGGTGCCGCAGTACGTGACGCAGAATCCGTCTGACAATCCTCCGACGTGTGCGGTGTGAGTTTAAGGGCGGCGTGGTGGAAGCACGCCGCCCCTTTTAAAAATGGCCACTCAACCGCAAGCTTTGATGGATGAAAAGTCCGGTATCGGCGGCTCGTCGGGAGCCGCGCCGCCGATGGATCAACGTCGCAAGGAACAGGAACAGGAGACGGTGGAAATCCCGCTGTCGGCCTTGGAGGGTGCGCCCAAGCCCGGGGCGATGATCCAGATGAAAGTGATCAGTGTGGATCAAAACGCCAATTGCGTTTATGCCGTGCCGGTGATGGGCGAAACGCCCGGGCCGGGCGGCAGTGACAGTTTGGCCGCAGAATTTAATCAACCGAAATCTTGATATGCCGACTTGCACAACCGCATCGCTAAACGTCGCCTGTTTCCGGGGCTATAATCTCACCCGGTTGCAGCGGCTGGCGTATAAAATTTGGTACGCCGCTAATGAATTGCAGGTGAACGGAGGCACGGATTACACGGGCCGTCTGACGCAGCCGGTCAATGGTACGAGTCTGTTGAATGATGCGGTGCAGCAGTTCGGCACGTATCAATGGAGCCGGGACAACTTGGACGCGGCGGAACTGGCGATTTATTACAACAACGCCATCAACGCCGGCGCGAGTGTCAGTAATGTGCCCAATACGGTCCAGCCCAAGGTGCGCCGGCTGGAACAGGTGGATGAAGATACCTTGATGAAAATGTTGATTTTGCTGGAGTGCCAGTTGGGTGCCGCCCGTAAACCGCCGCTGTAATGATCAATGGCTGTCAATTGCAATCCCGAAACGTTGGCGGGACTGATTCCTTCTTTGGTCAAACTGAAATGTGACCGGACGAGTGAAGCGGTCAAGACATGGTTGCTGGCCCAATTGGTGGGCAATTCGGCAACGCCGGAAAGTTTATGGGCGACGACGGTTGCCGCCGGTTACAACAAACTGACGTTGAAACAGGCGGACCAAGGGATTGTTTTTTTGGTGTGTCATAAGGCGGGTGGCACTTGTACGCCGGAAGCGTTGAACGCGGCGGCGGTCTCTTTGCAAAAGTTCACCTGGCAGCAATTCCAAGCGGCGATCATTTATTTGCTGGCGGTCGCAGGTAACCGCACGATCAACGCGGAGTCTTTTGCGAACAGTGCGGTCAAGCTGGGCTTTCAGCAATTGCCGATCAAGGCGATGCGGCAAATTCAGGCGTATTTGCTGGGGGTCTATGCCTTTGGCTCCCGGACTCCGAAACAACTCAACACGGACACGGCCTGCTGGCAGTGTCAGGGCCAGCGGGAATTGCTGGCCCAGGAGGTTTACGCTTATTGCCAACTGGCGTGATTATGAGTGAACCCAAAGCTGAAATCACTTGGCGGATCATCGGGACGGCCGGCTGGATTGCATTGTCGGCGATCCTGCTTTTTTGGATGGAGGATGTAAGCGCCCGGTTGGACAAAGTGTCCAACGAAGTGGCGAGTATTCAAGGTTGGATAGAAGCCCATAAAAATTGACGTATGAAAAAATATCTCGTTGCCGCCGCTACCGCCGCCATTCTGTTGGCGGGGTTTGAACTGAACGCCCAAGTCACGTCCAACATTGTGCAAAGTGCCGAATCGTTTTTTGGCACGTTCAACACGAACTATTCCTGGTCAACGGTGACCCTGGAAATGTCTTCGGGCTATGCTCAAGTGACGGGGGTTAACGCCGCGAGCAAGTTGGATGCGCAAATTGATTTTGGCAGTGCCAAGCAGTATGACGGTGGCTGTTCACTGCAATTCTCCGGGATCGGCTCGGCGGTCAACGGCGCGGAAGCGCGGTTTGGTTACGCCGTGCTGGAGCATTACGACACCAAGGTTGAAACGGTGTTGCAGGCGGGCTATAACGCCGAGGTGGCCAATGCCCGGGGCCAGTTGGTGGGTTCGGCCATCATTGAGCCGGCCTTGGAGTTCAAAAAGAAGCCCACGCCGAATACGTTTGCCATGCTGAAATTTTCGCTCCCGGTCAAGTTCGTCGGCAAGTTCAACACGAGCCCCACGATTGAGGCGGCGGCAGGGTTTACTTACTGATAACGGTCGAATGGGTCGCTGGAATCAGGATGTTTGTGAGCGTACCAGACCAGCCAAAGACAGATAAAAAATAAGGCCCAGCCCGCTCTTTTAAGCCACAATTTTTTTCGGGCTTCTGCTTGGTCAATCCGTCGCGTTAGGATTTCATTGATTCCCCGAACGGTCCTGATTTCCTGCTTCAATTCGCGGTTTTCCCGGATCATTAACATCCACGCTTCGCGGGTGGTGGCCGTTTGGGGAATGTCTTCGTTCATTTCAGGGGATGTAAAAGGGAATCGTCCGGGATAGTGTCCACCAAGGTTATCAGATGAATGATCCAAAGGCCGATGATCAATATGATCAACGACGTTCGCAAGGTGGGAACCAAGATCATGATATGTATATACATTATTCCACCGGGGCCGGCAAGTCAAAACCCCCCGGTCTTTCGACCGGGGGGTGGTGGGTGATGCGGACTTAACTACCGGGTAGGATAAATCAAGGCCAACTGGTTTTGACAGCATTCGTGCTGCAAGTCAATTGGAAATATCGGCCCGTGGCGGACATGACTGCTGCATTGGTGCCCCCCGGGGGTGGTGGTGGGACGGTGCCTTTGGCAATGACATTCGCGGTCGCGGTGTTCGTGGGAAAATTAATCACCGGCAACGGTCCATAAACGATGATGTAGCCGTTTTGATAGCCGGTGTCCAGATAGGCTTGCATGAAGTTCGTGCTTAACGCCACGCCGTTGGTGTAGGTGACCGTGGTGGTTAAGGGAACTGAATAATTGGCGTTGGCCCAACCGACGACGGTTTCGGCTTCCTGCCAGTTGCCGGCCAAGTTCGTGGTGGTCAACACCGTGAAATTGTAAATGGCAATGTACGGGTGAGTGGGGTCCAAAATTGGATCGGCCAGGGCATTGGTCGCGAGCCAAATGCCGATACTGGGTGTTTGGGTGAATCCCGGCATCGCACTGTCAACTTGCGAGCCGTTCGGTATAGGCTGGCCGTTGATGGAAATGAAGGGCGGCAAGGTTCGCACCGGTAAACCGGCGGTGTTGCTGACCAGAGCGCCGTTGGTGATATAAAAAATATTGGCCGGCAGTCCTACATTTGGGTTGATGTTCTGTGATCCCACGACGGTCAATTTGGGTTGGAGATTGCCGCTGCCTGACGGAGGTGCAGTTGGAGCCGATTTCCCGCTGTTCCCGCAATTGATCAAATGAAACGCGCACAGCGTGTAGATGATGAGATAAGCAGCCATGCCCAAAAGGATCATGGCAAGAATCAGCCACATGATGCACGCCACAATTTTACCGCTGGCTGTGCCTTGGCTGGCCGTAGTGACGTGCTGGATGATTGCGCCTGAACTGGTTTGGGTGGGAGCGGCTTCGCTGTTCATGGCGGCAAAGAGAGACAGCCAGACGGTGACGAGCCACCAAAGGAACAGCTTGTTAATATGGATGCCGCGCCGGTCAATGGTGAATTTCTGCCAGCGGAAAATCAGCAGGGCCAAGGCAACGGTGCCAAAGACAATTTCTGAAAGCAGCACCCCGAAGTGGAAGAAAACGAATTGATGATCTGAGTAACAAAACTGGCGAACTTGCCAACCGACGAGGACCGCTAAAACCAACAGGCAAATGTCAAAGATTAAGACGCGTTTGACTGGTTGTCGTTTGGCCCATGACTGAATTTTCTGAATGAGTGTTTTTTCTGATGGTTCATTTTGGTTCATAGATGTAACCCCTACCTTATTTGTTCGGATGGGGAGCCTTTCACAAATAAGGATATACATTTTGGCTTGATTTGTCCAGTCCAAAGGAATCAAGGCCCCGATGGCCCGACTCAAAAGCATTGACAAATGACAACGAATGTGACAACATCTTTTTTAGCCAGTGGGAATGCTAGGAAATAGCGGGGTTTTGCTTACTCTTTCAGAGTTGTTGAAAGCAAAAAGCGGGAAATGCGGTTTTAATCATATTCTGCTGGCAAAAACGAGAATAATCAATAGAATCAATACTGTTATGAGCATCGCAAATATCACCGAGTTAACTACCAGTACACCCCAAGATGCCCCTGTTGTGCCCACTGTTGTCACGGTGTTGCCACGGGTGGAAATGATCAAAACTTGCGCGGTCACGGTGACCAAATGTAACGAAAGAGGATATACACACAAGGTCCGTTATCCGAAAAATGGCCGGGTCTGTAAAAAGTTTTTTTATTCGGAGGCGGAGGCCAATGCCTTTGCCGCCGAGGTGCGCGGGGATGCCCTGACGAACCGGCAAAAATTGTTGCTGTTGCCAGCCGCTGATTTGGCGGCGTTGGGACTGATTTCGGATTGGGCGCAGAGTCGGCAACTGACGTTGACGCGGGTGCTGGCGATGTTGGAGTCTTCCAATTTTTCGGCGGTGTCGTCCCCGGCTATTGAGAAGGTGCTGGCGCAGTTGGTTGAGGAAATGGAGGCGGCGCACCGGGACGATGGCTATGTGATGACGTTCAAGCAGGACATTAAACGGTTTTACGGTGAGCAGAATCTCCGGGAAGTGTCCCGGTTCACGGTGGATGACATTATGCGGTATTTTAAGGGTAAAGCGCCCGGGTACAAAAAATCGCAGCGGTCCCGGTTGTCCACCTTGTTTAGCTATGCGGTGCGCAAGAAATATCGCCCGGATAATCCGTGTGATTTGTTGCCGATGCTTTCGATTAAAAAAGCACCGCCGGCGGTGTTTACCTTGGACGAGGTCAAGACGTGTCTGCGGTGGTTGCTGGATCATCCCAAGGGGTTGGCCTGGTTCATCAACACGGCGTTTGCGGGCATGCGGCCCCAGGATGAATCCTGTTTCACGGACTGGGATAAAATCAATTTTGAGGCAAAGTGTATCGTGGTGGAATCGAACGTTTGCAAAACGACGAAACGGCGGGTGGTGTACCCGGAGCCGATGGTGTTTGACTGGTTGAAAGTGGCCAAGGAGCGCGGGGCGCAATTGCCTTTGACGCTGCCGGAAATGAAGGCGGAACAGCGTGCCTTGCGCGGGGTCTTGGGCTGGGCGGCGTGGAAACAGGATGTGACCCGGCATAGTGCGGCTAGTTATTGGCTGGCCAAAACCAATGATGTGAAATTGGTATCCCGCTCGCTGGGGCATTCGGTGGACGTGCTGGAAAGCACGTATGACGCCCGGGTGTTTCAACCGGAGGGCGTGGCGTATTACGCTTTATTGCCGGCTGCCATTTTGTAAGAGATAATGCCATTTGCGATGCAGTTGGCGTTCTTGATGGCGGCGGCGTTTGCGGGTTTGCTGCTTGTACCAGTCGGCGGCACTTGCTGGCGTAAGGAGAACGATCTTAACAGTGTTTAAATGCATGGCGTGGGCTTGTTCACGGCTGCCAGGGCAGCGGCCACATTCTTGATCCAAGGGTCCGCCAAAGATCATCGTTTCCCAAAGGACAGGATTTTTTTCGTCTGGTGGAAATGACCAGCCATGGTCGATGCCCAAGAATACCGTGGAAATCCAAATGCCGCGAATCCGATCATCGCCTACGTGGCGCTCGGCGGTTTCAAACCATTTGGCCCATTTGCGAAGGTTCGGTTCCATGACTGGTTCGCCCCTATCATCCAAAATGTAATTGGTGAGGTTCAATTCGATCCTTTGACTTTGAGGTGCATCCACGATTTGTTTGAGGCCATGATTTTTTGCAGGGCTTTTTCGCAGTCGCCTTGGATCATGAGCTTGCCGATTGGTGGGAGTTCCACCATGCCTAAACCGAAAGCGATCTGCTGCATCGTGTATTCAATGCCACGAAGCATCATTTCTTCGGTTTCCACTATCTTCATGGATTTCCACGTTTTTACGTCGTCGCTGTCCCAAATTCGGTCATCTTTGTTTTCGCGAATGCGCAGGGTGACGATCCATTCTTCGGGCGCGGAATCGTAGCGCCAAACCAGGATGAGTAAATCGCCGCCTCGTGGTTTCTCGCGACAGGGAGGTAATGGCATGTTCCAAAGGCCCACGTAATAGCGCCCGGGTACAAAGATCATCGCCGGGTAATCCCACGGCAGATTTTGCGCCTTTTCCGGGGTCATTTTTTCAGCTTCTTTTTCGGTCATAAATCACGGTAAAAAGCATCAAGTTGCTCGGCGGCGTGGCAAGCTTTGATTGCGTTTCCTTCGTTCGCGGCGGCGTCTAATTGGATGAAATTGGCGCGGATTTGTTTGGCAATCCGGCGTCGGCGAAGGCTACGGTAAAGCATCCAGGAATAGCAGGCCACGACTGAAAGGTACGTTCCCAAGAAAAGTGCCCAGTATTTGGAATCGGTGGCCCAGTCTTGAATGATGTTAACAATGCTAAAACCAATCCACCAAATAAGCTCGCAACGATAGATCGTTACTCCGCGATTCTCCCATTTCAGGATTATATCCTGAATTTCAATGACGCGCTGACATTCGGGGCTCATAAAAGGATTGTCCTGGTTCTGGCTCGCTCATGTCTGGAAAGGAACGGTTGAACACGTTGGCCATGAACCAAGACAAAAAATTAACCTTTGGCGGGGTCGCCTCGGGTGACGCGGGCGTCTAAATTGCCTCCAATGAGGTCCAAGCCGGTTTCAATGACGGGCTTTAATGCCATGGCAAATACTTTTTCGATTTCGGTCGCTTCTTTCATGCCCTCGCTGCGGATGCGAACTTCGCAGTTGGGCAGTGGTCCGCCCGGAAATTCTTTAATGTCGATGATGATCTTCATTTGGTCCAGATTTGAATGATGTTTTTGTCCTGTTCTTTGGCGCGGGAGACGAGCCAAGGGAATTTAAAGGTCTGGTGGGGTAGTTTTAAAATGCGCTTGTTGCGGTGAACGATTTCGTTGCCGATGTGGATGTAGGTCTCGCAATTTTTGATGATTTCTTCTTCGCGGGGGCCAACGATGCTGCCTTCTTCGTCGCCGGGGAGCCAGCGTTGGGTGACCCACGCGCCGATGACTACCTGTGGCTTGAATTTTTTGACGGCGGTTTGGGCGTCCATTTTCAAAACGTCCGGGGGCGGGGTGGTGCCGACTTGGCCGCAGGCTTTCATTACGGCCTTCACGCTCGGGTCGTCGGCTTGTACGTGTGAATCGGTCATGGGTATGCCCAAACGATAACCGAGGTCGCCCATGCCGGCAGCAATCTCCAGCGCGGTGCGGGTGCCGATTTGTTCCCGGAGCCAGTCCAGCAATTCACCGGTAATGACGTTGTAACGGGCATGGTCATGGCACCAGACGCGCAGGGCGGCGGGGGTCATGTAGGTGCGATAAAAATAGCTGTTGAGCGGGTACATGCGCCGGTTGTCGTCTAAAAGGATACTATTGAACAGTGTCATTTCGCCGGGATCAAGCTTTGGCAGGATTTCAAAGTGCATGGGACGCGTGCTTTTAAATGTCGTGAGCTTCGGCTTCGTTGACGACGGGAATGAGCATTTTTTTGACTTGGTGACCCACTTTTTGAATGACCATTTGGGAATAGGGGCTGATGCCGTTGCGGTAGTTGTAACCGCTGATGCGCCGGTCGGGCGGTAAATTTCGGTTGAACCGCCTTAAACGATAAGCGACTTGACCAAGTTCGATCCCCAAGGTGTTGGCAATGGTTTGGTGGGTCAAGCCCATGGCCGCTAAAACCAAAACGCCCCAGCATTTGGGATCACGGCGAAAGTCCAGATGATCAAAATCAGCGGTGTTACGGGTCCAGGGAATCGGCGGGGACGGTATTCGGTAAACCGCGAGTTTGTTCGGTTTGAAGTGGGCCATGAGTTTAACGGGTTTGGTCGTTGACGAGTAGGCGAACGTTCGTCGCTTGTTCGCTTAAGGCAATGGGAAAAGCGCATCGCAGGCAATCGAACAGGGGTACGCCTTGGGCCTCGGCATAGGCCCGGGCCGCATAGCCGCACCGGGGACAGAAATTAAATTCAACCGCCGGCGTTTCCGGGGGGGGTAAATCGGCTTTCGGTGCGGGGGGTGTTTTGGAAACAGCCAAATCGGTTTTGCGGGTGTAAGGTTTGCGGGCGGCTTTTTGTTTCAAGGCTTTGCCCATTTTGCTGCTAAGTGCCCGTTGGATGGTGTCTTGATCCAAATGGGGCCAGGCGGTTTTGGCTTCCTCGGCAATCTCTGGAAATTGAACCAATACTTGCGTCCAATTGGTGTGCCCTTGATCGTTTCGAGGAAAGTCGGCGTGGTGTTCGCGTAAAAGATCAAACAGGTGAGCGAGTTTGGTGCGGCCATCGCTCCCTTTTTTGGGGGTGCCGACGTGATCCGCCCCGGCAATTTCCGGCAATTCGCCTTCTTTGCGCATCATCATGCATAATTGTTGAAAATGAAGTTCCACGTCCGCCGCCCAATACATAAGTTGGTCGTAAAGTTCAGGGTGTTCAACCTTGATTCTTTTCCAAGCAATGCGCCCGTTTTCGTCTTTGGCCAGTTCATAGGCTTTTTTGACCAGTACCTTGACCATGGCCCGTTCTTGAGAGGTTTTGGGCCAGGTGGCGCGGGAACTTTGCACGGGGGTGGTGGCAGCGGGCGGAGGGGTTTCGGTGAGGGTGTCCATATTTAGTTTTGTTGGTGTTCGAGGAGTTTTTTGACGCGTTGCACCATTTGTTCGTGCATTTTTAAGGCGTCGGCTTGGGTGCCTCCGCATGAAAGCGTGTCGTCGTGCAGGGGGCCGCTGTGTACTTTGGTTTCCCAAATGGGCGGATCGACCAGAACAACGTCCCCAAAGAGGCAACTTTTAAACTCGGTCTTGACGTGCCATTTGCCA
>Ga0209168_10000284_pt1 | contig 55266 bp, 94 predicted proteins | sample Coa_R1_FD_187156 | JGI IMG/M metagenome (GOLD analysis project Ga0209168, IMG submission 187156) | Surface soil microbial communities from Centralia Pennsylvania, which are recovering from an underground coalmine fire - Coalmine... | ecosystem: Environmental > Terrestrial > Soil > Unclassified ...
TAGCGTTCGAGGTACGAGAAATCGCTTGAGAAGTTAACCAGAAATCAGTTCCGTGATCAACCGAAATCCAGTTAATCAGAAAAAACCTTTGGGGGGCAAAGGGATGGCACACTCGCGCTTGGGTGTTGCAAAGGCCCATCGCTGTGCGGCACGTCCGGCATGGGCCATCGTGCAGAAATGGCGGGATGTCAGACGGGCGCGGGCGTTCATTGACAGGATCGAGAGACGCATAGATGGTAAGTAGTTCCTAAGTCACGTATTAATGATTACTTGGTTGACGTTAGGAATTACTTTGCGATAATTATTGATTATGACAGCGACGGTTTTCCTCGATTGCGCGCACAACGGCGATCTGGCAACCTATCGCAGCTACACATGGCGTAAATCCTATGACGCCTTCGTGGCCGACATGGGGCCGCATCCTGGGCGTGGCTATTCATTGGACCGCGTTGACCCAAACGGTCATTACGAGCCGACAAATTGCCGCTGGGCGACAAAATCGCAGCAAGCGATGAACAAACGCCGTCACCGCTAAACGGTTGCCGCGTGCTGCCCTATGCCGTGCGGTTGAGTGTCGCAGCCTGTCCGTCGCACGCCATGGTGTTCAGGTGTTTACGTTAGCAATGCCGCACACCGCTTGCTTGACGCTTGGCATGGGTAATGCTAGACGGTATGCATGTCGAAGCTTGACGATCTGCGCCGCTTGCGGGAATCGCGGTTGACCGAGGGCGCACATAAACGCGCACCTAGGCGGCCTAAGCTGGTCGCTGCGGCCAAACCACGCTCTGACGCTGTTGACGCATCTGGCGAGGCTCTAATGACGCCTGCGGCCATGGGGCGGAAAGGCGGCAAGTCCCGTATGCGAGCGCTAACACCGGAACAGCGATCCGAGCTTGCGCGCCTTGGTGGTATAGCGAGGGCAGCGAAGCTGAAACAGGACAGCACCCCTTAACCGATTGTGCTTGACGCTTAGCACGGACGGCGTAAGATCGCCCTATCAGCTTGGCATCGGGCCGGGCGCACCAAAGGTCAAAGGGGCCGCATATTATGATCGAAAATCCCTACAAAGTGACGCCGTTCGGAGGCGACTGTCTCGGCAACTGCTCGGGCTGGCTGGTTGACCGTTACATCTGGGTAAAGCGACCATGGTCAAAGCGGGCAGACGGTTGCTGCCTGGAACACGAGATTTACGCCCAATTCGTCGGCAATATCTACGAACCGGAAGATCGTGAAATCGAGCACAACGCAGCCAAGGCGCTTTGCGATTGGTTAAACCGCGGCGGGTCGCCGAGCGAGCGCAACAGCAATGCGCATCTGGATTACGCGCTTGACAGCGTGGCAATCCAGCACGGCTACGCAGCCTAACCCCGCCAGCATCAACCCAAAGCACAAAGGGGCCACACTCCATGACAATCAAGTTTCTCTGGAACGGCATCAAAGGCGCTGACGGCAAGCTGCGCCGCTGCTCGTATTCGGATGGCGTGCTCTTGAACCATCCGGCCGGAACGCTGACGATCTACGCCAAGGACTACGGGATAGATGGGCATTTCCCGGCCGACGTGCGCGCAGTGTTCACCGTCGAGAACGATACCGACATGATGACGGACTACCACGAGACGGATCGAATCCGCGTCGAGCCTTCTCACCCGCTTTACGGCCAAGTGTGGGAAGCCATGCAGGCGGCGAAAGCTCGCTATATCGCCAAAGCCGCCAGGAACGCAGCCTAACCCCGCAACACCCGGCAGCAGAGATACACAGAGGGAAACACAGAGCCATGACGCGGTTTCAAAAACACTGGTGGGACGGCAGCCGGCCGAGCGGCCTTCCGCATCCCCACGCCACGCGGCACAAAGCGGCGTCCTACTTTGCGCGGTGCAAGCGGCAATCCCTGACATTCCTCCGGCGATATGCGCGGATGGTGAAACGCGAGGCGCGGCTATGACCGCAACAGCACAGAAGCCAAAGAAACAGCAAGAACGGTTATCGGTCACATTTGCCGACACCCCGAATGCGCGGGAAGCAAAACACCGCTGGGACTGTTACCCGGAGTTGCTGGCGGCGCTGAAACGGCTCGTAAATTGTGGCACCTCTGAACACGAATACGACGGAGCAATGATGCAAGCCCGCGCCGTCATCGCCAAGGCCGAGGGACGCTGAACATGATACGCTTCAATGAAATCCGCGCCACGTCGCCGTATCTCAACCAGCGGCTCCGGTCGCTGGCGGAAGTATCTGCCATGTGGAAATGCCCGCGCTGCGGCGTCGAGGTTGAGAGTCCGAACGAGTGTGAGGGATGCCGCGACCCACAATGTCCCGCGATATATGGGGAAGGCTGATGAACGCTGATATTGTCGTTAGGGCGCTGTTGGTCGCCGCTGTTCTGCTAATGCCATATGCGACTACGTTGCTGGTGCCGTTGTTCCGTTGAGGGATTGGTAATACAGCGTCATGTGATGGTATTTGAATACGCCGTAAGGATCATTCTCGGGCGGTTGCGCGTATACATCGGTTAGCGCGGCGGGATGAACGAAATCCTCGGGCGGAAAGCTGAACGGGACAGCCGTTACCAAATCATAATCGTCCCAATCGCCGTCAGGCTTGGCGTTCCGATATGACCACGCTGGAATTGGCTTGAGAATATCAGCTAGTTTCTGAAATCCCGGCTTCGGCTCACCGAAACACACGCGATAGGTCGGTTGCTTTCCGGCGAGTGTCAGTAATGCCGTTAGGATGCAAGCGCGTCCCGCCCCGAGCGAATGACCATCAACCGAAATCGGCTCGCCATCCCGCAACAATGGAATGATCTCGCCGCACACTTGGCGCATGCCGAGCAAGAAACCCGGATGCACAGGCCCAAGTTGCGAATCTCCCCACGGACTTGCGACCGTATAGAAATCCCTTATCCAATCTTGAAACGTAGTCGAGCCGCGTAGGACGATATGGCAAACGCCGTTCCAGCGGATGATGCCATAGCAAACGGCGTCGCTATCGTCGCCGGAATCGTAGTGGTCCCAAGAGGCAGGCGGGAAGTTAGGATACTGATAAAGCGAGCAGCACAATAATGCTGCGTCGGTTTGAACGCTCACGGCAAAGCAGCGCCGATAACCGGGGCAATGGGCTCAATTGCACCGCCAGTTGCAGCGGCTCCCGCGCCGATAAGAAGCAGCTTGTTGATTACTGTTTGGGTGTCAATTACAAGTGGGGCGCACGCCAGATTGAGAGATTTGAGCGTGCCAGTCTGAGACTGGACGCCGTTGTTGAGGTCGCGCAATTTCTGGAACGCGACAAAGGCACCCACTGTCGTACCCGGCGTAAAGCTCGGCAACGTCGGCAGAGTTTTGATTAGGAAATCGTAGCACTGAGCCGCTGTCGGATCGTTGTTCGTGTGGGCGTCCGTTGACGCCGCTTGCAAATCAGTGAGCGTGAAAGCCTTCAACTGCGCCAGCGGATCAGTCGGTGCTGTTGAGGCCGTGCTAGTTGTAGTTGTCGCTGTTGGTGTCAGCGTGACTGGCGGTTGGACTTTTACTTGACTGGCGCACGCGCTCAGTGCAACGGCGAAAGCGAGAACAACAATGCGCTTCATGCTGATGGTCCTTTCGAGGACGGGAGAAGATTTGCGATGCTGGCGCTGTGCGGCGTGAAATATGTGCATGCGACGCAGATGAGGGTCGTAATGGCTGTGCCGATGTAATCGGGCATCGGCGGATGGAGAACGTAGGTATTCAACGCCCAAATCACAATCGTCGCAATCGCCCCCCCGATTAAGGTGGCTTGCGATTTACCTGTACCTGTATCCATTGGAATAGTCCCCCGTGGTAGAAGCCCTATGATACATGAAACCGGCCTCATTAGGCCACCGTTTCCTTGTAGAACCTTTGATCCCCAATCTGCACCGTAAACTGCGCCGTTTCAGCCCAAGACGGTGGCGTTATCATGCTAGTCGAATAATACAGCGTCGCCCCTTGCGTCGGATCATCGCCGCCAGCCATTGCTTCATCTACGGCCGCTAGGCTATCCAGCAAAATCGGATCGTTGTCTGCCGTCTTTCCAATACGCTTGCGATCGGGGTCCGAAGTATTCCAGCAGCTATACTGAAAAGGATCAAGGCACACTCCTGTAAGTGTTTGTCCATACCGTCCAGAATTAAGTCGGTTCACAAGCGTCCATGCTACGCCACGTCGGCCATTTGGTCCTTGATTGCTGGCTTCAAGGAACACAGTTACGCCAGCGAATATGCGATCAAAGGCCATTACCTATGCGATGTCATGGTGACAAAGTGATAAAGCCACTCAACTCCAATCACTAGCGAACCTCCGATTCCTCCGGCAATAGCATGCGTCGCTCGCTTAGCGCCAATCATCTGATTGCGCCATGTCTCTAATGTTTCCAGTCGCCCATCGTGTTTTTCTGCCTTTTGTAAGGCTTCGTGAGTTTTTGGCCCCAATGCCCGGAGATCGGTAATATCGTCTCTGAAATACCCCAAAGCCGCTCGAATCTCCGTGCGAAATTCCCGCTCTCGCTCAAGATCATTCGTTATCTCTCCAACTTTTGCTGTCAAAGCACTAAGTTGGCTTTGGATGTAATTGAATTGCTGCTGAACTGAATCCACGTTGTCATTCCATCACGGGATCGTCATGCTGGCGCTCGGCCAGATCGGCGTGCGGCCGCTCTCGCCGACAACCGGCACGGCGTCGAGTTGCGCATGTCTAACCGGCGGCTCGTCAGCCATCACCAGCACCCTTCTACACATCGCAATATGTTGATGCCGGGAAAGCCGTCGTAGCTGTTGGCCCCGGCCGGATCGAGGACGTTGACGCCACCACCGGCCCGCGTCGCTGCTCGTTGCGGAGCCAGCAGTTCGATCTCGCGGTCGCGGCTGACGTTGCGGCGGCTCATGGCGCGTGCCACCCTGTTGCGTAACTGGGTCCATTACCAGCACCCTGACAGGCAGGTGATCGTCACGCGGCCGTGGAACCCGTCAGGCCCGTAGGCGCTCACGGCGTCATAGCCGGAACCGGAACCCTCCGCGCCGCCGCCGCCAGTCGAGTTGAGCGGGCCACCCATGATGCTCGATCCGCCCATCGTGCCGTTGCCCATCCACGGGCTGCCGTCGCCGCCGTCATTGGCAAGTGCGCCGTCGTATTGCCGGATGCAGACGCCGGTGCCGTTGTCGATGAAGCCGTAACAGGTCGCGGTGATGTTGCCGCCGTGGCCGCCAGAAGTGGTTGTCGAGAACATGCCGCCGGGGGCATCGAGTATCAGTTGGCCGAGGGCATTTGGCGTGGCGCTGGCGGTGTAATAGACGATGCTGTCGGTGCCATTGGTCGGCGTGATCGGAGAAGCCGCTGCGTGGCAGCCGAGACCGCCGCCGCCGGAGATCATGTCGAGTCCCGCAGTCTGCGGAAGATCGGTGATCCAGATCGGCTTGTAAGCACCCGCGCCGCCACCACCCCTGTTGTCGCATCCGCCGGCACCCCCACCAAGGCCATCGACCCTGAATACCGACAAGGCGGTGTAATGGGTCAGGGCCGCGAGATTGGGAAACGACGTAATGCAGGCGCCGTAGGTCGTATGCGATCCGCTTTGCGTTCCACTGGTGTTGATCGAATTAGTGCCAGCGAGAGCGTCGGCCTGTGTGGCTGCGATCTCAAACGAACCCGACGTTAACCCTGCGCTGCTGACGTAGTATGTCGTCTTGGCGACCAGGGGCGACGGGAGAGCGCCCGTCGTGGTGAAGAACACCGGATAGCCCGGTTGCTGTCCGTGTGCCGTCCACGTCACTACGGCTGGCGACGCAATACTAATCGGCGTGCCGCCAGCCTGCGTTCCGGTCGCGGTCCACGTAGGATTGCCGCAGCCCGGCACCGGATAGGGGACGCCTTGCACGAGAACCGGAGCGGTAGTCACGAGCGAGGTCTGCCGCGCGGTCAGGGCATTTGGCGTAACGCCCTTGAGCGTGCCGCTCGCGCTATCGTTGATGATGAGCGTGTCGGTCGTGTCGTTGGGCGTCGTTGAGGCAGGCAGGCCAGGAATTGTAAAATCCTGCTCGTTTGCCGTGGCGTTCGTCGGGTTACCCTTGACCGTCGCCGCGCCGCCCTGCGTCAGATTGCCGTTGGTGACGCTGTTGGCGCCGATGCTCGCGGAGGGACACGCCTGAAACGTCGGCGCAGTGCCATCGGTGTTGCTCACGAGGCACTTGCCGGAACCAGTTCCGGTGCTGCTCGTTGGGCTGATAGTCAGGTTCTGAGCGAACGCAGGAGCCGCCAAAAAAAGTGAAAATATGAAAAGGATAATTTTCATCATTGTTCTTCTCGTTTAAACCAACACGAGCCAAAGACCCGCAGCGAACAGGGATCGGGAGCGGCGCTAAGCCGCGCTGCCTTCAAGGCGTCGATCTCACGCTGCTGCTCTTGGATGGCCGCAACCAGGCGTGCGGTGATCTGGTCGTATTTCACGCTGCGCGGCTTTCCGTCCGGGTATGTCGCCACGAGGTCTGGAGCTACCTTGGCGACATCTTCGGCGAAAAATCCTTCCTGCGTTCCCCCAGGCAGTTGCGGATATTTGTCGCGCTTATAGGTGTAGACGATGGGCTTAAGCGCCATCACCGTCTTGAGACCTGACGCTGGTTCTATATAGCGGTCAAGATTCTTAAAGACACGCGACGACACCAAGCAGGTGTTCGTCCCGTCGTAGGTAATTGCTCCAGTCGATGAGTTGTAGCAGAGGTATCCGCTCTGGGCTCCCGTATTGGAGGGAACCGTCATGACCGAGAAGGAGGACGGCGTGACATCGAGCATCTTGGCGCTAAGGTCGTGCTTGTAAATATCAACTTCGTTTGTGGACGCTGGCGCGACCAAGTTGAAAACATTTACACCCTCGTAAAAATAGGCATCAGCCGCATTCACGCTGCTGCCAAAATACATTCCAAGCCCCGACGTCGTCATCGAGATCGAGCCACCCACATTCAGGTTGCCAGCGGCACCTATGCCGCCGCTGGTCACTATTGCTCCCGTCGATGTCGATGAGGAATTTGTGGCGTTCGAGAACGTAGTGACTCCCGAGAGCGTATTGGTCCCGTTTAGCAATGGAACTGTCGCGCCGCTCGTGCCGATGATTGCGTATGTCAGAGGGCCGCCGGTAGCGTTAACCGCATTGCCGAGCGCCGTCGCGACTCCCGTCCCTAACCCAAGTTCTCCAAGAACACCGCTGTTGTTGTATTCAATGTCGCCATTTGTCCCATTATCAATGGGCGATGAACCAACAACGAGAGGCGAATTAGCCCACTGCGGATTTGCTGACGCTCCGAGGGTTTCTAGGACTTTACCGCTTGTACCTGGGGCTAATGCTACAAGGTTTGAACCGTTGTAATAATAAATATCCCCTTGTGCTTGTGTGATAGATGCTAAATCAGCAAGCACTCCGGCTGTAGCTATGGTCCCTGACGTTGTGATCGTGCCGCCAGTAAGTCCGACGCCAGTTGCAATGCTGGTTACTGTTCCGGTTCCTGGTGCTGCGGTCCAATGCGGATTTTGTGCGCCGCCTTGTGACGTTAGAACCTGACCGGATGTTCCCGGCAACAGGCATTGCCACGCCGTTGAGGCACGAAAAAGAACCGATCCCTGCGTTGAGCAAAACTGCGTATCAAATATACCGCTCAACCATCCGGTGCCACCTATAGGATAAGTGACGCCATTGACGACGATGTTAAACGGAACGGCTGACGCGCCGCCGAAGGCGCTGAATGTCAGATAGCCGTTGCCCAGACAGGTCTGATAGTACGGATTCGTCGGCTGTGTGCTGTTGATGCCAAGACCACAAGACCCTGAGTTCGTGATTCCGAGAGAAGAAAATCCTCCGTTAGCCGATGTTCCGGCGTCTTGAACGACTGACGGCGCAGCGATGACGTATGCGTGTCCAGCCGTTGCGCTGCCGCTTTGAATGACTTGGGCGAAAGCCGGAAATGAAACCGCCGCCGCAGCGGCAATAGCGAGCAACCAAGTCTTAAATCCCCCCAAGCGCATGTTATAACTCCGTCCTCGTCTGCGTGCCTTTGCTCGATGCTTACGCGCCATTGCGCGTCCTTTAGCTGTCTCTTTCGAGCCGCGCATTGCGCCAATCCGGTTCATAGTTCCGAAGATGTACCTATCGGCGCGCTTGCCGGTGAAGCCTTTGCGGGCGGCCTCTTGCTTTAGGCGATCTTCTAGGAACTGCGGCATTTACGAACGGCCCATGCGTCGTCTGCCGCGAGCGGCCATTTTTGCCATACGTTTTGCGCCGTATTTTTTCCTGCCGATTGCAGCGGCGACAGCGCCGGGATTACGCACATTCCCGCGCGCTGCGATTTTCTCCTTGAGGCTTTGAAACCTCGCGCCAGAACCTAATCGTGCCTTGTGCATGTCACTCGCTCCTGTTTCTCCGCCTCACTATCTCCAACAAAATGACAAACCCGCTATATATCGTAGCCCCGACCAATTGCCATTGGCTAGGGGTTGGATTTGATAAAATTGCGAGCCAGAGCCAGAAACAGGTCGCCAGCCCGATCACTGTAAAAAGGGCTGAAAATGCTGCGACCGCTCTTTGAGAAACCGTTGTCAGCAACAGCCCCAAGAACTGCTTGGCGATCTCCCCTTCCGTATCCCTTTGCGTTCGCGGATGTGTAACGACTTTCGATACCTTTTCGTCCTGCACCAATTCAAAACCTTCAGCCATTGCCCCTCCTATGAAACGGCTTTTAGCCGGTTCCTGATTGCGTTGAAGTCTCCGCTAGGTTCATCGCCTTCATCCTGCGGAATCTTGGCACGTACCTTAATCACTGCGACATAGTAACTCGACACGGCGCGGAAACCGTCAAGGCGTTCTGCCGCTTCCGACGCATGTTCAGCATCGTCTAGAACTTGCAGCGCAAGTTTCTCAAGGCGCGGGCCGATGTCGTCTTGTCTTTTAGCCATACCAAACCTTGAAAAATCCAAGACCGAAACAAAGAATTGCTACAAAGACCCATTCTGGCATCTTACATCCCCAACAAATGCTTCAAAATCCAGTACGACGTGACACCTCCTGTCGCTGCCGCCGTACCGTATGCCGCCGCGTCTATCGCTTTCTTAGCTCGCTCATGCGTGTATGTCGCCTTTTCCAACCGAGAGACATACTCTTGTACAGTGTTTTTGACGGCAGGCACTTCGTTAAGCCATCCTTCATTTTTCGCAAGCCACGTCTTTGCTCCGTCTGCGCTCAATCCCTTTAACTGAGATGCCGCATACTCTCCTGCCGCATCTGAAACAAACTTTTTGTCGCCCCCGCTGAGCGTCAACAGGTTCCTGATTGAACTTCGGTTCTTAAAAAATTCTCGCGGCAACACTTCAACTTGGTACTTTGGCGTGTCCTTCAAATACGGCGAAGCTTCGCTGACGATCTTTTTGCCACCAGTTGTTCCCTCAAACAGATTGATCGGTTCAGAAAGATTCTTGTAAGCGTCAATGAACTCGCCGCCAGCAGGAACGCGGGCACGTATGATGTTCTCCAATTCGTTCTTGATTTGGAGAGCAAGAATTTTCCTGATGGCAGCATATTTCTGGATTTTACCATCGGCCACTTGGCCCAAAAATCTCCGCTCGCTTTCAATCCTTGTCATTGATGGATCGCCGCCGATGCGGATTTTCAATTCTGAAATCAATTCGTTTTCTTCCGGCGTCAAGTCACGGGCCGCCAGCTTTTGGTAATTGCTCAGGAAATTGTGATACGCGAGCGATATGCCACGTTCGGTATTATGGGGCTGCGCTAGATACGCCTTTTTCAGTTGGTCAACCTTGGTTTGCCGGTTGGCCACGAGTTTGTCGTACCTTTTCACCAAGTCGGCGTGCATTTTCTCGCCGAGAACTCCTTCATCTGTCGCTGGGCCGATTGTTGAGACTGTTTTCTCGGCTTTCGCAATTGAACCAGGAAGAGCCGCCTTCGCTGCCTCTGCCACTCCCTTGACGGCAGATGGTATTTCTGTCACTGCGCCGCCAAGCGGTAACAATCCTGGAATTAATTCCCCAACAGTCGTTGACACTTGATGGCGTGCCGCCTCTTCTTTGCCTGGAAGAATATTTTCCCACTGCGCCGTGGTTGGCCAATTACCGGCCTGATATTGAGGGAGCCCGATTCCGCGCATGGCCCAATTGAATGGCGCATTAACCGCTTGCTGAATTTCCCCAGGTGCTCCTAGCACTGACGCCACAAATCCGCGTTGCACAGATTCAGATGTTGGCAGCATCCCTGAACTAATTTTTGATACGGCGTTTGCGTGTTGGAGTTTTTCGTCAAACACGGCGCGCGGGAGGTCTGAATAGTATTTCAGATACAGGCTGTCAGATAACTGTTTGTCTGACAAATCATTGTATTGCGGATATTGGCTGCGAAAATCCGTAAGAGATTGCATTATCTAAGCCCCAGCGGATCACTGCCGGATGGAGAACTTGTCGGTGGTGTGATTTGTGTTCCGCCACCGACTTGCTGTGCGCCGATTGCCTTCTCGAAATTGTCTATTCTGTTCTCGCCTTCCGAAATCATTGAAGTTGCCACGTCGTTAAACATAGCTGGCGTGAGATTGATACTTGCCCATTTCTGCGCTTCTTCCATCGCGCCTTGATGCAACTGAGCGCGCGAGGCTTGACCGCCAGAAAGTATGCGAGCCGATTCTGCCGCGACTCCGTACATATAGAAAAACAAGCTTGAATAGGCCGGATCACCAGTCCAGCGTTCCTCGCCCCGAGCGATAGCGTTCAAAATTGGCGAGAGATTTGTTGATCCAACTTTATTCATTTCCTCCTTGGCTTTTCCTACGTTGAACTCAAGTTGGGAAACTGCTTGCCGCGTCGCACCTAACATCGTGTTGAGTTGAGTAACGCTCGCTTTACCGGCGATATAAGACACTGACCGCTGCGCCAATAGCACGCCAGCTTGAGCCGCTGTCATGCCGGGGTTTTGCTTCATAATCAGATTTATCGCGTCATCTCTGGCGTTCAAACGAGCGCGATTGGCTGCCCCACCCCACCCTGGGATAATTTGAGAAGCCGGTTCTCCTGTGGCAATCGCCGCAGCATTTGCCTCTCTCTGACTTGGAGATTGTGGCGGCAGAGACTGAGACGCCGGAATAATGGACTCTATCTGGCTGCTATCAATCGGCGACCGTTTTTCGTCGGCAGAATACCAAGCACCAGGAGTACCAAGCACTCCGGCTTTATCCTGCTGAGCGTTTACCTGCTTCCCGTCTTTCATGGTCAGCGTTTGCGGCGCGCCCAATGAACTGGCGACGAGGCGTTGATATGCCATCGCAATTTGTGGCGAGACAATACCCTGTAATTCTTTCAATTCATCGGCGCGTTCTTTGATCTGTTTTGGGTCGCCTGATTTTATCGCGGCGTTCAGGTTAAGCATCGCACCAGTCATCATGCCGCCTTCAACAATTTTTGGATATGCTTCCTGCATTTGCAGGATGGTGGTGTTTTTTCTGGTGATTGCCTCATCGGCCTGTTGATAAAGACCCGCAGCGCGCAACGCGGCGTCCGTGTCTGCGCCGTATTTTGCTTGCCATGCGCGAATGAGTGCGTCCCGCGCGGCCATGTCGCCTTTGGTCTTTTCGTTTAGCGCCTGCCAATCTTGCAGAGCGACCTGATGGCGCTTGAACAGCATGTCCGTATTCGCCTTCCATTGCTCGAAGGCGTTCTTATAGGCTTCCGCGTCGCCGCGATTACGTGCGTCTATCGCGGCGGCTGCGGCTTCGAACGAGTTGCTCCAGGGCTGGTGTTCGAAGGCGTTAGCCAGAATGCCAACCACGCTGCCTAGCGAGAAAAACGATTGCAGAGGATCGCTCTGATACTGACGCTGATCCGGTGCCGGTGTCGGTTTGAACGGCGGAATTTCCTTAAACGCCGCGTCGGATGTCGCTTCGCCCTTGCGGAGCGTTTTTTCCTGTTCCTCCAACATCGGCGTGATTTTTTTATCTGAGGCCGCTTGCGTATCCAGCGCGCGCTTGGCGAGCGCCGTAATGTCGCCAGCGTGATCTCCGCCGATGGTCAAGCCAAGTTGCTTGGCAATGGCCTTCGGGTCAAATCCCGTCGTTGCGGTATCTGCGGCGGAAACGTCACTCACGGCACAGCCTATTTTTTCCCATCGGCGTTAGGCAGGTTGACAACGCCGACGCGCGGTTTGATGTCGGTCTGCGGCTGATTGTCCAACCCGCGCTGGCCTGGGTTGCCTATACCGGCGTATACGTCCAAGCTCTGTTGCTCGTCGGACGGTTTGATGTTCGTCTTGGTTTCGAAGATGCTGTTTTTCGCCATGTGCTTTCCTATGACCCAGGTGTGAACGTAAATGTTCCGGCTGGCGTTGATGCGCGATTGCCGCCGCTAAGAGCCGCAGCAAGCGAAGCGATGCTCTGGCCTGTTTGCTTGGATTGCGCTTGGTTGGCCGAGATAACACCCTGTAGAAGCTGCTGCGATATGTTGGCTTCGTTGATCCCGGTTGTGAGCAAGCCTTCCCCGATGTTGGCGGTTGTGCTGATTGCGTTCTGATCGACCTGTTGGAGAGCTTGCTGCTCCTGCGTTGACCCGGTAAGCCCTAGAGTTGCGTAGTACCCTCGCACTTGTGCTTTCGCCGCAGCGGTTGAATTGTTGACGATGGTTTGCAGGCCGGCCGGAAGCGTGCCGCTTTGCAAATACGATGCGAGAGCGTTGCCTTGGCTTTGGAGATTTCCGGCCTCGCCCCTCAACTGAGAAAGTTGCGATGCGTTAGCGTTGCCTTGAAGCATATTCAAAAGCAATCCACCACCAGACAAGGCAGCGCCGACAGGATTTTTCCCTATCTGAGCACCAATGGACGGAAGCCACGTTGACGGGCTAGTTAGAGAGAATGTCGATGCGGCTGGTGCCGCTGCGGCTCCTGTGTCTCCTGCGACTGTGTTTGCGAGCGTTCCTAAGTTGGCCGTTGTGCCGCCGCCGAGATTAGCCGGGACGTTTAACGCTGGGATAGTCCCTGCTGCACCGCCGCCACTAACCAAATCAGTTCCAGGTGCGGTTACGCCAGCCGAAGTCAAATCAACTGGCGCACCCGCAACGCCAGCGGGCGGCGTGATGGCTGCGGCGGAAGTCGCCCCGGGCGCTTGAGCAACGCCCGTTCCGGCAGGGGCGGCATTGTATCCACTTATGCCGCCTGTAACGCCGCCAAGGGCCGCTCCTATAAGGGGGCTTTCTCCAGTCGCGGCGGCACCGGCTGCGCCGCCCGCTGCGCCTAGACCGGCACCAATCGCCGTTTCACCCCCGACACTTGTAACGCCTAAAGCGTTGGATACCGGACCGGCGGCTCCTGTAGCGCCGCCTGTTATGGCACCGAACTCCGCGCCTTTGAGCGGGTCGCCGCCTGTGATAGCGCTCGTAGCCGCACCTAGGCCAGCCCCAAGGAGAGCGCTTCCGCCAATGCCGGCGGCGGTAGCGGCAACGCCGCCAGCGGTTGCCCCTAAATCAACCGCAAGAGCCGCACCAGCAGAAAAACCCATTTCAATCTCCGTTTGACGCTTGATTATACCGCGCTATGCACGCATTTACAGTATCGTTGTAGGCTTGGTATTGCTGCGGCGTGGTCCCCTCAAGTATTCCGAGGATTGAACCCGGCGGTTGGCGTCCGCCCGTCATGGCGGCGGCATCATCTTGGCATTTTTGCGCGGCCTCGAATCGAGGGCCGCACGCCGCCAGAAAGAACAACAAGATAATCACAGCGTGATTTGCTTTCATGTTGATCATCCTCTTAGAACTTTCATGTAGACGCTTTCAAACGGCCTATAGCCAAGCCGCTCGAAGATAGGCCCGTGATCGTGCCGAACTTTAGTTTTCGCGACCGTTATGATTGCGCCGGCTTGGCGCACCATTTTCTCAGCCTCGACAAACAGGCGGATTCCGGCTGTGCCGCGTCGGTACTCCGGCGACAGGTAATACATATCCTCGGTCGCCGTTATGATGTTGTAGTGCAAATTTCTCGCAATCACAGAGATGTAGTAGCCGACAAGCCTGCCGCCATCTCTCGCGGTCAGAACGCGAAGGCGTCCTTTTTCATTCAGTGCATCGTAGGTCGCAAGGTCAGGATCAATCCTGCCGATGATGTCTTTGTTCTCGGCGATTTCGTCGTAATGCCGAAGCAATTCGGGCTCGGCATCACGATATGCCTGCCGGAATGGTTCTTCTTGAAACACGAGGCTCATCGTGTTTCTCTGAAAAAATCTATTATCAGATGCACGCGATCCTCTGCCCCGCCATTTACGGCGCTGTGCATTATGTGATTGTTAAACCACCAAATTTCGCCTTCTGGAATATGCGCGGATTCGGTTCCAGAGAAAAGGCGCACCCGGTCATTCGTCATTAAAGGGACATGATAGCGATCCGTTGCATCGGCATAGATGCCTTGGTCGATATGCGGATGAACTTTGCCGCCGCCTTTTAACTTTACGATCATCGCCCTTGCTGGGCGTCCATTGATCTGCGCAGCAACGTCGTCAAGCAAATCGGCAAACTCAGGCACAGACGCCAACGGATAGTTTTTTACGTCCAAGGAATTAAACACGCTATCTACCGAAAGCATGGTCGGCATTCTAAGGTAGATGGTTTCTGAATCCGGGTGTGCCGAGCCGGGGTAATTTTGGCGTCTTTTCTCGTCAGAGAAATGTGCCGACTCACGGTGAACGGCCGCCGAGGCATCGCGAACATTTACGATGCCTATGTTCTCAAAGTTGGAGATTTGCGCTACGGCAAACACTACCTAACCTCAACCATGAGAATTTCCCGTTTTGCAATCTTGCCGATTGCGCGCTCGATCAACTCCAGCGGCACGTCGCTACAGCGGCCGACAACTATCTCATCGGCTCCTAGCGTTTTGGCCCACCGCTTAAAGCCGCAATAAATCGCGCAAGCTTCATAGAGGGATTTTTCTCGTGTAACGTTATCGACGATAACAAACGTTTCCTCGATCTGAGGAATTGCCGTGAGTGGATGATAACTGACCTCGGCCATCCCTACAGCATGATCCGTTTTGAGAAAATGAAATTCCTTGCTTTCGGAACAACCGCGCAGCCAACCTATGATTGACCGCTCAGTGACGTGCGGCCACATCGGGCGCAAACGATCAACCAACCATGCGCCGTAAGTCGAAAAATCAGGAAAGACGAAACGCGATGTTGGCGTGCGGAAGATAATGGCCTTTGCGGCGTCGTCAAGGTCGGTGAGTCGATCCGCCGCTTTAGGCTTGCGTGTCATAACTTGTGTGTTCATTTAACCAATCCTCAATGGTTCTGCTGCTTGCCTGATATTCGTTGCCAGCAACCAAGTCCATGACGCGATGTTTCCTTGTTGTCGAAAGTCTACATCAATGTAGTCAAACCCCGCTATCCCTAAGACTGAGTTTATATCATTCATCCAGCTTTGGAGATTGTATAGCTGAACATACGGCTCGTTCAGGTCAATAGGGTCCAAGATATATTCAGGAAGCGCGATATTTTGGGTTTCCAATATTCGGCGGTTTATATCGCGCAATGTTCCCTGTAAGGCGAAGCTGTATTCGTTCCAGTCCTGCTTGCTGTTTGGGATGTTGAACAGATTCGCCACAGCCATTACGGCGCACTCCTAAATGCCGTCACGCGGTAGACGCCGCCCGCTGGTGTCAGAGTGCTTGCTGATGTGAAATTGAACGCCTGTATCGAGACAATGGACGCAGCCGAAATCCATGCGTCCATGCCGATTCCTGCGGTGATCGTCGCGGGGCGCGCTAGAGCAACCACGTCGCCCACCGAAACACCGGCAATCGTAATGGTGGCGATTGATTGATTTCCGGGTGTGATAGAGCCGAACGTCAGCGTAGCCGAACCGCTCAAAATGCTGGTGATAGAACTTGCTGCGTTTGCGGGAACTTGGAGATTTGGTCCGGCAAGCCCGGTGGCGACCTGCGCCGGACCGGTGACTAAATGAAATCCGCCAGCGCCAGTATTGAGTGTCGAATCGTATGTCAGCCAAATGCCGTTATTGGTGACAATCTCGTTTCCTGTAAGAGCTACCGGACCTGTCGGGCTGTCTTTGTAGACATTCAACGCACCAAGCGCGGCAACCGCCGCCGTAACTGCGCCTGTGTTTGTACCGACAGCAATTCCGTAATACGTCTGATAGTTGCCGTATGCCGAAAGAACAAGACCGCTAACTTGCGGCGTGAGAGTAAGAGTGTTCGTACCGACAACTGTGCATGGCACGCTTCCCATTGCTGCGCATTGCGCGAAATTATTGTCGAACTGGCTACCGTACCACTGCGTTAGAGTCCCGAATATCGTCCATGGAAGAGCCATTCTTACCCCCGATACCCAGCAACTTGCGGCGCGATGGCGAGAGAGATAAGAGCCACGTCAGCCGCATTCGTTGACACAGTGAACCCCAAAAGCACGCCAGTTTGGCCTATCGCCTCCGGCGGAAACACTACGATGCCATTGGCAAATATCGTGACCAAATGACTGGAATTATTATAGCACAGAACAACTTGATTGTTGTTGTTATAACAAGTAACGACGTTAGGCTGAATGTTGTATGTGTTGGTCGATTGGCCGTTTTCATTATCTATACTAATCGTCAGCGCTGGCGACAGTGAACTAAAATACTGAACTAGCCCCCAAAGACGATCTGCCGTCTTCTTTGAGCTGTACCCGGCCGGCTTCGCCCACAATTTTGATTGAACCGTTTTTGTGAATGCCGTCGATGGTTGCTGAAATAGCGGGTAGATGTTTGCCCCGTCCGTGCCGTACGCCGTCAGAACTGAATTTATTTCCTGATGCTGGACGTAAATCAAATTCACGTCCTGCATGGATGACCACCACTGTTTGCCGTTCCACATGAACAGCTTATTCACGCGCTGGCCGCTCACCACGTCTATGACCGGCAGCAAAAGCATCCACACTTTCTTGCCATAGATGATCGCTTTCGCCGCGCTTGGGGAGAATCCCCCAAAATTCGGCACGGTGTTGTAAACACCGTCAAGATTATCAGAAATTTTTGTGACCGCGCCGCCGTAGCTCACATGCGCGCCGAAGGCGTTTCCAAACAGAATATTGCGAGAGAACACGTCAACCGTAGCGGCATACGGCGTGCCGATTTCAGGGTCGGCATTTTGATTCGTGAAAGTCGTCGTAACAGGACCGCTACCGCTAGTCTGCACGCCAGATATGTAGTTGATCGACGAGTCAGCTATCAGATAAAGGAAGCCGTTCGATTGGCGAAGTTGCGTGAATGACACACGCAAGAAAGAGTCCGTGGACGGGAACGAGCCGCCGCCATTGGCGGTTGAAAAATCAGAAACCGACGCCGGAGCGGAGAATGTAATTTTCGAGCCATTTGAAATCCATACATGCGACGTATAGGTTTCAATCGACTGCCCGGAAAGCCCGAATGGCATAATGGTGATGGTTGCCGTTGCGGACGATCCACCACCGCCGGTTATTGAGAGAGTAGGGGTGTCTCCTATCACATAGCCGCTGCCGGGATTTGTAATCGTTATAGCAGTGATGATTTTGTTGACGATAGTGGCTGTGAATGTCGCCCCGGTTCCTGAACCGCCCGATGCCGTAATCGTCGGCTGCGATGTGTACCCTGATCCACCGTTAGTTATAACGACTTGTGGCCCGAGCGTTCCTGCCGTGTAGAGAACGGTGCCGTCCCAAATCCAATAGCCATTTGTCTGAGTGGCGACGATGAGAAAATATTGGTTACCCCATTGGCTGACGCCCATTTGAGCGCGGGACGGATTTGATATTGTTCCGTCAGCCGCCATGCGCGTGGCGACTTTCGTGTTCGTATTGATCTGCCACATTCCTCCATCTGAATGAAGGGCGAAGCAGTATGGCGTTGATCCGATGTTGAAGAAATCGAAGAAAACGATTGAACCGCCGGATGGTGCGGTGAATATCGTCGGCCCTATACCCGGCAACGTGCGAATGTAATTCGGCCCGACGTACATAAATCCGTCCAGCCACCACGGCTCATTATCTTTAATGCCGGGACGGGTCGAGTTTGTGTTCAGTCCACCAGAAAAATCCTCAAAGACTATCGGCGGAATTTGATCCGGGCCGTAGAGGCTTTCAGATTGCGGTTGGGCGCGCTGCTGTTCCATTAGTAGCGCCCGTAAGGATTCGAAACCCGACCCGGTTGTGCGTATTTCGACTGCCTCGACATCCATTCATCAAATTCTTTTTTATACCCCATAGCGTAATTAAAATTCTGTGCTTCAAGATAGCTGTAGTACGTCGCAAGAAACGGCACACTGTCCGTCCACGGCGCAGGTATGACTTCGTAATCCTGATCGGTAGTCAGATCGCTAGGAAGGCAGAATGCATCCCATTCCATCTGATATGTCTGCGATGGTAACGGGTAGCAGTAGAACGAACCTGCTGTGCCGCGTCCGAACTGAGCGCAGAATGTCGGGACGTATTGATATTGGAACGGGTACTGTCTGATCATCGCCTGATATGTGCTGAACGAATAGCACGGCAATGAGAAACGATAATTCGAATAGATCAAACTGACTGACTTGACCATGTAAATGGCTGACACGCCGGGGAAAGCGGTGAGGTTGACAGCCGAGAATGGGTAAAGCTCTTGCCCTTGGTTCAATTCGTTGATGAACGACATCTGCGGTACAACCGTAGCGCCAGTGCCGGTTGGATCGTTGACCGTAATTACCGGCTCAAAATACCCTTGGCCGCCGTAGAGGTTGTTGATCTGCGTGATTGAACCATTGGTAACAATGGCCGAGGCTGTAGCTTGTGCGCCGTTAGGAAACGGCGGCGCGCTGCTCGGAAAATCTGGCGAACTTATGCTGACGGTCGGGTTGGTATAGCCGATGCCTGGATTGGTGATGCTGTAGTTGACGACCTGCCCGGTGATTGGCGTGAGAATGCGAACGCTCATCGAACGCATCGCCACTTCTCGGCGCGCACGGTTCACATATTCAATCAGGTCGGCAGGATCAATTTGTTCCTGCTTACTGTCATGGAAAAATCTCTGGCATTGCTTGAGATAGTCGAACAGCGTTGTCATCCGCCACCGCCTGCGGCCGTCTTAATGCCGAGTTGGTTGACGCGGACTGGCGATGGATTTTGCGGATAGATCGTAGGCAGAATCGATGGCGTCGAGAACCGACGAGCGCGATTCACGAACTCGGTATAGCGGCTGAACATCCTTTCGGCGTCGGCCTGACGTGCTTGTGACTGTGCCGAAAGCAACGCCAGATAGGCCGCAAAATACGGTACTGCATCAGTCCACAAAAACGGGATTGCCTCTGGATCGCTGTCGCTTGCGAGTGTCAGAGGATAGCAGACGCAATCTATCTGTAACGAATAGGCTTGGTCTGGAACTGGATCAACGTAGATCGAGCCGCCAGATGCTTGCTGAGACGGAACCGGCGCGGCACCTTGGCTGTACTGGCTCCATTCCGTTACCGGGCCTTGCTGCGGGACTGGATTGTTTAGCCGGTAAAATGTGAACCACTCAAACGGGCGAGGCCGAACCCATGTAAACCCGCTGGCGACAGATCGTAGAACCTGCCGCGCGTTAATGACGCCTTGCACGCCAGTCGATGATGGTGTGCCGATGCTGATGGACGAAAAATTATAGACGCGCTGACCTTGGACGAGCGCAAGCGTGCCTTGGACACGGATGCACTCGCCTTCGCCAGAGAGTTGGCCGCGAGCTTGATTGATGTACGACGTAAGATCAGAAGTCGCGTAGAGACTGTTTGGCGCTTGCGGATTCTGGAGTAGTTGTTGAGTCCGCGTTAGGTACGTATTGAGCATTTGCCTCCCCTAACTAGAGGCGATGGAGACGGTTCCCCCGAAGCCTGAACCGTCTCCGTCCCTACATCAGCCCGTTGGCTGCAAAATGACGTTATCCGCGACGGACCCCATCGTGAGGCTGACAACCGCCGCCGTGGTTGGCGCACCGCCGAAGATGATCGGGCTCGGCGTACCTTCGAACAATCCACCGTCGTAGATGGCACTGATCGAGACGATGGAACCGCCTGTGGTCGCCAGAGCGATGTCTGCCGCCCGAGGCTTCCATGCGCGGTTGTTGGTCGATGGCGTTACGAGAGCCGTCGCCGCCGGAACACCGCCAGTGGTGGTGAGCTTAGGCGTTGTCGGATAGCCCGTGCCTGCCGTGCTGACGGTGGTGAGAGCCGTGACCGTCTGCATGATGACGGCAGAGAGAGTTGCACCCGTACCGGAACCGCCAGCCGCCGTGAGAGTAAGACCGGCTGCAATTTCCGCCGACGTAAGCGGACGGCCAGGATTGGTGCAGATGGCACCCGTGAGCGTCCCAGCGCCCGTGAGGCCCAAGGTGATCGTGGCTGGCGTGATCCCGCTGTTGATGTTCGGATCGGTCGGGTTCGGAACAATCGTCGCGGTCGGAGCGACATTGTATCCAGCGCCCTGGTTTGTCCAAGAAATCGCGCTGACCGTTCCCCCCGTGAGAACCGCATAGGCTGACGCAGGGATACCGCCGACACTGTTCGGATTTGACGACGGCGGGGCTGGGGCGGGAATGAGAACGAGAGGCGCGACGCCGTATCCAGACCCAGGATTGGCGATTGTAGTTACCGAGAGTGCCCCGCCGATAATCGGCGACCACGTTGAACTGCCGACACTCGGGCTGATGGTTGCGGTTGCTTGGGCGAAGCTCGAACCGGCTCCGGTGATCCCCGCAGCAACGACGCACCCGGTCATGTTGGCGATACGGCACGTAAAGCCGTCGCTCGATACGACCATCATGCTTCCGCTGTATGCGGCATCCGCTCCGGCGTCCCATTGGCCATTCGCCGGGTCTTGATACTGCACGACGCAGTAGAGACCGGGATCGACATACCAAGTGCCGCGAGGCAGAACGATTGCATCGCCCGGCGCGAGCGCGAGGCGGTTGCTGCTGAAATCGACCGGCGCGTTGGTCAGTTCAGTTGGGTAGAGGTACTGAGCGTAAGGAAGGCCGACGCCCGGACCTGAAAGTGGGTATGCCATGTTCCTATGTCCCCCTTACCAGCTACCGCCGCCGACGTTGTAACACCACGCTCCAGATACGGACTTAGACGAGATCAAATCCCACCCAAGCACGCACACGCCCTGCTGGCCGATTTGACCGAGCGGAACGAGGCTATAGAAGCCGGAGAAGTCGAGTGCGGCATCCTCGCTGATATAGATGTTGGTGTATTTCATGTTCGAGAAGAACACGTTGCCTTTCGGCACGAAGTGATCCGAGAAGATCGGAACACCAGCGACGTTGAGGTTCGGGAACGATGACCGTGCCGGCGTGTCAATGGTGTAGTTTCGACCCGGCATCACATACTGATTTTCGTCTCCGATGAAATCCGCGTTCAAAGTCGCGTGATCGCTTGGGTTCATCACGCCGTATGTGGGCGCTTCGCCGCCGGCATTGTCGGTGATGTATTCCAGAACCGCCGACATCGACTTGCGATTGAAGCCAAGCGTGCTCACCGAGTAAGTGGTGAACTGCGAGGCCATGTTGATGTATTGGCCTTGGAAGTTCGCATTCCCCGCTGCTGTGCGGTTGATGCCGCCGTAGGTCGGGAAATTCGTGCCGTTGTCGAACGCTTCTTGGAACGTGTTAGGATAGAGCGGATTCGATGCGTTCGAGAGCGAATAAAGGTCGGTCGCCAACCTTTGCCGCGTCACCGCGTAGGCGTCGTTCATGCGTGCCTTGAGCAGAGAGATTTCGCGCTCAGTCGCCTGAATGATGGTTTCTCCGAAGGGCAAAGGAATAGGCACAACCCAATACGCGAGGTTCCACTGGCCGTTTTGGATACCCGGGGTGATGACCGGGGAATTGAACCCGCCGCCGTATCCCGTGTATTGGCCTTGAACCATCGACTGACCCTGCAACGGGATCGTGACTTGGTTCAAGCCGCCTGCGGCGCGCTGCGCGTTGCCCCAAAGATAGAACAGCGACGGCGAAGCGAAATACATTTGAACGATAAGGCGACTGACGAAAGCGCGGCGCGTGACTGCCGTGAGTTCGTTGTATAGACCGCCCGTTGGGGCTACGCCTAAACCTGGAAGCGGCATGATTCAAATCCCCCGTTATGCCGCTTTGCGCTGGCCGCGTACATCGGCCAGTGTTTCGCGGATCATCTTGTCGAGCACTTGCTGGTTTTCGCCGCCGGACTCCATGAGTTTCTTCATGTCGTCCCTGATATTATCTTGCTGCGGCGCGTCGAATAGATTGAACCCGCTCGGGCCGCTCGGATGCTCAGGCGTTGCGGGCGGATGGAGTTCGCGGAACAGAGCGCCAGCCGCCTCCAAATCTGGAATGCCGCGCGTCTTGGCGAGATTTTCGATTTCCTCAATCCCCTTGTCGTTGAGATCGGGATACTTGTCGCGTAGGCGTGACTTGGCACTTTCCCACGACGCCAGAAATTCCTTGGTCTTGCGGTCGGTTTCTTCCGCTTTCTTGTCATCCTCGATTTTCTTTTCGAGGGCGAGGCGAGCTTCGCGCTCCTTGGCCACTTCGGCCATAACCTCGTCTTGGTAATCCTTCGGCGTTACCGCTGTTGGATTGATGATCTTCTGCGCCTCAAGGAGTTTCTTGCGCGCATCCGGGTTCGCCATCATTGACTGGATGGCCTTCGCCAACTGCTGATTGGCGAGAAGATCGGCTTCTTCGATTTCGACCTTCGGCATTATGCCTTGCTCCCCGCATTCGGGACGTGATCAATCGCCATCGTCGGGCTTTTCCCTTCTTTCGGAAGGTGAGACTTGCGACCGCCGATTTCTTCCTCATCCATCGAGACGCGGACAATCTGGTTGTCCTTCATGGGTATGGATTTTGTGCTGTCTTGAAAGATGTTCGCCATCTGATCTCTCCTACGCTGCCTTAGCCATTTGCGGCATGGCCCCCGCTTGTGGTTGCTGCTGCGCCTGCGCTTGCTGTGATTTGAGCCGCTGCATCTGCGCGCCGAATTGTTCCTGCTTGAGCAAAAGCTGTTGAATGACGTTTTTCACGTCGGCTGGTGTGACTGAACCCGGCGGCACATGCTTGGCGATCCCACCGATGGCCTTGTGAATTTCTTTGCCGAGTTCGCTACTGGCACCTGCCAGCGGCATCGCCTGTTCCAATACCAGCAACGCCAGTCCCGCCATCTTCTGAGCCGCAACCTGATAGCCCTGATTCTGCGTTGGTCCGGTCGCCGGGGAGGGTCCGATGGGCGCAGGTGACTGACCCGGCGCTGGTCCGGCAGCAACAGGAACGGGCTGCGGTGAAGGTGTGGGAACTGGCGCTACTGGCACTGATAACTAAGCCTTGCGGCCCTTGCGGTGCTTACGACGATAAGCGCGTTCCATGATGGAACTCCTTGTTAGAGTTGCACGACCTAGGGACACCTCGTTTCAGCCACCAACCTAAAACGCACAACGCTCAAGGAATGGCGGTTGCCTAGGCAACTCCCAATAGAACCGCTGTAATCACTTAGGTATAGGGGTTGATTTTGCTCAAAAAGTACGGTAATGACTGAAATGTATTAGTTGTAACGGGGGATTTCGTTGGACGACCGCCGTTTCGTGCCGCCGAAAAAAGCAGCCGAGATTTTGCATCTCTCAACCCAAGTGCTTTACCGATTGAGAAAAAGAAACGGCGCGGGGCCGCCGTGGAAGAAATTTGGCGGTCGCGTCGGCTATCTCAGAGAAGAATTAGAGGCGTGGGGAAAAAAACTTTATGAGTAAAATACTTTCAGGCGATCTATGGGACGTTGTATTTTCTCAGCCGATTTACACTGCACCGGAGGGCCGCGTTATCATCGGCATGGCGTTTGACGATTCGGCGGGTGAGTTGATCGTCACTTTGGACAACAGAGAAATCGTCAGGGTTACGATAGGCAAACCGGCGAACGCCACCCTGCAATAGACAGAAATGTTCCACGGGAAACCATAACTGGAAAGGTTCTAATCATGTTTACGGTGACTGTCGCTTTCGGCCCGACGAACACTCCTTGGACTTTCGTTTTCAACTCACGCGAAGCAGCCGAAGTGGCGCGTGCGACATTGATGGCGACGGGAAAAATCGCAGATGACTTTGGACAGGATGCGGCGTTCAAGGATGGCGACGTTCACGGCGCGACCGTCGAGGATGTCGCAAAAACCGGCGAAGCCAACAATGCGCGTATGCTCGCCATGGCCCGTATTCAAGCCAAGTACGATAACATGGTGATGAACGATACGGACCCGGACTTAAAGAAGGTGATCCAGCGGCTACGCCAGCAGGAAATTCAGCGTAGATTCATGGCTGGCAATGGAATTGGCCCCGGCCCTGTACCAATGGCTTAGCGTTTCTTTCCTGAAAGAAGTTGCACGGCTCCCGGCAAATCTTTTTCCATTAGCATTTTGATTAGTTGAGCGTGCTGTTCTTCTGCTTCCTTCCACCGCTGTATTAGGATGTCGCGCATCGGGAGATCGCTAAGAAGCTCAATCGCGGATTCGCCGTTGACGATGCCTGATTTGAGTCCGAAGGCGACAAGCTGTTGGTGCTGCTGCTTGAAGATTGGCGACGAACTGTGACTGTCAACCGACACGCGGCGATCTTCCGGCAAGTCAGCTAGAACGAATTTCGTATTCTCTATGGCGTTAGGATCGGTCCAGTAGGAGTGGCCGTCCTTCGCTTCGCGCAAACTCAAACGAAGATCGCCGGCTGCGGCACACTGACGTTCGAGCAACAGCGATCTGTCGTAGAGGCGCGGTGACGCCATCGTTTTAAGCAATTCGCCCTGTTCGGCGGAACGAACTCCGGGCTGACCCTGACCGTCCATGATGTTGTCGAACCCGCCGAGCTTGTTCACAAGCTGCATTGCGAACTGGATCATGCCGAGCGTTTCCGGCGGGAATCTCGGCGTCAAATCTTGGACTGTTGCCCCCTGATCCATCTTGAAATACCCGGCCGCGCGGAACTGATCGTAATTCTCATCGTTAAGTCCGTCGAATCCGGCGAAGCCGAGAATCTTGTCTATCTGCAAACCAAAAAGGCGCGTGGCGTCATCGCACCACGTCGAAACCATGCCTTGCGGTTCGATCAAATCAACGACCTCAGAACGGCCCCACATATAACCCGTTAGGTCATTGGCGCAGATGCGCGTGTAAGGATGAAGCCCGCTGTGCGTTTGACCGGATATGAGAGCGTTTGAGATTTTCGTGTATGGCGTCGGTGTGACCATAATATCCGGTTCGATGATCTGAACCGTGGCGTAGTCGTCGCCATTGCGGACCCACAACTCGTACATCTTGACCAAATCAACGCCGATCTCCGGCCCCATGATGGCGTAGTTCGGGTCGTTATTGAGTTGAACGATGCCGCCTGGCACTGGACGCAACATATTCTGGACGCCGGTTTGCAGCACTTGGGTCGAGAAAACCGGGTGCATGAAGCTGTCGGCTTCGCCACCGGATTGGCCTTTGCTGGCATTAGACTTGATGCGATGAAAAAGTTTTTCGGCATCCGGTAGATGCGATATGCGCCGCCAGACTTCCGGCAACGTCAGCGTGATCGTCTCGCACATGGCGTCTTGGTGATCGAGCGAGTTGTTACGCTCATTCGTGACGCCGAAATTCCATGGCATGACAAGAGAACTGTAGAAAACAGGACTCTTGTCATCACCCTCTTGCTGAACCCATTGCTTGAGAAAAACACATCCGTATCTGAGGGCTTCAAAGACTCCCTGGGCGAACATTGTGTCGGTATTGGTGCGTTCCCAATCTCGCGTCAGAACGCGCGATGCGATGCGGGCACGTTCCAAAATATCTTTTGGATATTCGTATTCGTAGTCTATGGAAAATCTGAAACCAGCCGTGAACAGGTGGCTCGCCAAGCGATCACAATGGCTATAGAGCATGTTGGCACGGGAACGTGTGCCGTCTTGGCGACCCGTTTCTATGACAGCATACAAGGCGCGGGCATACGCGGCCCTGATCGCCTGACTGACTTTGCAAGCCTCTATGAGCGTTAGGCTGCGATCCAGCAGCTTGCGACTATCTTCGGGAAGAAATACGCCGATTGTATCTGGCATCAGAACGTGACCTTCCCGCCTTGTCGCATGGTGCGATCAATGACCTCGCGTGTGGGAGCGGCCGACACCATCGGAGGTGCTGCGGCCTGACTACCAGCGGCTACCTTTTGCCCTGACAACACGATTTTTGGTCCGACGCTTTGGTGCATCTCCCTGAGTGAGCCGAACGCTTTAGCGCCAGCGTAGGAATCTTTTCCGGTGTGCGCTGCCGCAGCGTATCCCATGGCATTCGCTTGCATCTGGGAAACGACCTGTCGGTTACTGTCCATGAATCGAGATACGTCATTGACCACGGGCTTGACTGCGAGATCGCCCGGACGCAGTTGCGTATTCATGTTGGTGATTTTCATGTCGGACATTTCAGACACGGGAACGCCGGACGCTTCCGCCGCCGCCGCCGCGTTTCGTTCCGACGTTCGTTCGGCTTCTCGGTACGTTTGATCTGCCGATTGAGAAAGCGCTTTCGCTCGACCGAAACTTATGTGCGGTGTCTGGATTTCATCGCGCTCCGGCATGGCCGTTGAAAACCCGCACATAGGGCAGAATCGCGGCCAGTCTTTCTCACGCCACTTGAATATATCGCCGCAACCCGGACACCGGAGCTTGATTACCGTCCGCGCCATGCGGCTCTCCGTAGCATGGAAATATCCCGATACCGCTGTATGCGTTTCTTGGCCAAGAATTGCTCAATCTGGGCAGTATGAAACAATTTGGCCTGATCTGCTATAGACAATCTTTTTCTTGCGTCCTCCGAAGCGCGGGTTTTGCGATATGACGCCAGAATCTTGCGAGCGCGCTCTTCCCAAGCCCTGACGCCAAGGGCGAGAGACACAACGCGATCATCCTTTTTTGTGCCTTGCGCTTCGATGCTGTCGCCGTCGCGGGCGATCCACTGCATTTCTTCGAGCGTATCCATAGACCTGATATGCAGCATTTCGTTCGAGACGAAATCCCGTAGCCGTTCCATCAGGCGAATTTTTCCGCTCGGCCCAGAACCGGGTGACATCTTCCACTGCCACGCCTTGCCCTTCGACATGGAATCCGGCCGCGTGTAGATGTAATTCCTGACGTTGCGGAAGATGTTTTTCAGGCCACGTTCTTCAATCTCGCGCGGCTGGTATCCATCAGAGATATGAGATTTGAGAGAAAGGATTTCGTCCCACACCGCGCCGCCGGGTCCGTTCAATTCGACAATCAGATAAACCTCATTGTTACCTTCGGCGTACCAACCGGCAAGCGCACAAATGACCCAGGCGAATTGCCGCGACGTGACCATTGGCGAAGCATATTCGGCTACTTGATCACATCCATCGGCATAGCAACGCAGAACTTGAATTGCGGACCTGTCATTTTTCTCATTCGCCCCGTAAGCAGGATCGGCTGAGATGACGTAAACACCATCCGTCTCAGGTTCATTCCAAACCTTCAACTGCACTTGCTGTTGAGACACCGCCGGGTAAACCTTCATGTCGATAAATTCGACGCCGGGTGCGAACCAATAGCCCTTGTATTTCGTAGAGGCGAATTTGTCAGTGATCTCTTTCAGGTTTTCAGGAGCGAAGAAGCTCGCGCCAGTGATTTGCCAAGCATCCTCGGAAAGCCACGCTTGCTCCTGAAGTCTAATTGTGTTGCCTTCGTATTCAACAGGAAGATCACCGTCGCTTTGCGCCGTGGGGTCCATTTTCTTGCGAACCCATGCGAGTTGTTCCGGCGTGATTTCAACGCCGTGACGTTCCTTGACAAGTTCAATACGATCAATCTCAGTTTGCGTCGGCGGTTGCGCGGCGTAGCGCTCAAAGTCTGGATCGCTTCGATCAATGCGCTGGCTATCTTTGCTCCACCAGCCGTAGAAAATGCACTTGCTATGGTGAATGTCAGATTTGGCTTCTTCCCAAATCTCATTCCACTTGTTGTAGCCGCGCGCTGTGGATTCCCACAGGTACAAGCGATCAGGGTTCACGTCGGATAGCGACTGGCGGAGAGCTTCAACGCCTTCGTCGTTGTCCCATGAACAGATTTCCGAAGCGTGAAGTAGTGACAGACCAACAGATCGTCCGAGCGTGCCGCTGGATTTAGTCTGCTTGACGCCAGCGGCCATGAACAAGATCGTGGAATCATTTTCGAGTGTGAGGCCGTCGCGGTTGTTGGATTTGATGCGCGGGAATTTTATGTGCGGCGGCAGATTTTCTATCATCGACTCGATTTCGCGCCGCGCCGTTTTCTTGTTGCTGTCCGTGTCCATGACGAGCGCGCCTTGAAGGCCACCGTGGACACCGAGATAGAAAACATCGAACGCGCGGAACAGGGTCGTGAATCCAAGCTGTCTCGATTTTAGTGCATAGAAGTCGTGAATCGCGTTTTTGAGACCGTCTAAGATGTCCTCAATGGCGCGGCGCTGACCGTTGTAAAGATGCTCACCGAGGCAGGTGTGGCCGCCGAGGTCTTTGCTATTGATGTAGCAGTTGGCGAGAAATTCGTAAAAGCTCGAACGGAAAACTTCGATCTTCGCGTCGGACCACCCGCGCCGTTCTAAAATACGAAGGTCACTGTGATCCATTCGTAGTCATCCATTTCGGCGTGAAGCCCCTCGCCTTCATGCACTCTACCATTGCCGACTGCCCTGTAACAGCGCCGACAGGGCCGAAGAAACCAGTTCCAGTGCTACCCTCACAACCCATTTCAGCCGAAAACGCCTCTGAACTTGTGGCGTTAGGGCTGGTGTAGTTCGAGACACAGCCGCCAAGCAAGATGGCAAAAGCCGCAGAAAAAATAATCTGCTTCATAATCCCTCCTATCGTCTGCCAAACCCGGCCTGTTTGTTGCGTTCGGCGGCGTCTAGTTCGGCAAGAGCCATGTCGGCCTTGGCCTTCAACAACCCCCAGAAACTCGCTGGGTTTGATGTCGGGTCGAGGATCAGGGTTTCAAGGCTTTTTGCTTCATCGCCGGGCGGACAAATTACGAACGCACCACCGAAACCGTTCTCCTTGTTAAGCTCAATTCGCTCGGCCATCTTGCGGAAGGTTGCGGCCTGATCGGTCATAGCTCTATCCCGTTGCGTTTGAGAAAGCGTTTGTAAAGTCCAACATCGGCACAGTGCGTCAGATAGTCCATGCCGTAGTGAAAAGATTGGTCGAAATTCTTCCAGCTAAGGCGATTGTCATCGTTACGAAGCCCGCGAAGCGGGATCGTGAACAACTCACCGTTCATAATTTCCTCGAACCGAATCTCTGGAATTGTCTCGTGGTAAGTTGACCAGTCATATTTTTCGACAAACCCGATTTCTTTCAGGTACGGCACACTCGCAAACATGATGGCAGTTTCAAGGAATTGGTACATCGGATCAAAAGCACAAGCGACCTTGACGCCGGAGGCTTTCAGTTTTTCGATGAACGGAGCGGCGGGTTTAGCAAACAGAACGTCGGAATCTGTGTGCGCCAGATAATCGTAACCGCCCTCAATAGCCAATTCAACACCCTTGCAAAATGCCCTGCCAAATCCGTCAACGCGCGTAATGTTGCGATGGCCTACGTTATCGGGAAAGCGGTAGCACCACCGCTTAGGATTTGCGTCTCGCCAGAACGTCAGAAATTCTTGCGGGTTGATCGGACTTGCGCTGTCCACCAGCACCAAGTCCAAATCCGGGTTTAGCTTCTCGGCCAATTTTGCCCAAATCGTCACAAGCTCTCGCCGGTCGTTCGTCGCAACGTAAGACGTTGCCATGATGAGAGTCTTGGTCATGCGATTTCCAGCTTTGGAAAATAGACCATGTAGGCGTCGTTGAAACCTGGACGCAGGCGTTTGATCTTGTCCATGATCTCATCGCGGAAATTCCACGCCGTGATAACGAACAGGATTTTTCTTGGCTCCGATGAAAGCACATTCGTTGACCGCACCGGAATATTCATCCCCGGCGTAAGCCTTCCCTGCTTCAACGGATTTTCGTCCACTATGTAATCCAGCTTGATCTTGCCGTAATTCAGAAACGTGTTTGCCTTCGCCGCCGCACCAAAGCCGATGACGCTGTAGCCGTCTGCGCGATATTGACCTACCACGGCGTTGACTTCGCTGACGTGCTGTTGCGCTCGGCGCTCGAAATTTCCATATATGTCATCATCAATATGCGGCGAGGCAATTTCTGGAGCAATCTCGCCCGAATCCAACACAAACTCCACCAGCTTTGAACCTCCATGAATTTCTCTCACATGAACAACGGCTGGATAAAGACCAGAGCGACGCCCTATGGCGATAAATGACGAATCTTCAAAAAACGACACGTGCTCATGATAGCACGTATCAAACTCTCCATTTCTGATCATTCTTGTCTGTGAGACTTGGATATAAATCCTGCCATTTGGCGAAAGCACCTTTTTGCACGCCCGAATGAAACCTAGAGGACTCGCAACGTGGCCAAACACATTCATGGCAACGATAGCGTCAAATAGCGGATAATCTCTGGAGAAGCGCACGGCCGTTTTTGCATTCCAATAGCCGCGCTCAATCATTACGCCGTCCGGCGTCGGCAAATTCTTGGCCGGATCAACGCCGAAGGCTTGATGACCACGGTCGGCAAACTCTTTCAGCAGCGTGCCATCGTTGCATCCAATTTCCAAAATCCGTAGCGGAGCGTAATGTCCGTAATCGTCCTCAACCTTGTCGGCGAACCACAAGAAATAGTCTCGCAGAGTTTGGGTTGTGCCGCTGACATATGGATAATTTTTGAAAATGAGGTCTGGATTGACGACACCAAGGTTTTGCGAGTGGCCACACTCAAGGCACAGATTCAATCCGAGCGGAAACGTTGGCAGAATTTCGTCTGGCTCATGGAAGGCGTTCGCCAACGCTTGTGCGCCCGCATCAAAATACTTTTTCAGCTGGTCGCTTCCGCAGGCCACGCAGGCCGTAAGTGTCGTGTAATCGTTCATGCTGTAACGGCCTCTTTGGTGTAGAACCACTCCAGTTCGTCAATCATAGACGCGAGCGTTTCTTTCGGCCCAACCCATGTTTCTGGCTGCATGGAAAAATTGTAGGCTTCCGTATCGGGCAGCGTTTTTATCGAGACATTCAATCGCTCACTCACCGCGTCGGCAACCTCGCCAACGGTGACATTGACCGAGCATAGATTGTGCGGACCAACCGAAGGTTCTGCGCGTAAGCATTTATCGACGGCAGAACACAAGTCGCTCAGGCCGAGAAGTGGACGCCTGATATTTGGGTTTCGCACCGTCACAATGCCTTTGGTCATGGCATCGTTCACCATGCCATTGAGCATCAGGTCTAGTCGGATATTGGGCGATGGCCCGCAGACTGTTCCGAAGCGCAGCGCATAGTATCTCGGATGAACGAGGTGCATCGCCTCATCGCATGCTGCCTTGGTGAAATCGTAGACGTTCGCGCGCTTGCCGTCTGACGACGAATAAACGCTTGCCGACGACGCATAAATGAAAATCTGTCGGTCAAGTTTTTGTGCCAACTCGATAGGGCCGAATAGATTGTTGGATATTGCGCCGAATGGATCGCTGACACACGCGCTGACGCTTGAATGGCCAGCAAGCAATATCACGGCATCGAAATTCCGAAAGTCATTCAGGTTTCGATAGTCCTTGCGAATATTGCGACGGCCGCCGGGGTTGCCGCGCAACTCAAGATCATAGGAGACGACGATGTGAGATTTTTCTAGATGGCGGTAAAGACGTGATCCGACGTAGCCGCAGCCGCCAATAATACAAATCCGCATTGTTTCCCCTCTAAGCGATATATTTATGTGGAAATTTTGGCTTGATGAACTCGTGAATGGCCGACCCGACGCTTGGTGCATTGGATACTTGCTTAGCAAGCTCCGGGGGCACCCCCGTATATGCCGATACTTTTCCGCGTCCCCATTTCACCAGATATTCGCTCGTATCTGGATCGTAGCCGACACTTTCGATGTGGCTCGAAAACACGCTGCGCCATTCAATGGCCATGACTGTTTATCCGTGGAATTTGGACGCCGTGTTCTTTGGCCCCTTCCATCATAATTTCATTCAGAATTGGCATGATTGTTTCATCATCATTGGCGATTTCTTCGTCTGCAAACGCGAGGAACGGCACGCGGATAACTTTTCCAGCCATATGCTTGTACGGGATGTTGATATTCTGCGGCACTTTCCAAGCGATGATCCGGCGACGGTCCCTGTTGTGATCGCCGAGCGACAAAAAATCAGATTCGCTTTCATTGCCGAACGGTTCTCGTATCCGAGATTGACGGCGCGGAAACTTGGCAAAAAACACCTCATCAGTGTCCATCGGATTTCCCGATAATCCTGATTGCTTCCGCTAACATCGTTTCCGTCCACTTGCGTGCCGCTACCGCCGGATCATCGCCAGCCATCTTTGATGACGCGATTGCTATATCGGCAACTCGCATCGCCATTTCTCGCACGCTGTCTTTCATGGAGTTGTTAAGACCGCGCGCTTTTACGAGTGCGTTGTTCGCCTCAATCAGTTCAACGGCTTCATCGTGCTTGTAGTCCTCTAGGGCTTTTTCGCCGCCACGGCCAATGACGTAATCAACGCCGCCGCCAGGGGTTTGCCTACGCCCAACAAGGCCGCGTTGGTACATGCGTTCGAGCGCCGGACCCCACTTGCCGATGGCCAGAAGCGCCTCACCTTTTTCGAGGATCATCAGGCACGTCACTTCGTCCTGCGAAAGCTCGCTCATTTCACTCTCTCTCGTAGGGCGTAAACAACTTCATCGAATACCGGACCCCATGCGGCTCGTTCATCCTGATAGAACACGCGCGCTGTCGGGTGCCAGATGGTGCGAGAACCTTTGCGTCCTATTCTGTAATCTCCACCGTTGCGCGCGTAGACGATCCAACATTCCCTGTGGAGTGTTGCGCAAAGATGTGGAAGGAAACTCTCAATCGAGATTATCAAGTCTAGATTTTGGACGATGGCCGCGCTGTCGTACACATCGCGTACCCACGGAGCCAAATCTTTGACAACCGCTGCGCTTCCAGTCGCATGAACATCTTGCGAGTGCGGGCCAATTTGTAGCGAATAAAGCTGGACGCCAGGAACGCGGCAGAGTTCCAAAAAGTTCTCTATGCCCGTTGACCGCCATCTGTCCACGTCGTTGCCTGGACTACCAGCCCAACAGATGCCGATATGCAGTTTTCTTCCGCGCGCCTTCCACGGCGCAAGCGACGATTCAATGGTAATCGGCAACTGCGGTGCGTGTTCGATTTCGTCGCTTGATAGTCCGAGTGCAACCGGAAGGGATGTAATCCCAACCCATATATCGGCTACCGGCAAGGGCGCGTTGAGCGGAATGATTTCGACGTTAGCGCAATCCATGAGCATCAATGCGGCCATCCGCATTAGCTCCGACTGCATGTGCATCACGATTTTTGCGCATCGTTTTGCGGCGGCTGGGATGAACCGCAGATAACACAGCGTATCGCCCAAACCCTGATCGGAAACGACATACAAAGTTTTATCGGAAATATCCTCGCCCTGCCAACGCGGCCACGGGAACGAAAGGTACTGCGGGATTTTGTATGGGATTTTTGCTTCGAAGTGTTTCAACCCAAGATCAAACTTACGCGCGTGCAGATACGCGAAGCCAAGCGCCATTTCGGTGATCGGGTTTTGATCCAATTCAAACGCTTTCTGCGCCGAGCGCAGAGATTCCTCAATGCGACATTGAACTGATTGAGTTATGGACAAATTCATCCATGCGTTCGCCAGCGCATCGTCCAGCTTTATCGCTCGCAGACAACACGCTTCGGCTTCGTCAATTTTGCCAAGGTGGTACAACACATGCCCGAGATTGGTCCAGGCTCGCCCGTCATCTGGTGTGAGTTCAAGATACCGCCGATAGCACGCGACGGCGGACTCACGCAGGTTCATGTCCGCGTTGGCGTTTGAAATTCCCCACCAGCTATTCGGCAATGATGGATCGGCGTCCGCCGCGCTGATGAGCATCTTGTAGCTCATCTGTTTGTCAGACTCCTGAACCGAAACGGCACTGTTATAAAACTGAACAGCTTGATCGCGTGGTGTCATGCGGTTTGAGTTTCCATTTTTGGCGCGTATGCAGAATTTCTCAGTCCGTTCGCCCAACAAATTCCGTGCGTAATAACATTAGCATTGCCGCGCGGTGCCGTGATTGTGTGAACCCATTCTTTCGTATCGTCGCGCTGTGTTGCTTCATGCCCCGTGCGACAATGCGGGCAAACCAACCGCACAATTTCCTGAAAATCTTCAGCAAATAGTGGCTTCATTTCACTAATGCCTGACGAGTGTTGAATCTGGCTCCGCCCTTTTCTGCCAAATGACTATGGACTCCGCTTCCGCACGCAGATCGGCGTTCTCCCCGCTTGTGGAGGTACGGTCGCACCCGGCCAGTCGGGTGGTTATGAGGCGCGGAGCGGAAACCTTTGTCACGTCATCCATCCCGAAATCAATTATTTCCCAACCACGCGAGCCAGTGAACGTGATTGCAAATGAAGTCGATCATCACGTCCATGACGCGCCATGACACGTCGAGAACGAACAGGCCAACGAAGCCGTAGGAAAAATCCTTTGCCAGCGTCTTAGTTGCAACCGATAACGGCTGTGATTTGAAATCCGGCGCTTCGTATCCGGTGATCCGTACGAGTGTTGAAAAAACCCCTTGATCGCTCATCGTGTCCATCCCTTCATCCATACTGCACAACCTTCTCATGCAGCAATTTCTCGGCTTCGATCAGTAACACGCGACGCGCCCATACCGAAGGGTCAAGCTTCTCCGCTTGCGCAGCGCGCGATGCAAACGCCTTCTCATCCTCGGTGAACCGTATGCCGAGAAAGACGGTGCGTAGCTCAGATGCGGGAGGGCGCTTGCGGGTCATGGGCGCGTAAGCAGATCATTTCACCATCTTGTCAATTCCAAACCCAGGTTCGTCCCAAACGTCGATGATGAAGCGTCCCTTTCCGTGTGCGACTGCGCTATTCGGAATGACGGCCATCAAGAACGGGTCTGGGTTGACTAAGACGTGCGGTGCAACGCAATAGTCGGACACTAGGAAAATCACCTTGTCTTTGAAATTCTTTTCGACAAGAGCGATCTTCTTGAGCGCGTGTAGTGGCAACGTGCGCGTATATGCTGGTGACGGCATTGTGCGCCAATCTGCTGGTTGTGGTGGATGATTCAACTGATCAAGTTCAGCCTGCATCTGCGATGATGCTGAATGAACATGAACTGTTGTTTGGTTTGAATTACCGACAAACCCCCAGCTTTGATGCCAGCCTCCCCGACCATTATTCCACTCGTCGAACCTGTGGCTCGAATAATAATCGGATGCCGGGATGTGCCCACCATTTTGAAACTGGCGACGATCTTCTGACGGCTTGCCGAATGTCAAAATGATTTCGGCATCCTTGGTTCGTACTGGACACCAATGCCATCCGAAACCAGTCGGATTTTCCTTAGCCGCAAGTTCATCCATATATTTGACGACTTCACCAAGACTGAATGTCGGAATGTCATGCTTGGCGAGAAATACGCGAAATTCCTCAACTAACATGTCTTGTGCCGAAATTCCAACCTGCTCGGCCACTTGGCGATATTCTGCAATCGCGGCTTCGTTCATCACATCCATATCAACGCGCGGCGAAAGTTTTTTGGGTGCGGATGGCAAGCGTGGACGCTGTACCGCTTCCCCAATTACTGGTGTCGCTTCTTTTCCAAAGAAAGCCATGATCAACCTCCAAGATTGGGTTTGAAAACGAACCATTCGATCCACGTCAGAACAGCATTAACGGCGATACACAATCCATCAACGACGGCCGCACCATATCTCGCCGTCTCTACCGCCCAGACGCACAACCCAAGAGCGGCGACAAATACCAATGGCGCGGCGATTCTCATCACCCAAAGCGTTCCATTCCATCCGCGAGCGATTATCATGTCCGCTACCTTCGCTCATTCCACCCCATAACCTAAAGTGCCACGCGGTAGAACGTCAAGGGCGTTAGTCATTGGGGTACATTCGCGGCGGCGGCGATGGTGTGCTTTCTTCGCTGTAAATTCCCGTTGCGCGGTCGTATTGCAAATCAACCACACCAGCAATACCGACTGATTTGAAGCGAACCTTTTTGACGTGAATCGTCACGCGACGGCTATTTTCGGTGAAGTCTCGCTCAACCACAATTCCGATGTCGGCCTTGTTTGACCAATTAGCTGACCCAGAAATGTCGTAAAGACTCGGTACTGGATAATCGCCATCTTTCGTCCGCATTGGTTTCGCCGGATGCGCGATGAACCAAACATGCAAGTCATGGTTGCGCGCAAACCGCTTTACCTTGTTCAGCATATCGCTGACGTATTCGGTTTCGGTCATGCTGTGCGGTCGCTGGTGCTCAATCTCATTGTACGGATCAATGATTAGCCCTTTGACACCGTGACGGATGACGGCGACGCGAGCCTTTTCCAAAATCCAGTTGACGGTTGGCGCTTCATCATCTGTGCGGATCAGAAAAAATTTTCCCTTCGCCCACGCGAGACATTGTTGCACTTCGGATTCAGTCATGCGCTGTCGAGGGCCATCAAAGAACGGCCGAGCGATATATTTTTCCGCGTATTTGGCAAAATGTTCCTCTGGCGGATTTTCAAAGCTGCAAACCGCGAATGTCCACTCACGTTGCTTCGCCAGATTAACCGTCACAGCGTCTACAAATTCGGATTTTCCGCTGCCCGGAATCCCCGTGACGACTGACAATTCACCACCGCGAATGGTCATGTGTTTATCCAGCGAACGCCAGCCGGTACTTACACCTCGTTTAACGCCGCCGCGGTAAAGCTCCCAAATCTGCGGTTCATATTCGTCAATGGTGTGAAGGCCCGTGATCGGATACGGCTTCGCGTCACACACACAGTTGAATAAAAATTCTTCGCCGTGCTGTACCAGAACATCGTTCGCATCCTTGCAGCCGTCCGGCCATACCACCTTCCAGCACCTCTCAAATCCGAATCGGCGCGCAAGTTCATCTGCTAATTTATTTCCCTTTTCGTCGGCGTCGCCAGCAATCACAACGCGCGTGAATTTTGCCAAATCTGCATCGTCGAGAAATTCCCATTTCCTGTCAGATGCACCATCCGGCACCGAACACGCATTTGGAATTTTTGCTTGCGTCAGTGACAGCGCATCAATTTCCCCCTCGCACAACGTCAACTGGTTTTCTGATGGGTCAGCGCGATCCCATCCGAATAGCAGTTTTTTTGCGCCACGCACCTGGGCAAATTCTTTGTCGAGCGTTCTGAATTTTATGTTGGCGATTTCGCCGCCGGGTTCGCGGTACGGAAACGCAATGCACGGAACGACTGCTTGTTTCGCGGGAATGAATGTGCTGGCGCATCCAACGCCAGCAAGTGCGAGCGTGTCGGAGTTCAATCCGCGCGATTTGAAAAATTGTACGGCGTCGTGAAACAGAGGACCTATTTGTGGAATGTCATCTGGCTTACGTTTGAACGAATAAACGCGGGCCGGTTCTCGGTCGTTCACGCCCCCGACAAACCCGCAGTCATTCCAGCATCGCCATACGGCACCGTCATCCGTCACAGTCACTGACAGACACGGATCGGATTTATTTTTTCTTTGCGCTGAACATTTCGGGCAACGGATTTTGTAGCTACCGTTTGCATACGAGTTAAGGCGTATACCCTCGGCCGCGAGTTTGTCAGCGAGCGTTGTCATATCTGCGGAGACTTCTGTAGCCGCTTTTTCAGACAACCTTCGATGAACGCGACCGGATCAACGGCATGTTCTTTCTGTGCCCGCAAAAATGCTGACAATGTTTTTTCCTCGCCGTGATTTTTAATCCAGCGTCCAATCACAGGCCGATATTTGTCTGGGTCTTTTCCGTTGCCGTTCGCTAGGTAGATCAGACATTCCCCGAATAGCTGAGACTTCAAATCTGGCGGTTTCGCCCCTACGGGAATAGTGGGTGAGGGTGAGGGTGAGGGTACATGCGAGCGCACTGCGGGAGTTTTATTTCTCGCATATCCGATCGAACTATTTTTTTCCTTACTCCATCGTGACTTAGCGGCATCGGTACGTTGCTTAACTGCCCTTTGAACGTATAACCATTCTTTTTGTAGGCGTTTCTGTGTTACCCAGTTTCCGTCCGATTCACAAAATTCCCGCATAAGCGGACGAACATGCGAGATTATGTCCTCGCATGACTTAGAAAGCTTACGTGACAACCACTTATCGTCATCGGGCAGTCTGCATCCAGGCGAACGCCACATAAGCATGAGAATCCGCAGATAGCAGCCGTGTTCTGCATCCGTTAAGTGGGCCGTATCAGCCAAATAGGCATCTGTAAAAAGTGGAAGGGCGGCAAAGTCGGCCATAAATCACTTAGCTGGATGTACGCCGAAGCGTTCACTGAGCGACATTTGTATGGCCGCTTCAATCCTATCGGTTTCTTGCGATGCTTCACGTTCGGCGCATCGCATCGGATCACCACATACACCGAATGGCTCATAGCCATGGCCGTTTTCCCATTCGTAAGCGACGGCGATTTGATTGCAGCGACGGCAACCGCCGAAAAAAGAATTTTTTGGCGGCCCAAGTTCTGCGTCGAAAAACGAATTGAAAATTTCGCCGCGTCGCATTGACGGATCGCCAATTACGATCAAGACGGGAACGCCAGTTAGATCGTAAAGCCAGTATGCCTTGCGGCGCTCATCGGCTGTTGGCGTTTCGCCCTTGACTTCGACGTAGAGTGGCAGCGACGGGATAAAAAAATCTGGCAAATAGCTTTCGCCATTTGGCAGATCAAATCCTTCGGCCTCGTACTGAGTTTTTAATTGGAGTGATTCAAAAAAAGCCGCCCATCTTGCTTCGGTTCGTGAGCGGTAAAGAACGCCACGGAAGCGAGTTTGTATGGGCCGGACAGACATGTGGCGTATTTTCCCCCTAATGTGAGTGTCCGGCGGCACGGTGCTGGCGACCGAGGGAAGGTAAGCCCCAGTCACCGCGCCTGCCGGTTAGGCCGTGTCAGCCGTCGCCAACACGCAAGTTCGCACTGTGGCAAAACTGAGACCGGAAATCAAGCGCGATCTTTTTCGTCGCCTATCACTTTCACAGTCACGCCATCGGCCCACGGCGTTAGCTCGAACTGTTGTCCGTCCGGCAATTTGTAACGTGCCCAGATGAAATGACGCAGACCCTCGGCAACTTCAAGCCAAGGCATGAATATCTGATCGGCCGTTTTGTTTTCTCGGTTTGACGAGTTGGGGTTTTCAGGGATGAGCCACTACGCGCGATGCGCCATCGGAATTTCGGGAATTATCACCTTGACGTAGTACGCTCAATATGCTGTAATTGGCTCATCAGACGAGGATTGAGCCATGAGCGACCTGTCTAACCCGATCTTCCACGACGAAACCAAGGCCCGCGAATGGCTCGAAGCACGGATTTGGCCTAACGGTCCTGTCTGTCCGCATTGCGGCGTTGTGAGCCAAGCAACGCTCATGAAGGGCAAGACGACGCGACCGGGCCTTTATCAGTGCAACGCTTGCCGCGAACCCTTCAGCGTAACCGTGGGGACGCTGTACGAGCGTTCGCATATCCCGTTGCACAAATGGCTGGCAGCAACGCACCTGATTATGGCGAGCAAGAAGGGCATTAGTGCCCTGCAAGTCGGCCGCATGCTTGGGATCAGCAAAAAGTCGAGCTGGTTTCTGTGCCACCGTATCCGTGAATCATTGCGCGGCACCCGGCTTGAGCCGATGGGCGGCGAAGGTAAGGTTGTGGAAGCCGATGAGACCTATGTTGGCGGTAAGGATAAGAACAAGCACGCGAACCAGCGCGAGCATCGCCGCGGGCGTCCTTCCGGAGTTGGCGACAAACAGGCTGTTTATTCGCTGGTCGAACGCGGGGGCGCCGTTCGCTCGTTCCACATCGGCAATGTTACGGGCGCTCGACTCCGCAAAATTCTGGCCGAACAGGTAAAGCGCGAAACCACGCTTATGACGGATGAAGCCAGCACGTCTATGTGGGTTGGCCGTGAGTATCCTAACCATCAAACGGTCAACCACGCGGCCGAGGAATACGTGCGTGGCGAAGCCTACACGAATACGATTGAGAGCTTTTTTGCGATCTTCAAGCGCGGCGTCATGGGAACGTACCACCACGTTTCGCCGCAGCATTTGAGCCGCTATCTGGCCGAGTTTGACTACCGCTATAGCAACCGCTCGGCGCTCGGAATTGAGGATGCCGAGCGCATGAGCAACGCTATTCCCGGGATCGTCGGCAAGCGCCTCACCTATCGGCGGATTGGTGAAGGGCGCGCGCGTTCGAAAAACTAAGCGCGACCTTTCGAAGATCGCTTGGATTTTGGCTTGGCTGGATGCAACCGGCCGCTAGGTTTCGACGGCCGATGCTTGGGGCCGCTTTTCACAGCCGCATCTACGGCGGATTGAAAGCGGTCCCAGCCATCGTCTCGAAGTTCTACATCGTGCGGCTTCGGCTGCGCCATTTCACTCTGCTGCTGACGCTCCAGATGACAACGGGAGCACATAATCGCCAACCGCTGGCATAAGATCGTTGTTATCTTCGATTCGGAGCATCCGAATGTCGTTGACGACGTGTCTAAACCACGGATGCTTTTTCACGAGGTCTTGGACTGCCAAAACACACACAACCGCATCGACCGTTTTGGCATCGGCAAAATAAACGCTGCCTTGCTGCCGATGAAATCCGAAGCTCTCGAAAACGCGCTTCACATCATCATAAGCGTTGTGAGGCGAAGTTCCTGGGTAGTGGCGCTGAAGGCGCTCCCAGTCGAGATCAAACGCAATCGCATACATACGTCGGCTCCATGGAAAACAGTTTGATAATGAGGAGCCGGAACGCGGTGCGCACGAATCGACAGCATAGAGCGGCGGTCGTGATCTCTGCGTCATCGGCCGCACATTGAGTCGGACAAAGCCCGAGTGTCAACGGCTAAGTGGCCGAGCAACCAAAGATCAAGTTGGCTGTAATGCCGTGGTCAGGTACAATGCGCTCCGGCAAGGGAGATCGGCCCTAGCCTCCCGGATTAACGGAAAGCTAGGGCGATCTCGGTTGGGTTAGCCTAACCGAACTGGCGGTTTTCTACGAACCATTGGCCGTCTCCTTTCTGCCGAGTTCTGCCTCGTGGTGATGGTGTCCAGCCTGAAACACCACGCGCGGCAGTCGAAACATGAGCGGCGGCCTGTCCAACCGGATGGCCGCCGTTTTTGTCAAAACGGTATCTCCTCGTCGAGGTCTGCCGACGCCTTCGGCTTTTCCGCCATCTCGGCGGATTCCTCCTTTGCGTCGATATTGAAACGCTGGGCAGCCTTTTCGGTGATTTGCCACGGCGACAGGAGGCCGAGCAATATGTTGGCCCTCTTGACGTAGCCCTGCTGCTCGTATTGCTCCATGCGCGTGCGCACGTCTTTGGGGCGCATATTTGCGGTGTTCTCTAGCAAACTCACCTGTTAGGATTCGCCTATGGATTCGCGCCTAGGTTTTGAGTCCCTTGGCTTACTCCCGCTGCGGTGGCAACCTTTCGTCCTTAACGAAAGCGCCGAGGGGGGAGAAATGGTCGCGCTGAAGACTGAACGACGGGTATTCATGTGGCGTATAAGACCGCGCACGGTACCGGCAGAAATCCCCAAAACGGCAACTCTCGAAGAAATCATTTCGATTCTCGAAGACGCGAAGGCGGCAAAGAAAGCGCGCTGCTACCTTTCCGGCGGTCGTTTACTGGACGAAGAAAAGGGCGAGATACCTGACGAAAAAAACCAAATCTATGTTGCCGACATAAAACGAGATCATCGGCACAAGACCGTTACCCTTCTCGTAAATCGCGGTGACCCTGACGCCGTTTCACCAGCTTTCATTGACGCAAATAAGAACACCGTAACCGTGGTGCACCCCAAAGAGAACCAGACGCCAGGGTGGTCTTCTCACTTGGTGATTTCCCTCCAAGACGAGCGCGGCGGCCATCGAGCATGCTTCGAGAAAATGTCGCACGTCTCTAGCCATCTTGTCTTGCTCGCGCTGGACAAAATTATCGCCACCGCCGTCGCGAAGAACACCCACTACACATATGAGAAGAGAGTCAAGCATGGTGCGGGAAAGCCTGACACAAGAGAGAAGCGGCCATATCGGCCCGCCCTGGCAACTAGCCGTGTGCCATCTGAAAAATTGGAACGCGATTTAGAACAGGGTGAACTCTCCGGTGTCACGTTAACGAAGTCACTCAAGTCTTATGCCGGACCGGGTGCCAAGGAACTTGTTACTCAGCAGCAGGAAAAAATCGTCATTCGCACACGGGCAGCCGACAAGAAGTTGGCTGCTGCATTTATTCGCGGCATCGCCAATTTCGGCAAAGAGAAGGGATTCGAGGGAATAACATTCCACCTCGAAAAACTCCCTGGCGGCCAAAGCAATAATCCGACGATTGCCTTGGATGACCATGATGCGCTTGAGCAACTATATGTGCGTGCGCAGGTTCTCGATAGATTCACAGATTTTCTCGACGCCTGTTACCCGGCGATCTGCGTGGAAATAGAGCGCAAGATGATTCAGATCATAACCAGCAACCACGGCTGGTAGAGCGCATCTATGCTGTGGGCGGCACGCCAACTGCTCGTTCCGTTGAACTACCTGCGTATCAAGCATGGGCGCGGGATATTTCATTCGAAGATGACGTATGATTTCGTGCTGCCGATAATTTTTTCAGCACTTACGTGGTGGGCGTTTTGGTTTTTGGATATTCCGCTTCGTATTTTTTCAAACCCAGATATGACGACACGAATCACTGATCTGCTCCAGTTGATGATCGTTTTCTACATGGCGGCCTTAGCAGCCGTTGCGACATTTGAGAGGCGTGGAATTGACAAACCACTTAAAGGTGGCGATGCAATCTTGCACATTAGGCATCATGACGGCGGCGGGAAGCGTCCCAAAATACTGAGTCATCGCGAATTTATTTGTTACCTTTTCGGTTATCTCTCATTCCTGTCGCTGGTGCTGTTCATGTTTCTAACAATCTTCGATGTGGTATGGCCTAAATTTGAAGAGCACTTTGCGGCACAAGCGGCGGTGCACCACTTTCTGATTCATATGGTTGATCCTATCGCGCTCTTCGTTTTCTTTGTCGCCGTATGGCAGTTAATCTGTACATCGCTGCTCGGCATCTATTTTTTGACCGACCGCTTACAAGTTTTGAGCGACCCAGACGCCTAGGTGGCGCTACGCAATTTCCAGTGAGCGGGCATGACTCCGGTTTCTGGCATCTACCGCTGTGAAGGGTGCGGCCGCGAGGTCGTATCAGAGGAGGGGCGTCCACTCCCTCCCCAAAATCACCACCAGCATACGGCCGCTCAGGGGGCTATTCGGTGGCGATTGGTTGTTTTTGCGGACCACCGTCCGAAATAGGCGGTTGTTCGATCAAAAGGAGGGCGGAAACGTCCTCCTTTTGATACCGCCCATAAAAGACCGGCGCGAGATCACTCACAGCGGTCGCGACAGGCACCAGCTTGCCTGCCGGAATGTTCCGCTGCATGAACTCCAAAACGGCCTTAACGTCTGGGTCAATTAGTAAATCCATGACCCCGATTATAGCAGGTGAGTTTGCTAGAGAACACCGGAAACATGCGCGCGAAATGCAGGGTCTGCGTAAAGCGCCTTAACACGGCGCCCATTAGCGGCGTTTCCTTCCAAAGCAGCAGATGCGGTATCTTCTAAAAACGCATCTTTGCGTAAGATACTATCTCGGTGGTCTTTATAAAAAGGTTTGCGGCCTTTGTTATGCCTCGAACGCATCGACGCTCTCTTTCACCAATCTGACGATCAGCCCCGTGGGTTTCGGTATTAGTTCGAACGTTGCACCGTCAGGCGCGTGATATTCAGCGTAGAGATAATGGCGAATCGCCCGCGCGACCTCGGACCAGGAGAGGAATATCTGATCGGCCGTTTCATCGGTCACGCTCGCACCATCCTGTACCGCCATAGCCCGCGTCTCACGAACTCATGTTCTACCCTGACTCCCAAATTATACATGGGCTTCCTAAAGTCCCTTAGACGTGCGGAGCATGATGCCTCCGGGTCGCCCGTTGCGGCGGAAATCTCACGTAGGGAATGCCACTGGCCATCGGCCATGAATTTGTAGACGCGGAGAGCTTGCGCCGTAAGTCTTTGTCCATCCCTATCGGCGTCGAATGTCTTGCCGTGAAATTCAAACAGCGGCAGCGCGTCAAGGATCATGTCACTTTGCGCCATTTCATCTTCTCCCAAGCCCGCTCGGCGAACGATACGGCGTAATCGCTGAACAAAATAGCGACAACGATAACGATCCAGACAAACACCCACGCTACGCGCGTAACGTATGTCCGCATTACGCGACCTTCCTTGCTTTCGTCGGAACATCACAATCTTTTAATGTCTTAATAACCTCATCGAGAGAACGACATAGATAGCAATAATGTCCCAACTGTCTTACTCTCGTAGCAAAGGAAATCTGTTCTTTTGAAGGACGACCTTTTTCAGATTTGAGTTCAATCCACAATGTCTTTGGTTCAGTTTCGTATGTTGGAATAAACGAAAGAGCGGTCGAAGATTGTGGCGCATCATAAGTGATATAAATATCCGGCATCCCCGCCTTCACTCCCATCGCTTTAAGCTGCGCGCCGCGCACCTTTCCACCGCCGCCGTGTCCTATCGCTGACCACACAACCGACTTGTCCAGAACCAGCGTAAGGTACTGGGCCACGGCACGCTGAAGGGCCGCCTCTGGATTCGCGCGTTTCATGGTTTGATCCCGTGCCGAATTAAGCCGCCGACGTGACCATTTTCCTTGGCATCCTCAAATGAGTTGGTATAGGGCGATACCAGTCCGAGTTTGTATGCCTTCATTTTTACCGCAGCTCGGGTCAAAGGTGGACCGTCAGTTTTTTCACTAATCATTTTTGCAAGGCTGCTTATGCTCATCGCGCCTTGTGGAAAATGTTCGCGTAGCATAGCGATGCGCTTTTCGGTCCATACGCTCATCGCCGCACCACCTCAATCGCCCGCCAAAGGTGCGACATGCGTTTTATAAGTCCGCGATGTTCTAGCCCGATAATTAACCGATGAATGGCGCTACTGGATTTTAACCGAAATGCCTTTGCCATTTCGGCATAACTCGGACAGTAACCATGGTTTTTGTTAAATCTCTTGATATAGGACAACAAACGATTTTGTTTGTTATACGTCCAAGGCGCATAGCGCGGCGGCCGAACGGCACGAGGCAGCTCTTTCAGATATTTTTCAAGATCACCCTCATACTTGAACCATTCTCCACGAATCCGGTAACGCTTAAATTGCTTATGAAGTTCGCGCTCCCTTGCTCGTGTGCCAGAAATTGTGGCTCGCAAGTGAAGCCGCAAATGGGTCGCGCATTGAAGAAAAGTCAGACGCGAGCGTGCGCCTCCAACGGTAAATCCGATTTTTACAGGACCACGCCGGTTAACTTGGATAAAATAAATCACGCCGTTCTCCAAACCCTCACGCCAAATTTGCCGTGTTCCGTCAGGCGCCTACAGGCAAACACGCGGCGATTGCGGTTAGCGAAGGCGTTAGCCGCCCTTGCTATCGTATTGGCATGTTTAGCAGATTTGGCCGGAATGAAAATTGCCGATCCGGCGGCAAGCTCGCGGAAACCGTACTTAGGACCACCTCGACGCGGCGGCGGAATTTCAAGGCCATCCTTCATGGTTCTTTTCATATTCCTTTTATGTTGACACGTCAAGCCCCATAGGTCTAGCCTACCTCACATCGGATCACACGCGAGAGGGATACGCACCGTGGCACTTGAACAATTAGACAAAGCACTCGCCGACCTGACCGAAAAGCTGACGGCGATGGCGCAACAGCATGGCGGCGAAGCGGTACACCTTGCGGCCAAGGTTTATCAGCTTCAAACGATTGGCGATATGCTTCTAACAATTCCCTTCGCAATCGGTACGGTTGTATTCACTATTGTTTGCACGAAGCTCGCAAAAATAGCTCTGGCCGATGACACATCAGAAGGGAGCGGTATTGCGTGCTTTGTTGGAAGCATCCTGGCCGGAGTTGGAGCGTTTTGTGCGCTGATTGCAACGGGCGTTTACGGTAGCAATCTGTTTTATCCGCTCGCGTGGGAAGCGGCGTTTAATCCGAACATCGCGCTTGCGGCTCACATCTTGAAGGCATTGTAACGGATCACACGCGCTTAGAGGGAGATTGGGCGATGGATGATTTGTTGTGGAGCGCGCGGGCAAATGCGGCGACCGTCATGCGCGATGAAATCGCTCGATATGTCGATGGACTTGCGAAGGCGCTTCGTGCGCTGAATGGTAATCGCGCCGCGCAACATCAAGCCGACATTTTGGAAACGGTCAATCGTGATGTTCTAAGCAACATGTTTGACCCGCAATGGGTCGCGGCAAAGATGTGGACCGAAGATCGCAAGAAGGAAGTCGCATGAGTCGCCCCATGACCACGCTCGATTGCTACCGCCTCGGCGCGGTGAACGTCTCGGCGCTTGACGATGACACTTGCTACGAGTGCCAAGGCACCGGAGAAGTCGAGGGCGAGGCGGTGAACCGGAACGGCGCGTACACGATCATCATGGAATGCCGCGCGTGCGGCGGGACGGGAAAGGTTGAGGGAGATGAATTGGAATGAACGCGAGAACGCTCAAGGCACTTAAGGCCAGCATCGCGCATTGGAAGCGGCACGCGGAAGGAAAAGCTCGCGCAAATGAGGGGCCCAATGGTCGTGATTGTGCGTTATGTGCCCTTTTTAGCTCGCCCAGTTGTACCGGATGTCCGGTACGCGCGGCTACTCACTTGCCACAATGCAAGGGCACGCCGTGGAGGGACGCCGCCATTCTATTTGGTTCGCCGGGCCAAAAACAAAGCCAAGCATTCCGAGAGAACGCAAAAACCGAATACGACTTTCTGCGCTCGCTTCTCCCCAAGCGCAAGCCGAAGCGGAAACGCACATGAGCGACCTTCAGCCTTGCGACACCGAGTCCGCCGCTACGGTTTCGCGCTTTGCACCATCGCGTACTGCGCTGTGGCTTAATTACCGCATTGCCCGCTACGGCGTCACAGAGGAAGCGCGGGAACACGGCTTGGCGATGCTGACTTGGATTATGACGTACAACCCCGACCAGCTAGTGCGGGAAACGGCTTACGGGATGTTGAAAGCGATACAGCGGAGGATGGCGTGACGACGTGGAGTTTAGGAAGGAAATTTCCCGAACGGCGCAAGCCCGGCAAGCGATACACTCGTCCGATGCCGTGCCGCAAGTGCAACGGTCACGAGTTCTACGCCAGCGGTGCGTGCGTAGAGTGTACCCAAACACGAGTGCGCCGAAATCGCTTTAAGAAAACGTATCAAGGCGCGATGATATGATGCGGCTCAAACTCGTCCCGTCCCCACTTCATCAACTATCGCAGCGCGAGCGCGAGATTGAGCGCCGGCAGAATGAGCTACGCACCGCGCGTCGTCGGCTACGCGCATTGCGCCATGCCGTCGTCTCATGTCCACTCGGATGGTCAAAGCACATGGCAACCATAGGAAAAGCCGCAAGAGCTTATTGGGAGAAACAGCGGTGAGAAAGGTTGTTGGAAAAATTCTTGATGGCCTTGTCGCCATCGTCTCTTTCATCGCGGCTATTCATTGGGGAATGAATGCGCCGTGGACGCAACTATGGCCGTGGGGAGGCTTGACTATTTTTGATAACGTCTATCTATCGGCCTGCGTTGGAATGATGACAAACGCGCTCTGGTTTTCTCGAAACGTATTTGACGAATGATCCGCCCCACCTACTTTGACATATTGCTTATCGTGCTTGTGCTGTTGCTCGGGGTCATGGGGCGTGGGGTGGTGCAATGAGTGTGCATGATGCTGACGTTGGCGACATTTATGTAGACGCCAATGGGAAGCTATGGCGCGTCACCGGGCTTTACCGTGAGCCGACCGTTGAAGTAACGGCAGTTGAACCTCACGGCGCAATCGGAATCCACAAAGACGGCGAGATTTATCACGAAGGCGATCCGCCGAACGGCGTGCAATTTTTGCGTGAACGCCAATTCGGCGGCGTGTCAGGAATTATGTGGGAAGGATTCAAGCGCGTTTGGCGCAGGGAAAATCCATGAATTTGATAACAGAACCAGGGATTTACGATGTAGATGAGGCTGTATACAACGCCGAGCCATGCGCCGAACCGTCGCTACGCTCTAGCATTGCATGGAAGCTAATCGCCAAAGGTTCAACACCAGCCCATGCGCGGCTTCATGTTCCGGCGTTCAATCCCAATTTCATCGCCGAGCATAAGCGGTCATTCGACATTGGCCGAGCCTGCCACAAGTATCTTCTCGGGAAGGGCGCGTTGATCGCTGATATTGCCGCAGACAATTACAAAACCAAAGCGGCGCAAGAAGCGCGTGACGCCGCATACACCGCCGGGAAAATCCCGCTGCTTCCGCATGAGCATCAACAAGTTAAGGCGATGGCAACCGCCGCTCGCGAACAGCTACGGGCACTTGTTGATGCGGGCACGCTTGAAGCGATGCCATTTTCAGATGGACAAACCGAACGTGTTATTGTGTGGCGCAAGAACGGCGTCCTCTGTCGCGCCATGCTTGATGGTTTGCCAAACGAATACGAGGCAATCGACGAATACAAGAGTGATGGTGAATCCGCCGATCCTCAAAACTGGCAATGGAAAGCGCGGCGTTTCGGATATTTTTTCCGGCAGGCTTTCTATCGCGATGGGCTAGAACAGCTTAGGCTCGCCTATAGCCCTCACTTTCGTTTCTTTGTGCAAGAAACAGCGCCGCCGTACTTGCTGGCGTTCATTCGTGTGGAAGATGAAGTGATTATGCGCGAAAGTCAGAACGTGCGCCGCGCAATCAATATCTGGAAACGCTGCGTTGATACCGGCGTATGGCCGGGCTACTCGTTGCAGGGCTACGATCTCGGACTTACGGAACGCGAACAAGCCGAGATTGACGCTCAACATGCGTCCGAACAATCACCGCGCGGCGGCCACGTTGATTCCGAAAGTATTGCCGCGACCGTCAACAAGCCTAGCAATCTGTTCCGCAAATGGTGAACCGAAAGACTAGCGATGAAGTTACCGCCGCGTAACTACGCTAAACCCAAGCGCAAGAACGCGCCGCTACAGTCCGCGAAGCACCGCGCCTTCGTGCGGAAGCACAAGTGCATCGTGAACAACCCCGCCGAGTGCGATGAATATCATGCCATAGAAGCGGCTCACTATCGGACGGCGGCCAATTCAGGCATGGGGAGAAAGCCAGATGATTCCTGGCTGGTTCCGTGCTGCCGCAAACATCATCGAGAACAGCATGACGTGGGGCAGGCGGAATTTGAACGACGTTACGGCATCAACATGGCCGCGACGGCTCGCGCGCTCGCCGAGATTTCACCCGATCCACTCATTAGGTCCGCGCTCACGGGCGCCGCTGTAAACTCATAACGGCCAGTGCCGTTATGAACGCGATTGTAAAAGCGGGCCACGAAAACCAGCTCACTTGCTTCCCCCGTTGTCGGATGAGGTCACTTGGCGCCGAAATACAAACCACGTAAGCAATACATCTGGCACATTCCATTGCCGCAGGGCCGGCCCGACATATTCCCAACCCTCTGCATCCATTTTGTTCAGCCACCACTCAATGTCTAAACTGCTCGGCATTGGGGAGTTTGCGCCCGGTGGCAAGTCACTTTGCCGAATGATATATTCCCATTTCCGCTCAGCCATCACTCCGACTCCTTCGCGTCGTCGCTCGCTGGTGATGCGGGCGGTTGAGGAAGGGGCATCCAGTGAGTTAATTCCTCACCGTGAATATCCTCAAAATCTCCGTCAGGCCACTCTTCCCAGTTTGCGGGTTCAACAACCGCGTTCCAGAACGCCAGCTTAATTTGACTGTTCCAGAACGCGAGAATCACCGTTCCGTCCCGTGGCGCCGTCTCAATCGGCCGCCACCCGTCAGCGGGCGCAGCGGGGTCCGCTTCCCTATTACCCGGCCCCGAACGATACGATGCGCCAGAGAGCGGACTGGCGCTCGGGGCCGACGCTGCATCAGCCGCAAGATAGAGGCGCATATCGGCGGCTATCGCTTCTGAAACGTCGCCCTCTAGGTCGGCATGGATTCGGATGTAATCAATCGCCCGCTCATACGCCTCATCCCGCTGCCGCGTCATGGCGGCGAGGGCGGCTTCGAGCTTCTTGGTGTCACCATAATAGGCCGCCTTCCAATCATCTAGCTTCGCAGCCAGCGCCTCGGCGCGGGCGTGTTCGGCGCTCAGTAAGCGGCCGAGTTCCAGCCGCGTCGGACACACGTCGCACTCAATCTGGCGCCGCTTCTCCGCGATCTGCTCCGGCGTCATCTTGGGGTCAGTCATGGCTTATTCACTTTTGTAAAGTGCTTCGGGGTCTTGGTAGAACCAGACACCTTTGCGTTTCGTAGGCTCAAATTCAACGTCGCAACGACGGAAGCGCGCGAGCGCGCCCCATTGGGATTTCTTAATACGGCCGAGGCGCATTATGCGGCGGAACGCATGTCCGGGTCCGCGCGCCTTGATCGCGCCGCGCACGTCACCGCACTCCACTTGAAACAGCATCAGTGCGTCACCCATGATGGAGAGCCCAGATGTATGGGCCAACCACGAAGCGGTCACATGCTTCAAGCGGGCCACCGTCCTTCCGGTAAGCTAGACCATCACATCGCCACGCATGTTGGTAAGGGCGACCATCTAGGTCAGTGAGTGGCTCATATTCCAATACACCACCACAGTTATCGTCTGGGCAATCGGGGTCAACGAAGCGCCCCTTTTCGTCACGCGGAATCATGTCAGGCATCATCGCCCCTCCCTGAGCCGCGCCCTGAGGCTGGCGGTCATGGCTCTTGCCTTTTCTTCGGCAGGAACACACCCATTGCCGTGATCCACTCGCGGACCTCCACATCTTGCAGCCCGGATAAGATTGCTTGCCGATCATAATCGTGGCCACGTGGCGAAAGCATTTCCTCGGCGTGAACGACTATGGAGCCGATCTTGCTCAGTAAGGCGACTGATGGTTTTAACGGATCGCTCATGTCTGCCCCGCGGTGCGCTGCCGGGCGGCGTGGCGCTTCATCGCCTCTGGCACGGCACTTACCCAATTATCAGCCAGATTTTTATGGCGTTCGCGGTCAGTGTCCGTGTAGCAGGGCCAATCGCGTGCATGAAACCAGTAAAGGGCTGCATCCGCCTTCGCCAAATCCTCCCGCGCCTTCGCCAGATCGGCCTCGGCCTCTTGGCATTGAAGCGACCATCCCGCGTCCCGCGCCGAGAGCGACGTAACTTTCATCGACAGGCGCTCGATCAGGTCGGCTATCCGAGTTAGCAAATGTCTCGCTTCTTGCTCGGGCAATGCGGGGTCAGATAGAACAGCGCCAATTTGCTGTTGGATTACGCGCACTTCCTCATCCTTCACCGCCGCCGCAGCGACCGGCGCGCGGGAGGATGCGCCGAGGCGGTACATGGATTGCCCGAATTGGGCTATCGCTGGCCACAGCGTCTCGCGGACGTGCCAAAATGTTTCCCTCGTCAGCTTCACGAAATCCGGCTCACCCTCCGGCGCTGCGGGCGCGGGCGATGGAGAGCGACGGTTCCAGCGCTCGATAGCCTGCGTTCTAGTGCGACCGGCAACGACAACGGGCGCAGCATCGCAATCGTCACGGATGCACGCCACCGTGCTATAGCCGGTCGTTTCTTCATCGACTTCAGGAACGTGGCCACAGAAGGGACATCCCAGCAGCGGCTTCTCGGTCATGGCTTCGATGCCTCCGTGCTGTCGGGCGCGAGGGCGGCGCGGGCTACATGCCCCCAATCTTTCTCGTCGGCATAAAATGCCAGCGCCTTGGCATAAAATGCCAGCGCCCCCCGCAGCCGCTTGACCTCCCGCTCCAGCGCCGCGATGCGCTCTCTTTGGTCCTCGATCATTCCGATTTTCCACTCGCGACCTTTGTCGTCTATCACGTCAGGGTAAGCCTGAGCGCGAACGGCCGATCGCTGACCTTCCGACATTTCAGCCCAAGGCGTCGGCGGTTTCTCGGGTTGTGTCATGGCTTTTGCTCGTAATGGAACGAACGACGTTCTGCCATCTGCATTTCTTTCGGCAGATGTAACGCGTAGACCTCCATCAGTCGTTGCATGTCACCCATTTTTCCAGCAACGTGCCTTGGGTCTTCGCCGGGCATGACATAGCGAGGGAAGTCATCGTAGTCGTAAGTGTCGCAGATGATGACCATGTGAGTTGCGCCTTTGGCGACACCCTCATCAAACCAATTCGAAATGTCTTCTCGTGTTGCGGTCATATTCCTCTGCGCTCCTGTGCGCCGTGGGGTTAGGCTCGTTTATATTTCGCGACTAATGGAAACATTTCGCGAGTGTGGTGCGCCCCAAAACGTATACCCGCAGATTTCAGTTTTTACACTGAGACCCGCTTCCGTCGCGGCAATGATGGCGTTATGAAATTTCTCTAGAGCGTCCCGAATGTCATTCGCCAACTTTGCATCTGATTTATTGGCCATCGTCCATCCCTCTTCATCGGTTCCTGTGTACCGTGATACAACTGCTAACGTGAACAGTCAACGGGTAAATGGACAGCCTTACAGCCCGAGTTTCCTCGCGGCGTCGAGCAGCTTCTTTTGCTTCGGCCGATAGACTTTCCGCATGTACCACGCCAGATACGCCTTGCGGTCTTTCTTCGGGGATTCAGGACGCGGCGTGCGGCCGTTGTCGGCCACGGCTGTAACGCGCTTCGTTTGCCGCTTCGGCTTCGGACGTTCGCGCAAAGCGCGGCGCTGCATTTCTTTTGGCCCCAACCTCATGTCGTCTCGCGCTCCTTGAGGCAAGCGGCGATCATCGCTGTATAGATTTCATCAATGCCGCAGCCGGTTTCCATTCCGGTATGCGGGTCGCTTCGCATATTATGACCCGCAAGTTGCATCGCCTCAGTCGGCTCTACCGGCAGGATAGCGAGGCTGTGGGCCTTGAGGGTGTTAAGGGCGGCTGTTGCTGCCTGAACTGCCTTTCCGCGCCATTCATCCGTGAGTTTTTCCCAGGTGTATTCAGGCTTTACGAGCGCCCGCGCCATGATCTCGATGATCTCAGCCTCGGTCATATTTTGCGGCCTCCACCAACACCCAATCCGGCATCTGAAATTGGCTTACATTCCTCACGCCCGTAATCAGCTCATACGCTTCGACGCCCTTTCTCGTTAGGCGAGAGGCGCGACCATGAATGTGTTGGGATTCGCTGATGTCGTATTGCTCAACCAATCCATCATCTATCAGGTGGTCAATAGTGTGGGGGGCAAACACGAAAAAACCGCCGCCCTCCCTGTGCTGTCCCATAAATCTTAGGGTTTCCACACTTGACGGCTTCCACTCAGCCTCGGTCATTTCGGGGGTTCCCATGGTTTTTCGCTTGCGTACAAATCGTCTGCCGTGTGACCCGCGAGCATGTGTGTCCGTACCAGTTCTTCAACGGCTCGCACTTTTTCGTTTTCGTAATAACATCGGCTTGATCCTGTGTGCCCCGTGTAGGAACCAAAAAGCCATTTGGTTTCCACGGCACGGCGTAAGGCATCAATCTCCGCTACTGTGTAACTACGTTCGGTCATTCCCGCTCTCCCTGCTCAGCGATGATGCGGTGGTACTCGGCGCTGGCGTTGGCGCACGAACAGAACGCCAGTTTCGGATATTCCATCATGGCGTAGTACGGCATCCCGCAGTTGCGACAAATCTCCGTATGAACATCGAAGTCATGCGGGGCCTCGTCTATGGCTTCGGCGCGGGTCATGGATCATATTTTTCCGTGATGGAGCGACAGGCCCAAACGGCTGAGAGAGTCGCAAACATCACACCGCTTAAGAGCGTTTCCGTATTACCTTTCCAGAACACAACGCCGCAGAAATAGAAGGCCGATAGTGCGGCAAATGCTAGGGCGATCAGGGCGAGTTTCGTTCTGCGGGTCATTCTCCCTTCCCTCCCGTGGTGTCAGCGCGCGCGGCGCTGGCTTTCATGACTAGCGGATGAAGCATGCGATCAAGCACCTCTAAGGCCGCGGTTCTAATGCTCAGATGCGGGGTTTCATGGGCGATCCGCACCAGCATCGCCATCGTTTTATCGCGTTCATCCTCGTTCGGGACGACGTATATATGACCGGATGGGGCGATCAACTCCCGCAGTCCGGTGTCTTTTGAGGTGTTCACGCTGTCTCCCATAGGATGATACTACGCTGCTAACGTGAACAATGGAAGGGGTTCAAGGACGCTGCCCTAGCTTCCGCGCCATGTCATCGAGCGCCCGCGCCCGTTCCAGACACAAGACGCGGAGATCGCCCCATACGCCGTGCGGTATCTCCGAATCGCCCCTGATCCATCGCCGCACGGTGCGGTCGCTGACTTCGAGCGACCGCGCAAGCTCCGATTGCCACAGCGAGCCATAGAGCGCATGGCCGGCGGCGGTGAAGAGCGTTGCGCTCATCGGCTTACCATCACTTTTCCCCACGCATGAGCCGCGTCATGGCCCCATGACCATGGCTGCCAGTGCATCGAAATAAGGTCGGACACCGGAACGTCTTGCGCATGGGTGCCGAAGTCGCGTGCCATCCAGACACCGCGCGCCTGATACAGCACGTTCATGTGGTTTTCGCCGTCCGGCAGTTTCCAGGTCGCGTAGATCGGCTTGCGGCCTTCCGCTTGGAGTGCGCGATAATTCAACAGCGCCCAATGCGTGCAGGGGCCGTGTTGCGCATCGGGACAATCGAGGCCAAAATCATGATAGGCGGCGCAGGTTGGCGGTAGCATCGGAGCGCCGCTCGATAGCGTGACATGCGGAGCGGCCGAACACCCGCAGAGTGCGAGCGCAAGTATCAGGGGCACCATGCTCAACGATGCAGCGGCGAGCCAGCAAAGAAGCTTGGGCCAATTGAATCTGGTCATGTTCAGCGTCCCTCGGCCTTGGCGATGACGGCGCGGGCTTGCATCATTGCTCCGTCGTATTCGTGTTCAGAGGTGCCACAATTTACGAGCCGTTTCAGCGCCGCCAGC